>Ga0318562_10000919_pt1 | contig 13234 bp, 10 predicted proteins | sample GRESIP066b5f18_FD_203688 | JGI IMG/M metagenome (GOLD analysis project Ga0318562, IMG submission 203688) | Tropical soil microbial communities from Luquillo Experimental Forest, Puerto Rico - GRE.SIPMG.066b5f18 | ecosystem: Environmental > Terrestrial > Soil > Tropical forest > Bulk soil...
CCGCTGTGCCGAACGTCGTGGATGATCTCGACGTCGCCAGGGACATGGTGACGAGCGCCTTCGAGAAGCAGGAGCTCGTGCACATGGTGCGGCTCCTCGTTTTGTTCGTCGGCCTCGGCTACGGCCTCGAATGGCTGTTCTGGTGGCTGTCTTCCCGCTTCCGGGCCCGTTTCGATGAGGTCAAGCTCGATACGGTGGGGGAACGCCTGCATGTCGTCGGCATGCGTTTCGCCTTCGCGGTCGGGCTCGTCGCGAGCTTCGCTGCCGGCAGCGTCGGCGCGTTTCTCGCGCTCGACTGGCCGCTGCTCCTCAGGGAAATCGTGCTCGGCTTCCTCCTCGCTTTCTTGAGCGTGAGGCTGGCGCGCGCGGTCGGCCGCTTTCTGCTCGCCCCCGGCAGGGGGCGCTACAGGGATTTCTCGCGCTTCCGCATCATTCCGATGTCGACCTACGCAGCAAAGTTTTGGCAGCGGCGCATCATGCTTGCTGCCGTGTGGGTCGCCTTCGGCTGGGTCTGGCTCAACGAGCTCGTCCTGTTCGGTGTCTCGGAGGAGACGCGCGAGATCCTGGCCTACGGCCTTGGCCTGGTGCTGCTCGGCATGGCGATCGAGGCCGTGTGGCGGCGCCCACTCTCGTTGCCGCCGGGCACTGAGGAGGATGCCGAACAGCGCCACCAGCGGCATGCGCGCGCCGCGTGGCTCAGCCTGGTCTTCGTGGTGCTCTGGGGCCTGTGGGTGTCGGGCGCCATGACCCTGTTCTGGCTCATCGGGCTTCTGCTCGGCGTGCCGGCCGCGATCCGCCTCACCGAGCGCGCCGTCAACCATATCCTGCGGCCACCCGGCCATGAGGAGGCGTTGGAGGGCCCGGCGAGCGTCGCCGTCGTCTGCCTCGAGCGCGGCCTGCGCAGCCTGATCGTCGTCGGGGCGATCGCCTGGCTCGCCTATGTCTGGCAGATCGATATCGGCGATCTCGCGAGCCGCAACACGCTTCTGACCCGGCTGGTGCGCGGCGTGGTGCTCGCCGCGATCGTGGCGCTGCTCGCCGATTTCCTGTGGAACATCGTCAAAGCGATCATCGACACCAGGGTGCATGAGGTGTCGACGCTCGGCGAGGTCCCACTCGAGGAGGATCGCAGACGGGCGAGGCTTCGCACCTTGCTGCCGATCCTGCGCAACATGCTGTTCGTGGTGATCGTCGTGATCGCCGGCATGATGGGCCTTTCCTCGCTCGGCGTCGAGATCGGGCCCCTGATCGCGAGCGCCGGCGTCGTCGGCGTCGCCATCGGCTTCGGCGCGCAGACGCTGGTCAAGGACGTCATCAGCGGCATTTTCTACTTGCTCGACGACGCCTTCCGGGTCGGCGAATATATCCAGAGCGGCAATTACCGCGGGGTGGTCGAGAGCTTCAGCCTGCGCTCGGTGAAGCTTCGCCACCAGAACGGTCCGCTCTTCACTGTGCCCTTCGGCGTGCTCGGCGCAGTCCAGAATATGAGCCGTGACTGGGCGATCGAGAAAATCAATGTCGGCGTCACCTACGACACCGACATCGACAAGGCGCGCAAGATCGTCAAGAAGGTCGGCCAGGAGCTGAAGGCCGATCCCGAGCTCGCGGCGGGCATCCTCGAACCCTTGAAGATGCAGGGCGTGCAGGCCTTCGGCGATTTCGCCATTCAGCTGCGCATGAAGATGATGACGCGGCCGGGCGATGTGCAATTCCTCGCGAGGCGCCGTGCTCTCGCGCTCATCAAGAAGGCCTTCGACGCGAACGGCATCAACTTCGCCTATCCGACCGTGCAGGTCGCGGGCGGCGGCAGCAATGTCGGCATTGGCGGCAACCTCGGCGATCAGGCGAATGCGGCGGTCGCGAAGAAAGGCCTCGAGCTCCTGAAGCCCGCGGTCGCCGAATAGGCCGGCGCTCATCAGCGCCGAGGGCTCAGCCGCATCGGCAGTCCGCCGCGCGGCCGTAAGGTGACACGCTGCGTCGGAACCACCTCGTGATCCGCCACGAGATCGAGCCGGAAGCGGCGTAGGATCGCGGCGAGCACGATCACCGACTCCTGGAGCGCAAAGCCCGCGCCGATGCACAAGCGCGGGCCGGCTCCAAACGGCATATAGGCGTAGCGGTCGATGCGGCTTCGCGCGGGCGGCAGGAAGCGCGAGGGATCGAAACGATCGGGCGCCTCCCAAAGGCGCCGGTGGCGATGCAGCACCCAGGGCGAGATGACCACACGCGTCCGGCTATCGACCTCGTAGCCGCCGACGATGTCCTTCTCGATCGGCTGGCGCGAGATGACAGCGGCCGGCGGATAGAGCCGCAGCGCTTCCTCCAGCGCCGCCTTGGTGAGCACCAGGCGATCGAGCCGGTAGGTCGCGAGATCCCCCTCACCCAGGACCTCGTCGATCTCGGCCTCGACACGCTCGCGCCATTGCGGCGCGAAGCCGAGGAGGAAGAGGCACCAGGTGAGCGCATTCGCGGTCGTCTCGTGGCCTGCCGCGATGAAGGTCGCGACATTGGCCCTGACCTCGTCCGAGCTCAAGCCGCCTTCGCGCGCCTCGGCCTCGAGCAGCAAGGCGAGGAGGTCGCGCGGGCCTTGCCGGCCCTGCGCCAGGAGGGCGCGGCGCTGCGCGATCATCTTGTCGATCGCGACATTGAAGGGGCCGAGCGCGTCCTTGCCGGATTTGCGCCCGAAGCGCGGCAGGAAGGCTGGGAGATCGAGGGCATCGAAAGGATGGACGCGGCCGAGCGTGTCGAGATAGCGGCTCACCGCCTCGACGAGCGCCTTAGGCTCGCTCGCGAGCCCCTCCGAGAAGATGGTCCGCTCCAGGATGTCGAGCGTCACATGCGGCATCTCGCGCGCCACATCGACACGGCTTCCCGGCGACAGCTTCTCCCAGCGCGACACCAACCCGGCCGCTGCGTCGGCCATGGCGGATTGGAAGCCCTCGATCAGCCGCGGCGTGAAGGAGGGGGCGAGCGCGCGCCGCTGCTGGCGCCAGCTCTCGCCTTCGGCCGTGAGCAGGCCGTTGCCGAGCCCGGGCCGTAGCACCCGCGTCTGGAGCACCCCTTTGCGGTAATTCCCCGCATTGTCGACCAGCACATGGCGGATGGCGGCCGGGTCGCTCACCATGCAGGTCACGCCAATGATGCTGCGCGTGACAACGACGCCCTCCTCGTAAGCGCGCTGCGTCCAGATGGTGATCGGATTGTTGCCGAGCGCCCGGAGCAGGCCGATGGCACCCAGCGGCCTCTCGCGCGGGCGAGGCGCTGGCGGCGCAGCGGTTGCGCGCTGGGCATCGCCCAGCTCCATGTCGAAATGCGTGGACATTGGGACCAAGTCTCCAAGGCTCGAAGCAAGGCTACCCTCGATTTGCGGCGAAACCGGACACATATGTGCGCAAGGCTGCTCACAAGCGCGTGCGGCCGGCAGATCTGGCGCCGCTTGAGCCCCGGGCCGGATCGTCCTATCCAAGGCTTCCGTTCGAGGATCTCCGCAAGCTCATGTCCACCGCGCCCCAACCTGCCGCGCCCCATTCGGTCATGCGCCTAGCCGATCGCAGCGTGATCGCGATCGATGGCGAGGATGCGGCAAATTTTCTCGCGGGCGTCGTCACCTGCGCGGTCGACGAAGCAGGCCCGGCGCGCTTTGGCGCGCTGCTGACGCCGCAAGGCAAGATCATCGCCGATTTCTTCCTCGTCCCGCGCCGCAATCCTGACGCAGGGGGCGACTTCTACCTCGACGCCCCGCAAGCCGTGGCGGACGCTCTCTTCAAGCGCCTGACGATGTATCGATTGCGCGCCAAGGTGAGGCTCGCCGCAACCGATCTCGCGGTCTTCGCGAGTACGTCCGTGGCTGAGATCGAGGCGCAAGGCGCGACAAGCTACGCGGATCCACGCTTTGCACCGATGGGGCAGCGTCTGATCGGCGCGGCAGGCAGCTTCGGCGAGCTCGGCGATGCCGCGGCCTATGAGGCGCAGCGCATCCGCCTCGCCATGCCGCAGGGCGGCCGCGATTTCGCCTATGGCGACGCCTTCCCGCATGAGGCCGGGATGGACCAGTTCGGTGGCGTCGATTTCGACAAAGGCTGCTATGTCGGCCAGGAAGTGGTGTCGCGAACCCAGCATCGCGGCCTCGCCCGCACCCGCATCGTCGCGATCCGGTTCTCGAGCGAGCCACCAGCCGAAGGCGTGGCAATCACCGCGGGCGACAAGACGCTCGGCAAGATCGGCTCCGTCAATCGCGAAGCGGGACGGGCGATCGGGCTCATCCGCCTCGACCGCCTGGCCGAGTCGCTCGCCGCGGGGGCCGCACCCGGGGCCGGCGGGGCGCTGATCACGATCGAGATGCCGCCCTGGGCGCGCTATCGCCTCCCCGAGATCGCGCCGCACGAAAATCCGATCAGCAACAACCGATAACACCAGCCGATGAGCGAGGACCGATGAGCACGATCGCGTATGAGGATGGGCGCATTCGCTGCGCCTGGCCGGGCACCGATCCGCTCTATGTCGCCTATCACGACACGGATTGGGGTGTGCCCGAACGCGACAGCCGGGCCCTCTTCGAGAAGCTGCTGCTCGACGGTTTCCAGGCCGGGCTCTCCTGGATCACCATCCTCCGGAAGCGCGACAATTTCCGCCGCGCCTTCGACGGCTTCGAGCCGCAGCGCATCGCGCGCTATGACCACGCGAAGCTCGCCTCGCTCATGGCGGATGCCGGCATTATCCGCAACCGCGCCAAGATCGAGGCCTCGGTGATCTCGGCGCGCGCCTATCTCGATCTCTCGCAGACGCAGGACTTCTCGACCTTTCTGTGGGATTTCGTCGGCGGCGTGCCGCTGCAGAACCAGTGGCGCGAGCGTGGGCAGGTGCCGGCCGAGACGGATCTCTCGCGCCGCATGTCGAAGGCGCTCCTCGAGAAGGGCTTCAAATTCTGCGGGCCGACCATCGTCTATGCCTTCATGCAGGCGGTCGGCATGGTGAACGACCATTTCGTCGATTGCTGCCGCCACGCCGAATGCGCGGCACTCGCTGGTTCGGGCAAGCACGCCCATGCGCATGCGCACAGCAAGGATCACGGGCCGGCCAAGAAAACCGCCTACGCGAAGGCGTCTCGTCCGAAAGGCAAGGCCTCCAAATGAGGCCGGCCGGCCGGTTTCCGAGCTGACGGTGCAGCGCCAAGCCCGCCCGGCCGCCCCGCCGCGTGCCTGGCAGCGTATGCTGTCAGGGCGGCGGCTCGACCTTCTCGACCCTTCGCCGCTCGATATCGAGATCGAGGATATCGCGCATGGGCTTGCCCGCACGGCGCGCTGGAACGGCCAGACCACGGGCAGCCATATCTTCTCCGTAGCGCAGCATACGCTGCTGGTCGAGGCGCTGCTCGTGCGCCAGGAGCCCGATGCGCCGGGCAAGCTCTGTCTTGCGGCGCTGCTGCATGACGCTGCCGAATATGTGATCGGCGACCTGATCTCGCCGTTCAAGGCGATGCTATCCTCGGACTACAAGGAGGCCGAGGCGCGCATCCTCGCCGCGGTGCATCTGCGCTTCGGGCTGCCGGCGGTGCTGCCGGAGACCATGCGCAAGGCGATCAAGCGCGCCGACGCGAAGGCTGCCTTCCTCGAAGCCGTGAATCTCGCTGGCTTCTCGGCCGCGGAAGCGAAGCGGTATTTTCCCAGACCCGATCTCGGCGAGCCGATCGACCCCGATCTGCTCATCCCCTGGTCGGCCGCGAAAGCGACGAAGCGCTATCTCGCGCGCTTCGCGGCGGTCACGAAAGTGTAGCGGGCCGCCCCACCCTTGCCATCGTAACGTCGCGCGAATCGTCGAGAAGGCGGACATCACCGATTGAGGCTACAAATGTCGTCCTTGCATGTCTGCCCGCTGTCGCGGCTGCACACCACGGTCGAGGAGACCGGCGCCTCGCATATCGTGACCCTGATCAGCGCCAACACGGTCGTCGAGCGCCCGGTCTGCGTCTCGGCCGACCGGCATCTCTTCATCGCGGTCTCGGATATCGCGGAGCCCGCCGAGGGCATGATCCTGCCGGGCGCGACCCATGTGGAGCAGCTCCTCGCCTTCGTTCGCGGCTGGGACCGCGCCGCCCCGATGGTGATCCACTGCTATGCGGGCGTCAGCCGCTCGACGGCCGCGGCCTATATCGTGGCCTGCGCGCTCGCGCCGCAAGCCGATGAAGTGAAGATCGCTCAGAGGCTGCGCGCCGCCTCGCCCAGTGCCACCCCCAATCCGCGTTTCATCGCGGTCGCCGACCAGCTGCTCTGCCGCGAGGGGCGCATGATCTCGGCGATCGCGGCCATAGGCCGCGGCGAATTCGCCGCCGAAGGCAAGCCCTTCCGGCTGACGATCGGGTAAGGGCCAAGGTTGCGCCGGGACCGCCGGCCTTCGGCCGGCTCTTGCTTCCTTCCCACGCAGCTGCGGTGCTGGCTAACTAACCTTGCAACAGCGCGCCGGAGGCCGGCGGTCCGGGATATCGGCAATCCAGTTAATCGACGCCGACCAGCGCCTTGGCGTAGTCGCGGGCCTGGAAGGGCTCGAGGTCGTCCTGGCTCTCGCCGACCCCGATGAGATGGATGGGCAGGCCGAATTTCGCGGCGATCGCGACGAGGATGCCGCCGCGCGCCGTGCCGTCGAGCTTTGTCATCACGAGGCCGGTGACGCCGGCGGTGCGCTCGAAGATCTCGACTTGGGAAAGCGCGTTCTGACCGACCGTCGCGTCGAGCACGAGGAGCACGGCGTGCGGGGCTGTCGGGTCGTTCTTCTTGATGACCCGCACCACCTTTTCGAGCTCGCCCATCAGCTCGGCCCGGTTCTGCAGCCTTCCTGCCGTGTCGATCAAAAGCACATCGGCGCCGTCGCGCTTAGCCGCGGTCATCGCCTCGAAGACGAGGCCTGCGGCATCCGCACCCTGCTCGCCCGCGATCACGGGGGCGCCCATGCGCTCCCCCCAGACCTTGAGCTGCTCGATTGCGGCCGCCCGGAAGGTGTCGCCGGCGGCGAGCATCACGCTGCGCCCTTGCGCCTTGAGCTTGCCGCCGAGCTTGCCAATCGTCGTCGTCTTACCGGAGCCGTTGACCCCGACCATCAGCACCACGAAGGGCTTTTGCTCAGCATCGATGACGAGCGGCTTCGCGACCGGCGTCACCAGGCGCTCGATCTCGTCGACCAGGATTGCCTGCACGGCTTGCGGGTCGAGATCGCGCCCGTAACGGCCCGAGCCGATCGCCTTTGTGATACGGGTGGCGGTATCGACACCGAGATCGGCTCGCAGAAGCGCATCCTCGAACTCCTCCAGCGTCTGCGCATCGAGTTTCTTCTTGCTGAACAGGTCGGTGACGCTCGTCGACAGCCCGGCCGAAGAGCGCTGCAGCCCCTCCTTGAGGCGCCGCCACCAGGATTTGCGCTGCGGCGGCTCGCTGCTCGCTTGTGCCGCGGCCTGAAGGGCCGGACGATCGGCCGGCGGTACAACGCGCTCTTCGACAACGCCTTCCGGTGCAGCACCGTCTGCCCCTTGCGATTGCTCGCCTTGCTGCTGCGCCTCGTCCGGCGCCTTGCGCTCGCCGCGGAGGCGGCTCCAGAGGCTGCGCTTTTGCGGAGTATCCTTGCTCATCGGTTTCCGATACCCCGTCCCGCATGACATCGGAAGAGCTTGCCCGGCGCGTCCTCTATCGCGACGCCTTGACGATCATCATCGACAAGCCGGCCGGCATGCCGGTGCATGCGGGGCCGCCCAATGCGCAGGCGCGCAATGAGCGGGCGCAAAATGCCTCTAGCCAGAATGCCTTGAGAAATGTGCCGCTGACCTCCCTTTTCGACGCGCTGCGCTTCGGCCTGCCGCGCCGGCCGGAGCTCGCGCATCGGCTCGACCGCGACACATCGGGCTGTCTGGTCCTCGGCCGCAACCGGGCGGCGCTCGAGAAGCTTGGGCGCCTCTTCCAGACGGGAGAGGTGCGCAAGACCTATTGGGCCGTGGTCAAGGGGCGCCCGCAAGGCGATGAGGGCGTCATCGACCTGCCGCTCGGCCGGCGCGACAAATCGCGCGGCTGGTGGATGAAGGTCGATCCGGAAGGCCAGCCGGCGGTCACCAATTGGCGGCTGATCGGCCATGCGCAAGCGGGGCCGAAAGGGCTCGAAATCTCGGCGCTCGCGCTCGAGCCCGTGACCGGGCGCACGCATCAATTGCGGGTGCATTGCGCCGCCATGGGTTGGCCGATCCTCGGCGATGCCGTCTACGGCAACGCCGAGCGCAACCTCGAGGCGGGAGCGGAGCCGGCTCTGCACCTGCACGCCCGCGCCATCGTCCTGCCGCTTTATCCGAAGCGCGACCCCATCAAGGCCGTGGCCCCCATCCCCGACCGGATGCGCGAGGCGCTCGGCGCCTGCGCGGTGTCGGAAGAGACGCGGGTCTGACGCGATCACCTCGGAGGAGGCGTGGGCCTCGGGCGCGAAGGCCTCAGCCCCGCTTGTTCTGCCGGTTCGCCACGAGATCGTCGACCACGGCGGGGTCGGCGAGGGTCGAGGTGTCGCCGAGCGCCTGGAACTCGTCCTCGGCGATCTTGCGCAGGATGCGGCGCATGATCTTGCCGGAGCGCGTCTTCGGGAGGCCCGGCGCGAACTGGATGAGGTCGGGCTGGGCGATCGGGCCGATCTCCTTGCGCACATGCGCGAACAGCTCCTTGCGCAGGCTCTCCGTCGCCTCGACGCCCTGCATCAGGGTCACATAGGCGTAGATGCCCTGGCCCTTGATGTCGTGCGGATAGCCGACGACGGCGGCTTCCGCGACCATCTCGTGCAGTACGAGGGCGGATTCGACCTCGGCCGTCCCCATGCGGTGGCCCGACACGTTGATGACGTCGTCGACGCGCCCGGTGATCCAGTAATAGCCGTCAGCGTCCCGCCTGCAGCCGTCGCCGGTGAAATATTTGCCCGGGAAGGTCGAGAAATAGGTCTGCACGAAGCGCTCATGGTCGCCAAAGACGGTGCGCATCTGGGCCGGCCAGGAATCGGCGATCACCAGATTGCCGCTGGTCTCGCCCTCCTGAACCTTGCCGTCGCCGTCGACGATCTCCGGCGCGACGCCGAAGAACGGCAAGGTGGCGGAGCCGGGCTTCAGCCGCGTGGCGCCTGGAAGCGGCGTGATCATGATGCCGCCCGTCTCGGTCTGCCACCAAGTGTCGACGATGGGGCAGCGCCCGTCGCCGATGACGCGGTGATACCATTCCCAGGCCTCGGGATTGATGGGCTCGCCGACCGAGCCGAGAATGCGCAGCGATTTCCGCGAGGTCGTCTTCACGGGGTCTTCGCCCGCGCTCATCAGTGCGCGGATCGCGGTCGGGGCGGTGTAGAAGATGTTGACCTTGTGCTTGTCGATCACCTGCCACATGCGCGACATCGTCGGATAGGTGGGGACGCCCTCGAACATCAAGGTCGTCGCGCCGTTCGCGAGCGGGCCGTAGACGATATAGGAATGGCCGGTGACCCAGCCGACATCGGCCGTGCACCAGTAGATGTCGCCGTCATGGTAGTCGAAGACGTATTGATGCGTCATCGACGCGTAGACGAGATAGCCGCCCGTTGTGTGCAGCACGCCCTTGGGCGTGCCGGTCGAGCCCGAGGTGTAGAGGATGAAGAGCGGATCCTCGGCGTTCATGGGCTCGCAGGGGCAATCGGGCGAGACCGCCTTCGCCTCCTCGTCGTAATAGACGTCGCGGCCGGCCTGCATCGGCACGGCGGCGCCGGTGCGGCGCACCACGAGGAGCGACTTGACGCCGCCAGCCTTCTGGCAGGCCTCATCAGCATTCGCCTTCAGCGGCACCTTGCGGCCGCCGCGCAGCCCCTCATCGGCGGTGATCACCACGGTCGATTTCGCATCGGTGATGCGGCTTGCGAGCGAATCCGCCGAGAAGCCCCCGAACACCACCGAATGCATAGCACCGATGCGGGCGCAGGCGAGCATCGCATAGGCGGTTTCGGGGATCATCGGCAGGTAGATGGTGACGCGATCGCCCTTCTTGACGCCGTGGCGTTTGAGCACATTGGCGAAGTGGCAGACATGCTCATGCAGCTGCCGATAGGTGATCTTGGCGTCTTCGGCCGGGTCGTCGCCCTCGAAGATGATCGCGACTTGGTCGCCGCGCTTCGCGAGATGCCGGTCGATGCAGTTATAGGCCACGTTGGTGACCCCATCCTCGAACCATTTGATCGAGACGTCGCCTGGCCCGAAGCTCGTATTCTGGACCTTGGTGAAGGGCGTCATCCAGTCGATGCGCTTGCCGTGCTCGGCCCAGAAGCCGTTCGGATCGCGCCTCGAAGCCTCGTACATCTCCCGATAGCGCTTGGCATCGATGAGAGCGCGTTTCGCGGCCGCTTCCGGCACTTCATAGATCTTGTCCGCCATCTTCTCCTCCCGACGCGCCGCCCGAACCTTGCCTTGGCGACCAATCACAGCTTTGGCGCCATTATCGGACGGGGCCGACAAGACGCAAGGCATGTCGGGATGTAACTTTGGTCGCAGCGCCTGATCGACGCCTTGCGCCAGCTCAAGCTGGCGCCGAGATGAGGCGAAACCCAGGAGACCGCACCATGCCGGCCGAGCCTCACGACCGTGCCACCATTATCCGCAGGCCGCTCCTGACCGCACTGCTCGGGCCGCGAGGGCGGCTCTGCGGCCGCGTCGAGGTGAAGGAGATCACCTTCGAGCCCGGCCAGAAGACGGGGCTGCATCTGCACAAGATCCCGGTCGTCGGCTATATCGCGGCCGGCGAATTCCTGTTCCAGGTCGAAGGCAAGCCGGCAAAGCGTCTGAAGGCGGGCGATGCCTTCTACGAGCCTGCCGACACGCAATCGTGCATTTCGACAATGCGTCGGATCAGGCGCCCGGAACCTTCATCGCATTCTATCTCTTGGGCACGACGGATAGCGAGCTGATCACCATGCTGGAGTGAGGCCTCTATACCTCTCCCCTTGCGGAAGCAGTCGGAGCCCGCAGCGAATCGGAGGGCTTCGCATTGAGGGGGGCAGCGCCGACGCGGGGAAGCGCGCGCACTTCGGATGTGGGCCGTCGCTTCGCTAGCGCGGAGCAAGGCGGCAATGGCCCGGACTCCCCATGTCGGCGCACCCCCACCCGGCTTCTCGCGCTACGCGCGCGAAGCCCACCTCTCCCGCCAGGGGGCGCCGGGGGAGAGGTTTTAGACGCCGAAGGCGCCGATGATCAGGCCTGCGACCACGAGGACGCCGAGCCAATGGCCGGAATCGATGATGGTGAGCGCGAGCTTGCGGCGGCCAAAGCTGTTATTGACGGCGATCGTGGTCACGACGAAGCCGACCCAGAGGAAGAGCGCCGAGATGGCGCCGTTCTTCGGGGTCACCTGTCCGGGGCCGAGATGACCGAGGACGCCGGCGAGCACCCAGGCCATCACGAGCTCGGCCAGGAAGGCAACGATGAAGGGTGTGGGCGACATGCGGGGTCCGGCCTCGCCGTCGGCGACGCCGAGCGCCGCCATCCAGCTTCTGCCGAGGATGCCGTAATAGGCGCTGCAGAACACGAATGCGCCGATCGCCGCCGCGAGGATCGCGAGATAGTTCAAGCCGGCGAATGCCATCGTGCTTTCCTTGCTAACTGCTGTGGCAGCGAAGACATGGGTGCCCGGGCCAAGCCCGGGCATGACGCAGGCGCCCATCTACCCGTCATGGCCGGACCAAATCTTGGCTTCAGAAACTGGCCCGGCCACCCATGCCTTCCGCGTCTTAAGACCGCAATCTCAACCGAATAGCTGGTATCACCGATGGTGAGAGCAGGATACGCTATCGAGGTTTCGTGATCGGGCTTTGGGCCCGTGAATCGGATGGGTGCTAATTTGCCCGGCTGGACTCGGTCTTGCTATGGCAGCCCATTGCTAAGGCAGGCCTTGCCGAGCCGGGTATGCCGATCGAAATCTGGCTTATCCGAATCTCGCAGCTGATGGAGCCGGCATGAGCGACACTTTCTTCGGCGATCTTCTCGCCTCGATCGCGGATCGCGGCCGTTCCTTCCTGCGGCTGCGGCGCGGCACCGAGAAGGCCGAGAGCGAGGGCGATCTCGCGCGCCTGTGCGAGGCGCTGCTCTCCGGGCGCGGCGAGGCTTCGGGGGTGGCGCTCGCGGGAACGATCCTCGCGGGCTATGAGGCGCTCGGCAGCCAGGCGCGGCTCGCCTTCTTGCACCGGCTCGTCGACGAGTTCGGCTGCAATCACCAGCGGCTCGGAAAGGCGATCGACGCCTATCGGGCAGATCCCGGCCCCAAGACCGTGTTCGACCTGCATCACGCGGCGGAGCCGCGGCGACAGGAGCTGATCCGCCGCCTGAACCTCGCCCATGGCGGCACCGCGGCACTCGTGCGGATGCGCGAGGATCTCTTGCGGGCGACGAAAGGCGGGAGCGATACGGCCGGTCGCAAGCTCGCGGGGATCGATGCCGATTTCGTTCACCTCTTCTCGTCCTGGTTCAATCCGGGCTTCCTGGTGCTGCGCCCGATCGACTGGTCGACACCGGCGAACATCCTCGAGAAGATCATCCGCTACGAGGCCGTGCACGAAATCGGCACGTGGGACGATCTGCGCGACCGCCTCGAGCCGCCGGACCGGCGCTGCTTCGCCTTCTTTCATCCGCAGCTCGTCGACGAGCCGTTGATCTTCGTCGAAGTGGCCCTGACCGAGGACATTCCCGGCGCCATCGGCGAGCTTCTCGCTGAGGACCGCGTGCCGATTTCGCCCGGGGAGGCGACGACCGCCGTCTTCTACTCGATCTCCAATTGCCAGGAGGGGCTGCGCGGCATCTCCTTCGGCAATTTCCTGATCAAGCAGGTGGTCGAGACGCTGAAGCGCGACTTGCCCAGGCTATCGACCTTCGTGACCTTATCGCCGGCGCCGGGCCTCGCCCGCTGGCTGGCGGGCGAGCGCAAGGCAAAGGACAGCCTGGTCCTGTCGGACGCTGATCAAGCCGCTTTGGCGGCGCTCGAAGCGCCGGATTGGCCGAAGAGCGATTTCCAGGCCGAATCCGTGCGCGGCGCGCTGCTCGCCGCGGCCGCCCATTATTTCCTCGAGGCGAAATCGCCTTCAGGCCGCCCACTCGACCCGGTGGCGCGCTTCCATCTCGGCAATGGGGCGAGGCTCGAGCGCCTGAACTGGCCAGGCGACATGTCCGAACGCGGCTTGCGCGAAGCGCATGGGCTGATGGTCAACTACCTCTATAAGC
>Ga0318562_10000920_pt1 | contig 13234 bp, 12 predicted proteins | sample GRESIP066b5f18_FD_203688 | JGI IMG/M metagenome (GOLD analysis project Ga0318562, IMG submission 203688) | Tropical soil microbial communities from Luquillo Experimental Forest, Puerto Rico - GRE.SIPMG.066b5f18 | ecosystem: Environmental > Terrestrial > Soil > Tropical forest > Bulk soil...
CGAGGCCTGGGGCGCGCATCGCACGTGGCTGCTGACCAACGGCGGCTCCAAGGGCAATCTGGTCGCGTGCCACCGTCTGCTTCGACGGCCGACGTTGCTCGCGAACGGGCCGCCCACAGCCGTCGGAACGTGGGGTGCCGCAGCGGCGCTCAGCCGCGGGTGCTGCTCACGCAGGCGCGATCGCGCTGGCGGCGGCGCGCGCCCACTCGGCGAACGGCGTCCACACCACCTCCGGGTAGCGGGCCCGGACCGCGCTGACCTCGATCCCGTAACCCGTGCCGGACAGGAATTCGTACATCGCCGCGAGATCCGCGCTGCGGCCGCGGATCTCCTCGAGCGAGACCGGCTCGTACCGGACCCCGAACGCCGCGGCCATCTCCGCCGGCGTGGGCGCATCGCCCGCGACCTCGACCCGCGCACCCACGTGCTCGACGCGGCGATCGAGGACCGCGGCGACAACCGCGCCGAGGTCGACCAGCGCGACCTGGTGCAGCGGCTTGTCCGGCGGAACCGCCATCGGCAGCTTCCCCGTCGCGATCGCGTCGCGGGCCCCGAGCACGTTCTCGTAAAAGTAGCTGGGCGCGATCACCGTCCACGCGAGATCGGTCTCGGCGAGCCGCGCCTCGATTCGCGCCTTACTCGCGAAATGCGGGACCGGCGCCCGCCCAGCCGACGCGACCGACGCGAGCAGCAGCCACGGCAGACCCGCCTGGCTTGCAGCCTCGATGATGTGCGATCCCTGCCGCTCCTCATCGCGCGCGCCGTGCTCGAACGGAGTCGTCACCGCGTATACCGCGCCGACCCCGGCAAACGCGCGCATCAGCGCAGCCGGATCCATCAGGTCGCCGGTGACGAGCTCCACGCCGCCCGCGCGAACCGCTTGCGCCCGCGGCGACTCAGGATCGCGTACGAGTCCACGGACCGAGCGCCCGGCAGCAACCAGCGCTCGCACGATCGCGCCGCCGTGGGTGCCAGTCGCGCCGAGGACGAGGATCGGGTCTGCCATCCCACGGCAGTCTGACAGTCGGCCGATGCCACATCGGCCAATGCCCGCCCGAGTAGCGTTGGACTCCTCTCCCGCTGGTGCAAACCGCCGCCCACGTCCGTCGCGAGCTAATACATCGTGACCCGGCCGGGGGGACGCAACGCGACCTGTGCCTGCTGCGACGCACCTCGACCGCGCTTGAGACGCTCGAGCGTCGAATTCTCGGTCAAGCACATGGGGATCGCGAACGTGCGCGGGAGGTTCACCGAATTTCAGGGAACCGGAGGTCGGCGAGGACGCGTGGAGCGCGACCGTGCGCGGCAGCGTGAAGGTAGCGTCGATCGACACCAGCGATGAAGGGCGTGACACGCACCTGCGCTCAGTTGATTTCTTCGATGCCGACAGTTTCCCCGAGATCACCTTCGAGTCCACCCGGGTCGAGTCGATCGATGAGGACTCCTCGCGCGTGTTCGGCAACCTCACGATGCGCGGCGTGACTCGCGAGGTCAGGCTGGAGCTGATCTTGCAGGGCACCGATACCGATCCGTGGGGCAATGACCGCGCGGGAGCCGAGGTTCAGGGGACCCTGAACCGCAAGGATTTCGACATGCAGTCAATCAGGCGCTCGGCAGGGGCAACGCGTTGGTCGGCGACAAGGTCAGGTTCTCGCTCGACTGCTCCGCCATACTGCAGAAAATGGCGAACGCGCGCGGCTGGCGGATCGCGGGTTCTCGCCTTGATGATCTGTCGCACTTGCAGAGTGAGCACGAACGAGCGGGGAGGCAGTATGAGCGATCGCTGGCCATCGTTGAACTACGCGGAGTGGAGCGAAACGTGCGACACGCTGCACGCCCACACTCAGGTCCTCGGCAAGCTCGCCGCCGCGCTTGCGCCGCCCGAACCGCAGCTACAGCACGCTGCGCTGGTGTTGACCGCGCGCGGCTTTGAGACGCTGCCGCTTCCGGCGCCGGGCGGCTCCGGAGCCGTGGTGGTCGCCCTCGATCTGCGCTCTCCCGCGGCAGTCGTCGAGCACAGCGACGGCCGCGGCGCGCGCGTCGCATTGGCCCCCGACCGGGCGGTCGGGCAGGTCACGCGAGAGGTGCTGCGGTCCGTGAGCGCGCTCGCGGGGCCGGTCGAGATCGACCCCACCCCGCAAGAGGTCTGGTGGAGCGCGCCACTGGACGAGGACTCAGAGCATGCCACCTACGATCCGGCCGCGGTGAGGTCGTACTTCGCCGCGGCGACCCGCGCGGCGCTGGTACTGGCTGCCTTCCGAGCGCCGTATCGCGGTCGCTCGACGCCGGTCAACGCGTGGTGGGGCTCGTTCGATCTGGCCGTGAACCTGTTCTCGGGAGCCCCTGCCGATCCGCCGTCGGACGACTTCATCATGCGCAACGCGATGGACTCGCAAGAGGTCGCGGTCGGGTGGTGGCCCGGGGACCCGAGGTACGAGAAGGCGGCGTTCTACGCCTACGCGCACCCGGCCCCGGACGGGTGGGCGGGCGCATCGCTGGCGCCCGCGGCTGGGCGCTGGGAAGAAGCCCTGGCCCAGTACGTGCTGGACTGGGACGAGGCGATCGCGAGCGCTGATCCCCATCAGTCCGCGCTCGAATTCGCGCGGTCGGCGCTCGAGCACTCCTGCACCGCGTGCGCATGGGATCCCGCCCTCGCGGCCAGCGCGCAGGGAAATCCCCCGCCGATACGGTGAGCCAGGCGCCCGCGGCCCCCGAGGCGTGGGGCGCACCGGGCGGCTGGACTCGTCGCGCCCGGTGGCTCAGGGTGGGTTGCTGGCGAACAGGTTCGGGTTTGGTCGCGTGAGTTCGAGGACGCCGCGCCGGCGTGCGTCGGCGACGATCGACGCGTACCGGGCGAGACGTTTGCCCTGGTAGCGAGCGACCGCGAGGGCCTGTTCATCGGGGCCCGTGACGGTGTGGCCGGAGGTGAACGAGGTGCCGTACGGGTTACCGCCTGCGGCGAACACCTCGCGCACGGTATAGCCGAGCGGCACGATCACCATCCCCCAGTGGTAGAAGGTGTTGTTGAGCGCGAGAATCGTCGACTCCTGCCCGCCGTGCGGGTTCTGCGACGAGGTGAAAGCGGTCGCGACCTTGTCGGCGAGCTCGCCCCGCTGCCAGAGAACCCCCGCCTGATCGACGAACTGCTTCAACTGCGCTGCGACATTCCCGAAACGAGTCGGGGATCCGAAAGCGACCCCGTCCGCCCAGGCGAGGTCGTCGAGCGACGCGACGGGGGCGTCGGCGACCCGCGAGCGATGGCGTCCCCAGTGCTGGTTCTGCGAGATCATCAGCTCCGAGGCAAGCTCCTCGATATGACGCAACCGAACCTCGGCGCCGGCTTCCTCGGCGCCCTCGGCCACGGCGCGCGCGAGACCGTCGACGTTGCCGGTCGCGCTGTAGTAGATGACCGCAACGCGCACCGCGTCGCCATCCTGTCGCTCCATTCTGCTCCTCCTCTCATCGCTCTGCTCGGGACTCGATGTCCGATTTCATCGCTCGCCGCGGCATCCTCACGGCCCGGGTGAACGGACGGCCGAAGTCGAACGGTAAGCGATAGCCGCCGGCGGACAAGACGACGGCGCTGCAGTGTCCAGCGTCGGCGTCCGCTGGGGACGCACTCCGACGGCATCCAGCCAACGGCGCAGCGGTGCGCCGGGCCCTCTTCGCAGAGTGATCGGCTGAAGCCTCGCCTCCTCCCACACTCTGCGGGTCTGGGGATCTGGTCTTAGCCGAGGAGCTCACGCGTCCGCGGTGCGACCTCTTCCCCGAGTCGCCGCACGAATCCGACTGGATCTTCCTGCGGGACGCTCACCAGCAGTGTGTCGAAGCGCAGCTCGCTCGCGATTCGGGCGAGCTGGTCGGGCCAATGGGACGGTTGGTCGTCAAGCGGCACCATGATGTTGAGCACACGCTCGATCTCATTCGGGTCGCGGCCGGCTCTGCGGGCCGCCTCGTCGATCGCGGCGTGTCCCTTCGGCGCGTCCTCGGGGCTCAGGTAGTGGCCGCCGAGACTCGGCACCCAGCCGTCGGCCAGCCGGCCCGTCAGCCTCAGCATTCGCGGCCCGTAGGCGCCAAGCCAGATTCCAACCCGGTGGGCGGGCTGCGGACCAGGGTGCGCGCCCGTGACCTGGTAGTGCTGCCCCTCGAACCGCACCGATCGCTCGCCGGACCAGAAGCCGCGCAGGATCATCAGCGCCTCCTCGAGCGCATCGACGGATTCCCTGGGGGTACGCCGAGGCCCGCCCATCGCCTCCACCGCGTCCCAAAACGCGCCGGCGCCGATCCCCACCTCGACCCGACCTCCGCTCAGCACGTCGAGCGACGCCACCGATTTCGCGATCACGCTCGGCAGCCGCAACGCGAGGTTGAGCACATCGGGAACCAGCCGCACGCGCTCGGTCCGTCCCGCCGCGTACGCCAGCAGCGTCCACGTGTCAAAGAACCGCCATTGGTACGGGTGGTCCTGCACGCCGACGATGTCCAAGCCGCTCCGGTCGGCCGCGATGATCTGCTCGATCGTCGAGGCGGCATCGATCGCGTCCGGAACCGCGAAGATGCCTATCCTGACGTCCATCGCCACGCCACCCCGTCAGGCCCCGCCGGCCGCGCGCGGATCGGGAACCTCCGGATTGGATGCAAACGCCGCCGGTGTCTCGGCCTCGATCCGTTCCCGCAGCGCTTGCGCGGGCCGGCTGCGGAACTCGGCGCGTTCGTGGCTGCCATCGCAGAACGGCTTGTTCGCGCTCTGGCCGCAGCGACACAGCAGCACCCGGCCGGCCTCGAGCATCACCCGTTCGTCGGAGAGGTAGATGCGCAGGTCGCCGCGCACCTCGAGCGATGCGTCGCGGCGAGCGATGACAGTCGTCGGCTCCTCCGCAGCACCCTCCCGCAGCGGGGGCGGCGGCTCGTGTGGCGCCGCCGTTGGTCCCGATTGCCAGTTCCGGCGCCGGTGTGAGTTGTCGCAGAACGGTTGGTTGTGGCTCAGACCGCATCGGCACAGCGTCAGCCGCGCCTCATTGGTGATCGGATCTCGGTCGGGCCCCCTCACGTCCAGATCGCCAGCCATCAACAATGGGCCGTTCCTGATCGGCCGGATCAGGGTAGGTCGCCGCGGGCGCTCGCCTTCCGCGCCGTCAAGCCGCTCGTAACGAAGCGCGCCCGTCGGGCAGTGCTCGACCGCGTCCGCCACGGCGCTCGCCTGAGTGTCGCTTAGATCGACCCACGGGCGCCGGCCGGTGTCGAAGACCGACGGCAGCGTGCGCAGGCAGATTCCCGTGTGGATGCACCGCGACGAATCCCAGTCGACGCGAAGGTCGTCGGTCTCATACGTTCTTCGCTTTCCGAGGCTCATCGGCCAACCCTATCTCGCACGCCGTGAGGCAGGCGCTCGGCGGCGAGGGCGGTCACGCGGAGCGGAGCAACTGCGGCGCTCTCCGCGAGGACCCTGATCGAACAGCGCGTGACCTCAACCGGAGCCCCCGTCAGGCGGATCCTCGTACACCGATCTCGCCGACAGGCGCCCCGGGGGCCGGCGCAAGCCGGTACGTGTCGCCATCCGCGTCGGCGTCGGCGCCCGACGCCCCAGGCCTTGACGACGTACCGGCGCGCGTCGGCCTGGAAGTCAGCCCCCAGCGCCGACGTCGCGCGGGGGATGGGCAACGCGGGGAATGACGGCGTGGGCAAACGTTTCGACCTGCTCCGGCGAGGGATCGACCGGCCAAAAGACGATCGCGTCGAAGCCGTCGTCGACGAAGCCTGACAGCGTCTCGACCCACCAGTCCGGAGGCCCGGCCAGCGGCTCGCCCGCGAGGTATCCCACCGGCAACGCTGAGCGAGGCGGCGCGGGCGCGTCACCGATGACACCCTGCAGGTTGAGGATGCGGCGGATCGACGCGGGATCGCGACCGGCCTTCGTAGCCGCGCCGTCGATCACCTCGTGCGCTACGCGCAGCTCCTCGCGCGAGAGCACGCCGAGCGACGGCGCCCACCCGTCGGCCTTGCGCCCGACCAGGCGCAACATCCGCGGCTTGTAGGCGCCGAGCCAGATCCCGATCTCGTGCGCCGGCCGCGGCCCCGGACGTGCGTCCTCGAGGGTGTAATGCCGGCCGTGGTAGGACACGGAGCGAGCGTCGGACCAGAGCGCCCGGATCACGTCGATCGCTTCCTCGAGCGCCTCCACCGCTTCGCCGGGCGTGCGCCGCGGGCCACCGAAGCTCACGATCGGGTCCGGGAAGGCGCCGGCGCCGAGCCCGAGCTCGAGTGAGCGCGCCGACGCTGCGCAGCGAGCGGCTGCTGCTGCGGCCGTGGCGGGACTCCGACCGCGAACCGTTCGCCGCCATGAACGCCCACGCACGCACCATGGAGCATTTCCCCGCGCTGTGGACCCGGCAGCAGAGCGACGAGTTCGTCGACAAGGCGCAGGCGACCCTGGAGCGCGAGGGATTCGGACCATGGGCGGTCGAGGTGGTCGGCGTGGCCCCCTTCATCGGCTTCGTCTCACTGGAGCGTGTTCGGGCCGACCTCCCGTTCGCGCCCGCAATCGAGGTGATGTGGCGCTTCTCCGCCGACTACTGGGGCAGGGGATACGCCTCAGAGGCCGCCGTGACCGCGATGAAATACGGCTTCGAGCAATGCGGCTTCGAGGAGATCGTGGGGTTCGCATCGGCGCCCAACATCGCCTCGCGGCGGATGAATCGGCGGTTGCAGATGCTGCCCGACCCGACCGGAGACTTCGAGTACCCGGGTCTGCCAGGCGAGCACCGACTCCTGCGCCACGTGCTCTATCGCGCCCGCCGGCACTCCTGGCCAGGGCTGGCCTTGACCAGCCGGGAGTGGAACCAGACGATCATCGATGAATTCCGCGCCCATGGCAGTCAGGTCGGGGACACCTTCGAGGGAAGCCGACTACTCATCCTCACCTCCACAGGGGCCCGCACCGGCCGGTCGCGGACCAACCCCACGGTGTACCTGCCGGACGGCGACCGTTTCATCATCTTCGGCACCAGCGGCGGTCGCCCCGAGAACCCCGCCTGGTACCACAACCTCAAAGCCAACCCCCGCGCCCGGGTCGAAGTCGGCGCGGAGACCTTCGAGGTGACGGCCGAGGAAGTCACCGGCCCAGAGCGGGACCGGCTGGACCGTCGGCAAACCGCGGCCGACCCCAGCTTCGCCGAATACGAGAGCAAAACGGCCCGAAGGATCCCCGTCATCGCGCTGCGCCGCGTGAGAGCGCCTGGCGACCAAGCGCCCCACGAGTCGCTGCCCCGAAAGGCCAGTCCCGGCGGTAGCCGATGACGCTAGCGGTGTAGACGCCATGCACCGTGAGCGTCACGCCCCCGTCGTTCGCGTGCGCTCAATCACGATGGACGGCGAGCCCGAGTTCGGGGCGCCGTCCGGGATCCACTGGAGAAGCGGCCGGTCAGGCTCGCGCTATGACGCCTGCGGCGATGTCAGACCGATCACATTGCCCTCGGGGTCGCTGAAGAGCCCGATCACGATCCCGACGCCGGGCACCTCGTCGGGACCCATCATCCTGGTGCCGCCGAGGCTCTCTGCCTTCTCGAGCGCCGCTCCCACGTCAGCCACCTGGACGTAGAACGTGACCTGACCCGGATAGCCCTCCGGCCCGGCGCCGACGCCGCCACCGACGCCCTCCTGCTCCTCGAGAACGCTGTAGTCGGTCGGGCCCATCGGCTCGCTGAACTTCCACCCGAACATCTCGCCGAAGAACGCGCGCAGCGCGTCCGCGTCCTTCCCCACTACCTCGACATGCGCAACCGGCTGTCCCATGATCCGCTCCCCTCCAGCGCCCGCAGGGCGCCCGTTTAACCCACAAGTCTATGACGCCGCCGGCGGCCGCAGCCGCCGTGGCGAACCCTCTGCACAGGGAGCAAGACGCGGCGGGCGACCCCGTGCAGCACGGACGCGGAACGGCGCGCGATCTGCGAGCGAGGCTTCAGGCCTCAACCCAGCTGCTCCTCACCATGGAGGCTGTTTCGTAAAGCCCGTTCAGCGCTCGAGCGCGAGGGGGTCGGCGTGATCGCGGGTCTGCGGATCGGCGGTTTTCGCGCGGTTTTCGATCCCGCCGGTTAACCGGTGGCGATCTCTAGGTTGTGCTGCCAGAGCTTGAGGAGGTTGTGGGTCGCTGTGATCAGCCGCCATTCGGCCCTGCAGGCCCACAAGCCTCTTCGTTGGAACCGATCGATCCGCCGGTTGTATTTCATCTGCGCGAACACCGGCTCGATGATCGCTTGGCGCTGCCGGTAGAGCTGTTTGCCCTCGTCGGTAGCTAACTGCTCGCGCATCTCGAGATAATGCTTTCGTCTTTGGCGAGTCAGCCCGGGTGTCTTTCGTTTCCCGGCGTCAGGGCTGACCAGCGTTCTGATTCCGCGTTCGGTCAGTCTGGCGATGTGGTCGGTGTTCCAGAACCCGGCATCGGCCAGCGCCGAGCTAACCGTGTCAGAGACTCCAGCCAGTGAGAGTTCCTGGTGGGCCTTGTCGATCAGCGGCTCGAGCGTTTGCCGTTCGTTCCCGCCCGCGATCACCTCGGCGGTAATCACGATCTGCTCCTTGGTCGCGACCGCTTGTGCGGTGTAGCCCTGCATGAACCCTCGGCGGCTCTGCACGATCCGCGAATCTGGATCGGTCAAGTTGACCGTCCCGGCGGGCAGCTCCGGCGGCGTATACGGCGTGGGTGGCGTCCCGAGCCCGCGGCCCAACGTGTCCTTGGCCGTCGCCCGCCACGCCTCGTAAGCAGCGTTCGCGCGCTGCTCTGTCCATAACTCCTCTTGCAACCGGCGCTTGGCCTCCTTCAGCCGCGGCGGGCGAGCGCGCGGCACCGGCTTCGGGTTCGCGGCCCGCTCGGCCTCGAGCCGGCGTTTGGCCTCGCGTAGCCACTCCTGCCGGCCCGGCCCGGTCCGCAACTGTTCGGGCAGCTCGTCACCACGCTTATCCCCGTAGAGCTCATCCTCGGCCGCATCGATCTCGGCTGCCTCCTCAAGGATCTTCCGCGCGAGCTGCTCAAAGTCCACCGTCTGATCCTTCGACGCGTTCGCCGCCATCCGGGTGCCATCAACCGCGACCGTCCCGACCCGCACCATCCCCGCCCTCGCGCACAACATCAACACATCACCGAACAACCCAGCCAGCGCGTCCTGGTGCTCGAACCGAAACCGATTGATCGTCACATGATCCGGAACAAGGTTCGACGCGATCACCCGATACGCCACATCCTCGACACACCGACGCTCGATCCCCCGCGACGACCGCTCACCCCTCGCATACGAATACAGAAGCAACGCCACCAGGCGGATTCAACTGGTCGTCGCAACGCTCGATGATGAGGAGTTGCGATGCCGAGAAGAAATGCCGCTGTTGCTCGTGCTGCTGCAGCCGGGACGCGTTTCGGCGGTCGTGCGCCGGCGGGGCACAGGGAGCATCGCGTCAGGTTCTGGCAAGCGATCGCTCGGGGCGCCTCGAGTGAGAACGCTGCGATCGAGGCGGGTGTGCTGCCAAGCATTGGTGTCCGGTGGTTTCGTAAGGGTGGCGGCATGCCGCCACTGTCTCTCGCGCCGGTGTCCGGGCGCTATCTCTCCTTCGCTGAGCGAGAGGAGATCGCGGTGCTGCTCGCCGGGGGTTTTGGGGTCAGGGAAATCGCGCGTCGGCTCGGTCGGGCGCCGTCGACCATCTCCCGGGAGTTGCAGCGCAACGCTGCGATCGGACGCGGCCGAGTTGAATATCGAGCGTCGACCGCTCAGAGGCATGCGGAGCGTCGCGCCCGTCGACCCAAGCCGGCCAAGCTCGTAGTCAACCCGCAGCTGCGCGCCTATGTGCAGGACCGGCTCGCCGGCGCTGTGCGGCGGCCCGACGGCACGGTCGGGGGTCCTCAGGTCAGCTGGCGCGGGCGACGTCACGGGCCGCGCAAGGACCGTCGCTGGGGCCAGTGCTGGAGTCCTGAGCAGATCTCCGGTCGACTCCCGGTTGACTTCCCGGATGATGAGTCGATGCGCATCTCTCATGAGGCGATCTATCAGTCGCTGTATGTGCAGGGCCGCGGCGCGCTGCGTCAGGAGCTGACGGCTTGTCTGCGGACAGGCCGGGCGCTGCGGGTTCCCAGGGCCAGAACGTCGAGAGGGAACAGGAGCTTTGTCACTGACGAGGTGTTGATCAGCGAGCGGCCCGCTGAGGTTGCTGACCGTGCTGTTCCGGGTCACTGGGAAGGTGATCTGATCCTCGGCGCCGGCCGGTCTGCAATCGGCACGCTGGTCGAGCGCTCAAGCCGGTTCACGATGCTGTTGCATCTCCCGGCGATCGAAGCTCACAACAACCCAGGAACGGAAACCAGGCCCGGGCGAACGGGTACGAGCGCCGCGGCCGTTCGGGACGCGATCGCCGAAACGATCACGACCCTCCCGCAACAGCTCCGGCGGTCCTTGACCTGGGATCAGGGCATCGAGATGGGCCAGCACGTACAACTGCGGCTCGATACCGGTCTGCAGATCTACTTCTGCGATCCGAGGAGCCCGTGGCAGCGCGGCACGAACGAGAACACCAATGGACTGCTTCGCCAGTACTTCCCGAAAGGCACCGACCTCACCCGGCACAGCGCCGATGACCTCGCCGCTGTCGCCGAAGCGCTGAACAGCCGGCCGCGCAAGACGCTCGGCTGGAGAACCCCGGCGGAGGTGTTGACCGAGTACCTCAGCGCCGCGGCCTGAACCACGACACGCGGGTGTCAATGGCCATCGGTTTCTCCCCATCCGCGGCCACTTTTTCTCCCCGCTGGTGGCCATCTTTTCTCCCCACTGGTGGCCACGAAGCTCCCCACCGGTCAGGGTTGTTGAGACTGGTGGCCACGACGCTCCCCACCAGCCGGTGAGTGTCGTTCAGGCCAGGGGCTTGACTCCCTTCCCGGCGGTCGCTTGGGCGAGCCGGTAGCTGTCCTGCCCGTCGGTGATCAGGATGTGGGCGTGATGCATGAGCCGATCGACCGTCGCGGTCGCGATCGTTTTGGGCATCAGCTCGTCGAACCCGGACGGGTGGATGTTCGAGCTGATCGCGATCGAGCGTTTTTCGTAGGCGGCGTCGATCACGCGGAACAGCGCCTCCGCGGCGTCGGCTGAGACCGGGAGCAGGCCGACATCGTCAACCAGGATGAGATCGGCGCGGATCAGCTTGGCGATCGCCTTGTTGATGCTGTCGTCGGCGCGGTGGCGGCGCACCAAGACGGCGAGCGTCTCGAGCGTGTGCCACGCGACGGTCCGGCCCTTGTCGATCGCCTGGTGCCCTAGCGCCTCGATGAAGTGCGACTTCCCGGTCCCGCTCGGACCGCAGACGACCAAGACTTCGTGGCGGTCGATCCACTCGAGCGTGCGGAGCGCGTTCTGCGTCTGAGATGGGATCGCGGACGCGCCGGGTTCCCAGGCGTCGAACGTCTTGCCGGCCGGCAGCCCGGACGCCTTGCGACGCATCGAGGTGGTGGCCTGGTCGCGGCCGGCGGCCTCCTCGGCGAGCAGCACCCGGAGAACTTCGGCGTGCTCCCAGCGTTGCGAGGCGGCGGTGGCGATCACCTCGGGCGCTGCGCGGCGGACATAGGGCAGCCGCAGCCGGCGCAACAGCCGGTCGAGCTCGTCGGGCAACGGCGGTGGCGGCGGGGTGCGGACGGTCATCGGCCGAACCCCTCCCAGGCGCGGGTCGAGTTCTGCAGCGAGGATTCCTCGCGGGCAGGGAACAGCACCAGCTCACCGCCACCGGTCCGCGCCTGGTGCGCGAGCACCGAGGCCAGGTCGCCATCGGCGAACCGCCCCGCGTGGGCGCACGTCTCCAGCGCCCGGCTGACCTCATCGGCCCCGTGCAGTTTGGACAGATCGACCGCCTCGCCCATCTTGCGCCGCAGCCGCTGCGTGCCGGCGGCCGCGGCCTTGACCAACCATGCCTCCGCGGCCGGGCCGATCCGCAGGAACGCCTGCTCCTCCGCACTGCGCGCCCTGGGCCGGCGCTCCAGCGCACCGGGCGGCCGCGGCGGGTAGTGCGCATCATCGATCCTCGGCCGGCCCGGTGTCGTGAGCTGATGCCGAGCGACCTCACGCGGTCCCTCGATTCCGTCCGCGTGCACCACGACCAGCTGCTCGCCGTCGACGCGTGCCCAGACCCGCTGATCAACCAGCGCGTGCGGGACCGAGTAGAGCGCACCGCCCACCGAGATCGTCGACTGCCAGCTCACCTTCCTGGTCTCCCCGAAGCACACGGTGTGCGGCACTCGGGGGAGCCGGTGAAGCCGCTCGTGCTCAGCCGCCAGGCGGATCAGCGGCGCCTCCTGCGTCGCGCGATGCACTCGCGTGTTGACGTCCGCCATCCACTGCTGGCACGCCGCCTCCAACTCCGCAAACGACGAGTACTCCGGACGGAGGTTGTGATCAGCCGGCAACAGATCGGCCTTCGCGATCTTCACCGTCGCCTCGCTGCCGCCTTTCGACTGCGGGTCGGCCGGCACACACGTCTGGATGCTCACCCCGTAATGCCGAGCCACCGACACGATCTGCGGGTTGCGCACAGCGATCCCGCACACGTGATCCACCGACACCGTCTTCTCGTTGTCAGTCAACAGATAGGTCGGCGCGCCGTCGAACATCCGCAGCGCCCGGTCGATCGCCATCACCACCGACGCGATCGTCTTATCGCGCAACGCCACCACGACCCGGAACCGCGACCACGCCAGCCACGCGCAGAACAACACCGTCTTGCGCCCATCGACGATCGGCCCATCGCCATAATCGAACTGCGCCCACAACCCAGGCTCCGGCGTCCACGGTCGCGTGACCCGTCCATGCTCACGCCGCCACCGACGCTTGGCCTCAGCGACCCACCGCCGCGTCGTCCGCGGCGACCCGAGGTACCCGAGCGCGACCAGCTTGCCGTGCGCGACATCCCCCCGAACCTTCCCGTGCGAGCGCGCGACGAGCTCGTCGACCTTCCGCTGATACTCGAGCTCCATCGCCGGGCGCTTGCGCTCGAGCTTCGGCACCAGCCCAAGGTCCCGCTGCGCCACCCAGTGCGCGACCGTCTTGTGATCACAACCCGCCAGCTCTGCCGCGCCGCGCAGCGAGCCGGCCAGATCGTATGCCTCCAGGATCTCCATCACTTCCTCCGGTTTCTTCACGCGGCCTCCACGCCTCAGGGCTCAAAGATCGAGCCCGGCAGCGTGACTAACCGACAGATTCAGGAAACCATGGGG
>Ga0318562_10000921_pt1 | contig 13228 bp, 13 predicted proteins | sample GRESIP066b5f18_FD_203688 | JGI IMG/M metagenome (GOLD analysis project Ga0318562, IMG submission 203688) | Tropical soil microbial communities from Luquillo Experimental Forest, Puerto Rico - GRE.SIPMG.066b5f18 | ecosystem: Environmental > Terrestrial > Soil > Tropical forest > Bulk soil...
GCAACGGCCATGTATACGCTCATTTTTAATACCAGCTACATAGAGCAGGGATTTAGTTCAGCTGCCATCCTGGTCCATAAGAATCCCGAAATCCGGGGCGAGTTGATATTGATAAAAACAGGCGATAGCACGCATGTACTAGGACGCGCCAAAGTGACCAGGGCCCTTGGAAAAGCAGGACCGCATTTTGAGACGGGCGAGCACATTGATGGCGCATATTCAGAGGCCGGCACCGCCTTGGGTGTGTTTATATTGAACAATTGATAAATTGGGTGATCCAGAAAGATTAGGGATTAATATTTCATCCTAGGTCCAAATTTACCTTGACCCAGTAAATAGAAGTAACTTGCATCACTAAGGTTTTTAATATAGATAATTTTCCCGATAAATCTGCCCCAGGTATAAAAAAGTCTGTACATAAAAGAGAATAAAAAATCAAGGTTTTTCAAGCGATTTGTATGAGTATACAAAATTTTTTGTAATATAAAATTAATTTTAAACCAATTAAGTCGTCCCGCTGCGTCTTGAACCTAAAAGCAATCATATGAGAAATCTGGTCTATGCCATTAACCTCACTATTGATGGCTGTTGCGATCACACCAAAGTGGGTGGTAGCGAAGAAATCCTTGAATATTTTGCAAACCTGATCCGTGATGCTGGCTTGCTGGTCTATGGGCGTATAACCTATGAATTGATGGTTCCTTATTGGCCCGACATTGCAAAAAATCATTCCGGGCAAACAAAGGCAGAGATCGATTTTGCTGAAACCTTTGACGCGACCCCCAAGCTTGTTTTTTCCAAATCTTTGGAAAAGGTTGAAGATAAAAACTCGAGACTAGTTCGTACAAAGCCGGAGGACGAATTACTCAAATTGAAACAAGAACCGGGTAAAAGCATTTGGCTCGGTGGTGTAGCGCTTTCCTCTCATCTTATAGGGCTTGGTCTGGTCGATGAATATTTTTTTGTTATTCACCCTGTAATTGCAGGAGAAGGCAGGCGGTTGATGGAAGGTATTAACTTGCAGGAGAGATTGAAATTAAAACTCGTCGATTCAAAGCTTCTTAATTCGGGCTGCATGGCGCTGCATTACCTGAAACAGTAAGCGAAAAATCTGCAGTGAAAAGGGAGTGTAGATAGGCGAGAGCACATCCTTGGATTAATTTACATGAGGTAGCCTTTAGGCCTTGTCGCGTCTTTGACCACGATCAATAATATTACAAATAATCTGAAAGGCATTAATACAGACTACTTTATAAATCAAGCCAAACAATTTGATTTTAGAAAAAGTAGGCTAACCGGGTTTCACTTAATACGTTTCCGCCGCTACAATCGCCCCTACCACTTCCTAAAATGAATAAAACCCGCTACAGCAGCAGAGGAACATATCTGCCAGGCCCTGCGTTGAACCTCCTTAATGAAGCTTTCGGTGGGATACATTTTGTACATTTCGACCATTAGTTTTTTTAGTTAATAAATGTAAGCTGTAGCTAAAATCACCTTACTAGGTGTCGACATGCTGCTGAAAGCTTACACCAGGAATTTGTCAATGAATACGCCTATATTCAGTGAGAATCATTCACTGCATTAGCTTTACTCCAGAATCTGGATTTTTCCAAAAAGTGGAAACAGTGTCCATAGGTCTGCTATCAGGGGAATCCGTCCAACTTTCGACCTGAAAAAAGGGATCCGTCTGATCCGGGTTTATTTGACTATTTGTGGCCCAATGGAATAAACGTCAATAATGCTTACCGGCAATACAACAAAAAAAAGCATTCAAGGCCGGTTACAAATCGAGCTTCAGCGCTTACCAATCTGTATAAATCCGGATTTAAACTATACGCCGGAAAGGTATACACTAAAATCCTTCGTTATGAACAGGGAACAGGCTTTGAACGATATCAGCCGGAAGATAGAATCTTCAAAAAACATTTTCTTTTGGACCTGTGGCATTGCCGGAAGCTGCTATCTGGCCTACTTCGTCGTATTGTACATAACGCTTTGCAGGATAGGCCTGCATTTCTACAGCTAGATTACCTGGGCGCCTGGCCCGCTGACTAGCGAGAATACCTATGAAATCTCAAATAAAATGAGTATTTTATGCGTTTAATCCGTAAGCCGCAATACCCATGAAAAAAAATCTTTACCTGTGCAAGGCACTGCTGTTTTCAGTTGGTATCCTGGCCTTCGCCTGCAGGAAATCGATTGCCCCGGATCCTTATATTCCCACCGACCTGGCCAAGACCAATCAGGATACTACGGGAAATGGTCCAATCCCTTATCCCCAGAGTGTTTCCACCAATTGTCCCTATATTCCAAACTATGGCGATTCGGTCATCTATTCCCAGCCTACTGCTTCTGGCGTGGATTACATCATTCATCCTGCCAATACTCCTGTATCTGGCAGATTTCTTTCCTGGCCCGCAGGACTGGTCATTGACTCCAGTAACGGAGCAATCGATGTGACTCAAAGTATTACGGGTACCCGGTATTCAGTCGGATTTGTGAAGGCGGGAACCACGGATACCTGTCTGGAAACTGTGATCCTGTCAGGCGCGGACTATGCGGACAGCGTATACGTCCTGGCCAATAACGAAAACCACGCTCCGCCGTTCTTCGAAGCCAACTCGAATAATGCAGCCCAGTGTAACAGCGGCCCGGCCTGTCATTTTGATATCACCGGATCCGCAAAAGCCATGAATGTTTCGATGGATAACGGCCATGGGATTATTGATCTGGGTCCAACCCTTACCGGCGTTTTTGGAAACACTCCCCTTGACGGAGCTACTGCCAATATCGTTTTCTACTACACCCTGAATGATCCGAGTAACAATGCGGTACAGAAAATGCAAATCCAGCTGATGTATTATACCAGCAAATCGCTCATTCCCCAGGCACTGCTCAACCAGATCAATGCAAAAAGAGTGAATGGCCTTCTTAATAACCTGATCGATTTTACCTCCAGTCCCCGTCCCCCTATCATTATAATCACCCGCCTGAACTGATCACAGGGAATCTCTGATCCGGCAATATTGAGACCCGCAAGGCGTTAATAGCTAACCTTTATATGCGGGCATTTCCCCATTCTGGGCCCCTGTCCGGGCATTGGGCCTGGCTGCTATCAGCCTTGCTGTTCCTTGCCTCCTTCAGGCCTGGCATCCCCTTGCCGGAAGATCAGGTAAGCCTGCTCCGCACCTATCAAAAGGCACTAAAGCTTTTTAACAGCCCTAATCCGACGCCTGTCACTGACCAGGAAGCAATGATCCTTTTTCAAAGGGTCATTGATGCCAGGACCCTTGTAAAAGGGAATGTTCCTGACTCTCTCTTTTTTCAATCCTATATCAGGAAAGGAATTCTGCTGGATGTCCGATCTTCTTTCCGTGAAGCCGCGAATTCCTACCTGGCCGCAATCCGCCTGAAGGAGCAGAATCGGAATTTCCAGGAATCCCAGTTGTTCAACGTCTACGTTTATGCGGGGACATGCTATTACAACCTGAATAATTTTGATTCGTCCAGGAAGCTACTCTTGCACGCTGAAGCCATCATGCATGAACATCCGGAAGTTACCGAGAAGGAAAGGCTGTACAATTCACTGGGCGCACTATATTATGACAATGGCAATTACCTGCAAAGTAGAAACTATTTCATGCAGGCATTGGATATAATCCGGGCCAAACGTCCCTTCGACAATACGCTTGCAATTTATTTTGAGACCAACATTGCCACTTCCTACTTCCGGCTTGGTGAGTTCCGGGAAGCCCTGACCATGTATAAAAATATAGTCCGCCATCACGTGATCCCCAATTCTATCTACATGAATATGGGCAGAGCCTGTACAGCACTTGGAAGATATGATGAAGCCATGCAGTATTTGAGGAAAGTGAACATTGACCGGCTGCCTGGAGCATTGAACGAAATGGCGTACACTCAGCTGCTGGCTGGAAATCAATCAAGTACTGCCCGGTACCTCGACCAGATGGATGCAATCTCCCAGGACCCCCTGCATTCTGTCAATCCCCTGGATTGCGGTATCAGCGCCCTTTACCGGTCGCAACTCTTCACCGCCCGCCATGAATATGCTGCCGCGCTGGGAGTTTTGCAAAAAGCGATCATCATTTTTTCAAGAGGTTTCAGCAATCCGGATCCTTTTGCCAATCCTTCCAAATTTATAGGGTCCTTTGCCTATTACCGACTTTTTGATGCGCTGCTGACTAAATCCGAAACACTGGAATATTTGTACCGTCAGCATGGAGAGGAAAAATACCTCCGCAGCGCATTTGATACTTACCAGTCTGCCCTTGCCCTTGCGGAATACATTGAAAAGAACTACGACACAGATGAAGCAAAACTGTTTTTAAAAAAGAAGAGTCAGCAGGCATATAGCAAAGCCGTGGAGTCGGCGCTGGCCCTGTACAAACTGGACAAGGAGGACCGCTTTCTGGAAGCAGCTTTTCTGATGACTGAAAAAAACAAGGCGTCCGTACTTGCTGCCAGTTTCAGCGAAAGGTTCCCGGATTCCACCTCCGGAGAGGAAGACACTCTCCTGCGGTATAAATTCAATATCCAATACAATATCGCACGTCTGAATATTCAGGCAGAAACGGAGGAGCACCCGGCTGTCCTGGACAGTCTTGCAGGGGAGAAAATGAAATGGGAGATCGAACTTTCTCGCGTGCACAAGAACCTGGAACTGGATGACAAGTTTTATGAAGGAAAGTATAAAGACCACTTCCCCTCCGTCCGCGAACTGCAGGAACATCTTGGAAAAAACGAGGTCCTGTTCAGTTTTTGCTGTACCCATGCAGGCCTTATAATTTTTTCACTTACCGCCGGGTCTGAAAATTTGTACCGGATCGATTCTTCGGCGCTGGTGAACAATGAGATCATTCAATGGGTCCGCCTGCTGAACACGACTGAATATGGAAGGAGGTTCAAGGGGGATTCCCTGGCAGGATTGGTCTACCGGCACATTGTCCAGCCTATGAAGCAGCTTGCACAGGGCAGAACCGAATGGATCATTATCCCGGACGGGATTTTGTTCTCCCTTCCTTTTGAGTCGATTCGTGCAGGCCCGGATCAGCAATACCTGGTAGAATCCACTACAATCAGCTACCTCTTTTCCTCCAGATTTCTGGTTCATCCTGTCCTGCCACCACTAACCAGGGTCGCTGGCTTCACGACCCTCGGATTTGCACCCTTTCTGAGTAAAGGTCACAATCCGGGATCCGGTTTTTCTTTTGACAGGCTGCCCTTTTCCGGGGATGAGCTCGCCGGTTTGCAGGGTCTTATACTGAAAGACAGTTCAGCTACAAAAGATCGGTTCCTCCAGGAAGCCAACCAATTTCCTGTCATCCACCTGGCCACCCATGCGGTGGCAGATGTTTCCAATACAGGAGGGTCATTTGTTGCATTTTACCCCGGGAATAAGCCGAAGATGGAAACCCGTCTCTATATGGAAGAATTATATGGGTTGAATATGGACAGGACCCGACTGGTTATCATTAGTGCTTGCGAGACCGGTAACGGAGCGCTGGTGGCGGGGGAAGGCATGATCAGCCTGGCAAGGGGATTTTGCTATGCAGGATGTCCCAGTGTAGTAAACAGCCTGTGGAAGGCAGACGATGAGGCAACCGCTTTTATTCTTTCAAGGTTTCACACCTACCTGCAAAAAGGGTGGACGAAATCCCTGGCTTTACGCCAGTCAAAAATTGATTATATATGCAACAGTGCGTTTAGTTCAGATCCGGGATATTGGGCCAATCTCATCCTGGTAGGCGATCCCTCACCGATTGTTTCAGGCGGTAGTTTCCTGATGGGATTACTGCAGTGGATAGCCGCAGCGCTGCTTCTGATTTTTGTCTACCGAATCATGTACAGAAGAAAGAAAAAAAAGCCGACAGGTTTTTCGGACAAAGGATTCTAAAGGTTTCGATTTCAAACTAAGAGACGCAATTCTTGTCGACTTTTTCATAGCATACGGGTTATTCATAGGATCTGGTGCTTTCAGTAGGATTGGATGATCAAGGGTACGGAAACAAATAAATTTGTTCTTTGGGTTCAAGGTTCACGGATATTGAATCAAGGATATTTGGATCGGCCTTTTTTAGAAGGCCTTCATTAATTAAACCATGATCCTGCCTTTTGTAGCCTTGGCAGCCCAGGTTTTTTTGAGAAATATTTCATTTACATAATTTTTAAAGATCAATTATTTGCCAGCCTTGACGCTAAGGATTTTTAGTTCTATGGCACTTATTTCGCACGCTTTCTTGTGGAATCTGTGCTGCTTGTCGCTTCTGATTTTGTCCAGGAGCGGCAAAGCGTGAGATAAATTTCCCGAAGCCAGATAGGACAATGCCAGGTAATATTCTGCTTCATCCCCGAAATAATCGTCACCGCTTGCCTTGTTTTGCTGGAGGATCTGCGTGAAATGGAGAATAGCCACGTCAAATTCTTTCAGCTCCATGGCCGCGACTCCTGACAGGAAAAATGTCTTGGCCGATTTTACTTGCATATGATCCCCCATGCCAATGACCTGCCTCCAATTACCATTCCTGTATGCCTGATCGATCTCGTCAGAACCGGACTCTCCCCGAATGGCACTCAGGTTATAGACGCTGAACTGGGTGCGGTATAATTCATCAGGACTCGTAGTAGCGTATTTATACAGGATTCCGGCGCCTGCCAGGATCAGAATGCTGGCTGCCACCCGCAAGGCTACCCTGTAATTCATGGTCCTTACTTTCGCTACCGACGGGACAGATTCAGTCCTTCCGGTTTCAAACTGCTTTCTGACTGCAGACACCCGGTCCCTCAGCCCGGCTTCCCGGATCAGGTCCACGGACAACTGCAGACGGCTCCAGAATTGCCGGAGGTCTTCATTGTCCCCAATTAAATAACCGGGTTCAGCAGGTTTTCCACCCTGGATTGCCAGATCGAGTTGGTCAATTAGTAATTCTTTTTTGTTCTGCGTCATTATTTCTGATTTTATTCAAATTTTATTCGGTCAGCCACGGCAGGGCTTTTTTTCACCAGCTCGGAGAGGTACTGCAGGCATTTGTATTTTTTATTGCGCACCACCTGCTCATTTTCATAAGGGAGTTCCTTCAGCATGTCCCTTATGGAAAGGTTTTCGTAATAAAACAGTAACAGGATCTTTCTGCAGGATTCGCCCAGTCTGTCCAGGAGTTTGCTCAGTTCCTGCTTCATTTCCCGTTCGGTCAGGTAATGGCTTACGTCTACCTCACCGGGGTCCCTGGTCTGTTCGAATTTTTCCTCCCTGGACCCGGCCCTGTTCCTTTTTTTAATCTCATTCAGCCAGATGTTTTTTGCAATGGAAACAAGGAAGGTTTTGATACTCGCCTCCTTCCGAAACCTGCCGCGCTTCACTAAATCCGTAAAGGCAACCACCGTATCCTGAAAAACATCCTCTGCATCCTGTCTGCTTCCTCCATATTTCATAATAAAAGAACTGACATACTCACAATATTCCTTGTAGATATACAGGATGGCTTGATTTAGTTCTGTTCCCTGACTGACCGCCATCAGCAGTTCCTCGTCAGAATAAGCCTTGGATTCCTGCATAGAATCAAATATTGGTAAATACTGTTGAATGTTTTGTAACCGAAAAAACCGCATTTTTTGACCACCCGGGCGCGGATAGCTAACGAATTAAGATACAACTAAATAGTTAGAATCTGATTTCTGGATCCAGTGGGGATAGCCTGACTTTTCAAAACAGAACGGATAAATCTGAGGCAAGACCTCCTTCAGATGCCATTTTGGGAAATATTCCCATCCTGGAATTGATATTATAACTCCCAGTGTCCGGATAACACAAACACTACAAGACAATATTTCCGTTATCTATCCCTACATTTCAAACTCTACACAACTTCAGGATGAAATCCCCTTTCCTCCTTTTTCTGAAAGTAGGACTTTGAGAGAAAAAATCCCAGTGATCTGCTTTCAGTGATGGGGCACATGCTGATCCACAACGAGCAAATAATAGCAAAGTGCTTCATGTGTTACCTTGCTGAACACAAGACCAATTACGCCCCGGATTTACTTGCCAGACAATTTCCTCCGGAAAAAAAGGATGGAAAGCTGAGAAATTACCTGACATCAAACCAAACAAATGACATCATTACGTAGCTGAACTCATTTATGGCCTACATTCTCAAAAGTATTTCCAACAATGCCGGTCTGCCGTTTGCAATCCCTGGTTATAGTCCACCACCACAAGGACATTTTGGCTAGGAATTTGTCCTAAAAAATTTCTCAGCACGCTATCCAAAAATGCCAAAACCCGCCATGGTGTCGAGTTTCAAGTTTTTGCTGTGATTCCGTTGGGACTCGAACCCTGGACCCATTGATTAAGAATCAATGTTGACACTTATTTGATTCCTACCTGCCAACCGGAGGGGGAGACCTCACTCAGAGGGCTGAAGCCATCATGACGGAAAACAGTTCAGCAACGGAGTTACGTGATGTTTTTGCTAATCGCCATTCACGCTATGATGCTTCAAGTTATTCAAAAAAGATTCGTTAAATTTATAGTGCTTCTCGCATTCCTGATCCTCATCCCACTTGTGATACAGGCGATCGGTATTCATCGGATACTAAAAAACAAATGATAATGGAAAACAAAACACAATATACCTGCCCCATGCATCCCGAAGTTGTAAAGGATGAGCCCGGCAAATGTCCCAAGTGCGGGATGAATCTTGTTCCCGTTAAGAAAGACGGTAAAGAGCAATCATTCAGAATATCATACCCATTTACGAAAGCACGCGTCCGAGCCAGCCGCGCCGGGTGACAGAGGCACTTAAGATTATTGCCCGATGTGTGGCGATGGCGACAAGAAATATCCTGCGGCTGGTAATTGCCCAGAATGCGGTGTGAATCTCGTTGTTACTTCTGGTGTCCCAACTGGTGCGGCATAAAAAGTCTACACTGTTACTCATCATAAAATAGAAGATTATGGAGCCGGACCATACAAAAGTAGCCAAAACCTCTAATGGCGATTACTATTGTCCGATGCTTTGCGAGGGAGAAAAGAAATATCCCAAGCCTGGCGATTGTCCAGTATGCGGAATGCACCTTGTTAAAGAACAAAAGCTTGAGCACAGACCTGTCGAGTATACATGCCCCATGCATCCCGAGGTAGTTCGCAATGCTCCGGGCAGTTGTCCGATCTGCGGGATGGAACTCGTGCCACGGATCGTTCAAAAAGATGATCAAGAGGAAGAAGCCGCTTACCGCCAAATGCTGAAACGGTTCTGGATCGCAACGGCACTAACTGCACCGTTGCTGGTGCTGGCAATGGGTGAAATGATCAGCCCGCATCTGTTTCATTTTGTTAATCCAGGAATTCTTGGGTGGATTCAGTTTGCCCTTGCTACTCCTGTGGTCTTTTATTCTTGCGGTGATTTCTTTACGAGAGGATTCAAGTCGATTGTGACTTGGTCGCCAAATATGTGGACACTCATTTCACTTGGTTCGGGTGCGGCTTATTTGTTCAGCATTGTGGCATTGATTTTTCCAGGCATATTCCCGGATCAGTTCAAAATGAATGGCACTGTCCATCTCTATTTTGAAGCCGCAGCTGTGATTCTGACACTTATACTTCTCGGGCAAGTGCTTGAACTTAAGGCTCGGGGGCGGACGAACAGTGCCATTCGCGCACTGCTGAACCTTGTTCCTCCCCAGGCAACCGTCGTGAAAGATGGGATTACGAAAATCGTTCCGGTTGAGCACGTGCAGGTAAATGACATCCTAATAATAAAGCCCGGAGAGAAGATCCCGGTTGACGGTCAGGTGGTAAGCGGGAATAGTACAGTCGATGAGTCAATGATCACTGGAGAGCCGGTCCCGGTCGAAAAGACCGCAGGCGTTGCTGTGACCGGTGGAACGCTTAACCGTACGGGAAGCTTTGAAATGAAGGCGCAAAAAGTCGGATCAGAAACTTTGCTCGCACAGATCATTGACATGGTCAACAAAGCAAGCCGGTCAAAAGCGCCCATTCAAAATCTCGCTGACAAGGTGTCGGGCTATTTCGTGCCGGTAGTAATAGCAATTTCTGTTTTAACCTTTATCGCTTGGGCAATTTGGGGACCAGAACCTTCTTATGTCTTCGCATTTGCAAACGCTGTTACGGTGTTGATCATTGCTTGCCCTTGTGCCCTGGGTTTGGCCACGCCGATGTCGATCATGGTCGGTACCGGGCGCGGGGCCAACGTGGGCGTTTTGATCAAGGAGGCAAAAGTGATCGAAGAAATGCAAAAGGTCGATGTCTTGGTGATTGATAAAACGGGCACGATCACAGAAGGTAAGCCGTCGGTCAAAAGTGTGCGGCCTGTGGCTGGCGTCAGCGAGGATACTCTCCTCGCGCTTGCAGCCTCACTAGAGGCTAAGAGTGAACATCCGTTGGCTGACGCAATAGCCAAGGAGGCGCGTGACAAGCAGCTTGGCTTGAAGGATGTAGGCAACTTCGAATCAATAACTGGCCACGGAATTTCAGGGACAATCGAAGGAAACAAGGTCTTCGTTGGAAATTCAAAGCTAGTCAAAGACTCAAATGTTGCTATCCCCGGGGACATGCAGCAAAACGTGGATACAGCACAAGAGAAAGGTGAAACTGTCATGTTCGTGATAACTGATGGCCAGCTAGCAGGATATGTCAGCGCGTCCGACCCGATCAAAGCCACTTCGCATGAAGCCATCAAGGGCCTTCAGAATGCGGGGCTGAAGGTAATCATGCTCACTGGAGACAACAAGAACACCGCCAAAGGTGTGGCTGACGAACTGGGACTGAACGGATACGAAGCTGAATATCTTCCAGGAGATAAACTAAACAAGGTTAAGGAGCTTCAGCAACAGGGAGCGTCTGTAGCAATGGCCGGAGATGGTATCAATGACGCGCCTGCGCTTGCCCAGGCAAATGTAGGCATAGCAATGGGAACCGGTACAGATGCAGCAATTCAAACTGCGGGCATTACACTCGTCAAAGGTGACCTGACCGGGATACTACGAGCCAGGCATCTGAGTCGCGCGGTTATGAGCAACATCAAGCAGAATCTTTTCTTTGCCTTTGCTTATAATGTCGTTGGAATTCCCATTGCGGCTGGAGTCTTTTATCCATGGTTTAAACTCCTGCTCAGCCCCATGCTTGCGGCGCTTGCAATGAGTCTAAGTTCCGTTTCTGTGATAGGCAATAGTTTGAAACTTAGATCTGTCAAAATTTAATTTACCAGAAAACAACAGAATTTCCGTTGCACCACCAAGGCTTCCCGAATGAGTTTCCAAAATGTAGTGGACATCAAACCCTGAGGACCTTAATAGGTCTACAATCGTCTTATCTACTCCTTCATCAGCTAGAAAAATCATATTGCAATCGGATAAATCTCATCGCCTCTAAGAGATTGGGCGGCAAACGCCAGAGCAGCGTGGATTTGATCTTTAGTTAAATGGGGGTGAGCTACCAAAACCTCATCAATGGAGTTGCTCGCAGAGAGGTTCTCTAGTATTTGCTCCACTGTAATTCGCGTACCCTTAATGATTGGTTTCCCCATCATTATCTTGGAATTTATTTCTATATATTCTCCTAAGTGAGTCATTGTGAGATAAAGTAACTAAAAAATGCTGAATTTTCCATAGGCCTAAACCCTATTCAAGCTCTAAATCATTCGTGCGTTCCAGATTAGTCTTGCCAGGTATAGTCGAATAAGACTTCTTTTCTAATCCAGGAATGCCTAACATTATCTGACATTCCCGGTGAACTATACTCGATTTCTGCCCAACCTTTATTAGAAAAAGATAGAATTTTTACTATGTCATCTTTGACCAAATATCCTTTTCTGATCCAAGCGGAATCGGGTAAGTCAAAAAGATGTGCCCTTTGGTTTTTGACCATACGTATTTCTTTCCAGTCTTTTTTGTAACTAAAATTAAATTCGACTCCATCTAATTTCCTAAAATTAACAGCATTATAGCCATAGGGTTGGTCATTGAGTGAGATTCTTATTGATGAATTCCCAGAAAAAATGATCTTTCCAAAAAGTCTTTGAGAAATTCCAGGCCAACCAGCTTTAATTTTTACGATCGAATCTCCTTCGAATTGTCCAAAAAAATAAAAAACGTTAATGTCCGTAAAGTCTTTATATTTTGGATTCCACTTATCATAGTATTCATATACGCCTGTAACAAGGTTTCTCCCTGAGTCGAAGGATATCGAGACATCGCCATATACTCCCGACACGATTCTAGTTTGATTTTTAGCTTGTGATCCAATGCATGTCTGATTTTGCAAAGTCATGTAGTCGTTTCCAATATTCTTCAATATGAAAAGTATGCCTGGCACAATAAATATTTTCAAAAAAATTGAGTTCCCCATACGTCCTTTAATTATTCCAAGATAATAAAAAATCGCAGGGATTAAGTTTGGATGCGTGAATGGGACCGCTTATTCCTCCTGAGCGATAAAGTCGCCAGATTCGGTAGAACAGATGGTAAAACATAGGTAAAACAAACGCCCACATTCAGTGTCATTTTCCAACATTTTGATATATTATAATACAGATTTTGGGGGAATTCGAGAAATCGCTGAAACCCGCTACCAATAAGAAAAGCCGCTCTGGAAGCGGCTTTCGTTGTATTCTTTTGTACTGTTTTGTGTGATCCCGCTGAAACTCGAACCTAAAAACATAAATTATTGATAACGTTCTATTTAGACGCGAATCTTAAAATTGGATAAAACATATTAAAAACACCTGAACCCCCGATCATCCGGGCCTATTTCACAAGTTTTTGAAGTAAAAATTCGCAGATAATTATTTCATCAGAATTTTCCAGGTAACTGACTATATACTTTTTCCTGAAGGTCGCACAACGCAGGTCCAGATGACTTACAGCGGCATGCCTACAGGGTCGATGCACAAAACGATCATCAGACAAAGAATCGAAAAACGAAAAAGCCTCAGCGACGAACTTTTTGGCGGTTTTGCTGAGGCCTTTCCCTTCTATGTAAAGTGCAATTCTGGCAACTTCCTCGACAGCAGGTTCAAGGATAGTTACTTTTCTTTTGCCCATTTATCAATTAATTTGAATGCAAGTTTTTTTCCTTCAGCGAGTGAAAGTTTCTTAGCTGGAACAATTTTAGTTGCCGCCTTTGCACGAAGATCATCATACTCCTTCTTGGGGATGACAACATACTTCTTATTTTCAATGGTGAGTG
>Ga0318562_10000923_pt1 | contig 13199 bp, 6 predicted proteins | sample GRESIP066b5f18_FD_203688 | JGI IMG/M metagenome (GOLD analysis project Ga0318562, IMG submission 203688) | Tropical soil microbial communities from Luquillo Experimental Forest, Puerto Rico - GRE.SIPMG.066b5f18 | ecosystem: Environmental > Terrestrial > Soil > Tropical forest > Bulk soil...
CCCCCGGCCCGGTGGGTCAGGGCGAGCAGGCGCGGGTCCCCGCCCATGGTGGGACGGCCGATGAAGCCGTTACTCCACACGTCCTGGTGCCAGGTCAGGATCCGGCCGCTGGCGTCAAGGCTGGCCGAGAGCCGCGCGAGCATGGCCGACCCCAGCGGGGCCCAGCACATCTCGTCCTCCCGAGTCCACTGCACCCGGACCGCCCGCCCGGGGACGGCCCGCGCCAGCAGCACCGCGTCCAGGGCCACGTCGTCCGCGCCGTTCTGGCCGTAGACACCCGCACCCTCCACGTAATGCACCGTCACCTGCCCGGCCTCCAGCCCCAGCCCGGCCGCGATCGCCGCGCGCAGCGGAAAGATGCCCTGACTGTGACTCCACACAGCAACGGAGTCGCCGTCCCAGCGGGCGATCGCGCAGCTGGGCGCCACCGACGCGTGGGCCAGGAACGGCCGGGTGAACTCGGCGGTCAGCGTACGGGCGGCCGTGCCCCCGGCATCCCCGTCCGGCTGGTCCGTCACCGTCTGGTCCTCCGACGCTGCCGCCAGCATGAACCCGCGCAGATCGTGCGGGTCAGGCAGCGACGGGGTCGTCCGCCATTGCGCCGCGCGGGCGACCCGCCCGGCGGCCCGCAACGCGGCCCGGTCGGTCGGGGCCACCACGCCGAGGAACGAGCCGTCCCGCACCAGTGCGGTCTCGCGGCCGAGGTCGGTGCCAGCGAGCCCGATCAGGTCGGCGGCCCGCGTCGGCGGCCGCACCACCCGGCCGTAGGCCATGCCCGGCAGGACAAGATCGTGCAGGAACCGCGGACGCCCGGCCACCTTGTCGGGAAGGTCCCGCCGCGGGGCACTGCGCCCGGCGACAGACCACTGCCCAGCCGGCCGGGACGGCACCGGGATACCGGCGGGGCGGTCAAGCATGCCCGGTTGCGCCAGCGTCCAGTAGCTCATTCCGGTCGGGCCGTCGGCGGTCTGGATCTGCCCGTCGGCCACATCCAGCGCGGACTGGGGGACCTCGAGCCTGATCGCAGCGGCGGCCAGCAGCAGGTCACGAGCCTGCGCGCACGCCTGCCGCAGCGCCGGGGCGGAGTCCTGGACCGACCTGCTGCCCGACGTGACGCCCTCATCCGGGCTGGTGCTAGTGGACACCGGGTCGACCCGTACCCGGGCCAGGGCGACCTGGAGTTCCTCGGCGGCCACCTGCGCCAGCGCGGTCCAGATGCCCTGGCCGTACTCCACCTTTCCGGTCCGGATCGTGACCTCCCCGTCCCGGCTGAAATCCAGCCACCGGGCCAGTACCGGGTTGGCCGCCAGGTCTGCTGGCAGCGGCGCGAGCACGGGGCCCTCTCCGGTTGAGGTACCCCCCGCGGGAGCCTCGGTGGAAGCCTGGCTGGCCGGGAGTTGCCCGGCGGGCGGGTGCGGGAGCACGGTCTGCCCTTCGGACGCCCGCCGTGCTGCTTTCAGCACCGCGCGAATGATCCTGCCATGCGCCCCGCAGCGGCACAGATTGCCGTCCAGCGCCTCCCGCACCTCCTGCTCGGTCGGCCCGGAACGCTCACCCAGCAGGCCAACCGCGCTCATCACCATGCCGGAGGTGCAATAGCCGCACTGGGCGGCCTGCTCGTCGATGAAGGCCTGCTGAACGGGACGGAGCCGACCGTCGGCCGACAGCCCTTCCACCGTGATGACCGGGCCGTCCACGGCCGAGGCCGGCAGGTCGCAGGACGAGCGGGCGCGGCCCCCGATCAGCACGAAGCACGCCCCGCACAGCCCCATCCCGCAGCCGAACTTCGGCCCGGCCAAGCCCAGGTCATGCCGGAGCACATCGAGCAGCGATGTATCCGGCTCGCAGGTCACGCTTTGCTCCGCGCCGTTCACGGTCAGCCGGAATTCGGTCTCCATCGTGGCAACCTCCTCTAGGCAGGCGGCCCAGCCAGCCGGGGGCGCCTGGCCGGGTCAGAGGGCCTTGAGTGCTTCGGCCTGGGTCACGACGCGGCCCAGGGCGCCGTATTCGTGCAGGTCGCCGAACATCTCCAGACGGATGGCCTGATCTAGGCCGCCGGCCCGGACCGGGTCGAACCCGGCCGCCCGGATCAGCCCGGCCACCATATCCCCGGCCGCCTTATCGTCAGCGGCATAGAACAGCACCGCCCGGTCCGGCTCCCGGCGGGTGGCCGCGGCCAGCGACGGTGCCGACAGCGTGCCGAACGCCTTGACCAGGACCGTCCCGCCCGGCAACAGCCCGGCCAGCAGCTGCCCGGAGGACTCCTGCTCGTCGATCACCTTGCGGTACCCGCCCGCCCCGTCCGGGCCGACCGGGTTGGTGGGGTCGATGATCACCTTACCGGCCAGCCGGCCCCCGTACCGGGCGATGAACTGCTCGAAGTCATCCAGCCAGACCGCCACGACCAGCACCCCGGCCCGATCCACCGCCTCATCCACGCTCACCGCCTCCGCGAGCCCTCCTAGCCCGGCCGCCAGCTTCCGGGCGGCCTCCTCGTCCCGGCCCGCCAGCAGGAAGTCCCGCCCTCCGGCCGCGAACTCCGCCGCCAGCGTGCCGCCGATGTTACCGGTACCGATGATCGCCACCGTGCTGTCCGAATCAGTCACCGTGATTCACCTTCCCTGATGTGATGTTCCGCGCCAGCGGCCGACCTGATCCGGGTACGGCATCCGGCCGCCGTCGGCTTTCACGACGAAGCCCAGGCTTCCTGGCGGACCGGTGAAAGGTCATCACCGGATCCTGGTGATACGCATCGTTGACGAACGCGGCGGTCACTTGGCGTGGCAAATAGGAATCGCGCGTTCGTGCGATGCCCGGAGGCAGGGGCCGCCCTAGCGTGAACCCCGTCGTGACATCTCGTCGAAGGAGCAGACATGCCGGCCAAGCCAAGCATCGTATTTGCGCACGGCCTGTGGGCCGACGGCTCGTGCTTCAGCAAGGTAATCCGCCCGCTGCAGGCTGAGGGATACCAGGCGATCGCCTCGCAGCACAGCCTCGACTCAGTTGAAGGTGATGTCGCGACCGTGATCCGCACGATCGGCCGGGTCAGCGGCCCGGTGCTGCTCGTCGGCCACTCCTACGGCGGCACCTTGATCACGGCCGCGGGCACTGATGACCGGGTCGCCGGGCTGGTCTACATCGCCGCGCTGGCCCCCGACGAAACCGAGACCTCCCAGAGCCATCAGGCTCAGTTCCCCACCACCGATGTCTTCAACTACATCGAGGTCGCGGATGGGCGCATCTGGCTGAAGCACGAGGGCACCCGGGCGTTCGCGGGTGACCTGTCCGAACCGGAGCAGCAGCTGGTCTGGGCGACCCAGATGGTGCCGGACGCCAACCTGTTCAATGCCAAGGTCCCCGGCACCGCCTGGCGCACCAAGCCGAGCTGGTACATCATCGCCAACCAGGACCAGACCGTCCATCCCGAGCTAGAGCGATTCGCCGCCAAGCGGATGGGCGCTCACACCTACGACGTGGACAGCAGCCACGTACCCATGCTGTCCCAGCCCGACTTCGTCCTCGATGTCATCCGGACCGCCGCGAACTCCGTCTGAACCGAAAGGAGGGCCTGCCATGCCCATGATCGATGTGTACGCCCGCTCCGGGACGTTCCCGGACCGGCATAAGCTCGCCGTCGACCTGGCCACGACCTTGATGGTGATCGAGGGCGTTCCGGACATTCCCATGTTCCGCCGTAACACCGCCGCGTTCGTGCACGAGCTCGATGACGAAAGCCTCAGCAACGTCGACGGCGACAGCAGCTACGTCCGGGTCCAGGTCCTCACGAACGCGGGCGCGCTGAATCGCGATAAACAGCTCGCGGTCGTGGCTCAGTTCACCGCGCTCGTCGCCGCGGCGGGCGGTGATCAGGACCTGGCCAACCGCACCTGGGTGCTGCTGACCGAAGCTCCGGACGGCGGGTGGGGACTAGGCGGTCACGCCCACACGAACGAAGAACTTGTCCAGGCCGCACGCGCCCAGATCGCCCAGCTCCGCGCCGAGGCCGGGAATCCCTGAGCGCTATACGTGGCGTTCGGCGATGCGAGTGAGGTCCACCCGGGACCTGACGTCCAGTTTGTCGAAGACATGACGCAGGTGGGTGTTCACGGTATGGGGCGAGACGAACAGCCGGTCGGCGATCCCCCGGTTGGTGCAGCCTGCGGCGGCGAGCCGCGCGACCTGAAGCTCGGCGTTAGTGAGCGATTCCCATCCCAGTTTCGGGCGGTCCAGGGACTGGACCCGGCGCCGGACCCCGAGCTCGCGTAGCCGCATCCGGGCTCGGGCCGCGTCGCGCGCGGCGCCGGTTTCGATGCAGATCCGCAGCGCGCGGTCGAAGGCGTCGACCGCGCCACCGCGGTCTCCGTCGGCCAGCCTGGCGCCACCCAGATCCTCCAGGGCGGCCGCCAGCGCCAGCGGCCGCGGGCCGGCGGCGAGAATCGCCGCTGCCTCTTCCAGGTCCGGTTTCGACCCGTTGAGCAGGCCTCGGGTGTGTGCGGCGGCTGCTGCCACAGACGGCACGCCGGGATTGAGTTCGTACCGGCGCGCGGCGAGCTCGGCGACGGTCTTCGCGAGTTCCTCATCGCCGGCCGCCAGAGCCATCCGGACCAGCAGCGGATCGTCGGCGACCTCCATCGGGAAGAGCGGGAACAGCGACAGCCGCTCTGTTTCGCCGAGCGCGCACAGCCAGCGGTGGGCCTGGTCAGGATCGCCGGACGCCGTGGCATGGACGGCGAGGTACCAGGCGGCGAGCCTGCGGACGACCGGAGCGGTCGTGGCGAGCATTACCTTGGCGATCTCGGCGACCTCATGGGCCCCGCGCTCATCCCCGATGTAGAGCTTGGTGCGGCCGAGTGCCACGACCGACGCCGCGTCCAGGACCCCGACGATCAGATGCGCGTCGGCGGGGTGGAACCGGCCTTCCAGCACCGCATTCGCCTCGTCGAGCCGACCAAGGCCGAGCAGGTGCCGACCGTTCCACGTTTCGAAGACGTGGACAGCCCAGTGCTGCCGATCGCGCTGGGCGGAGGCCAGTCCGTCCTCGGCGACCGCGATCGCCTCATCGACCCGGTCGAGGGCGGACAGCAGCCACGAGCGATAGCTGTGCGTCAGGCGTTCCCGCGGATCGTCGAAGCCGGCCAGCTGCTCGGGGTTCACGTCCTGGAGCAGCCGGAGTGAAAGCTCGAGGTGGCCGAGCTGGTATTCCATCGCCGAGCGGCCGATCTGGAAAAAGTACCGCGCTGCGAGGTCGGCGCTGGCGAACACGTTCGCGCGCACCTCGGACTCGATCGCCTGGCCCTCGTCGAGGCGGCCGGCGACCAGCAGGTTATGAAACAGCGACGCCCACAGCCGGGCCTGCGTGTCCGCGGACAGATCGGTGAGGGACAGGCCCTGCCGGGCGTTGTCGGCGCGGTCGTCAGCCGAGATGGCGAACATCGCCGCCAGACTCAGTCGTACGTCGGCTTCCTGCTCAGCAGGCAGGCTCTGACGCAGGGCGTTGTCGGCGAAGGCCCGTGCTTCCTTGCTGCGGCCCGCGGCAAACAGCGACACCGTCCTGCGGGCCACCAGCGGACCCCGCAGCGGGTGCCGTGACGGGACCAGCGACAGAGCCACGCTCGCGATGTCGGCCGAGGCGCTGGGGTCAGTCACGCCGAGCGTCTCGGCGGCCTCGGCGAGAGCACCGACCGCCCTGATATCACCAGGCTCCGCACTCGCGGCCAGCTGGGCCGCGACCTCGACGGGGAGGGCGCCGCCCGCGAGCAGGACATCGGCCGCCTCACGGTCCAGGGCCCGGCGGATCGGGTCAGGTACCGCGCCGCGAACCGCCTCTCGGATCAGGTCGTGCTGGAAGGCGAGGCGACCGCCCTCCTCGAGGAAGATCCCGGCGTCGATGACTTCCTGGACCGGATCAATGAGGTCGGTTACTGGGATGCGGGTCATCGCCGTGATCTGATTGAGCGTGAACTGGCGAGCGAGAGAGGCGGCCGCGGCCACGACTCGCTCGCCTGCTCCGGTGGTGCGCGACAGGCGTCGCCGCACACTGTCGTCGAGCCGATGCGGCACCCGGTTCTCCGCCAATCTCGCCCGGCCGTCCACCACGCGGACCAGGTTCTCCTCCCGCAGGCCGGCGAGAAGATCGACAATGAGGAAGGGGTTGCCTCGCATGTCGGCCAGGGTCCGAAGGAGGTCACCTCCCGCCGGTGCGCCCAGTACATCCGTCACCACCTCCGCGACCGCGGAAGCACTCAGCGGCGTCAGCTGAATCGTCACCGCCCCGGCGGTGCTCAGTTCGGCCAGTGCTCGGCGGACCTGCGGTATCCCCTGGTTTGGCCGGGCAGCGATCAGCCACGCGACCGGCAACGACGCCAGCCACTGCGTGAGCATGCGCAAGGCGAAGGCACATCCTGCGTCCGCCCACTGCACATCGTCAAGGCACACCAGCAGCGGCTGCTGGAGCGCGGCCCGCTCCAGCAGGGTCTGCACATCCTGGAGGAGCCAGAACGGCTCCTCGCGGGAGCGGTCGCGCGATCCGAGCGCCTTCCGTTCGACCAGTGGTTCCGGGTCACCGAACAAGGCCTCCATGAGTACAGCCAGTTCGACGGAGCTATGACCTGGCTCCGCGGTACCGAGCCCGGTCCGGAACGAGAGCGCACGGGCGGTCGTCCGTGCCGCGGTGAGCAGCCTCGTCTTGCCCAGACCCGCGGCACCCTCAATGATCGCGACGCCGCCCACCCCGGTCCGCACGCGCTCCAGAAAGCCGGCCATCATGTGCAGCTGCTCGTCTCGCCCCCGGATCGGGCTCCGACTCCCCGTACCGCTCGCGATGGCGCTGCCGGCGCCAGGAACCGGAGTCACGGAGATCATCGTGAGCTCTCCCGTCTCATCTCCGAGGAGTTGCGGGCACGGACGCACAACGGACATATCCCCACCTGCACCTGCACGAGTCGGCCCGCACGCCGTTAGGTCCTTCGTGCGGAGGGCGCGAGCAGGCCCAGGGCGCGGGCGCGGTCGACAGCCTCGTGGCGGCTGTGGACGCCGAGCTTGGCGTACAGGTGCCGCAGATGGGTCCCGACGGTGTTCACCGAGAGGAACAGCTCATTGGCGATCTCGGGCGCCGTGAGGTTGGTCGGCAGGTAGCGCAGGATGCGGGTCTCGCTGTCGGTGAGCTGTTCTGTCACCCTCGGGGGAATGATCTCGCCCAGACCTCCCCTGCTCACGGGGGGAGTGCCTGCCCCCGCGCACCCCCCGGACACTCCCAGGATCTGGTAGATCAAGGCAGGGTGGGCCGTGCGGTACCGGCGATGCCGCTCGAGCAGCGCCGGGACGGGATCCAGGAGGAACGGCAGGAGTATGCCGTTGGACTCGGTAAGATCCAGCGCCCGCTCCAGGGTCCGTCCGGCGGTGTTCTGGTCGCCCAGCGCGTCCCGGGCTCGTGCCTCCAGCAGCAGCGCGGTTACCATCCGCACCCGGCGGATCCCGCAGACCGAACCGTCCAGGACGGGCGCGAGCACGTCAGCCGTCGCCTGCGGGTCGCCGGTGGCCAGTCGCAGCGCCGCCTCTGCGGTCCGCATCTCCGCGCTGGCCCGCTCGTCCTCGCTCAGTTCGGCGAGAACCTGCTCGGCGCGTCCGGTCTGGCCCGCCTGCACCAGCGTCTGCAGCATCCGTGACCGCATCGACGTCACGCAGGTGGGCGGCTGGACCAGCGCCGCGGCCAGCTCCTCGGCCCCGCGGAACGCCGCCAGCGCCTCCTGATGACGGCCGCGGGCCAGCTCCAGGATCGCGCGAGCATAACGCAGGCTCATCCCGGCGGCCGGTTCCACCTCGGCGCGCAGGATGCGCTCGGCGCGCTCCAGCCACGGCTCGGACTCATCTAGCCGCCCCTGGTACAGCATGGCGATGCCGAACTGGGCATAGGCCACCCCAGCGAGCGGTTCCTCGCCCCAGCCGTGGCGTTCGGCCAGCTCGATCGCCTGCCTGCTCCGCTCCGCTTGCGGCGCATCGGGCCGGAACAGCAGCATTCCGTGCACCCCGTGGGCCAGGCCATTGAACTCCAGGTACGGCCGTCCGATCTCGCGCGCCAGGGCGACACCCTGCTCCAGGTGCCGTTCGGCATCCTCGAACCGCAGCGCCCAGATCTCGGCGATACCAAGGCTGATGAACGCCGCGGCGCGTAGGTCCTCGCCCAGCCCGAGCTGTGCGGCATCGCCGCCCTCGGTGAGGGTGAGCAACCGTCGCGCCTCCTCGGCCACCACCGGGAAATCGACCAGCCGCCGGGCCAGGAAGAGCCGCAGCGCTGAAAGCAAGACCTGCACCCGTCCGCGACGGTCCGCGGGCACCGCCGCTAGCGCACCCATGGCCGTGTCCAGATGGCGTCCGGCATCCTCCAGAGATCCCCCGATCAGATCGCCGGCCACTTGCACGGCGGTGAGCTCCGGGCTGGCCGCGACGACCCGGCAGGGGAGGCTAGCTAGCAGCTCGACCAACGTGGCGCCCCGCCCGCCCAGGTAAAGGTCGAGCCAGTGGTCCGACAGCAGCCGGGCGGCCAGCCCCCAGTCCTCGGCGGCCTGGGCCTGGCGGATCGCCTCCACCAGGTACCCGTGCCCGGCCAGCCACGCGGCGGCCGCGCCGTGCAGCGCGGTCTGCTCGTTCGGCTCGGTGCGGCGCAACTCCAGTTGCAGCAGGTCCGCGAACAGCTGGTGGTAGCGGAACCACGACCGGCCCGCGTCCACCGAGACCACGAACGCGCCGGCCTGCTCCAGATCCTGCAAGATCCGTTCCCCGCCCGGCCTCCCGGTCAGCACGTCTGCCAGCGGTCCGGATACCCGCTCCAGTAGGGAGGTGCGCAGTAGCAGCCGCCGTACCGCCTCGCTCTGCCGGTCCAGCACCTCGGCCAGCAAGAACTCGGCCACCGTCCGATCGGTGCCGGAGAACTCCGCGGCGAACCGCTCCGGGTCCGGGTGCCCGGCCAGCGACAGCGCAGCCAGCCGCAGCCCGGCCGCCCAGCCCTCGGTCCGCTCGTGCAACCGGGCCAGCGCCCCGTCCGGCAGATCTATTCCGGTCGCGCAGAGCAGTGCCCGCGTCTCGGCCAGGCTGAACCGCAGATCGGCGGCCCGGATCTCGGTCAGCTCCCCCTCCAGCCGCAGCCGGTGCAGCCCCAGCCGCAGGTCATGCCGGGTCGCCAGGACGAACCGCAGCTGCGGCGGCGCTCGCAACACCAGCAGCTCTAGCTGGGGCAACACTTCACCAGGACTCAGCAGATGCGCATCGTCGACCATCAGCCACAGCCGGTCTTCAAGCTGCGCCAGATCCGTCAGCAGGCGCTCCACCACCGCCCAGCCGTCCAGATTCGGCGCTGCGGTCAGCGGCCGCACCAGCGTCGATCCGGCCGCCGTACCCCGCAGCGCGTCTGCTACCGAGATCCAGAACCCTTGCGGATCACGCTCCTCCTGGTCTACCGGTACCCATGCGGTGCGCCGGGCGAGGCCGGCTTCGGCCATCCAGGACCGCATCAGCACCGTCTTCCCGCTCCCGGCTGGCGCCGATATCTGGACGGTGCGTTCGGCTTCGGCGAGCCGCCCGAATAGCGCGCACCGAGACACGAGCCCTGCTTTGACGGGAGAAGCGGCGGGAAAATCAAGCGTTCCGGACCCTCGGAGAGGTCTAAACCCGCCCGGAACCATCTGGCGTGCGGCTAGCTCGAGCATGCTGCCGACCCTGCTCTGCGTGCCACCTTTCAAGGGAACACTTTGCGCCGCGCGATAAATAGTCGTCATCTGACGACACCTCGCGGCGGGCGCGGCCTTTCATTCGCGGTCCGCCGCGTCGCCGCTAGGCGGAGATGCCCTGGCGCAGTGCTTCGCGGACGATCTCCACCCGGCTCTTCACGCCGAGCTTGGCCAGGATGCGCGAGATATAGGTCTGCACCGTGCGGCGGGACAAGAACATGCCGCGGGCGATCTCCGACGTCGAGTCGCCCCGGGCGACCAGGGCGGCGACCTTTACCTCGGTCGGCGTGAGCGCAGCCCAGCCGGTGGCGGCCCGCGGACCACGCGGACCACGGACGCCGCGCCTGATGCCGTAGGGACGAAGACGGCTGTCGGCCCGGCGGATGTCCCAGCGGGCATTCAGGCCTTCATACAAACTGACCGCCTCGTTCAGCGCGGCCCGGGCCTCCTCCAGCTGGCCGCGCTCGGCCAGCACGACCGCCAGGTCCTCCACCGCGGCAGGCAATTCTGTGGCCGGGCCGACCGTTCGGTAGTGCGCGACGGCGTCCCGGAGCGGGACCGGATCGGACCTAAGGAGGCCTTGACACCGCAGGCTTGCCGCGGCCGCCCTGGCCGGCTTGGTTTCCGCCGAGGCCTCCGCCTGGCAGGCCTGCGCCGTGGCTCGCGCCATCGGCCGGTCGCCGACGGCGACCGCGAGCCGCACGAGATCCGGCAGCCACTGGTGAGTCAGGGACATCTCACCGTCGCGTCGCGGCACGATCGCGGCCAGCGCCTGCATGGCCTGACGAGTCTCGCCGCGTTGCTCCAGCGCCACGGCGTGCGCGGCGACGAGGAAATCCCGGTTCTCCCGGTCAGGAATCGTCAGGACCGGGAGAGCCAGGCCCGCGCGGAGATGCCGGTCGGCCGTCGTCCGCTGGTCTCGCCGCCCGGCGATGAGCGCAGTCACGCCGTGAACGAGCAGTGCTGGCCAGCGCTCCCGCAAAAACGTGTACGTGAGCCCGGGAACATCGTCCTCATCGGTGCTCAGCTCGGCCAGCGCATCGTCCCACTGGCCAAGCCAGTACCGCAACACCGCGGCGGTGACCCAGGTCGTGCGGTCGGGGCCGCCGCTACGCTGGGCCGACTTGCGGGCCTGCCGGAGGGCCAGCTCCGCTTCGGGCCACCGGTCGAGATTCTGCAGGGTGAAGATCCGGCCGTCGAGGGCGAATGAGCGCAGGTCTGTGTAGCCGGGATCATCGCCGAGCACCTGCAGGGCCTGGTCGATGTAGCCGAGCGCGGCGCCATGGTCGCGCCTGATGCCATGGCTCAGCCACAGGTCGGTCAGGGCGTGGGCGGTCGCGAACGGGTCGCCGACCTCCTCCGCGAGGGTGAGGGCCTGCCGGGCAGTCTCGTCTGCCGCGTCCAGCTCACCGGTGGCAGCCCGCTCGAGCATCGCCAGGAGGGCCAGCATCCGGGCCTGCCAGGTACGGGGCAGGCCCGGCGAGGCCAGCACCTGCCGGACGGTAGTGATCGCCTCATCGCTGCGGCCGGCGCTGACCAGAGCGCGCGCCAGCACCGAGGACGTCTCGGCCCGCCGCACCGGATCCGTCATCGCCGGCAGCGCCGCCCCAGCCTGCTCGGCCGCCTCGTCATAGGCGCCCACCGCGAGCAGGGCCCGGGCCAGGCTGGCCGTAACCCCATCCCAGGCCTTATCGCCACTGGGCGTCGCGTGCAGTTCCCGGCGCAGCAGGTCGGCCGCCAGCTGCGGCGCCCGCGTGGTCAGCGCGGGCGCGGCCTGGATGAGCCAGGCCCGGGCCCAGCCCTCACCCGGCGCGCCCGCAGCGGACAGGAGCTGCTGCGCGACGCTGAGGACATCCGCATCGGTGGCCGCGAGCTCTCGCGCCGCCTCGGCGTGCAGCGCCGTGCGTAGTGCCGTCGGCATGCTCGCGTACAGCGCCTGGTGGATCAGCTGATGCCGGAACGCCAGCTCGGAATCCGAGCCGACCAGGATGCGGGCCGCCACGGCCTCCTGCAGACCCGCCGCCAGCTCCGACACCGGCCTGCGCAGCAGCACGGCCAGGTCGGTGACCGTGAACTTGGCGCCGAGCAGCGCGGCGGTCCGCAAGATGTGCGCCGCTTGCGACGAGACGGAGCTGAGCCGGTCATTCAGCACTGCTGCCAGCGACGCCGGCATTTTCTCCTGGGCTGTGGAGACCTCGGCGGCGGAGCTGGCCTGCACCCGCTCGCGTTCCAGCGCGTCGACCAGCTCGCGCAGGTACAGGGGATTTCCCGCCGCCTGAGCGGTCAGTCGGCGCAGTGTATCCTCAGGCGGCGCTCCGAGCATCGCCGTCACGATGTCGGCCACATCGGTTTCGGGTAGCGGCCCGAGCGTGACCAGCGCCCCGCCGCGGCGGGCCAGGGACGTGCGCACCTGCTGCACGTCCGGCCGGCGCGGATCCGATCGGCACGTCGCGATCAGCAGCAGCCGCAGCTGATCAATGGAGGCGGCGAGCCGGTGCCAGACGAGCAGCGATGCGTCATCGGCCCACTGCAGATCGTCGATGACCATCACTGTCGGGGCGGCCGCACACAGCTCGTCCGCCAGCGCCATCAGCACCTCGATACCGGAAACCGACGCGTCGCCGTCGGCGAACAGCCCGAGCCGCTGGCTGCGCAGCAGGCCGGCGGCGTGCGCGCGGCGAGGGTCGGGCGAATTGAGCCGGACCTGCAGGCAGTCCTGCATCACGCTCAGCGGCAGCTGCTCGGCGAGCTGGTCTGCCATCCCCCACCCGATGTCCCATCCGAGCTCGCTCACTCCCGCCAGGGCCTCGACGACCAGGGACGACTTGCCGATGCCCGGCTCGCCCTCGACCCAGACCGCCGCGCCTTCGCCATGGCGGAGAGCTTCGAGGCCAGCGCGGAGGGCCGCGAGCTCCTGGCTGCGGTCCACCCACTTCGGCGGCCGATCGATGGGCCACATGGTTGTAACGTATGCGCCGCCCAGCGCCAATACCTATTCGATGCCGGCCCGGGAAACACCTCGTCCCATTCGGCCCAGCGGCCGCCAAGTGTCGTCATATGACCACTATTCACCTTTCGGCCCCGCGGCGTTCGCTTGAAGCATGCCCGGGAGGTCAGCGCGCCGCGGCCAGCAGGTCGTGCTGATGCCGCTGGCACCACCGCCGCGCCCGGCCGGCCTGCCCGGCCACCGTGCGCCAGTGGTCGGCGAAGCCCTGGTGACCGGCGGCGGCCGCCTCGGTGACGATCGCGTACGTCCAGTCGTGGTTGGCCACGACTGCCTCGGCCACCTGACGGCGGTCGACCCGGGAAAGCCCGCTGGCCTGCAGGAAGATACGGAACCGCTCCAGCGCGCGGCCGTGCCTGCTGTCGGCGATGTCCCGGTCGCCGGTCAGCGGCGCCCAGTACCGCGCGGCCGCGGCGAAGTCCCAGATGGCGCTGCCGGGCCCCGCCAGGTCGAAGTCGATCAGCGCGACGGCC
>Ga0318562_10000925_pt1 | contig 13185 bp, 14 predicted proteins | sample GRESIP066b5f18_FD_203688 | JGI IMG/M metagenome (GOLD analysis project Ga0318562, IMG submission 203688) | Tropical soil microbial communities from Luquillo Experimental Forest, Puerto Rico - GRE.SIPMG.066b5f18 | ecosystem: Environmental > Terrestrial > Soil > Tropical forest > Bulk soil...
GAAAAGCTGGCAGAGATCCTCGGCCGCGGCTTTCGTCGCGCCGTAGATGTTCTTTGGGATCGGCGTGACCTCCTCGGTGACCCAGGCGGCCGGCGCCCCTTGCGGCGGCACGAGCGCATCGCCGAAGACGCTGGTGGTGCTGGTGAAGACGAAGCGCCGCACATGCTGCGCCACCGCCTCCTCGAGGAGATTGAGCGTGCCGCTGATATTGGTGTCGACGAAATCCTGCCGGCTGTGGGTCGCGACATGCGGCTTGTGCAGGGTGGCGGCGTGCAGCACGGCCTCGACCCCGCGCATGCAGCGGCTGACACAGGCACGATCCGCGATCGAGCCGATCTCGGTCGTGAAGGCGGATGGAGCGAGATCGAGCCCGACCACCTCGTGATCGAGTGCGCGCAGCGCGCGGATGAGCGCTTCGCCGAGATGGCCCGTGCTACCCGTGACCAGGATTTTCATGCGTCAGGATCCGATGCCCAAAAGATTGCCGATGCCCAAAAGATTTGCCGATGCCAATGACATTGCGGCGCAACAATTCCACAGCCGAAATCCGAAGGCCCGGACAGTGTCAATCGCCCCGGTCGGCATCTTCCGGCCTCGGGCTTGCGGCACGGTCATCTAAGGTTCAGCTTGAAAGGCTCAACTCCAGCTTGGCGGCCAGGGGGCACGGATCTCGTCGAACCCAAAGGAGATCGCATCATGAAACAGCACATCGCCTCACTCATCATTGCATCGCTGCTATTCGGCAGTGCAGCACCCGCCTTTGCGCAGACGGCGCCCGCACCGGCCGCACCCGCACCCGCGGCCGCGGCCCCCGCTACTCCGGACCAGGGGGCGCCCGCCAAGGCCGCGAAGGCGAAGCCCAAGAAGGCCGCGAAGAAGGCTGCTCCGAAGGCCAAGCCCGCCAAGGCGAAAGCCGCCGCGCCCGCAGCCGGTGGTACCGCTGCACCTGGTTCCGATCCGGATTGAGTGACCACGAGGGGTAGCCGAGCCAAGCGGCACGACCCCTCGCTCTTATCCAACCACGAGAGCAAACTCACGCTCGTGCCGTTCTTTGCGTGGAGAGCGGCCCACGCATCCATGCGCCTGCGGTCGTGATTCCACGATGGCGCAGGCCGCGCTATGATCCCAGCAAGAGGCCGACATCATCCCACCCGTGCCTCATTCCCGGGAGACCCGACATGTACGCCCGCATCCGCGACACGCAGCTCTATTTCGACATCGATGGTGCGGGCCTCGTGGCCGACGGTCAGAGGATGCGCGAGAAGCCCCCGGCCTTCGTCATCCATGGCGGGCCGGGCTCGGAGCACAGCGATCTCAAGGCGAGCTTCGCGCCGCTCTCAGACAGGCTGCAGCTCGTCTATTTCGATCACCGCGGCCAAGGCCGTTCGGAGCGGGGCGATATCGCCAAATATGTGCTCGACGAGAATGTCGAGGACATGGAGGCGCTGCGCAAGCATCTTGGCCTCGGCCCCATCGTCAGCATCGGCACGAGCTATGGCGGCATGGTCGCCATGGCGCATGCGGCGCGTTACCCCAATTCCGTGTCGTATCTCGTGCTGGTGGTGACGGCCTCGCATGCCGGTTTCAATGCAAGAGCGCGCGAGATCGTCGCCGAGCGAGGCACCCCTGAGCAAAGGGCGATCTGCGAGGAGCTTTGGGCCGGACGGCTCGATACGGTCGAGAAGCTGCGCCATTATTACGAGGTGATGGGGCCGCTCTATTCGCGCCGCTACGATCCGGTCGCGGCGAAGCTCGGCCGCGCGCGTACCATCCATTCGCCCGAGGCCCTCAATCGCGCCTTCGCGCCGGGCGGCTTCCTGCGGAGCTTCGATCTGCGCCCCGAGCTTGCCGCCATCACGGCGCCGACCCTGATCTTGTGCGGGCGCCATGATTGGATCTGCCCGCCGGAATTCTCGCAGGAGATCCATCGCCTGATCCCGGGCTCGGACCTGCGCATTTTCGAGGAGAGCAGCCACTCGATCCGCAATGACGAGCCCGAGAAGCTGCGCGACGCCATTGCCGGCTTCCTAGCCTACAAGGCGCGCGCCGATCGCAGATGAAGCGCGCCTACATCTCTCCCACAAGGGGAGAGATGTAGGCGCTGTTGAAGCGCTAGGCCTTGAAGGACTTGGCCAGCGCGTCGGCATTCTTGGCGAGAAGGCCGAGATCCGATCCAACCGCGACGAAGCGATAGCCCCATTCGATGTAGCGGCGCGCATCGGCCTCGTTCGCGGTCAGGATGCCGGCAGCCTTGCCGACCGCATTCACGCGGCGCGCCGCATCCTTGATCGCCGCCTGCACCTCCGGATGCAGCGGATTGCCGATATGGCCCAGCGAGGCCGAGAGATCGGACGGCCCGATGAAGACGCCGTCGACGCCATCCGTCGCTGCGATCGCCTCGAGCCCGGCGAGCGCCTGGCCCGTTTCCACCTGCACCAAGAGGCAGATCTCGGCATCGGCCTTCTTGAGATAGTCGCCGACCCGCCCATAGCGCGCGCCGCGGCCGCTGGTGGTGATGCCGCGGATGCCGGCTGGCGGGTACTGGCAGGCGGCAACTGCCTTCCTCGCCTCCTCGGCGTTCTGGACGAAGGGCACGAGCAGCGCCTGCGCCCCAATATCGAGGATGCGCTTGATCAGCACCGGATCGTTCCAGGCCGGGCGGACGATCGGGGTCGCGCTGCCGCGGGCCGTGGCCTGGAGCTGGCTGAGCAGGCCGGGGAGCTCGTTCGGCGAGTGCTCGGTATCGAGCAGCAGCCAGTCGAAGCCGCTATCGGCGATGATCTCCGCGACGATATTGCTGCACAGGCTGCTCCACAGCCCGATCTGCAGCTTACCGGCCTTGAGGGCCGCCTTGAAGGCGTTATGTGCGAGCTCCACCCGGATCCTCCCTTGAGTGCGGGCAGAGCCTACACGAAGCGAGCCGCATGGCTACATGGTGGAAGGAATGGCGCATCGCGCAATTGCGAATGGCGGGAGCCCGGACCGCCGACCTCCGTCCGGCTCTTTTGGCCTGCGTCACACCCCAAGATATGCCGGCTGGAAGCCGGCGATCCAAGGGGCAGTCCAAGACGGCCTTGGAACGGGCCGCGCTCCTATATAGGCTCCGACGGTCCGGTCACGGGAGAAGCGAGATGGCGGTGTCGGCACTTGCGGCCTTTGCGTTGGCGCTGATGCTGATGGCGGGCTCGCCTGGCCCCAGCATCGCGGCGCTCGTGGCGCGCGTTCTTACCAACGGCTTTCGTGACGTTCTCCCGTTCCTTGCCGCGATGTGGATCGGCGAGGTCATCTGGCTGACGCTCGCGGTCGCAGGCATGGCGGTGGTGGCCAAGACCTTCGGCGCGGTCTTCATGGCGTTGAAGATCGCAGGCGTCGCCTATTTGCTCGTCCTCGCCTGGAAGATGTGGTTCGCGCCGACCGAGACTGGCGGCGGCAGCGACATCCCGTCTGGGCAGAAGCCCTGGCGCATGTTCGGGGCGGGTCTCCTCGTGACACTCGGCAACCCGAAGATCATGGTGTTCTACCTCGCCTTGCTGCCGGCCATCCTCGATCTCAAGGAAGCGGGGCTCCTGGCCTGGCTCGAGCTGATCGCCACGACCTTCGTCGTGCTCGCCGCGGTCGATCTGAGCTGGGCGCTGCTCGCCGTGCGGGCGAAGCGCCTCCTGACGCATCGGCGCGCCGTGCGCATCGCCAATCGCACCAGCGCGAACGTGATGGCGGGCGCCGCCATCGCCATCGCGACGCGCTGATCCGCCTCAGGTATCTCGCCGCCTCGTGATGAACTCGCTCGGCGTCGCGCCGAGAACCTGGCGGAAGGCATGCGTGAAGGCTGCGGCGCTCGCAAAGCCGAGGCGCGCCGCCACGCTCTTCACCGATGGGGAGCCCGCGCCGAGGAGCTCGATCGCCGCCATGATCCGGGCGCGCTGACGCCACTCCTTCAAAGTGAGCCGGGTCTCGGCCGGGAACAGCCTGGTGAGGGTGCGCGGCGAGGTGCCGGCGAGGCGCGCCAGCACCTCGAGCCGATGCTCGGCCGCAGGTTTAGACAAAACGAGCTCGGCCACGCGGCGTGCCCGTGCGTCGCTTGGCATCGGCATGAAGGTCGCCGCATCCGCGGCTTCGATGAGTTCGAGGAGCGCGAGGCGCACCAGGAGTCCGATGCGCTGGTTGGGGTTTCCCGTATCGAAGAGCGCCAGCATCACCTCGCGCAGCAGGCGCCGGACCTCGATGACGAATTCGTGCTCGAGACGGGGATCATCCACATGGACCTTAAGCCAGGCAGGGTCGACATAGAGGGTGCGAAGCTCGATGTGTGAGAGCGCGTCGATCGCATGCGCCTGGCGCGGCGGGACCCAGACGGCGCGCTGCGGCGGTACCAGCCAGCGGCCCGCGGGCGTGGTCACCTGCATGACGCCTTCGGCCGCGAAGACGAGCTGCGCCTCCCGATGCATATGCAGTCCGAGATGCGTGCCGCGCGGATAGGAGCGGGCCAGCACCGAGACGCCGGTAATGTCCGGCCACTCAATCTTTGGCGTTTCGTCGATATCCATTGGCGACACCTCGACAAAGCGCCAGACTAAGGTCGAGGCACTCAGGCATTCAAGAGGCGAAGGCATGAACCGCTCGCAGACCGTCATCTCCTTCGTCAATGCGGCGCATTTCCTCGATCATTATGCGATGCTGATCTTCGCCGCGGCCGTAATCGTCATGGGGCCCCAACTCGGCATGAGCTATTCGGAGCTGCTGCCCTGCGCCACGCCCGGTTTCATCGCCTTCGGGGCGGGCTCGCTCCTCACCGGCTGGCTCGGCGATCGCTGGAGCCGCCGCCACATGATGGCGATCTTCTTCATCGGCATGGGGGCGAGCCTTGTCGCGACGAGCTTCGCGCGCACCCCGCTCGAGATCGGCGCAGGCCTTCTCGCGATTGGCCTCTTCGCTTCGATCTACCATCCGGTCGGCACGGCGATGCTCGTCTCCTATGCGGACCGGCTCGGGCGCGAGATCGGCCTCAACGGAGTCTTCGGCAATCTCGGTGTGGCGGCCTCGGCGCTGGTGACCGGCGTAGTCTGCCAATATCTCGGCTGGCGGGCGGCCTTCATTCTGCCAGGCGCCGTTTGCGTCGCGATCGGGCTCGCCTTCATGGCGAGTGTCAGCGACGAGAGGAGAAGCGGCCATAAGCAGGCCGGCGCCTCCGTGCGCGTCGCCAAGGACGCGATGTGGCGGGTCGTGGCGGCGCTCTTCGTCACGGTCATCGCCATCTCCACCACCTTCAACGCAGTGACGGTGGCGCTGCCGAAGCTCTTCGCCGAGCGCCTCTCCGACCTCACCACAAGCCCCGCCGCTCTCGGCCTCATCACGGCTTGCGTCTATGTGTTCGGTGCGCTGACTCAATACACGATTGGCCATCTCATCGACCGTCATTCGCTGAAGGCGGTGTTCCTTCCCTTGTCGATCCTGCTTGCGCCGCTCCTCTATCTCGCGGCGGGTCTGTCGAACCTGCCGCTCATCGTGGTGGCGATCGGACTGGTCATGGGGCTGTTCGGGCAGATCACCATCAACGACGCGATGGTCGGCAAATATACAAGCGATGAATGGCGGGCCCGCGCCTATGCGGTGCGCTATTTCCTCGGCTTCACGGCGGCTGGCGCATCGGTCGGGCTCGTCGCCTGGCTGCATGACAAGGGCGGCTTTGCGCTCACTCTCGAAGCTTTCGCGGCGCTCTGCGTGCTCGTGATCTGCGGGGCGTTTCTCTTCCCGCCGGAGCGCCCGGCCGTTGTGACGGCGCCGCAACCCGCCGAGTAACGTCTTCCGATCGGCGCCAGCACCGATTGACGGGGCCAGGGTTGCTGCCGCAGGCTTCGGCCGCTCCCGGCAAATCGCGCCGGGAAATGGTCGTGGGAAGGGCAGTGCCGTGCAGCCAAATGAATCCTCAGAGCCAAACGAATTCTCAGAATGGATCGGACGCTCCGAGCTCGCCGACGATGTGCTGACGCCGCGCCTCGCCGATGAGTTCCGCGCGACCTTGTCACCGCATCTCGCCGAGCTGGGCGAAGGCGAGGCCCCGCTCGGCTCGCATTGGTGCCTTGCGCCGGCGATCCGGCCGGCCGACGAGCTCGGCCCCGACGGCCATCCGCGCCGCGGCGGCTTCCTGCCACCGGTGCCGCTGCCGCGCCGCATGTGGGCAGGCGGCGAAATCGAGTTCCGGCGCGCCCTGCGCATCGGCGACAAGGTGACGCGTCGCTCGACCATCGCCTCGATCGAGACGAAAGAGGGTCGCAGCGGGAGTTTGTGCTTCGTCGCGGTCCGCCATGAGTTCGAGGCTGCGGGCACTCTCGCGATCAGCGAGAGACAGGATGTCGTCTATCGCGACGTCACGGCCGGCGCGGCGCCTTCGCCAGGCGCCCCAGAACCGCGCCCGGCAGCCGGCCTGACGAGCAGTGTCTTCGGCTCGCCGGTGATGCTGTTTCGCTACTCGGCCGTCACCTTCAACGGCCATCGCATCCATTACGACGAGCCCTATGTCACCAAGGTCGAGAATTATCCCGGCCTGATCGTGCATGGACCAATGCAGGCGACGCTCCTGATGAACCTCGCGGCAAGGCTCGGCGGTCGCCCGCCTCGCCGCTTCGCCTATCGGGGCCTTGCGCCGCTGATCGCAGGCGAAGCCTTCGACATTTGCGCAGAACCCGCAGATCCAGGCGCGGATTGCCGCGTCATCAATGCCGCGGGACAGGTGACGATGCGGGGAACCGCCTCCTGGTGAACGTCCCGGGCCCTAGATTTTGTTTTCACCACAATTTTTGCGCCGAACCGGTGACCACTTCGGCGTAAGATGCTCTGAGGTCACGGCGAAGCCTGCCTTTCCGCTTCGAGTTCTGCGCCGCCATCGATGTGGCGTGAGACGGTCGCGAGCTCGCCGATGAGGCCGCGCGGCCTGAAGAGCAAGGTCGCTGACAGCAGCACCCCGATGGCGACGATCTGCAAGGCCGCGGCACGGGCCTGCTGCTCGGGCGGGAAGATGGCGGCGATCCCCGTGCCGGACACGCTCCAGATGCCCCAGATCAGCACCGCGCCGAGGATGGCGCCGCGATTATTGCCCGAGCCGCCGATGATCAGCATGGTCCAGACCTGGAAGGTCAGGCTCGACTGGTAATTGTCGGGCGCGATGAAGCCGATGAAATGCGCCTGGATGGCGCCGCCGAGCCCCATCACGGCGCCGCCGAGCGCGAAGGCTTGCAGCCGATAGAGGCTGGCATTCTTGCCGAGCGAGACCGCGGCCGCCTCCTCCTCGCGGATGGCGCGCAGCACGCGTCCCCAGGGGCTGCGCGCGAGCCTCTCGAGGCCGAGATAGACGATGGTGAGGACCCCAACGATGAGCGCGAGGTTGGCGAGGCTAAAGGCGAGAGGCGTCTCGGCGAGCTCGGCGAACGGGCGGGGTATGAAGCCGATGCCGAAAGGGCCGCCCGTGAGGCGCTGCGCGTTGAGCGCGACGAGGTGGATGGTGACCGCGATGCCGAAGGTCGTGATGGCGAGGTAATCGGCGCGCAACCTCAAGGTCACCGCGCCGACGAAGGCCGAAGCCGTGCCGGCCGCGACCATGGCGATGAGCCAGCCGATCGGGATGGGGAAGCCGTAGCCCGCGAGATGGGCGCTCGTCGCCGGCGTCGTGACGAGTGCCGACGCATAAGCCCCGATCGCCACGAACCCCGCGACGCCGACGTTGAAGAGCCCGGTCTGTCCCCATTGCAGGTTGAGGCCAAGGCAGATGATCGCATAGCTGAGCGCCGTCGCGAGGAAGAAGCTTCCATAGGCGACGAGGCCCTGGCCGAGGAGATCGACGGTCATTCTTGATCTCGCCTCATGCTGGCTTCCCGAAAATGCCGGTCGGCCGGACGAGAAGGACGGCGATGAGGATGAGGAAGGCGATGGCGCCGCGCCACTCGGCGCCGATCGTCTGCACCGCTGACGCCTCCGCGATGCCGACCACGAGGCCGCCGATGAGCGCTCCCGGCACGCTGCCGATGCCGCCGAGGATGGCCGCGGCGAAGAAGGGCAGCAGCAGGTCGAAGCCCATATGGGGGCGGATCTGCACCAGGATGCCAACCATGATGCCGGCCGCGCAAGCGAGCGCTGCACCGGTGATCCAGGTGACCCTGACGATGCTCGCGACGTCGACGCCGACGACGCGGGCGAGCGCCGGGTTCTCGCTGACCGCCCGCATCGAGCGTCCGATGCGGGTGCGCGTGAGCAGGAGATGCATCAAGGTCACGAGCAGTGCCGCGATCACGATGAGCAGGAGCTGGTCTGGGGTGATCTTCACGCCGAGGCCGAGCGGCATGGCGATCTGCAGTTCGCGGCTGAAATAAGCGGGGCGCGAGGTGAAGATGAACTCGATCGCGCTGCGCAGCGCCATGGAGGCGCCGAAGCTCGCGATCACCACCGTGATCGAGCCGGCCTTGTGGCGCAGATGCCGGAAGAGCACGAGGTCGAGCGCAAGCGCGAGGCCGCCCGTCAGCAGCATGCCGACGAGGCCGGCGAGCACCACGCCCCAACCGAAGGAGAAGGGGCCGATCGGCTCGGTGAAGCCGCCTGCGATCGCGCCGAGAAGACTTGAGCCGAGCAAGGTCGCATAGGCGCCGAAGGAGACGAACTCGCCATGCGCGAAATTCGAGAAGCGCAGGATCGCATAGGTGAGGGTGACGCCGATCGCGCCAAGCCCGATCATGGCGCCGGCAAGGATGCCGTCCGCCAGGAACTGCAAATCGAGGAGTTGCAGGTTAAGGCTTGAGATCACGGCCGGCCTCCCTGCGGGGCGGCGCGGATGCCGCCGAGATAGAGCTGGGCGACGGCCGGATCGCCCCAGAGCTCGGCCGCCTTCCCCTCATGGGCGTTGCGCCCCTCGGCGAGCACATAGGCGCGATCGGCGATGGCGAGCGCGGCGCGCGCATTCTGCTCGACCAGCACGATGGTGACGCCCGAGCGGCGGATATCGGCGAGCTTGGCGAAGACGATCTCGACGAGCTTCGGCGACAGGCCGGCCGAGGGCTCGTCGAGCATCAACAACCTCGGCGAGACCATCAGGGCGCGTGCCACGGCGAGCATCTGGCGCTGGCCGCCCGAGAGCCGTCCTGCGGCGAGGCGCCGCTGCCGCGCGAGATCCGGGAAGAGCGCGTAGGTCGCCTCGATCCGCTCTGCCTTGAGGCGCGGCGCGAGGATCGCGCCAGCGAGCTGCAGATTGTCCTCGATCGACATCAGCGCGAAGACGTTCTCGGTCTGCGGCACGAAAGCGAGGCCGTGGCGCACCATGAGATGCGCCGCGAGGCGCGTGATCTCCTGGCCATCGAGCCTCACCTCGCCCGAGCTGATCGGGACGAGCCCGGCGATCGCCTTGATCAGGGTCGATTTGCCGGCCCCGTTCGGACCCAGCACCACGACGATCTCGCGTTCGGCGACCCGTAGCGTCGCGCCTTTGACGATGGCAACGCCCGGATCATAGCCGGCGACGAGGTCGCTCACCGCGAGTATCGGGCTTTCCCCCGTCATGCGGGGCAGCCGCCCAAATAGGCTTCGATGACACGCGGATCGGCCGCGACCTCGGTTGGAGTGCCCTCGCACAGGAGCTTGCCGGCCGCCATGACGAAGACGCGTCCACACAGCCGCGACACGAGATCCATATTGTGCTCGATGATGAGAAAGGTGGTGCCGCCGCGATTGATGGCGCCGATCTTCTCGATGATCACCTCGAGCAGGCTCGGATTGACGCCGGCCGCCGGCTCGTCGAGCAGGATGATCGAGGGTTTCGCCATCAGCACGCGGGCGAGCTCGAGTAGCTTGCGCTGGCCGCCCGACAGGACCTTGGCGGGCTCGCGTGCGAGGCGTGCCAGCGTCACGAAATCGAGGAGGCCCATCGCCTTGTCGAGCGTGTCGCGCTCCTGACGCGCCACGCCGCGGGGGCGCACCCAGTTCGGCAGGATCCGCTCGCCGATCTGGCCGGGCTCGGCCAGCATGACATTCTCGACGAGCGTCATGTCCGGGAAGGGGCGGGGGATCTGGAAGGTGCGGCCAAGCCCCATGCCGATGCGCCGATGCGCGGCCATCGCTTGCGCCTCCCTCCCGCCGATCAGCACCTGCCCCGAGCTCGGCCTCTGGCTGCCGGCGAGGAGATCGAACATCGTGGTTTTGCCGGCGCCGTTCGGCCCGATCAGCCCGGCGATTTCGCCCGCGGTGACGGCAAGCGACACGCCGTCGACCGCGGCGACCCCGCCATAGCGTTTCACCACCTCGCGCGCCGCGAGCACATGCCCCGGCGCAAGCACTTGGCTCTGCTTTCCAGCTGAGGCGGCACGTGCCACGGCCGGGTTGCCGGGACCGTCTGCCTGACCTGCTGCGCTCGCTCCCGCCACATTCCTCTCCGGCTCAGGGTTGGCGCCGAGCCTCAGCTCCGGGGCACCAGTGCTTGACCTTTGATCTGTGATCAAACATTCTATGATCACGATAGCGACAGGCCGGAGTGCCGGCAAGCGAGAAGCTTCGCGGCAAGGCTCATTTCCGGGCAATGCTCATCGGGCCAATTGTCTCGCGAGCCTACCCGGAAGCGCCACGCGGCGCGGGAATGGGTGAGGGAGGATGGATCTTTCGGTGATCAGCGTGTCGGGCCGGCGGGCCGGCCGCTCGAGGCGCAGCGCGGCGCCCTTGCTGACGCCCGTTCCGCGCGAGACGGTGCAGGACCGGGTCTATCTCGAGCTGCGCCGCGCCTTGATCTATGGCCTCTTCGATCCCGGCCAGGTGCTGACGATCCAGGATCTCGCCTCCTCGCTGCAGACGAGCACCATGCCGATCCGCGAGGCGCTGCGGCGCCTGATCTCGGAGCAGGCACTCGAGGCGCTGCCCAATCGCTCGGTGCGCATCCCTCCTGTCGATGCGATGCGCCTCGAGGATCTGCTTCGGGCCCGCATCGCCATCGAGGGCGCGGCGCTGGACCTCGCGGTCGAGCGGCTCGACCGGCGCCAGCTCGGCGAGCTCGCGGCGCTCAACCGCGACTATGATCTCGCCATGGCGAGGCGGCGTCCGGGCGCCGATCAGGCGAGCCTCGTCGAGGCGGTGATCTCACTCAACAAGGCCTTCCATTTCCTCATCTACCAGGCGTCGGGCTCGCAAGTGCTGATGCCGATCATCGAGAGCCTGTGGCTGCAGTCGGGGCCCTATGTGCGGGCCGCCGCTCTCGTCTTCGATCCGAAGAGCGAGATCTCGGCCCCGCATTATCATGCGCAGATCGTGACCGCGCTCGAGCGCAAGGATGTGGCCGCGGCCCGGCTCGCGCTCGCCGCCGATATCGGGCGCGCCTTCGATCTTTTACGCGTTGAGACCGGCAATCATGCCGGGTCGAGCGCGTCCCGCAACAGACGCTAAGGAGACGACGGATGAGCGCCGAAACGGGCGATGACAGCTTCGAGCTCTATGATCTGCGGGTCGAGGTGGTGCTGCCGGAGGGAGAGCGCATCTATTGCGGCGCAAAGCCCGGCGATCATTTCGAGCTGCGTGGCGAGATGCTCACCCTTCCGCCGGGCCAAGGCTTCTCGATCTATTCGCTCGCGGCCCTGCTGCCGCTGCTGCCCGCGAAGCAGCGCGAGACCCACCGCAATGACTGGATGACGAGCGACGCCGAGGTCGCCTGCCCCGATCCGAATTGCAGGAGCCGCTTCCGCATCACCCGGATCGGCAAGCGCCGCTTCAGCCATCAGGAGACGACTGCTGTGCCCTTGGCCGAGGAGCAGAGGGAGGCCCCATGAGCCCGAAACGCTCGCTCCTCGCCAGCGCCATGGCGGAGATCGTCGAACGCCACGCATTCTTCGTGCGCTGGTATTCGGCGCCCTCGCCCGACAGTGCCGAGTTTGCGCTGAGCGAGACTGCCTTCGACGCTGAGTTCGTCATGGTCACGCCCGATGGCCGCGAGCATCGCCGCGCCCAGGTGATTGCGTCCTTGCGTGGCGCGCGCGGCTCGGCCGATGCGGGTTTTCGTATCGACATCGAGGGGATCGAGCCCCGCTGGCAAGACGAGGATGCGATCCTCGTCAGCTATGTCGAGGCGCAGTTGCGCGACGGCCGCCGCACCAGGCGACGATCGAATGCCTTCTTCGTGCAGCAGGCGAGCGCGCCGCACGGCGTTGCCTGGCGGCATCTGCAAGAGACTTGGATGTAAACAAGAGACTTGGATGTAAAGACGATGCGTGACTGATCGGGAACGGTAAATGAGAGAGGGATCCATGAAGACGATAGTCTGTTCGATGACGGCGGCCCTTCTGCTTCTCGGAGGGAGCGCCGCGAAGGCGGATGACTGCAAGATCACGGTCGGCCTCGTGATGGAGCTGACGGGCCCTGCCGGCGAATATGGCCAGGCGGGCGCCAAATCGGTGGAGATGGCCTTCCGCGATCTCAACGATGCGGGCGGCGTGCATGGCTGCAAGCTCGTCACCGACACGCGCGACTCGCAAAGCCAGGGCAATGTCGCGGTCGATGCGGCGACGCAGCTCGTTCAGGTGAAGCGCGTGCCGGTGGTGATCGGCGGCATCATCTCCTCGGTGTCGATCCCGATCCTGACCTCGGTCACCGGTCCCGCCAAGGTGGTGCAGATATCGCCCGCCTCTTCCTCGCCGACGCTCACCGCGCTCGGCCGCGACGGCAAGACAAATGGCGTCTTCTTCCGCACCATCACCTCCGATGCGCTGCAGGGGGTGGCGGCCGCGAAATACGCACTGAGCCAGGGCTTCAAGAAAATCGCCGTGATCCATGTGAACAACGACTTCGGCGTCAACATGTTCAACGAATTTTCGCGCGCCTATAAGGCGCTCGGCGGCGAGATCGTCTCGGTCACGCCCTATAACGAGAAGCAATCGAGCTATCAAGCCGAGGTGACGGCCGCGATGGCCGGCAAGCCCGACGGCCTCTATCTGATCAGCTATCCCGTCGATGGCGCGACCATCGCGCGGGCCTGGATCTCGCAAGGCGGCACGCCGAAATTCCTGCTGAATGACGGAATGAACAGCCCGGACTTCATTCAGAGCGTCGGCGCCAAATATCTGAACGAGGCTTATGGCACTTCATCGGGAACGAGTCCCTCAGCCTCGACCGAGTATTTCAACGCGAACTACAAGGCCTTCTCCAATATCGACCCGAGCAATCCCGCGGCCGACC
>Ga0318562_10000926_pt1 | contig 13175 bp, 12 predicted proteins | sample GRESIP066b5f18_FD_203688 | JGI IMG/M metagenome (GOLD analysis project Ga0318562, IMG submission 203688) | Tropical soil microbial communities from Luquillo Experimental Forest, Puerto Rico - GRE.SIPMG.066b5f18 | ecosystem: Environmental > Terrestrial > Soil > Tropical forest > Bulk soil...
CCGACCATGAGGCGCGCCAGGGTCGACTTGCCGCAACCGGATTCGCCGACGATGCTGAAGGTCGTGCCGCGCCGCACCGCGAGACTGACCCCGTCGACCGCCTTCAGCAGGCGGCGCGGGCCTGGCTTCGCCAGCCGCGCCAGCAAGGAGCCCGAGAGGTCGAACCAGCAGGCGATGTCGGTAAGCTCGATCGCGATGTCGCGCGCCTCAACCATAAGACGCTCCTTCGAGCGGATACCAGCAGGCGGCGGCGTGCGTCGCGCCTTGGGGCAGAGCGGGCTTGTCGGCGCAGCAGTGCGGAGCCGAGCGCGGGCAGCGCGGGTTGAAGGCGCAGCCTTCGGGAATGGCGCCAAGGCGCGGCATCGCGCCGTCGATCTGGCTCAGCGTGTCGGCGCGATGGCGGATGCTCGGGATCGAGGCCATCAGCCCCGAGGTGTAGGGATGCAGCGGCCGGCGCAGCACCTCCTCGACCGGGCCAATCTCGACGAGCCGGCCCGCATACATCACGGCCACACGATCGGCCGTCTCGGCGATGACGCCCATGTCATGGGTCACCAGCATCACGGCTACGCCGTGCTCGCGGCACAGGCGCTTCAGCAAGGTGGTGATCTGCGCCTGGATCGAGACGTCGAGCGCCGTCGTCGGCTCGTCCGCGATGATGAGGCGCGGCCGCGCCGCAAGCGCGAGCGCGATGACAACACGCTGGCGCATGCCGCCCGAGAATTGATGCGGATGGTCGTCGAGCCGGTTCTCGGCCGCGGGGATTCCCACCTGCTTCAGGAGGTCGAGCGCGCGCGCCCGCGCTGCGCGGCGCGACACGCTCTCATGCGTTATGATCGTCTCGACGATCTGGTCGCCGATACGCAAGAGCGGGTTGAGCGAGGTCAGGGGATCCTGGAACACGGCGCCGATGCGCCGACCACGGATCTCGCGCATGCGCTTTTGCGGCAGGGCGTCGATGCGCTCGCCTTCGAGGAAGATCGCGCCGCCGGCGATCCGGCCAGGCGGCTCGACGAGGCCGATGACGGCCGTGCCGGTGAGCGATTTGCCGGCCCCCGATTCGCCGACGATGCCTAGGATCTCGCCCGGCATGATGTCGAAGGAGATGCCGTCGATCGCGGTGAGCGGACCATGGCGCCCCTCGAAGACGATCGAGAGGTCCCGCACCGAGAGGATCGGGGCGCGGGGCGCCGCGCCGTCGAGGGGAATGCCGAGGCCCTGCGCGTTCATGGCCGCCGCTCGACCGGATAGGACGAGGAGAAGATCTCCGCGAGCGGCGGATGCCCCACCGTGCGCTCCGGATAGGCTGCGACCACCTTGTCGAACTGCGCCTGCGCCTGGCGCTTCATCGAGGCCTCGTCGCAATCTGCGATCACGCGATCCTCCATGACGAAGCGGCCATCGACCACGACGGTATGGAAATCGCGGCCATGGCCCGCGAGCATCATGGTCTGGATCGGATCGATCACCTGGCCGATATGCGGCCGGTCGAGATCGAAGACGGTGATGTCGGCCTTTGCGCCGGGCATGAGCCGGCCGAGATCGCTGCGGCCGAGCGCATCGGCACCGCCGATCGTCGCAGCGTCATAGTAATCCTCGCTGCGGCAGGCGGTGGCCGAGCCCGCGAGCAGCCGGCAGATCATTATGCCGACCTGCATATTGGCCAGCATGTCGGGAGGAGCCGTGTCGGTGCCGAGCCCGATCTTGAGCCCCATGGCGCGATAGCGCGTGAAGGTCTCGATGGCATTGCCGTGGCGCGCCGAGACGAGCGGGCAATGCACAATGCTCGCCCCGTGCTCGGCGATGATCTCGAGGTCGCGCCCCGGGCGGTCGATATAGCGGCTGCCAGACACATAGGTCGCGTGCGGCAGCAAGGTGCGCTCGTTGAGGAAGCCGAGGCTATCGAGCCATTCGGGCGGGCTCATGCCGTGCTGGCGCAGCACGAGATCGTATTCGATCTTCGACTGGCAGGAATGCAGGCGCACCGGCACCCCGAGTGAGCGGCCTGCCTCGGCCGTGCGGCGCAGCAATTGTGGCGTGCAGGTCTCGATCCGGTCGGGAGCGAGCATGGTGCGGATGAGCCCGCCATGACGGCCCTCCTGCGCTTCGCAGAAGCGGATCGCGGCTTCGAGCTCGGCGAGGCCGCGTGCCTCGTCGTAGGAGGTCGTGATCTCACCGTTCTCCGAGGCCACCTGGTTGCCGGTGCGATAGGCCGGGCCGAGATAGACGCGCAGCCCGAGCTCGGCGGCCGAGGCAGCGGCGCTCTCGAATTCGGCGACCGTCTCGCCCCAGGCCCGATAGAAGAGCGAGGCGATCGGCAGTGCCGTCGTGATGCCGTTGCGCAAGAGTAGCGAGAAGGCATAGCGCTTCTGGAAGGCGAGCTCGTCTTGTGTGTACATCTCGCGCGGGCCGCGCTCAATATAGCTCCTCGGCCAGACGCGGCCCTTCTTCCAGGCCGGCTGATTGTCATAGGCGAGGATCGTCGTATCGAGATCGGAGAGCGCGTCGAGATCGACGAAGCCAGGCCCGATCACCGCATTGCCGTAATCGATGCGCCGCGCCGTCTCTCCGGGGAAATCGTGGCCGACGAAGACGATGCGTCCATCCTCGAACACCACCTCGCCATTCTCGTAGATGCGGTGGCGGCCGTCGCGATGGCCGACCACGAAGCGGGCCAACATCGCGACGCGTCCGGCGGCCTTTCCGTTCATCTGTCCAGGGATCGTCATCAGGGCGCCTGCAGCAGTGCTTGGCCGTCACGCGCGACGACCGCGCCGCGCTTCACCACGAGGCGGCGCGGCGGATGCCCCACCACCGCCTCAGCGAGCGTCTCGGCATCGACGAGCACGAAATCGGCCTGGCAGCCGGGCGCGAGCCCGTAATCCTGCAAGGCCATCACGGCGGCGCCGCCCTTCGTGCACACATCGAGGGCGAGCTCGACCTCGTCGTCGCGGCGGAAATTGTTGCGCAGGCCGACGAACATGGCACGCTCCAGCATGTCGCCATTGCCGTAAGGGCCCCAAGTGTCCCGAATGCCGTCCGAGCCCGAGCACAGCCTGACGCCGGCCTCGGTCAGCCGCTTGACGGGCGGCGCGGGCCGGCTCGCCGGCGCCGTCGTCATGATGGCGATGTCGAGTGCCGCGAGCTCGGCGATCAACGGATCGACGAGGTCGCGATCCGGCGTCCCGAGGCAGAAGGCGTGGCTCACCGTTACCTTGCCCTGCATGCCGAGCGCACGGGTGCGCTCGAAGATGAGATCCATCGAGAAGGCGCCAATCTCGCCCGGCTCATGCAGGTGGATGTCGATCGGCCGCCCATGGCGTTGCGCGAGGCCGAAGACGACGTCGAGATGGCCTTTCGGGTCGCGGTCGATGGCGCAAGGATCGAGGCCACCGACCACCTCGGAGCCGAGCCACATCGCCTCTTCCATCAGCTCGACGGTGCCGGAACGGCGCAGCATCCCCGATTGCGGAAAGGCGACGATCTCGACATCCATCACGTCGCGATAGCGCTCGCGCGTCGCCATCACGCCCTCGATGCCCCAGAGGCCGATTTCTGTGTCGATATCGACATGGCTGCGGATATGCGTCGTGCCCTTGCCGAGTGAGAGCAAGATCTGGCGCGCCGATTGCCGGGCAGGATCAATATCGAGGCGCTTCTTTGAGGCGCGCTCATTGTCGATCTTGTCGATGAGGCGCGGGCCCGCTGCATGCTTGTGCCAGCCCATGCCCCACAGCGTCTTGTCGAGATGGGTATGCGCCTCGACAAGGCCGGGGAGCACGAGGGCGCCGGCCGCATCCTCGACCTTGGCGCCTGGTGCGGCCGCCACCTTTCCGATCTCGACGATGCGCCCGTCGCGGACCAGAATGTCGGTCGTGGTGCCGCCCATCGGACGGCAATTCTTGATGATCAGCTCGGTCGTCACCGGTGGCCTCCTTGGTGTGTGCGCATGCGTGTCAGCGAAGCTTCGGGTTCAGGACATCGCGCAGCCAGTCGCCGATGAGGTTGACTGCGAGCACGATGAGGCCGAGCTCGGCGGCCGGGAACACCACCACCCACCAGGAGCCCGAGAACAGATATTGATTGCCGATGCGGATCAGCGTGCCGAGCGAAGGCTGCGTGATCGGCATGCCGACCCCGAGGAACGACAAGGTGGCCTCCGAGAGGATGGCGAGGCCGAGATTGAGGGTCGCTGCGACGAGGATCGGGGTCAGCGTGTTCGGCAGGATGTGGCGGCGCATGATACGAGAGGGGCGCACCCCGATGATGCGCGCCGCGAGCACATACTCCTTGCGCCGCTCCACCATGGTCGAGGCCCGCACGGTGCGCGCATATTGCACCCAGCTGGTGAGCGAGATCGCGACGACGAGGATGATGGCCGCGAAGGGCTCGCGAAGAGCGGGGGGCAGGGCCTCGCGGAAGAGCGCGCTCACCAGGATCGCGACGAGGAGCGTCGGGATGCTGAGCACCGTGTCGCCGATGCGCATCAGGAAATTGTCGATGATGCCGCCGAAATATCCGGCGAGGAGGCCGATGCTGACCCCGATCAGCATCGAGAGCCCGACGCTCGCGACGCCGATGATCAGCGAGATGCGCGCGCCGTAAAGGATTGCCGAGAGCACATCGCGGCCCTGCGGATCGGTGCCGAGGAGATAGGGCATCTCCCCATCCGCCGACCAGATGGGCGGCAACTCCGCCTTGTCGATGAAGAGCTGCTTCAGATCGTAGGGATTCTGTGGGGCGATGAGCGGCGAGAAGATCGCGCTCACCACGAGCAGCAAGAGCGCGATGCTCGCCGTGACCGCGAGCGGCGAACGGCGGAAACTGTAGGCAATGTCGCTCGCGAGGAAGCGTGACAGTGCGCTTGGCGCGGGAAGGGTCGTGGTCTCAGACCGCATGGGCGCCTCCCGTGAGGGCGTCCTGGCGCAGGCGCGGGTCGACGATCGCGTAGAGCAGATCGACGACGGTGTTCACCGTGACGAAGATCAGGGCGACGACCATGAGATAGGCGGCCATCACCGGGATATCCACATAGGTCACGGCCTGCACGAAGAGGAGGCCCATGCCGGGCCATTGGAACACCGTCTCGGTGACGAGCGCGAAGGCGATGAGGTTGCCGATCTGCAGCCCCGTGACGGTGATCACCGGCATCAGGCAGTTGCGCAGCGCGTGACGGAAATGGATGGAGCGGTCGCGCAAGCCCCTGGCGCGCGCGAAGCGGATGAAGTCGGCCCGCATCACCTCGAGCATTTCGGCGCGCACGAGGCGCATCACGAGGGTGATCTGGAACATCGACAAGGTGATGCCGGGCAGGATCAACGCCTGACGGCCGCTTGCGGTGAGGAAGCCCGTCGTCCACCAGCCGAGATCGACGACTTCGCCACGTCCAAAGGCCGGCAGCCATCCGAGCGTCACCGAAAAGACGAGGATGAGCAGGATGCCGACCGCGAAGCTCGGCAGCGACACGCCGAGCACCGAGACGAATTGCAGGAGCTCAGCGAGCGGAGTTCGTCGCCTGATGGCGGTGTAGACGCCGAACGGGATGCCGATCACGAGCGACAGCACGGTCGCGACGATCACGAGCTCGAAGGTCGCCGGAAAGCGCTCGGCGATCAGTGAGGAGACGTCGCGCTGATTGCGAAACGAAATGCCGAAATCGCCCTTCGCCGCATTGCCGACGAAGGTCGCAAACTGCAGCACGAAGCCGCGATCGAGGCCGAGCCTTGCGCGCAGCTCGTCGCGCTGCGCCTGGCTCGCCTGCTCGTTCAGCATCAGCTCGACCGGATCGCCCACGAATTTGAAGGTCATGAAGGCGATGAAGGCGACGGCGAGCATGACGCCGGCCGCATTGGCGATGCGCTTGATCAGGAAGATCAGCATTGCAGTCTCCCTTGGCGTTTATGCGAGGCGAGAGAGGGGATGCGCCGCATCCCCTCCGCGCTCGCGATGCTCACTTCATCCGTGTCAGCCACAGGCGCGGCTTGTTGTCGGAAGCCTGCACCGCGCCCTCGACGCTCGAGCGCATAGCCCAGGCCATGGGTTGCTGGTGCAGCGGGATGGCGAGCGTCTCTTCCTTGACGATCTGCAGCGCCTTGGTCATCAGCGGAATGCGCTTCGTCGCATCGAGCTCGACGCCGGCCTTGTCGGTGAGCTGGTCGATGCGCGGATCGCCCCAGCTCCCCCAGTTGAACACGCCGCCCGTGCCGCTCTTCGAGTGCAGCACCTGGATCAGCACCGAATAGGCATCGATCATCGGCTCATTGGCCCAGCCGAAGGAGATCAGGTCGAAATCCCCTTTGACGCGCTTCGGCGTCTGTTGGCTGCGCGGCGCCATGTCGAGATTGGGCTTCAGCCCGGCGCGGGCCCACATGGCGGCGACGGCCTGACAGAACTCCTCCTCGTTGACGAGCGAGTCGGTGTTACAGTTCATGTTGAAGGAGAAGCCATTGGGATAGCCGGCCTCGGAAAGCTCTTTCTTTGCGGCGTCTAGATCAAAGGGGAGGCGCTTGTCGAGCTCAGGCACATAGCCCGGGATCGCCGGCGCGACGATCGAGCCGGTGTTGCGCGACAGGCCGCGCATGGCCCGCTTCTGTACAGCGTCGATGTCGATGGCGCGATAGAGCGCTTCGCGCACGCGCCGATCCTTGAAGGGGTTCTTGTCCTTCACATCCGATTCGACGAGCTTGTCGCGCATGTTGAAGGCGAACCAGACGGTGCGCAGCTCGTTCGTCTGCAGCACCTTCACCTCGGGCGCGGCAGAGAGCCGCTGCAGATCCTGGAGCGGCGCCGCGTTGGTGTAGTCGATCTCGCCCGAGATCAGCGCCGCGACACGCGTCGCAGCCGAAGTGATCGGCGTGAACTCGATGCGGTCGATATTGTGGACCGGTTTGTCCCACCAATCGGGGTTCTTCACGAGCACCGTCTTCGCATCGGCGCGCCGCGATTCGATCGTGAAGGGCCCGGTGCCGTTCTCGTTATTGGTGGCGTAGCCCTCGACGCCCTTGGCGGCATCGGTCGGCTTCAAGCTATTATTGTCGGTCAGCCACTTCTTGTTGAAGATGTAGATGTTGGTCAGGTCGTTGAGGAGCAGCGGATAGGGGCCGTTCACCTCGATATCGACCGTGTAATCGTCGATCTTGTGCGCCGATTTATAGGCCGGGAGATTGCCCTTCAGCGGCGAGGCATCGTCGGTGACGCGCTCGAGCGAGGCGATGACGTCATCGGCCGTGAACGGCGCGCCATTGTGGAACTTGACGCCCTGGCGCAGCTTGAAGCGCCACACGGTCGGCGACACCGATTCCCATGAGGTCGCGAGCGCCGGCTCAATCTTGAGATCGCCTGTATAGCGCACCAGCCCTTCATAGACATGGTTGAGCACGGCGAGCGTGAAAGTGTCGCCGTAGGAATCGGGATCGAGCGAAACAATCTCGCGCGGCGAGCCCCATTTCAGCGTCTTTGCTTCGGACTTGGCCTCGGCTCCAGCCATGAAGGCCATGACCGCAGTGGCGGCCAGCAGCAAACGCTTCAGTCGCATGATCCGTCCTCTCCCATCTCTGTCGCGGTGGAGATTGCGGCTTCCCCTCACCGTCTCCGCCCTGTTTCGCCGACGCGCATCAGGCCTGCCGAGCATGCATTCTGCGCACAATTCATTGTTAGTGGCGTAGGCAATTTGGAGATAATATTGTATACGACATCGTTAGACAAGAGCCTTTTTGATTGGCATACGGGTCGGCAGATTTGCCACCATGGCCATGCGGTTCTGGCTCGGATAAGCCGTTGGGCAAGCTGTTGGGGGGATGGGGATGGAGATGGCGATGGCGGGGCGAGGCGAGGACAAGACCGGCGGATCACGTGCTCAGGCGGCCTATCGGGCCTTGCGGCGCGCCATCATCGATCAGGCCCTGCAGCCCGGCATGAAGCTGCCCGAGGACGCGATCGGCGAGCGACTCGGCGTCAGCCGCACCCTGGTGCGCGAGGCCTTCGCGAAGCTCGCAGGCGAGGGTCTGGTGCAGCTGCGCCAGAATCGGGGCGCCTCCGTCGCCTGTCCGAGCCTCGAAGAGGGGCGCGATGTGTTCACTGTTCGGCTCGGCCTCGAGCGGCTGGTGGCCGAGCTCCTGGCCGGCCGCCTGGGAAAGCCCGAGCGTGAGCGGCTCGCCCGCCATCTTGCGGCCGAGGACCGGGCGCGCGGCAACGACGGCCCTGATTCGATTCGTCTTGCCGGCGAGTTCCATACGCTCCTCGCCGAGATGACAGGCAACAGCCTGCTCGACCGCTATGTCCAGGAGATGGTGTCGCGCTGCTCCCTGATCCTCGCCATCTATGCGCGTCCCCATTCCGCGGAGTGCGCCGTCAACGAGCATCGCGATATCGTCGAGGCGCTGGAGAAGGGCGACGCCGTGCGTGCCATGGCGATCATGGACCACCATTTGCGGGCGGTGATGGAGCGGGCCCTGATCGCGCCGCGCGGACAGGGCGAGATCGGCGACGTGCTCGCAGCCTATGCGGCATCCGAAGGCCTGGAGAGCAATAAATGACCTATTCGACCTTGCCGAAGCCCGCGGGCCAAGCAGGCTTCTCCTCCTTCGATTTCGCCGCGCTCTCGCCGCGCGAGCGCTACAAGCTCCTGATCGGCACAGTGGTGCCGCGCCCCATAGCGCTCGTCACAACGGTCGACGCGCAAGGACGCGTCAACGCCGCGCCCTTCAGCTTCTTCAACTGCCTCTCCGCCGATCCCGCGATCCTGGCGCTCGGCGTCGAATATCGCGGCGACGGGCGTCACAAGGATACCGGCCGCAATATCCGCGACACCCAGGTCTTCACGGTCAATATCGTGTCGAACGCCATGGCCGAGGCGATGAACATCTGCGCCGTGCCCTTCGAGCCCGGCACTGACGAGCTCGGCGAGGCGGGCTTCACCACGGTCGCCGGCCTGAAGATTGCGAGCCCCAGGATCGGCGAGGCGCCGGTCGCCTTCGAGTGCCGCCACCACGTGACGCTCTCGATCGGATCCTCGCGCGACATCATCCTCGGCGAGGTGGTCGAGGCGCATCTGCGCAGCGACATTGTCGATCCGCAGAAGCTCTATGTCGATCCGGCGGCGCTCGACGCCATCGGGCGCATGGGCGGGCATGGCTACGCCTCGACCCGCGATTATTTCGACCTGAAGACCATGACGGTCGAGGGGTGGCGGGGTCAGGGCGACGAGGCCAATCGGCGCGAGCCGCGCCCCTCCCGGCGATAAGCTTCGACTATTTCAGGCGGTCGCGGATCTTCTCAACGCCTGCCCGCGCACAGGCATCGTCCAGATCGGCGCCCGGTGCGCCGGCGGCACCCATCGCGCCCACCACCTCGTCGCCGACCTTGATCACCACGCCGCCCCCGAACAGCATGAGGTGTGGGGTCTGCGTGAACAGCGCCGAGAGGCCCGGCGAGGACTTCGCTCGCTCCGCGATGGCCTGCGTATCGGACTTGAACGAAGCCGCGGTGTAGGCCTTGTCGAAGGCGCTATCGAGCGAGTGGGCCCCGACCCAATCGCCGCGCAGCACCGCCTGGCGGACCCCGTCGGCATCGACCAGCACAGCCGACTCGGCATAGCCTTGGCTTGCGCAATGCGCCACGGTCTCGCGCACCGCGTCGCTCGCTAACTCGGCCGAGATGCGATGCGTGACCAGGAGGCCATCAGCGCGAGCGCTGTCTTGAGGTGCCATGCCGGCAAGGCCCGCAGCGGCGATCGTCGCGCCAAATGTCACACCGAGCCTGCGCAATGAGAGGGACATCGATCGTCCTTTCTGTCCTGCTGAGGGTGCGCAGGGTCCAATCCGCCTGCGCTTCGGGGGATATTGACGATCGGGCTCGCGCGAAGTCCAGTCCCATTCGCATCGAGCCGCAACCTTGTGAGCACGTTGCGCAATCAGCCTGGCCTCGCCACCGTGGCTGTCTCAACCGAAGTGCAATCCGCGCTAGACGCCGATCGTGCTGTGGGCACATCGCAAAGACTTGATTAACCTTCGTTTCTACTGATTTTACAATGACGTATCGATCCGCTCGGGCCCCGCACCGGCCGGATGTCAGGGCGCCGGGCTCCTCGGCGTCATCACAACCCTTTCCCGTCAGTTGGGTGGTGCGGCCGCATTTGCGGCTGCCGCAATGACGACGCGCGCAATGAAGGAACCGTCATGCTGGATCACCTGAAGATCGCATCCAAGGTCCTCATCGAATTCGGTACGCTTCTCCTGCTTCTCGCCAGCGCTTCGGTCCTGTCCGCGATGAACAGCCTTCATTCCAAGGCCGCGATCGGCTAGCTCGCGCGATACGATGCCAACGAGATCCTCGATGAGCGGATCGAGAAGCAGATCCTTGAAGGCCGGATGCACATCTGGATGGTGCTTGGCTCATGGTGATCAGGATCATTGGAGGCAGTCGGAGGAGGCGATGAAGGCGGCGAGCGAACAGCTCTCAGTGCTCGCAGGGCAGACGACGGATCCGGGCCGTTTGGCGAAGGTTCGCCAATTGGTCGACCTTCCCCGGGACTACAAAGCGGTGGCCAGCCGGTTCAAGGCCTTCAAGGGACAAAACGACGCCTTGAACACCGCAGAGGGGAAAGCCGTATTCGCCAGCGCCCTGAAGTTCGGGGACGATATCTCGAGCCTTGGACAATCGTTGAGCCGTGACTATCACACGGCCTCGCAGAAGGTCGCGACCGAGGCTGAGGCCGATGCTGATCTCGCCATCGAGCTCGTCGCCTGTGTCGGCCTCGCAAGTATTCTGATCGGGCTCGTCCTCGCCTATTTCATCACTCGGAGCATCAAGCAGCCGATTGTCGACTTGACGGGCGCCATGTCGCATCTCGCGAAGGGCGATTTGACGGCTGCGGTTCCGTACACGGAGGCGCCGAACGAAATCGGCGCGATGGCGCGGAGCGTCCTCGTCTTCAAGGATAGCGGCATCGAGCGCCGGAGGCTGGAAAAGGAGGGCCGCGGCCAATCGCGCCGCGAGCGAGGCGGAGCGCGATCGTTCGGCGGCCGAGCGGGCCAAGACGGCCGAAGAACAGGCACGCTGGTGCAGCGCCTCGGTGACGGGCTCAAAAGCCTCGCCGGAGGTGACCTGACCACCCGTCTCGACGACGGCTTCTCCCAAACCTATGTCCAGATCCGGAACGACTTCAACGAAGCAGTCGACAAGCTGAAAGGGACCATCCTGGCTGTGGTATCGAGCACGGGCGCGATCCATGGGGGAGCAAAGGAGATACCGACGGCCTCCGACGATCTGTCTCGGCGCACCGAGCAGCAGGCGGCAAGCCTCGAGGAGACCGCGGCAGCGCTCGACGAGATCACCGCAACGGTCAGGAAGTCGGCCTAGGGTGCGAGCCATGCGCGCCAGGTCGTCGCCTCCGCCGATGAGAATGCCAAGAAGAGTACGCTCGTGGTTCGCGAGACCGTCGGCGCGACGGACGCCATCGCCAGGTCGGCACAACAGATCACCCAGATCATCGGCGTCATCGACGAGATCGCCTTCCAGACGAATCTGCTCGCGCTCAATGCCGGCGTCGAGGCGGCGCGGGCCGGCGAGGCGGGTCGCGGCTTTGCCGTGGTGGCTTCCGAGGTGCGCGCTCTCGCCCAGCGCTCGGCGGAGGCGGCGAAGGAGATCAAGGCCCTGATCTCGGAATCGACGACCCATGTCGACCAGGGGGTCAGGCTCGCGGCCGAGACCGGCAGGTCGCTGGAGGAAATCACGGTCCAAGTGACCGAGAGCAGCGGCATCGTCGGCGAGATCGCCGCGGGCGCGAGAGAACAGGCATCGCGCCTGGAGCAGATCAACACCGCAATCAATCAGATGGATCAGGTGACGCAGCAGAACGCAGCCATGGTCGAGGAATCGACCGCGGCGAGCCATTCGCTCTCCGAGGAGACCGAGCAATTGTCGGGCCTGATCGGGCAATTCCGCGTGGGCGAGGCGAACCACCCGGACCCGATGCGCCGCGAGTTGGAGAAGGTCGCGCCGCACGCTTTCGCGAGGCCGAAGCGAGCGCAGGTCGCGAGTGGAGGATCGCGGCCGGCAGGCGGCAAGATCGCGGTGGTGTCGACGGGCCCAACCGCAAGGGTGCGTGCCGCAGGCGGCGAATGCGCCGACGCCAAAAATTGGCAGGAGCTCTGAGCCGCGCCGAGCGGCCCGGTTCCCGCAGGCCGGTTCCGTGAATACGGAGCCCGGCAGCGAAGCGCCTATCTCGGCCCGAGCGTAAGCCTCGCGGCGGCGTGTCCCGCGATTTTGCCGAGGACGGTTGCGGTGAGGAGGCCATTGCCGGAGAGGTAGCCCGCGGCCGTCGAGCCCGAGACACCGACCGCGGCGCCGCCGCTCGCGAAGAGGTTTGGAAGCGCTGTGCCGTCCTCGCGCAGCACGCGCGCATCGGCGTCGATGACGAGGCCGCCTTGCGTGTGGAACAAGGCGCCCGTGACCCGCACCGCCTTGTAGGGCGGCTGCAGCGAAGCGGCGCCGCGAAACTCGCGGCCGAGAGGATCTTTCGCCTCGCCTCGCTTCATCGTTTCGACTGCGGCAAACGTCGTCGACAAGGTGTCCGCCGGCAAGCCGGAATGCCGCGCCAGCTCTTCGATGGTCGAGGCCGTGACGATCGCTCCGGCCGCTTCCGCCTGGCGGAAATCCTCGAATTGGCGCGCGATACCGGCGATGCGCTCATCGAAGATCGTGAAGGCCGTGCCCTTCGCCTTGCTCAGCACCGACTCGGCCTGCTCGGAATAGCCTTGCGCCTCGTTGGAGAAGCGCCGTCCTTCGCCATCGACCTGAAAGCCGCCTTCGGTGATGGTCGCCCAGGTGATCAGGATGCCGTGCGGCGCGGCGACCGAGCCATGGCCCTGATAGCCCGACATCGCTGCGAGCCTTGCGCCGAGCGCGCTCCCCCAAAGCGCTGCATCGCCGCGATTGCCCGCATGCCCGAAATAGATCGCCCCGGCCATCTCCGGAATATGACGGGCGACGAGCTCGCGATTGCCGCCATAGCCGCTACAGGCGAGGATGAGCACCGTGCAGCCGATGACCTGGCACGAGCCGTCGGGACGCGAGACCTCGACGGCCTCGACCCGCCCATCCGCTGCGGCGAATAGCCCGGTCGCCGTGGCGCTCGTCAGGATCGGCACGCCGAGGTTTTCGACGGCGCCGCGCAG
>Ga0318562_10000927_pt1 | contig 13169 bp, 8 predicted proteins | sample GRESIP066b5f18_FD_203688 | JGI IMG/M metagenome (GOLD analysis project Ga0318562, IMG submission 203688) | Tropical soil microbial communities from Luquillo Experimental Forest, Puerto Rico - GRE.SIPMG.066b5f18 | ecosystem: Environmental > Terrestrial > Soil > Tropical forest > Bulk soil...
TTCATCTTCCTTGCGAGGCGGTCGAACGCGAGATAGATAACCGGCGTCGTGAACAACGTCAGCGTCTGCGACACCAGCAGGCCCCCGACCATCGTGATGCCGAGCGGATGCCGGAGCTCCGAGCCAACGCCCCAGCCGATCATCAGCGGTAGCGCGCCGAGGATGGCCGCCATCGTCGTCATCATGATGGGGCGGAAGCGCAGAAGGCACGCCTGGAAGATCGCGTCGCGCGGCGGCATGCCCTCCTCGCGTTCGGCGTCGAGCGCGAAGTCGATCATCATGATCGCGTTCTTCTTGACGATGCCGATCAGCAAGATGATGCCGATGATCGCGATGATCGACAGATCGTTGCCGGATACGATCAGCGCGAGCAGCGCGCCGACGCCGGCCGACGGCAGCGTCGACAGGATCGTCACCGGGTGGATGAAGCTCTCGTACAGCACGCCCAGAACGATGTACATCGTGACGATCGCGGCGAGGATCAGCCAAAGCTCGTTCGAAAGCGAGGCCCGGAACGCGTTGGCCGCGCCCTGGAAGTTGATCTGCACGCTGGCCGGCATCCCGAGCTCGGCCTTCACCCTCTCAATGGCCTTGACGGCGTCGCCGAGCGAAGCGCCCGGCCCGAGGTTGAACGACACCGTCGCCGCGGGAAACTGGCCGATGTGATTGATCGCGAGCGAGCCGGGTCGCTCCGTGATCGTGGCGATCGATGAAAGCTGCACCTGCTGCGGCGGCTGGTTCGCCTGCGTCGATTGGCCCGCCTGCGGCGGTTGGTTCGCCGGCGACGCCTGGACCGGCACGTTCGACGTCACATACAGATCGTTGAGGGCCGAAATGCCGCGCTGGAACTCGGGCTTCACCTCGAGCACCACACGGTACTGGTTCGACTGCGTGAAGATCGTGGACACCAGTCGTTGGCCGAACGCGTTGTAGAGCGCGTTGTCGATCGCCGCCGGCGTGATCCCGAGCCGGCTCGCCGTCGTGCGGTCGAAATCGACGTATGCCTGGAGCCCGTTGTCCGAGAGATCGCTGGCGACGTCGGCGATCTCGGGCACGTCCTTCAGCCGATCGACGAGCCGATGCACCCACGTCGCGAGCTCCGTCGAGTCGACGTCTTCGACGGTGAACTGGTACTGCGTGCGCGAAACGCGTGCCTCGATCGTGAGGTCCTGCACCGGCTGCATGTAGAGCGAAATCCCTTCGACGTCGGCGAGCTTGCGCTGCAGCCTGCGGATGACGGTCGTTGCGCTCGCCCTCCGCTCGGAGCGAGGCTTCAGGTTGATCAGCATCCGACCGCTGTTCAACGTCGTGTTGGTGCCGTCGACACCGATGAACGACGTGAGACTCTCAACCGCGGGGTCCTCGAGGACGACCTTGGCGAGCGCCTGCTGGCGCTCCGACATCGCGGCGAACGAAATGGATTCCGGCGCCTCCGAGATCCCCTGGATCGCCCCCGTGTCCTGGACGGGGAAGAAGCCCTTCGGGATCACGATGTAGAGGACGACGGTCAGCACCAGCGTGAGCACGGCGACGATGAGGGTGGCGCCTTGCCGGTCGAGCACCCAGGTGAGCATTCGCCCGTAGCTTCCGATCATCCGCTCGAACATCTCCCCGCTCCACCGGTAGAAGCGGCCCTGCTTCTCGGGCGGCGTATGGCGCAGGAGCTTCGCGCACATCATCGGCGTGAGCGTGAGCGAGACGACAGCGGAAATGAGAATCGACACCGCGAGCGTGATCGCGAACTCGCGGAACAGACGCCCGACGACGTCGCCCATGAAGAGCAGCGGAATCAGCACCGCGATCAGCGAGAACGTCAGCGAGATGATCGTGAACGCGATCTGCTCGGTACCCTTGAGCGCCGCGTCGAGCGGCTTCTCGCCCTTCTCGATATAGCGCGCGATGTTCTCGATCACGACGATCGCGTCGTCGACGACGAAGCCGGTCGCGATCGTGAGCGCCATCAGCGTAAGGTTGTTGATGGAGAAGCCGGCGAGATAGATGACGCCGAACGTTCCGACGAGCGATAGCGGCACCGCCACGCTCGGGATCGCCGTGGCCGGAAGGTTGCGCAGGAACAGGAAAATCACCATCACGACCAGCGCAACGGCGAGCAGCAGCTCGAACTGGACGTCGTGCACCGAGGAGCGGATCGTGACCGTGCGATCGGTGAGGAGAATCACCTCGACGGCCGGTGGCAGCGACGCCTTGAGCCGGGGCAAGAGCTCCTTCACGCGGTCGACGACCTCGATCACATTGGTGCCGGGCTGCCGCTGAACGTTGAGGATGATCGCGGGTGTGGTGTTCGCCCACGCGGCGAGTCGCGAGTTCTCCGCCGCTTCGACCGCGTCGGCAATGTCCGCGATACGGACCGGCGCGCCGTTCTTGTACGCGATGATCAGCTGCTCGTACTCGGCGGCCGACTTGAGCTGGTCGTTCGCGTCGATCGTCGACGCGCGCGTCGGTCCGTCGAAGCTCCCCTTTGCCTGGTCGGTGCGCACGTCGTCGAGCGAAAGGCCGTAGGAGGCGAGCGCCCTGGGATTCACCTGGATGCGCACGGCAGGACGCTGGCCGCCGCTGATGCTGACGAGTCCCACGCCGGGCAGTTGCGAGATCTTTTGCGCGATCCGCGTGTCGGCGAGATCCTCAAGCTTCGGCAGCGGCAGCGTGTCCGAAGTCAGCGCGAGGGTGATGATCGGCGTATCGGCGGGGTTGACTTTGTTGTAGATCGGCGGGTTCGGGAGGTCCGTCGGCAGGAAGCTTCCCGCCGCGTTGATCGATTGCTGCACCTCCTGCTCGGCAACGTCGAGCGAGACTGCGAGGCTGAACTGCAGCGTGATCACCGATGCGCCGCCGGAGCTCGTCGATGACATCTGATTGAGCCCCGGCATCTGTCCGAACTGCCGCTCGAGTGGGGCGGTGACGGACGAGGCCATCACGTCCGGGCTCGCGCCCGGGTAGAGCGTGACGACCTGGATCGTCGGATAGTCGACTTCGGGGAGCGCCGAGAGCGGCAACACCCGATACGCGACAATGCCGGCGAGAAGCACGGCGACCATCAGCAGCGTGGTCGCTACCGGTCGCAGGATGAATGGTCGGGACGGATTCATCGGAACGCGATGAGCTTCGTGCCAACTCAATCAGCCGCCGCCTTGCTTCGCGTTTGGCTGGCCGTTGCCCTTTGCCGGCGCGCCCGGCGGCCGCTGGCCGTTGCCTTTCTGCAGCGGGGCTCCCGGGCTGTTGCAGTCCCTTAGCCGCGGGTGCGGCCCGGCTTTCGGGCGTCGTCAGCTCGACCTTGGCGCCTTCCTTCAGCTTGTCTGCACCGTCGGTTACGACGATATCGCCTGGCGAGACGCCGCTCGCGATCGCCGTAGTCTCGCCTTGAACCGGCCCGAGCTTCACGGTGGACACCGTCACCGTCTGATCGTTCTTGACGATGTAGACGAAGGTTCCCGGCGCGCCGCGCTGGATCGCCGCAGACGGCACGAGAGTCGCGTCGGTAAGGGTCTGCACGAGCATTCGCACGTTGACGAACTGATTGGGGAAGAGCGCGAAATTCGTGTTCGGAAATTCCGCGCGAAGCTTCACGGTGCCGGTCGTGGTGTCGATCTGGTTATCGATGGTGATCAGCTTGCCCGACGCGAGCTTCGTCTTCTGATCGCGGTCCCATGCCTCGACGGCGACCGGTTCGCCGTTCCCGAAGCGCTGAAGCACCTGCTGGACGTTGTCCTCGGGAATCGGATAGATCACGGTGATCGGCTGGAGCTCGGTGATCACGACGAGGCCGTTCGTGTCCGAAGCGTGGACGATGTTTCCCGGATCGACCTGCCGCAGTCCGACGCGGCCGGCGATCGGCGCGGTAATCCTCGAATACGTCAGTTGCAGCTTCGCGTTGTCGATTGCCGCTTGGTCAGCGACCAGCGTGGCTTCCATTTGGCGCACCAGCGACTCCTGCGTGTCGACCTGCTGCTTCGCGATCGAGTCCTGTGCGAGCAGTGTCCGATAACGCTCAAGGTCGACTTGCGCATTGCGGAGCAGCGCCTGGTCCTTCGCCATCTGGCCCTGCGCCTGCTCGAGCATCACCTGGAAGGGGCGCGGATCGATCTCGGCGAGCATGTCGCCGGCTTTGACGACCTGTCCTTCGGTGAACGCGACCCGCATCAGCTGCCCATCCACGCGGGACCTCACGGTGACCGTATTGCGCGGCGTCACCGTGCCGAGTGCATTGAGGTAGACGTCGATGCTCCCCTTACGGGCGGGCACCGCAACGACCGGCGTCGGGCGAGACGCGGCGTCGCCGCGGCCCCCTTTCCCCGCCGACGGTTCAGCGCCTCGCGTCGACCAGTACCAGACGCCGGCGACTGCGGCGACGAGGAGCACGACCGGGACGAGCCATAGCCAGCGGCGCCCGCGATGCTGGGGCTGCGGGCTGGTCGGGGGAGCTTCAACCTTGGCGGGAAGGGGAGCTTCGTTGGGCGTCATCTGTTGCTGTTTTGGGCCCCGGTCGGGGCAATTCTCTCCCATTTGGCGAAATGCGCCATGCTGTCATATGTAACCGCTTGTTATCCGTTTGTTCCGCTCCCTGCAATCGGATCTGTTACCGCCTGTTACAGCCAATGGGCTGTAAACAACAACCGCAATCCGCGGTAGGAGAAGCGCGCGCACGAAACGCGTCGTGCGGGGCCCGTCGACAGCCGCCTGCAAGGCGAGCGCACAGGCGTCGAAGCGCAACCCTCGCTTTTTCCGCCGCAGTTTGGGGTCCGCCGCTCTTAGACGCAACGGCTTCGTTTGCGTGTCGGAATCGCGTATTTCGCGAAAACGAGAGTCGATGTCGAGGAAACGCTCATCGACCCTCAGCAGCGCGTCTGGTTTCGCATCGGATCGGACGTTATCGATTGGTGATTCGCCTTGTCACAGCAAGCGACAAATCGTGCCACTGGGATCGCCACTTCCGACCAGCGGAAGCGCTGCGTAGGAAAACGCCGACGCGGGAATGGGCGTTGCGCTGATCGTTGAAACGCGGCGCCGGACGATAATTGAAACGTCGTACACATCATCTGAAGTCGATTCCACGACAGCGGCGAAAGCCAAAGGTCGAGCTATAAGCCCTCGGGCGAATGCTGGGAAATCGACAAGGACGGACTCCTCCCCAGTCTGATGTGAACGACATAGCGGCCGCCCTTGCGCGGCCGCTTCCTTTTTAGCGACGAATATTCCCTCGAGCCGAGCGGTTTTCTCGCTTGGAACCCAAGCGACAAGCGGCATACCCGGGTTCGAGATTGTGGGCCTACAATCGAGTCGACATCCTCGGAGACGATCACGGCACAGCGCGCTCTTCCGATGGTTCTGATGGCGCTTTTCAGCCTCGCGCTGAACGTGCCGACTGCGCGCGCCGATATCTACACCTGGACCGACGCGAACGGTCGCGTGAATATCAGCAATCTCGCTCCGCCCGATGGCGTGCAGGTGACGAGCGTGCTGCGCGAGACGCCGAAACCGGTAGTGCCGATGCAGCTCGCGGTTACCTCCGCGCCGCAACAGGATGTTCAGATGCTCAACGACCGCGTCAGGCAGCTCGAAATGGAGGTCGAGCTCGCACGCCGGCAGACGCCGGCGGCCCCGACCATCATTTACGCGGGCGCCCCCGCAGCGCAGCCGCCTGCGCAATATTCGTACGCCCCCGAGCCTGCGGAGGCGCCGACTTACGGCTATGGGAATAGCTACCCCTACGGATGCGATCCGTCATGGTTCGGATGCGGATTCGGATTCGGCTACTCGCCGTATTGGTCCTACCCGGGGAGCATCGTAGTCGTCAACACCCCGGTGTTCCACCGCCACGACTTCGGCCGCGGGAAATTCCCGATGGCGACCCCGCTGCCGGGGCGTGGGCCGGGTCCCGGACGACCTCCCGGACCAGGCTCGCGGCCGCCCGGCAGAGGGACGGGTATGAGCGCAAGTTTCGCGCGGCGCTAACTACTCGCTGCGTCCCCCGCGCTGAGTTTCCTCGCGTTTGCCGCCGGGGAGCCGAGCGGCCCCCGGTTGCATGCGGTTGCCAGTCGCTAGTCGCGGTCCCAGTGGCCGGCGCGGAAGTACCAATGATCGCCGTGGTGTTCCCAGTTCTCGGCGACCCAGTGCTCGCCGTGGCGCTCCCTCATCCATTCACCCGAATGCCACTGGTGCCTGTGGCCATCCCAACCCCAGTAGCCCTGGCGCCATACATAGCCAGGGCGTGCTGTCGGAACCACTTCGTAACGCGGCGCGGGTGGTGCGATACCCACTTCGATATCCACTGCTGCCGAGGAAAACTGCGGCGCGACGGCCGCTCCGGCCGCGAGCAGCGAAGCGAGGGCGAGCTTGCGAATGCGAATATTCATGATCTCTCCTTGCGTGCGAGGCTTTTCGCCTCATGAAAAAACAAACAGCGCAGTGCTCAGCTGCGCGTGACGTGTAGACCGCGACGCGACAACCGGGGTTTCGGCGCGAGCGAAGAATCAGGCTTTCCCCGACGTCGACCTCGGATCGATTCCGACGAAGGCCTTCGCCGATGACCGACACGCGCGCTCGATTCGCTACCTTGGCGGGCGCGGCGACCGACCGATGCAGAAGCAACCGATCGCGATACCCTGAAGAATCGCTGCGATGACGAAGAAGATGCCGGTTCCCTGGCCGAAGCGCACGGCGTTGCCGCCCACGATCGTCAACAATTCGCCGAACGCTGCAGGCGCGAATGCGTAGGTCGCCTGCGCGATTCCGATGACAAGTGCGATCACGCGCGGCACATCGTCCTTCGTGAACTCGACTTGGGCGATCAGCGGAGGAAGAGATGTCGCGTTGCCGATACCCGAGCCGAACAAGACGATCCCGAGCAGTATCCAGCCCGGATGCTGCTCACTCGCAGCGGCAAGCACGAGAACTCCGAGGAGTTGTACCGCATAGGCGATGCAGGCGGCGATCCGCCGATCCCTTCCGGGAGCGAGCAACCGCGCGACGACGAAGCGCCCCGCGATCGCCGATGCCGTCGCGAGTCCCATTGCAACACCTGCCGTTTGTGCGCCCGCCACCGGAGCGAGCAGGTTGAAGAGGTGAGCGACGAGCCCGATCTGAACGAAGAGTCCCGTCGCCATTCCCGCGGCGAGCGTCACGAATTTTCTGTCTCGCCATAGCTTCCTGCGGGGCAAAGGACGAGAGTCGGGCGTCCTCACGACGGCGGGCTGCGTGTCGTGTGCATTTCCGTCGCAACGCTGGCCGAGTTCGCTAGGCGTCCTCGCAAAGACGAACCCCGCCAGCGCAGCGGCGACCGCGACCGTCATCACGCCGATCGCAACGCTCGCTGCCAGGAACCCCGCGTTCGCGATCAGCGCGACCCACAGCGGCGAGAAAATGACGCCGCCGATGCTCGCGCCGTTGTATGCCTTCGCAAGCGCCATCGGCCGGGCGCGTTCGTACCACGGCGCGATCACCGCATTGACGGCGACCGCGCCCATCGCGACCCAGCCGCCTCCGCTCGCGATCGAAGCTGCGAAGAGCTGCCATGGCGCGGCGGCGCTCGCCCAACCAATGATGCCGAGCGCGGTGACGAACGCTCCGGCGACGATCGTCGCCGGTACGCCGAAGCGGCGGTGCGCGCGCGGCAAATTGACGACGATGAGCGCGCCGAAAAGGAAATGCAGCGTCACCGCCCAAGAAACCATGACCAGCGGCCAGCCAGTGCGCTCGATGACGGCGTGCAGGAAGATCGGCGGACCGTAGAGGCCTACTCCCCAGCCGAAGATCGCCAGCACGAAGGCCGCGCGCACGACCCAGGCGCCGAAGAACGCGCGAGAGGTCGGTGATTTTGCGGGGAGTGAAGCGTGGCGCACGCGGGCGAAGCGGTCGCAACGAGCGGAATCCTGCATCTAGACGCATCCTGCCACGTGGCCCAGCGCAATTGGTTCGTCCCGGACCGAAGCATCGCGGGATCGAATCACACGTCGCATGCCGTGTTGGGGGCGGCGTAGAATCGAGCAGCGCGAGTGCAGCGTGCCGGGCGAGAGAAGAGCGCAGGCCGCGCCCTCGAAGGGACGGCTTCACAGTCCAACGACCGCGGGAGGAAGCAGGATGAAGATCTCATTGACCGTCAACGGCAAGACGGTGGCGATCGACGCCGACGATGCGCAGATGCCGCTGCTCTACGCGCTGCGCGACAACCTGGGTTTGCATGGACCTCGCTTCGGTTGTGGCCTCGGCCAATGCGGCGCGTGCACCGTCCACATCGACGGCAAGGCCGCACGCTCGTGCACGATCCCGGTCGCCAGCGTCACCGGCAAGAAGGTCGTTACGCTCGAGGGTCTCGGCACGCCCGCGAAGCCGCATCCGTTGCAAAAGGCGTTTGTCGACGAGCAGGCCGTGCAGTGCGGCTACTGCATCAACGGGATGATCATGCAGGCGGCCGCCTATCTGCAGACGAATCGCAAGCCCTCGGAGCAGGAGATCAAGACAGCGCTCGCCGAAAACCTCTGCCGCTGCGGCACGCATCTGCGCATCGTCCGCGCGATCAAGCGCGCAACCGAGACCGCCTGAGGGGATCGCCATGAGGACGAAAACCGCGGAACACCGAACCAACGTCGCGCGGCGCGACTTTCTGAAGACGGGCGGCGCGCTCGTCGTCACGTTCATGATCGGTGGAGCCACGTCGGGGGCGATCGGCCAGCCGGCGTCCACCAAGAGCGTGGCAACCGACCAGGTCGACGGATTTCTCGCGATCGACGCGAAGGGTCGCGTGACCGTGTACTCGGGAAAGGTCGACCTCGGCACCGGCATCCAGACCGCCATGGCGCAGATTGCAGCCGAGGAGCTCTCGGTGCCGCTCGCAACCGTCACTGTCATTCAGGGCGACACGGCCCTCACTCCGGACCAGGGCGTCACGTTCGGCAGCCTGTCGATCCAGAACGGCGGGATGCAGATCCGCCAGGCGGCTGCCACCGCGCGTGCTGCACTCGTTGTCGAGGGCTCCTCAAAGCTCGGCGTCGACAAGGATGCGGTGACTGTCAAGGACGGCGTCGTCGTGCCGAAGACCGGCGGCAAAGGCGTTGCCTACGGGGCGCTCGTCGGCGGCAGGGACTTCCGCCTCGCCGTCGACGCGAAGGCGCAGCTCAAGGACCCGAAGGACTACACCATCGTCGGGCAACCGATCGCGCGTATCGACATCCCCGACAAGGTGACCGGACGCTTCACATACATGCAGGACTTCAAGCGCAAGGGAATGCTACACGCGCGCGTCGTCCGGCCGCGTGCGATGAAGGCTTCGCTCATGTCGTGGAACGATTTCGATTGCCGCAAGATCGCCGGATACGTCGGCGTCGTGAAGCGCGGGAATTTCCTCGCGGTGCTGGGACGTACCGAGTGGGCGGCGATCAGCGCCAGCCGCACGATCGAGACGACGTGGTCGGACTGGGCAGGACTTCCCGATGAGACGAAGCTCTGGGAATATGTGCGCGGTACGAAGGTCGTCAAGGACGAGGACCTCCAAAAGGTCGGCGACGCCGATGAAGGGTTGAAGACGCCGAACGCGAAGCTCCTCAAGGCGACTTATGACTTTGCGATTCACACGCACGGATCGATCGGCCCGTCTTGCGCGGTTGCCGAGTACGTCGACGGCAAGATCACCTGCTGGAGTGCTTCGCAGCAGACGCACCTGCTGCGCAAGCAGATCGCGATGATGCTCAAGATGAAGCCGGAGGACGTCCGCTGCATCTACGTCGAAGGGGCAGGCTGCTATGGCCGCAATGGGCACGAGGACGCAGCCGCAGACGCTTGCCTGATCGCCAAGGAAACCGAATGGCCCGTGCGCGTCCAATGGATGCGCGAAGACGAGCATGGGTGGGATCCGAAGGGACCGCCGACGCTGTTCGATTTTCGCGCGGCGCTCGACGCGCAGGGCAACGTCGTCGGATGGCAGTCCGAAGTGTTCCTTCCCGATCGGCCGAAGGACATCGTGGTTGCGCTGCTACCGGCGGAGCTCGCCGGCTTGCCTACGGATCCGTCGCATCCCGGCAACGTCCAGGCGTCGCTTGCGATTCCGTACGCGTTCCCGAACATTCGAGCGACCGCGCACTGGCTCGCCGAGACGCCGTTCAGGCCGTCGTGGATCCGCACGCCGGGCCGTATGCAGAACACGTTCGGCAACGAGAGTTTCATTGATGAGATCGTGGCGGCGACCGGCGGCGATCCGTTCGAATTTCGGCTGAAGAACATAAAAGACTCGCGCGGCGCCGAACTGCTGAATGCGCTCGCGGAGCTCGCCGCCTGGAAGCCGCAGGCAACCCGCTCCGCGGTGAGCGGTGACGTGGCTCGCGGCCGCGGAGTCGCCTATGTCAAGTACGAGCTCGTGCGTACGTACGTAGGCGCGGTCGCCGACGTCGAGGTCAACCTGAAGACGGGAGCGATCCGCGTGACGAAATTTTACGTCGCCCATGACTGCGGGCAGATCATCAATCCGGATGGCTTGCGCAATCAAATCGAGGGCAACGTGGTGCAGACCGTGAGCCGAACACTCATCGAGCAGCTCAAGTTCGATCGTTCGCGCGTGACGAGCGTCGACTGGGCGAGCTATCCCATCCTCAAGTTCCCGGACGTTCCGGATGTCGCGATCAGGCTGATGGAGCGACAGAACGAGAAGCCCTGGGGGGCGGGCGAACCGACGGCCGCGATCGTCCCGGCGGCAATCGCGAATGCGGTGTTCAATGCGACTGGCGTGCGCTTGCGCTCGGTGCCGTTCACACCTGAGAAAGTCCAGGCCGCGCTGAAGACCGTCTAGCCGCGCCAGCGCGGCCATTGCTCACCCGCCGCGCGGAGGAGGCGGATGCTTGACTCGCGCCTTGCAGATGTTGAGCTTGGCGCGGCAATGATTCGAGCAGAAGAATTCGGCACTCCCTTCGGTGCTCGGACATGCAAGCAAGCACTGCGTGTTCGCGTTGATGCAGGTCGCGGTGTTCGCCGGAGCGAGCTTGCTCTGGCCTTTCAGGGCTTCGGGCGACGTGTGCGCCAGAGAGCCGCCGAAAGTCTTTTTATCTCGGTCGTCCGACTCCGGCTTGCCCCCATTGGTCGCGTCAAGCGCGGAACCCACCGCCGAAACCAACGCTGCCGTGGCTAGCAGCACGAGATGGGCAAGATACCGACGAAGCATGTGGGCGCGGCAAAAGACCAAGAACCCAAATTATGCAGCTTGCCACGTATCGAACGTTCGTTCGATAATCGGGTATGACCTCGTGTTGCTTTCCCGACTGGCTCCGATGACGGACCTTCGTCGGCTTGCCTTCATCGACGTCGAAACGACCGGACTCGATCCAGCGACCGACCGGGTCGCCGAGATCGGCGTCGTCACGGTCGACGGCGACAGCATGACGGAGTGGGGAACGTTCATCGCACGCAAGCGCGGAGCGGAGCCACGCGCGCCGCGCGCGAACGTCGGCGCCGATTCGCTCCTAGCGCTGCCCGATACGGCGCCGACCTTCGGCGACATTGCAACCGAGCTCGAGCGAAGACTTGCCGGGAGACTCTTTATCGCGCACAACGCGCGGTTCGACTACGCGTTCGTCAAGGCGGAGTTCGAGCGCGCGGGAATCGCGTTCGAGGCTCCGGTGCTTTGTACCGTGATGTTGTCGCGAAGGCTTTACCCACGGCAGACGGCACACGACCTCGACACGCTGATCGATCGCCACGGTCTTGTCGCCGTAGACCGGCATCGCGCGCTGCCCGACGCGCGGGCGCTCGCCGCGTGCTGGTTCGCAATCGAGCGCGACAAAGGACGCGAGGCGCTCGCCGGCGTCGTTCCGGAATTGCTGGCGGGTCCCGTGCTACCTGCGCATCTCGACCCCGGGATCATCAGCAGGCTGCCGGAGTCGTCGGGCGTCTATGTTTTTCAGGGCTGCGCCAGGGAGGTCCTGCGGATCGGCGTCGCGCGCAACCTCCGAGCGCATCTCGAGTCGTACTTCAGGCTCGATCGTGCGTCGCCGCGCGCGCTGGCGATCTCGCACAAGATCGAGACGATCACGTGGCGCACCGCGCAAGGGATGCTCGGTGCGCGGCTTCAGGCGATCGCCCTCGCAAATGCTGCACACCCCCGGGGGAAATCCCGGCAAGCGCGAGCTCTGTCGTGGCGTGCGAACCCCGACTGCCGTCCATGCATCGAGCTCGTTGCGATCGAAACCGAATCGCTGTCGGGCGGGAACGACCTTTTTGGCATGTTCGACTCCGAGCGCAAGGCGCGCAATGCGCTGCTTCGCTTGTCGCGTCGACACTCGTTGTGTCACGCGATGCTCGGCATTCCGCTCTCACGGGGCGTGCGCTGCTCGGCGTGCGATGACGGCGGTCGCGCCTGCGGCGTGAGAACCCAGCGCCTGCGCCATCTGGTGGAATGCTTCGTCGCGTTGCGATCCCTTCGCATTGCGCCATGGCCCTTTCCGGGACCCATCGTCGTTCGCGAGCGCCGCGACCTCCATGTCTTCGACGATTGGCGGCATCTCGGCACCATGAACACCGAATCCGAAGTCCTCGAGGCGACGACGAGCGCACGTCCTGGCGACTTCGACGAGGCCGTCTACGCCTGTCTCCTCCGCAGCGTCGCGCGCATCCCGGCCGACCGAATTCGTCCCTTGCAAAGCCGCGCCTCGACCTCCATATGCAGGAACGTCTCTCGCCGGAGCAAAATGGAAAAGGCCGACACGACGTGTCGGCCTTTGAGAATTCCTGGTGGAGACGAGGAGGATCGAACTCCCGACCTCCGCATTGCGAACGCGGCGCTCTCCCAGCTGAGCTACGTCCCCGAGGCGACGAAGTATAGCCGATCGGACCCCTCAGCGTAAACTGGCGCGCCCGGTGTTGCGGTGAGATCGCTTGTCGTTGCGCATCGATCGAGTCGAAGAAAGCGGGCTTCATGAACCAGCTGATCGCAATGCTTCAAGAGCATGGGCTGTGGCTCGTGTTTGCGAATGTACTGACCGAGCAGGCCGGGATTCCGGTGCCTGCGTATCCAACGCTCATCGTTGCCGGCGCGTACCTGACGATCGGCGAGTATCGCGTGGTCGCGCTTGTGGCGGTCGGCGCGCTTGCCGCAGTCATAGCCGACACGCTTTGGTATATCGCCGGCCGCCGATTCGGAACCCGCGTGTTGCAAACGCTGTGCCGGATTTCCC
>Ga0318562_10000931_pt1 | contig 13146 bp, 12 predicted proteins | sample GRESIP066b5f18_FD_203688 | JGI IMG/M metagenome (GOLD analysis project Ga0318562, IMG submission 203688) | Tropical soil microbial communities from Luquillo Experimental Forest, Puerto Rico - GRE.SIPMG.066b5f18 | ecosystem: Environmental > Terrestrial > Soil > Tropical forest > Bulk soil...
GTCCGCCGCCGACGCGGCATCGTGGCGGGAGCTGTCGGCCAGCTCGGTGACGCCCTGCGCGAGGGCGATCCCGGATGCTGCCGACCGTCGTGCCAGCCGCAGCAGGGCTGCGCCCTGATTGTCCAGCGGAAGATCGGGATTCGACCACGCCGTCGCCGGATCGGAACCGAGTGCCAACAGGTCTGCGGCGCGGTCGAGGACCTGCGCGAGTGGACGCGGCGCCGACGGCGCAGCCGCTGACGCCGCTGTCGACACGGCCATCCCGGAGGCGAGGCATGCCGCGAAGACATCCAAAGCGGACGCCACAGCCAAGGGATCGGACACCTCCGCCGTCGGATCCGCCGGCGCCACATCTGAGGTCGACCTGCTCAAGCGCATTCTCATCGGCGCAGCACCAATCAGAAGCGCGCCTGCCAACAACAATGCCGGGATAGTCATGTCAGCGCCCGTCCTGTTATCCGGTCCGACCACAGCAGGCCACAGCAGGCCAATGTCACACCGACCACCAACAGCCAGCCGCCCGCGCCACCGGATAAAAGAAATCCGAGCGGTTCGGCGCCGATGAGTTGGCCGAGCCCGATGCCGAGGATCGGGAGGCCCGCCAGCACAGCCGCGGTGGTGCGGGCTCCAGCCATTCCCGCATCGACGCGGGCGGAAAACCGCTCCCGCTCAACGATGTCGCGATGGGCAGCGCGCATCAACGTCGCGATCGCGAGACCGTGAGTCTGTGCCAGGCGCCAGAACAGCGCCAACCGCTGCCAGTGCGACGGCAGTCGCGACACCGCGGCAGTGCTGCGCAGTCCGGCGGCCACATCGGCGCCGAGCCGCGCTCGCGCGGCGACAGCGCGCAAGTTCTCCGCCACCGGCCCGTCGGTCTCGCGCGCAGCCACATCGAACGCGGCGACCGGATGGGTACCGACCCGGAGTTCGCCAATCAGTACGTCCAAAGCGCCTTGGAGGGCTGATGATTCGGCGGCGCGGGCGCGCCGCACACGCGTCTTTCGCCGCCGCAACACAAGAGTGCCGAGAAGAATCGCGGCGGCCAGCATTGCCGTGGCGGGCAGTGTCAAAAGCATTGCCGCGGTGGCCGCCACCACGATCACGATCATCGGACCCCGGTGACGCTTGGCGGTTCGCGGTTCCAAACGACCGCGCGTCGGTTGCGGTGCGAGGACGACTGCCAAAGCCAGGGCCAGTGCTGCGCTCGTCACAGCGCCCCTCGCATCCGCAGCAGAGATCTCAGATCATCGGCGCCGCTCCCGAATCCGGTGTCAGCGCTCCAAGCGGACGCCACGCCGACGATGCCGGTGGGATCACGCCGCAGAACACCGATCTCATTGAGCCTCCGCATACCATTCGCATCGCGTCCAACGTGCATCAGCACCTGCACCGCGGCGGCGAGTTGACTGTGCAACGCAAGGCGGTCGAGGCCACCCAGCACGGCCAGCGCCTCGAGTCGGGCGGGCACCTCACCCGGATTGTTCGCGTGAACCGTTCCGGCGCCACCATCGTGGCCGGTGTTGAGGGCGGCCAGCAGGTCAACGACTTCTGCGCCGCGCACCTCGCCGACGACGATTCGGTCGGGTCGCATCCGCAATGCCTGCCGGACCAGGTCCCGGACGGTAATCTCGCCCACCCCTTCGACGTTCGCGCTCCGGGCGACAAGGTTCACGACATGGGGATGGCGTGGGTGCAGTTCGGCGGCGTCCTCGACGCAGACGATCCGCTCCTCCGCGGCGACCGCGCCCAGCAGCGCGGCGAGTAGCGTGGTCTTTCCCGCACCGGTGCCGCCGGACACGAGCACCGCAAGTCTCGCGGCGATGATCCCGTCGAGCAGCGCGCATGCCTCCTGAGGAATCGCGCCTGCCCGCGTCAAGGTCGCGAGATCCTGGGTGGCCGGTCGCAGCACGCGCAGCGAGATACAGGTTCCACCCGATGCGATCGGTGCGAGCACCGCGTGCAGCCGGACCATGAACTGACCTCGGGCCGCCACGGACAGGTTCCCATCGACCCACGGTTGCGCCTCGTCGAGCCGTCGGCCCACGCTCAAGGCAAGCCGCTGCGCCAGACGCCGTACCGCATCCTCGTCGGCAAACTGGACGGAGCTCCGCCGCAACCCGTTTCCATCGTCGATCCACACCGCGTCGGGCGCCGTCACCAAGACATCGGTCGTGCCCTCCGCGCGCAGCAGCGGCTCGAGGATGCCGAAACCGGTGAGCTCGGTCTGCAGCTTTCGCAGATTGCTCAACACCTCGGTGTCGCCCAGCACTCCACCCGACTCGGCACGGATCGCGGCGGCGACGACACTCGGCCGCAACGGCGCCGACTCAGCCGCCAACCGCTCGCGTACCCGATCGATCAACGACTCTGTCATGCGCAGTCGATTCGCTCGCAGGCTTCGCTCATGCCGCCTCCACCGACGGATGTTGCGAAAGAACGGCCAACACCTGGCGCGCCGCCTTCGCAAGCGGCGAGTGATGCCGCATCCGAAGTCCGTACCGCTCGACGGCTTCTGCCAGCCCGGGTTGCGGTCGCATCGCCGCCAGCAGAGGCAGATCGACGATCCTCGCGACATCCACCGACCGCAGGCCTCCCGGCGACGGGCCGCGCACCACAAGACCGACATTCGGATTGATCGCTGAAATCGACTGCGCCACCGCGGTGGTTGCGGCACACCCACGGACATCAGCCGTTGTCACCAGAACGACCAAGTCAGCGGCGTCCGTGGCGATTTCGACGGCACGGGTCAACCGGCGTGGCAGGTCGCAGATGACGGTCGCGCCACCTCGCCGGCCCGCCTCGACAATCGCGGCCAGTGGTCCGGCGTCAATGTCGTTGCCTGCCCGGACACTCGACAGAACGCTGAGACCGTCGCGCCCGGGTAACGCCTGGCGCAACGCCGCGATGTCGATCCGCCCGCCCTCCAGTGCGAGGTCGGGCCAACGCAATCCCGACTCCGCCTCACTGCCGACCACCAGATCGATGCCACCGCTCCACGGATCGGAATCAACAAGCAGCGCCTCAGAAGCCACGTGAGCCAGGGCGGTCGCGAACACCGATGCCCCGGCACCGCCGCGTCCCGCCATCACGGCGACGACGGCACCCCTGCGCCCGTCATCGCGACGGGATTCTGCGGCGTCCGCCAGTGCGGCGACGAATTCGCCTTCGTCGGCGGGCAGGCTCATGACGTTCTGCGCGCCGACGACGATCGCCGCTTCCCAGTCTCCGGCGACCGGTTCGTCATGTGTCAGCAAGATGACGTGGCCGCGCCGAGGCAGTGCGGGCGCCGCGCAACTGCGAGCCGCGTCGGCGTCGAGCAGTACAGCCGATGCCCCGGTCCATGCCTGTCGGCTCGGAGGCCGAGAAACGTGCACCACTACAACACCGGCAGCTGCGGCAACGCGGTCGATGTCGGCACGCATCGCCGGGTCGGCAACCATGGCAAGCACACCGCTCGTTGTGTTCATCAGCCCACAGTGCGGGGACCGACTGACGTCGTGCTAGGGCAGCGGCCGAGCCTGTGTATGGGGGGCGAACTGTGGATGGAACGTGTTCCAAGACCGACACCGAAAACGCGATTCCGCAACTTAGCGGCAGTTCCCCACTTATCCGGACAACGAAAAGTCCGTAAAAAAGGGACGACCCCCGCCAGGGGGGGAGGAGGCGGAGGTCGTCGTGTATCAGCCCCGGGGGGTCGGGCTGATGCACACCCGGCATAAGCCGAGTAATCCTCACTATACACACGGAAAGCCCAAGAGGCGCAAGTAGTGCTTGCCTCCGAAAGCACCCAATACCCTCGAACAAGTGCACGCATCAGAACGTGTCGTGAACTGCCATTTTGGACGCTCGGTCGGTTGATGCCGCGTACCGCCCCTATGCTGGGCGTTGTGACCGCAACCGACCCAGCGGCCGCGCGGGGTTCCATACCGCAAACGAACTCGAAAAGCGGGCAGCCCGTTCGAACGGCGGCGTTCTTCGATCTCGACAAGACGGTAATTGCTAAGTCCAGCACGCTCGCTTTCAGCAAACCCTTCTTCGATCAAGGGCTAATAAATCGGCGGGCCGTGCTGAAGTCGAGCTACGCCCAATTCCTCTTCCTGATGTCGGGTGCTGACCACGACCAGATGGACCGCATGCGGAACTACATCACCAATATGTGTGCGGGGTGGGACGTCGAACAGGTCAAGTCGATCGTCAACGAGACCCTGCATGACATCGTCGACCCACTGGTTTTCGCCGAGGCCGCCAATCTCATCGCCGACCACAAATTGTGTGGGCGCGATGTGGTCGTCGTCTCGGCGTCGGGCGAGGAGATCGTCGCCCCGATCGCCAAGGCCGTCGGCGCCACTCACGCGATGGCGACCAGGATGGTCGTCGAGGACGGGAAGTACACCGGCGAGGTCGCCTACTACTGCTACGGCGAGGGCAAGGTGGAGGCCATCCGCGAGCTCGCGACGCGTGAGGGGTATGCGCTCGAGCACTGTTACGCCTACTCCGACTCGATCACCGATCTGCCGATGCTCGAAGCGGTCGGCCATCCGACCGTCGTGAACCCCGACCGTGGGCTGCGCAAAGAGGCCACCGCACGCAGCTGGCCGGTGCTGACCTTTTCGCGGCCGGTGCCGCTTCGCGACCGCCTCCCGGCACCGTCCGGTGCTGCCGTCGCCACCACCGCCGCGGTCGGCCTCAGCGCCTTGTTCGCCGGCGCGCTGACATACTCGCTGCTCCGTCGGTTCGCTCCATAGAGTCCGACCAGATGTAGTAGCTGACGGACTAGCCATAACGATCGAATTTCACGCGGCCTTGACCCTTGCTGTGACCGGGGTCACGTAGTACAAAGGAACCACGGAGCTTGGAGAGGCCAAGACCGAGCCAGAAGAGAAGGTTCGACCTCCCAATCCAGGCTACCCAGCACGGATCCCGGTACCCACGCGGAGCTAAAGCCGCGGAATAGGCAAAAGTGTTGCGGGCCTGCGCAATTACGAAAAGCGGGCGACCACGACGACCCCTTGGGTGGGGTTGCAGTCGTAGCGCATCGCAAGGACGCCGAGGCCACCCACGCACACCCGTTGAGCACGCTTGGTAACCGGAGTCCGTGCTAGCGGGCGGCGAGCCGAACGAGTTTCGGAACGTCGCCCGCTTTCGCTTTGCTGGGCTGCTACTTGGCGGCAGCCTCTGCGATCGCCAACGCCTCCCTCGCCCCCGCCCGCAACGCGCGCGCACTGAGGAGCAACCACGCCGTCAGGCCGTCGGGTGTTCCGGACGCGAATCCGCGTGCCGCGGAGTGGTAATCGACGGATTGGCGCATCCAGTACACCTCGGGCACACCGAGGCCGTGCGGGTCTAGGCCACTGGCGATCGTCACCAGGCGCGACACGCCGCGCGCGACCAACCCGTCGGCGCTACCGAACGGCGCAAGCGTGAGGAGTTCGCCGTGCGCGACGGCCGCGAGCACGGCGGCAGGCACGTCGGAGTTGCCCGTCACAACGTGGACCAACAACTCGAGCCGGGGACCGATCTCGGCGTCGGCCCGTGGGCGCCCCAACCGGTCCTCGTCGACGAGGTCCGCGGCGGCCAGCGCGTGCAGCCGAGCCAACGCCTGCATCGGAGCCTTCTGCCAGATGCCGACGAGGCTCGTTGCGCCGCCCTCGAGCGCCTCCGCCACCCGCAGCGCACCGGCAAGTACCGGGTCGGGCTCGCCGCTTTCCGGCAGCGCAAGCGCGCCGCCCTCGAGGACCGATGACGCCCTGGCCGCACGCAACGCGGCCTCCGCGGCGGTCGCCGGCCACCCCCGCAAGTTCGCCCGGTGGCGGTGCGCCTTGCCGAGCGCCTCACCGGCCTCCTCGCCCGCGGCCGCGACACCTGGCAGCTCGGCCAACGGCGCCAGCGGGTGAGTCGTCACGCGGAGAAACGCTAGCCGCGCTCAAACGGGTACTCCATCGGGGATGCCCGAACCAGGCAACGTCGATGCAACTATTGGGTGACTAGGCTCACACACATGTCCGACACGCACATCGAGGGTCCGTCAACTTATCCGCCGGCCGATGACTTCGCTGCTCAGGCCAATGCCACCGCCGAGCTGTACAAAGCGGCCGAAAGCGATCGGTCGGCGTTCTGGGCGGAACAGGCCAACCGGTTGTCCTGGGAGACGCCGTTTGATGAGGTGCTGGACTGGTCGGAGGCCCCGTTTGCGAAGTGGTTCGTCGGCGGCAAGCTCAACGTCGCCTACAACTGCGTCGACCGCCACGTCGAGGCGGGCAACGGGGACCGGGTGGCGATCCTATGGGAGGGCGAGCCGGTTGGAGACAGCCGCACCCTGACCTATTCAGAGCTCAAGGACGAGGTGTGCAAGGCCGCCAACGCGCTGACTGAACTCGGGCTGACGGCCGGTGACCGGGTCGCCATCTACATGCCGATGATCCCGGAGGCCATCGTCTCGATGCTGGCGTGCGCGCGGCTGGGGGTGCTGCATTCGGTGGTGTTCGCGGGCTTCTCGGCGACCGCCCTCAAGGCCCGTATCGAGGACGCCGAGGCCAAACTGGTGATCACCAGCGACGGGCAGTTCCGCCGCGGCAGCGCGGTGTCGCTCAAGGAGTCGGTCGACGAGGCAGTCGACGGCCAGAAATCTGTAGAGCATGTGCTGGTGGTGCGGCGCACCGGCATCGACGCGCCGTGGACCGAGGGTCGCGATCTGTGGTGGCACGACACCGTCGATCCGGCGTCGACCGAGCACACGCCGGAGGCCTTCGATTCCGAGCATCCGCTTTTCCTGCTCTACACCTCGGGCACGACGGGCAAGCCGAAGGGCATCATGCACACCTCGGGCGGGTATCTGACGCAGGCGTCCTACACGCACTACAACGTGTTCGACGTGAAGCCGGAGACCGACGTGTATTGGTGCACAGCCGATATCGGCTGGGTCACCGGTCACACCTACATCGTGTACGGGCCGCTGTCGAACGGTGGGACGCAGGTGGTCTACGAGGGCACCCCCGCATCGCCCAACGAGCATCGCCACTTCGAGGTCATCGAAAAGTACGGTGTGACAATCTATTACACGGCTCCCACACTGATCCGAACGTTCATGAAGTGGGGCCGCCAGATTCCCCAGGCCCATGACCTGTCCAGCCTGCGGCTGCTTGGTTCGGTCGGTGAGCCGATCAACCCCGAGGCCTGGCTGTGGTATCGAAATGCGTTCGGCGGCAACAGGACACCAATCGTGGACACCTGGTGGCAGACCGAGACCGGGGCGATCATGATCTCACCGCTTCCGGGCGTCACCGCCACCAAGCCGGGCTCGGCGATGCGGCCGCTGCCGGGCATCACCGCGAAGATCGTCGACGAAGAAGGCAACGAGCTGGTGCCGGGCGCCGACGAGGCCGAGCACGTCACCGGCTACCTGGTGCTCGATCAGCCGTGGCCGTCGATGCTGCGCGGCATCTGGGGAGATCCCGAGCGGTACAAGGAGACGTACTGGTCTCGCTATGCCGAAAAGGGTTGGTATTTCGCCGGCGACGGGGCCCGGGTGGACTCCGACGGCAGCATCTGGCTGCTCGGCCGCATCGACGACGTGATGAACGTGTCGGGACACCGGATCTCCACCACCGAGGTGGAGTCGGCGCTGGTCGGTCATTCCGGCGTCGCCGAGGCAGCCGTCGTCGGCGCGTCGGATGAAACCACCGGCCAGGGCATCTGCGCCTTCGTCATTCTCAAGGCAAGCGCCAAGGACAACGACAGCATGGTCGACGAACTGCGTGAGCAGGTCGCCAGGGAGATCGGAAAGATCGCGCGTCCGCGCGAGATTCACGTGGTGCCCGAGCTCCCGAAGACGCGCAGCGGCAAGATCATGCGACGGCTGCTGCGCGACGTTGCCGAGGGTCGTGAGCTCGGCGACACGTCGACGTTGTTGGATCCGAGTGTCTTCGAGGCGATTCGGGCAAGCAAGTAGCCGTTATGCCGTCGGCGCCGACGCGCCGACGGGGACGAAGCCCGTGCCCGGGCGGTTCTTCGCCGCGATGTCGGCGAGCTGCGCGTTGATCGACATGGCCACCGCAGGCGTGTGCAGCGGGATGTACTTCACGACGCACGTCGGCAGGTCTTCGGCGAAAGCGCCATGGATCATGCCGACGAGCCGGTTGTTGACGGTGACCGGAGCCCCCGAATCACCCGGCTGTCCGCACACCTGGCTGACGATCGTGCCGGGGTCCTGGCCGGGTCCCCAGACAACGCCGCACGAAGACCCGGTGGTCCGGCCCAGCTTGCACGCGATATCCCCGGTCACCGGGTCGGGACCGAGGCCGTCGATCTGGAACCCGTTGACGTTGTTCAGTGGCCGAACCTTGGCCGGGTCGAACTGGATCACCGCGTAATCGAGCGAGTCGTTGCCCGCCACCATGGTGCCGAGCACCCCGGCGGATTCCACCCCCTCGGCGCCGACCTGCGCACCGGGGCCGCCGCAGTGTGCGGAGGTGAACCCGATCATGTTGCCGCGGTTATCGGTGCCGATCGTGGTCAGTGTGCACAGCGTGTCGCCGTTGACGACGATCCCCGAGCCGCCGCCCAGCGGAACCGGCTCATCGGCATATGCAAGGGGTGTGGTTGGCCCTACCAGGGCGGCAAGGACCAGGATCGCCGCCGCAACCTGCAGGAGCCAGCGGTGCCCGGTCCTCAAAAACCCATCCCCCATCGACGTCCCGACCGCCTACTCAACTGTGAACGACAGTCTAACGTTGCGCCGGGATCGTCTACCTCGACACGACGTGGCAACATGATTCGCAAGTGACATCTCTACGCCTGGAGCCGCTGCCGCGGCGACATCCAACTGGGGAGGAACGTCCGTGAGCAGTGTCGACAGGAAGAATGGCGTACCGACCACAGTGACCTCGATACCGCTGGTAGACCCGCACGCCGCCAAACCGGACCCGTCGATCGGCGACCTGGTCAAGGACGCCACGGCCCAGGTGTCCACGCTGGTGCGCGCCGAGGTGGAACTCGCGCGAGCGGAGATCACCCGCGACGTGAAGAAGGGTCTGACCGGCAGCGTCTACTTCATTCTCGCGCTGGTGGTGCTGTTCTACTCGACGTTCTTTTTCTTCTTCTTCCTGGCCGAGCTGCTCGACACGTGGCTCTGGCGGTGGGTGGCCTTCCTGATCGTGTTCGGCATCATGCTCCTCGTCACGGCGGTCTTCGCCCTATTGGGCTACTTGAAGGTGCGTCGAATTCGAGGCCCCCAGAAGACCATCGAAACGGTCAAGGAGATCCCCGAAGCGTTGACGCCCGGCCGCGACAGGCCCGCGCTGAGTTCGTCCGACGGTAAGGCGGCGGCCAACCCGACCGCGGACCCGTCCGGCTGGTAATGGCCCCACCCGATCCGTCGGTCGTCCGTATCGACGGTCCGTGGCGTCATCTGGAGGTCCACGCCAACGGCATTCGCTTACACGTTGTGGAGGCCGAACCCAAAGCCGACGAACCGAGCACCACGCTGACGGAGCGCCCGCTGGTGATACTGCTGCACGGGTTCGGCTCGTTCTGGTGGTCGTGGCGCCATCAACTCCGCGACCTCACCGGCGCCCGCGTCGTCGCCGTCGATCTGCGCGGCTACGGCGGCAGCGACAAACCGCCTCGCGGTTACGACGGCTGGACGCTCGCCGGTGACACCGCGGGCCTGGTCCGCGCGCTCGGTCATCAGTCGGCGACACTGATCGGCCACGCCGACGGCGGTCTGGTCTGCTGGGCGACGTCGGTGCTACACCCACGGATGGTCCGCGCGATCGCGGTGATCAGCTCTCCCCATCCCGCCGCCCTGCGCTCATCGGCGCTGTCCCGGGGCGATCAAGGTCTGGCGCTGTTGCCATCGATGCTGCGCTATCAGGTGCCGATGTGGCCGGAGCGCAAGCTCACCCGCCACAACGCCGAGGAGCTCGAGCGGCTGGTGCGGAGTCGGGCCTCCGGGAAATGGCTTGCATCAGAAGACTTCTCCGAAACCATCGGGCATATGCGCAAGGCCATTCAGATTCCGTCCGCCGCTCATTCGGCGCTGGAGTACCAGCGCTGGGCGGTGCGAAGCCAGGCACGCAGTGAGGGCCGCCGGTTCATGCGGTTGATGAAAAGGCCGCTTGCCGTGCCGATGCTGCACATCCGTGGTGACGACGACCCCTACGTGCTGGCCGATGCGGTGAACCGCACGCGGCGTTATGCACCGCACGGTCGCTACGTATCAGTCGCCGGCGCAGGACATTTCGCACACGAGGAGACGCCGGAGGCCGTCAACGACCAGCTGTCACGCTTCCTGGATCAGACGGGACCGACGGTCAGGTAACGCAGGACCCGGTGGCGACGGGCTGGGTGTTGCCGAGTCTGCCGAGCTGACGACCGACCTCTTTGGTGGTCAGCACAAAGCCGGTCTCCGCGTCGTCGACGGCCGCGCCGAACACCACGCCGAGCACCTCGCCCTGCTTGTTGATCATCGGACCGCCCGAATTACCCTGTCGCACAGTGCCTCTGATCGTATAGACCTCGCGGTCGACGGTCTTCGACTTGTAGATGTCGGGACCCTTCAGCTCGATGGTCTCGCGCACACGGGCAGGGGTGGCCTGGAAGTCACCGCCGCCGGGGTAACCGAGCACCAATGCGTCAGTGCCGGTTTTCGCGGGCGCGTCTGCGAAGCGCAGCGGCGGTGACGGAAGCCCGGGCACATCGAGGATGGAGATGTCGGCGTCCGGGTCGTAGGAGACCACCTTGGCGTCGTACGTCTGGCCGTCGACCTCGACGGTGATGGTCTCGGCGCCAGCGACGACGTGCGCATTGGACATCACCCGCTCGGGCGCGGCAACGAAACCCGTTCCCTCCAAGACCTTTTGGCAGCCGGGCGCGACACCGCGGATCTTTGCCACACTCGGTCGGACAGCGGCGACAACGGGATCGTTGATCAGAGCGGCGTCGGGTGCGTCGACGTTGATGATCGGTGTTCGGCCGAAGTTGCCCAACACGTCCGGCAGCCCGGAGGTGTCCAGCAGAGCCTTGAGACGGTTGGGCACCGCCTTCAGCCAGGGCGGCGCGACCTCGTCCACCTGGGTGAGCACCTTCGAACCGCGAACCGCGGCAGACAGGTTCGGCTGGTTGGTCGACGTCAGCGGCGTCGCAAGCAGATAGGCCACCACCATCACGGCCAACACCATCACGGCGACACCGATCACCGAATCGCCAAGGCGAAGAGCGGGATTGCGGATTGCGCCGCGCACGGCCCGGCCAAGCACCACTCCGGCGATCTCGCCGATCACCACCAGACCCAGGATCAAGAACAGCGTGATGAAAAGCTGTGTGCGCGTGCCACTGACGTGGGTGACGATGTGTGGGGCGAGCAGCACGCCTGCCACCGCGCCGAGCACGACGCCGATGAACGACAGCAACGAGCCCAGCGCTCCGGAGCGCCATCCCGAGATCGCCGCGACGAACGCGACCGACAGGACGGCCATGTCGAGCCACTGGGACGATGTCATAGTTGGTCCTCCCCGTCGGTGTCGTCATGACCGACCAGGGCCATCGCTTCATCCAACTCGCGCACATCTTCGGTGTTCCACGGCTGCGCCCACCCGGCGACATCGAGCATCGCCGAAATCACCTGGCCGGTGAACCCCCACACCAGCATCTCGTTCAGCAGGAAGGCGGGCCCGGCGAGCTTGCGCGTGTTCTGCTTGCGGTACACCATCAATCGGTTCTCCGGATTGATGAAGGCGCGCACCGGTACCCGCGCCACGATCGCGGTTTCGGATTCGTCGACGACGGCGACGGGTCCGGGGTCCTGCGAGTAGGCGAGGACAGGTACCACATGAAACCCCGACGGCGGGATGAACATCTTCTCGAGCGTGGCCAGCGGCTGCAGCCGGCCTGCGTCGATCCCGGTCTCCTCCTTGGCCTCGCGCAGCGCGGTGTGGATCGGGCCTTCGTCGCCGGGATCGGCCGCACCGCCGGGAAACGCTGCCTGGCCGGCGTGGTGGCGCAGCGTCGATGCACGGACGGTGACCAACAGATCCGCGTCGTCGGGCAGCCCGCCGGATGACGAATCAAGCGGACCCGAGAACAGCACCAGCACCGCGGCTTCGCGGCCGCCGCCGGTGACGGCCGCCTTCGCGTTGGCCGCGGTCACCATCGCCAGCAGCTCGACGGGTACCCGTCGCCGGTACGCCCGCTTCACGGCGTGAGCGTTGTCGACCAACGGCTTGAGCCAGGCCGGAGCGGCGTCGGGAGTCAGCAGACCCCGTTCGCTCGTGGAGCTCACCCCGGCACTCCTATCTGTGGACCGACCGCAGCGGCGATCTCGTCGGCACTGGCGAACGAACGCGGCAGGATTTCGGCAACGCTACCGTCCGGCCGCAGCACCACCGTCGCGGGCATCACATTGGGTACCTGCAAAGCCGCTGCGATCAACCGCCTCCCGTCCTGCAGTGTCGGCAGCCGCACACCCAGCTCGGCCAGCCGCAACAGTGCGGCGGTTTCATTCTCGTCCTGATGCACCGTGACCACCGTCGCGGCGGTGCCGACGCGTCGCTGATACTCCGCCATCGCGGGCAGTTCCTGGGCGCACGGCGCGCACCAGTACGCCCACAGATTGAGCACAACCGCCCGCCCGGCCAGCGACCTGGCGACGTCGACGCGCGAGCCGTCGCCCGCGCACTCGACAGTGATGCCCCGTAGCTTCGGCGGGCCTTCCCCGGGTCCGTCGGCGGGACACGGCGGCAGGCCCGCGCGAGCCCTTGGCTCGGCGAGCGCCCCGGGGGTGTCGGCGTCGCGGCGTTCTCGTGCGGAAGCCTGACCCGGCGCGCTTCTCGACCCATCGCGGTCCAGCTGAGTCCACAGCCCCACCCCGAGGGCGACGAGGACGGCGAGCACGACGACGGTCCAGCGGGTCGACGTGCTCATGGAGGGAAGGAGTAGCTACAGCCCGGCCAGCGCAAGCAGGTGCTCGGTCTCCGGACCCTTCACCAGCGGTGCGGCCACCAGCGGGTCCGTCGGCCCTTCGCCGAACGACGGGCACTCCTTGGCCAGCACACACACGCCGCAGGCCGGCTTGCGGGCGTGGCAAACGCGGCGGCCGTGGAAAATCACCCGATGGCTCAGGTTGGTCCACTCGGCGCGCTCGATCAGCTC
>Ga0318562_10000932_pt1 | contig 13145 bp, 9 predicted proteins | sample GRESIP066b5f18_FD_203688 | JGI IMG/M metagenome (GOLD analysis project Ga0318562, IMG submission 203688) | Tropical soil microbial communities from Luquillo Experimental Forest, Puerto Rico - GRE.SIPMG.066b5f18 | ecosystem: Environmental > Terrestrial > Soil > Tropical forest > Bulk soil...
GATCAACGCCGAGCTCGACTCCTCGAAGATCGACCTCTTCGCCGGCTCGAACGACGGCAAGAACGCCAAGGCGCGCGTGATCCTGGACTCCGGCGCGCGCTTCGGGAGCGACGCCGATCCGACGAAATCGCCGGAGCACTTCTCGCTCAACCAGGACGCGGCGATCGGCGGGAACGCCGCGACCGGCGTGCCGGGGACGAGCTTCTTCGCGGGCGGAGTCCTGCCCGCGGAGTTCGGGCTCGCGGCGAACGGCGGCGCGCTGAACGTCAACGCGACCCAGGTCGACGGCACCGCGCTGTCGCTCACCGGGAAGAGCATCGCGGTCAGCGGCGACCTCGCGAACCTGCTCTCGCTCGACGTGACGGGTCCAGTCTCCTTCGACGGGAACGTGACCAGCGCCGGTCACATAATGCTGAACGGCAACACCACCCTGACCGGTGCCTCGTCGACGGGCATCGTTCCGCAGACGCTCAGCGCGAACGGCGGTGACTTCGACCTCACCGGCACGCTCACCAAGACCGACGTGGGCGACATCAAGCTGACCGCCTCCGGCAATCTCACGACCGGCAGCGTGACCACCGCGCACCTGGGCAGCGCGGTCGAGCTCGACGGCGCGGCCTCGGTGACCGCTGGCAAGATCGACGCCTCCGGGATCGGACCGTCGGGCGCGGGCGCGAACGTCGGCGGGAAGGTGACCGTCCAGTCGAACGGCGCGGTCGTCCTGACCACCGTCGACACGCGCGGCGCAGCCGGCCTGGGCGAGAGCAAGGGCGTTCCCGCAGGTGACGGCAAGGCCGCGGGCGCGATCGCGATCACCGGCCAGACCATCACGACGGGGAGCCTGACCGCCACGGGCGGAGCGAGCGGAACGACGCTCGCCACCGGCTCGCTGCGCGACAGCGTGGGCGGGGCCGGCGGGAAGATCGAGCTCAAGGGACCGAACGGGACTCCGACCTCGGTGTCGATCTCCGGCGACGTTCTCGCCGATGGCGGGGCGGGCAGCCATGCCGGCACGGCGTCTCCCGCCGGTGCGTCGGGGAACGTCACCGTCGCTGGACCGCTCTTCTTGCTGAACGACACATCGGCCGGGGCGGCAGGGAACACGATCCACGGCGACGTGGTCGAGATCGACGGCGCCATCGGCCCGGGAACGCCGACCGGCGGCACCGCGCTCCTGGCGGCGAACACGGGGCTCGTCGTGCGCGCGGACCACGGCCTCACGCTCGGCGGCAACGTGACCGCGGGCAGCGTCGACCTCGAGCTGCACGATGGTCCGCTCGCGCTCGGCCCGCGCACCATCTCCGCGGACGCCATCCGGCTCGCGGCGAGCGACGGGGTCGGCGGCAACACCACCGGTGTCGTGGACCTCGGCGGCCTCACCTTCACCGGCTCGAACGGCACCGGCCCGGTCGCCTCGTTCACGCTCGACCAGGACGCGTCGATCGGCGGCAGCGGCTCGCCGATCCCGTCGCTCGCGCTGTTCGCCGGGGACGGCACGGCGCTCACGAAGCCCTTCGCGCTCGCGCTCGTCGCCGAGGACGGCGACATCAATCTCGCCGCCGCCGACCTCGCCAACGTGAACGGCACCGCGCTCACGCTCGCCGCGGGCGCGGCGAACGTCGCGGGCGACAGCACCGTGCACATCCACGTGACCGGCGGCGACCTGGTGGTGCCGAGCCTCCAGCTGGGCACGACGACGGGCGCGAAGGGCGGATCGGTGGGCGGCAACACCGAGGTCGCGCAGTCGCTCAGCCTGGGCAGCTCCACCGGGGACCTCTCGCTCCAGGTCCTCACTGCGATCGGCAACCTCACCGTCGACGGCACGGCGCTCTTCCGCGGCAGCGCGGAGTTCAACGGCACCGTCGACCAGACGGTCGCGGTGAACGGGGGCGCGCTCTCGCTCCAGGGCTTCAACACCGACAAGGGCGGCGCGGGCAAGCTCGAGCTCGACGCCCGGGATGGCTTCGTGCTCTCCGCCGACAACCAGACGATCTCGAGCGACCACGGCGCGCTCGTGCTCTCGAACCCGCTCACCAAAGCGGTGGGCGCGCTGTTCATCTCGGGCGAGTCACCGGATGGCGTCGCCCCGGGCGTGGTCGTGAACGGCGTGAACCAGAACGGCCTCGCGCTCCAGACCCTGAACGGGGACCTCTCCGTCAGCGCGACCGGAAGCACCGGCACCGGCGCCGGCGGGATCCAGCTCGCCGGGGGTGCGAGCGCGAACGGCAACCTCAGCCTCGATGGTGCGCTGGTGCTGCAGGGCGGCCAGCCGAAATACACCTTCACCGCGGTGCAGAACGCCGCCACGGCAGGCACGACCACGAGTGGAGTGCTCACCGCGGGCGGGATCGCGAGCTCGGACGGCGACGTGCTGTTCAGCTCCACCGGCCCGGATCCGTCGCTCGCCAACCAGAATCCGAGCGCCATCAGCCTGTCGGGCCGCTTCCTGGTCCAGAGCACCACGACGGACAGCCATGGCAACAAGACCGTGGTCAACCACGCCCTCGAGCTCGACGGCGCGACCGAGGCGTCGGCCGACACCACGATCGAGGCCGGCGACGTGCACTTCGACTCGCGCATCCAGGGCGCGAACTCGATCGACGTCTCCAGCCACGGTGTGCTCCAGCTCGACGACGACGTCGCGATGACCGCCGGGACCTTCGGCGCGCGCGGGGACGGCGGGGTGCAGTTCAACGCCGCGAGCGGCCAGACGCAGTCCATCACCGCCGGCAGCATCGCGCTCGGGAACGGCGCCGCCCCGCCGAAGAGCGGCACCGCCAGCCTGATGCGCGACGGGAACCTGTCGCTCGACGCGACCACCGGCAACGTCACGGTGGGCTTCGGCCAGGCACTGGTGGTGAACGGCGCGCTCCAGGCAGCCGCGACCGGCACGGTGACCCTCGGCACCACGGCTGCGAAATCGATCGCACTGAACTCGGGCCACGTCGTCGTGTACGGCGGGACGACCGTGCAGGCGAACTCGATCACCACCACGGCGAGCCCGACGGTCGCGGGCGGCGGAAGCGCGACCTTCGCGTCGCCGACCGGCACCGAGATCTCGACCAACGTGCCCAGCGATCAGATCGTGGTGCGGCGGCTGTCGCAGAACGGAGAGCCGATCCAGATCTCGATGGCCGACTTCCCGCTGGTCGCGGTGCCCGCGGTGACCGGCGCCGCGGTGTTCGACTACGCGCGACTGATCCCGGAGCCCGCCGCGTTCCACCCGCTCACGCTCCCGCAGGCGGACCGGGTGGCGCTCGCCGCAGCGACCGAGAACCGGCCGCTGTGGGCCGAGGAGCTGATCGCCTACCTCGAGCAGCGCTCGCTCGAGACGCCGAACCAGAACCGGGTCGAGGATGCCGAGCTGCTGCCGCCGGTCGGCGCTCGCCCCGGCGAGCTGGTCGATGCGAAGGACGCGCGGGTGCGCAACGCCGCCGTCGAAGATGCGGTCGCGCTGTACCGCGGGGTGTTCCGCCGCGAGCTGCGCCGCGACCCCGACACCGGCGTGGTCGAGGCGCCCGACCGTTCCGCGGAGCTCCGCTCGGCGTTCCAGGCGCCGGTCGACGCGCTTCGCCACGGCGACGGGCAGCCGGTCGACGGCGCGGCGCTCGCGGAGCTGATCGACGGTGATCCGCGCTTCGCCGCCACGCGGGCGGAGCGAGCGCGACTCGCCGACCTGCTCGACGTCGGGGCGCGCGCCCTCGCGCCCGACCAGCAGCCGCGCTTCCGGGCGCTGCTGCTCGCGGACATCATGCCGAGCGGGATCACTCCGGCCGAGTTCGACCGCGCCTTCCGCTAGCCGCGAGCGGCTCCCCCGCTACTGCGCCTTGACCACGGGGCAGGACGCATTCGGGTCGGTGACGCAGGACTTCGCGAGCGGCCGCGGGCCGTAGAGCGGCAGCCGCGCCAGCGCCTCGAGCTCCGCCTGGGCGTCGTCGCGCAGCTCGTCGCGCGCTCCCAGCTCGACCGCCTTGCGCAGCACGCTCTCGGCCTCGAGATACTGGTGCAGATACGAGAGCGAGTAGCCCAGCCGCACCAGCGTGCGGATGCGGTCGTCGTGATCGGGGAAGTCGTTGAGCGCCGCGCGGTAGCGCCGCGCCGCGGCGTACCAGGCGTGCTGCTCGTAGTAGTAGTCGCCGATCTTGATGTCCTGCTGCGCGAGCCGGTTCTCGCACTCGCGCAGCCGCGTCGCCGCGTCCGAGGCCATCTCCGAGTTCGGGTAGCGCTGCAGCAGCGACTTGAACTGCGCCACCGCCTCGCGCGTCGGCGCCTGGTCGCGGTCGCTGGCGCGCATCTGGTTGTACGAGCACAGCCCGTTGCGGTAGAGCGCGTATGAGACCTTTGGGTGATTCGGGTGGAGCTCCACGAAGTCGTGGTAGTAGCTCGACGCCTCCTCGTACTCCTTGCGCTGGAAATGGATGTCGCCGATCTGCAGCTCGGCCAGGATCGCGTAGTCGCTGTACGGGTAGTTGTCGATGACTTCCTGGAAGTATTCGATCGCCTTCGGGTAGTCGACGTCGTGGAAGAGCAGGAAGCTGCGTTTGCCCTCGAGTGTCTCGACGCCGTGCTGGTAGTAGGATTCGGCCGAGGGCAGCTCGTCTTCCCGGGGGGGCGCAGTTGCGCAGCCGGAAAGAAGGGCGATCGTCAGGGCCGCGCCGCCGGCGGCCGCTCTGGCCGCGCCGCTGCGTCGACGCCGGACGATCTTCGTAAGTAGCTGGTTTTTCAAGGATTTCGCAGAGTAGGGGGGCAGGGTTGCGCTGTCAAACCGCCCTCCCCGCTCGAGCAGAGAGGAGACCCATGGCCGAGAAGGAGCTTCCCGACATCCGCCTGGTCGAGCGCGCCCAGCGCAAGGGCCGGGCCACGCCGGCCGCCGGCCCCGCGGGCGATCTGCCGGACCTCGCCGCCAACGTGGCGGCGCCGAGCGCCGAGGACCTGGACAAGCTGAAGAGCGACCTCGCGAGCGAGCAAGAGCTTCGGACGCGCCGGATCGAGCGCTTCATCAAGGAAGGACCGCTGCGACCCGCGCCGCGCGCGGTGATCCCGGTCTCGGAGAACGATCTCTAGCGCGGAGGCGCGCGGCGTGATCAAGGCGCGTCTGGGACAGGACCTCGATGCGGTCGTGTACCGCATCTTCCCGTTCGTGCGCGAGCTCACGGTCTCGCCCGACGTGCTCACGCTCGCCGGCGCCGGAGTCTCGTTCCTTGCGGCTTGGGCCTTCGCGCTCGACAAGAGCTTCCTCGCCGGGCTCCTGCTCATGGTCGCGGGCTTCTGCGATCTGGTCGACGGAGTGGTCGCGCGCCAGCAGGGTGTGTCGTCCGCGGCCGGCGCCTTCTTCGACTCGTCGATCGACCGGCTCTCGGATCTCTTGATCTTCGGCGGGATCGCGCTGGGACGCACGCGCGCCGGCGACGTCGCGGGCGTGGCGCTGGCGCTGTGGGCGATCACCGCCTCGGTGATGACCAGCTACACCCGCGCCTCCGCCGAGAAGCGGCTGTACTCGCTCCGCGTCGGCTTCATGGAGCGCGGTGAGCGCTTCGGCGTGCTGATCCTCGGCGCGCTCACCACGTTCGTGATGACCTCGGTGGTGATCGTGGCCGCGGGCGCGACCTGGACCGCGGTCCAGCGCATCCTCGAGGGCCGACGGCTCCTGCGCGAGCTGGAGGCGACGGGCGTCGACCCGACGCGAGCGGAGGACGACCATGGCGAATGAGCAGAGCGGCCCGCGCGGCTTCCGCATGTCGGATCCCGACAACCCGCAGGACCTGCCCGAGATGAGCTTCGCGACGCTGGTGATCTCGCTCACCACCTCGGCGCTCGTGCACCTGGGCGTGCCTCCCGACGCGGGCGAGACTGCAGAGCCCGGACCGGCGCCGCAGCCCAACCTGCCGCTTGTGCGTCAGACCATCGACATCCTCGAGATCCTGCAGGAGAAGACGCGCGGGAACCTCGACGAGGCGGAGCTGCGGCTGCTCGAGTCGGTGCTGCACGACCTGCGCATGCGCTTCGTCGCGGCCCGGAAGGGCGGGCCGTGATCGAGGTCCACGCCCCCGCGAAGCTCAACCTCGGACTCGAGGTGCTGCGGCGCCGCGCCGACGGCTACCACGAGATCGAGACCTGCTTCGTGCCGCTGCGGCTGTTCGATCGGCTCTGGCTCGAGCGCGGTGAGCCGGGGCGGGGAATCGAGCTCGCGGTCGAGGGCGCCATGCTGCCGGCGGACCGCTCCAACCTGGTGGTGCGCGCGGCCGAGCGGGCGTGCGAGGCGCTGGGCGCTGCGCCCGAGCTGCGCCTGCGGCTCGCGAAGAACATCCCGATCGCGGCGGGTCTGGGAGGCGGATCTTCGGACGCGGCGGCAACGCTGCTCGGGCTCGAAGCCCTGTTCGCCCGGGCCCTGCCGGCGGACGTGCGCGCCAAGATCGCCCTCGAGCTGGGCGCGGACGTGCCGTTCTTCCTCGAGCCCCGCCCCGCGCTCGGGCGCGGGGTGGGCGAGAAGCTCGAAGACCTGCCCGGCGTTCCCGAGATGCACTGGGTGCTGGTGGCGTTCCCGTTCCCGGTGTCGACGGCGTGGGCCTACACCGAAGCGGCGCGCGAATTGACGCTCCCCCGGGACCCGTCTAGCATTGCCGCGCTTCTCGGGCCCCTCGGCCTGCTCTCGTCTCCCCGCAACGATCTCGAGGCCGTGAGCTCGAAGCGGCACCCCGAGATCCGGGAGGCGCGGCGAGCGCTCGAAGACGCGGGCGCGCTCGCGACCGGGATGAGCGGGAGCGGACCGACGGTGTTCGGGCGGTTCGAAGACGAACGTGCGGCGCGGCGCGCCGCGGAGACAGTCGAGGTACCGGCAGGAGCGAAGACGATCGCGGCGAGTTCGCCCGGCAGCGCCTCCGCTCCATGGGGATGGGGCGTCGCCAAGCGGTAAGGCAGCGGGCTTTGGACCCGCCATTCGCAGGTTCGAATCCTGCCGCCCCAACCAAGTATCGGACGAGAATGACCACGAACATCACCAAGATCTTCACCGGCAACTCGTGTCCCGAGCTCGCGACGGCGATCTGCGAGCATCTCGACGTCGAGGTCGGCCGGGCCGAGGTGGGCACCTTCGCCGACGGCGAGACCTCGGTGGACATCGGCGAGAACGTCCGCGGCATGGACGTGTTCGTGCTCCAGTCCACCTGCGCGCCGGCGAACACGCACCTGATGGAGCTCTTGGTGCTGCTCGACGCGCTGCGCCGCTCGTCCGCGCGCCGGGTCACCGCGGTGATTCCCTACTACGGCTACGCGCGGCAGGATCGCAAGGTGAAGCCGCGCACGCCGATCACCGCGAAGCTGGTCGCGGACCTGATCTCGACCGCCGGAGCGGAGCGGGTGCTCTGCCTCGACCTGCACGCCGGCCAGATCCAGGGCTTCTTCAACATCCCCGTCGACAACATCTACGCCATGCCCGTGCTGCTGCAGCAGATCCGCGCGCTGGTGCCTCCGCGCGACGAGATCGTGGTGGTGTCGCCCGACGCCGGCGGGGTCGAGCGGGCCCGCGCGTTCGCGAAGCGGCTGGACGCCACGATCGCGATCGGCGACAAGCGGCGCGAGAAGAAGGACGTCGCCGAGGTGACGCGCATCGTCGGCGACGTCGACGGCCAGACCGCCGTGATCGTCGACGACATCGTCTCGACCGGCGGCTCGCTGGTGCAGACCGCCGAGGCGCTGCGCGCGGCGGGCGCGAAGCGCGTGCTCGCGGCGATCACGCATCCGGTGCTCGCGGGCTCGGCGGTCAAGCGCATCGAAGAGTCCTGCATCGAGCGCTTCATCACCACCGACACCATCCCGCTGTCGGCGACGGTCGAGCACGGCGAGAAGTTCGTGGTCACCAGCGTGGCTCACCTGCTCGGTGAAGCGATCCGGCGCATCCACAACGAAGAGTCGGTCAGCTCGCTCTTCGTCTAAGAAGCCGCCCGAGGAGAACCCCGATGGAACGACTCAAGCTGGAAATTTCCGCTCGCGACGGCCGCGGCAAGAGCGCGACGCGCAAGCTGCGCGCGCAGGGGCGCGTGCCCGGCATCGTCTACGGCGCCGGCATCTCGCCCACGGCGGTGACCGCCGAGAGCCTGGCGCTCGCGCGCATCGCGCGCGGCGGGGCGAACGCGCTGGTCGACCTGTCGGGCGTGTCGGCGATCGAGGGCAAGCCGGTGCTGCTGAAGGAGCTGCAGCGCGATCCGGTTACGCGCCGCCACGTGCACTTCGACCTGTTCGCCGTCGACCTCACCGCGCGGCTGGACGTCGAGGTTCCGCTCCACTTCGTGGGTACACCGAAGGGTGTCGCACTCGACGGCGGCGTGATGGAGCCGCTGTTGCGCACGCTCGAGGTGTCGTGCATGCCGCTCGCGATCCCGGAGTCGATCTCGGTCGACGTCTCGAACCTGGCGATCGGCGACGCCATCCACGTGCGCGACCTCACGCTGCCGCCCGACGTCGCGCTCAAGACCGAGGTCGACGCCACGGTGGTGCACGTGGTCGCGCCGCGGCTCGAAGAGGAGCCGGTGGCAGCGGCTGCCGCGCCGGTCGAAGGCGAGGCGGTGCCGGCCGAGGGCGAGGCGGCGGCGCCCGCCGCCGAGGCGGCCAAGGCCGAGGAGTAGCGGGCCGCGGGGAACCGGGGCGCCATGCTGCTCTTCGTCGGTCTCGGCAACCCGGGCCCGCGCTATGCCGCGACGCCGCACAACGCGGGCTTCGCGGTCTGCGATCGGTTCGCGCAGCGCCACCGCTTCCCGGCCTTCGCCACGAAGTTCCAGGGGCAGTTCGCGCGCGGGAAGGCGGGCGGCGAAGACGTGGGTCTCCTGAAGCCCCAGACCTTCATGAACCTCTCCGGTGACTCGGTCGCCGAGGCGCTGCGCTATCTGCCCGTGCAGCTTTCGGATCTGGTGGTCGTCTACGACGAGATGGACATCCCGGCCGGAAAGCTGCGGCTCCGGCCCTTCGGCGGCTCCGCGGGTCACAACGGCATGAAGTCGGTGATCGCGCGGGTCGGCGGCGAGGGATTCGCCCGCATTCGCGTCGGGGTCGGCCGCTCGGACGACCGTGACGCAGTGGGTCATCTGCTGGGCAAGCCGGAAGCGCGCGAGCGCGCGCTGCTTTCGGCCACGATCGACCTGGCCGTCGACGCGCTCGACCTGGTGGTCGCGAAGGGCTTCGAGGCGGCGATGAACCGCTTCAACGCCCTGCCTCCGGTGGGATCCGAGGCGACCGGCTAGGATCCCGCGCAGTTTCTCGCGACGCCTTAGAATGCCGTGAAATTCGGGGGGGAACGGAACTCCATGGACGCGCTGATGCTCCGCTTCTCGCGGTTCTTCATCAAGCACCGCCTGGTCAACCTGGTCCTGATCGGCGGCGCCACGATCTTCTTCCTGTACAACGCGCTGCAGCTGCAGGTGTTCAGCCAGTTCATCGACCTGCTCCCCCGCAACCACCCGTTCATCCAGATCTACGAGAAGTACAACCGCCAGTTCGGCAGCGCGAACGTGGTGGACGCCGCGATCGTCGTGAACGACCCGAAGGGCAACATCTACGACGAGCGGGTGCTCGAGAAGGTCTACGCGTTCACCGACCAGATCGACAAGGTCGAGGGCGTCGACCACGGCCAGGTGGTGTCGATGACGGCGGTCACGGTACGCGACACTGCGATCGACCAGTCGGGAATCATCCGCTCGAACCAGGTCGTGGGCGAGGAGGCGATCGCGCTGCTCGAAGCGCAGTTCTTCACCCGCCGCACCTTCGAGCGCGCGAAGAAGCGCGGCGAGACGCCGCCGGGCAACCTGGCCGCGTTCACCGGCTTCGTGAAGAGCCGCAAGGCGGTGATCGAGCCCGACACCAAGCCCGAGTCCAAGCTCTCGCAGGACGCCGCCGCCGGTGACCAGAAGGCCGCCGAGCAGCTCGCCGACGTGCGCCGCGAGAACGCCGAGCTCGAGTTCCTGCTGCTGCGCCTGGGCGAGCTGCCGGACACCTACAAGCTCGACGGCGAGAACCTGCGCGGCCCCGACGGCACGCTCCTGCCCAAGGCCCTGCTCGCGAGCCTGCCCGACCGGATCCACCAGAACAAGCAGGTCTACGGCCGCTTCGTCTCGATCGACGACACCGCGGCGATGATTACGGCTGGCTTCCTCGAGAGCCGGCTCGACTACCAGAAGATCTTCGACGAGATCCACGCGCTCAAGACCGAGCTCGAGAAGGACGGCCTCGTGACGGTGCACCTGACGGGCCAGCCGATCCTGGTCGGCTGGACCTTCCACTACAAGTGGGAGATCGTGCTGATCCTGTCGCTCTCGCTGGGCATCCTCCTGCTCATGCTCGGCGTGTACTTCCGGCGCTGGTACGGCGTCGTGATGCCGTTCTCGGGTGCCATCTGCTGCACCATCTGGGGGCTCGGCTTCACCGCGCTGATGGGCTACCAGATCGAGCCGCTGGTGCTGGTGATCCCGATGGTGATCACCGCGCGCGCGATCAGTCACTCGGTGCAGTTCGTCGAGCGCTTCTACGAGGAGTACGAGCGCCTGAACGGCAACAAGGAAGAGGCCGTCGTGCTGTCGATGGCCGAGCTGTTGATCCCCGGCTTCCTCGGTATCGTCGCCGACGCCATCGGCATCATCGTGATCGGCGTCTCCTCGATCGCGCTGATGAAGAAGGTCGCGATCTTCGGCGCGTTCTGGTCGATGTCGATCATCTTCACGGAGATGCTGCTGAACCGGCTGATGATCATGTACCTGCCGGCGCCGAAGGATACGAGTCACTACGTCCCGACGCCGATCATGGCAGTGCTGAAGCGCATCGCGTACGTGTCGACCAATCCCACCTGGACGCGTGCGATCGTCGGCGTGTGGGTGGTGATCGTGCTCGCCTGCTTCACGGTCGCCACGAAGGTTAAGATCGGCGAGTCACACCCCGGCACGCCGGTGCTCTGGCCGAACAGCGAGTTCAACCAGTCGGCGGCCGTCGTCGCGTCGAAGTTCTACGGCGCCGACGACCTCACCGTGATCGTCGAGACCGAGGAGCAGGGCGCGGTGCACCGCCCCGAGGTCATGCACGAGATCGAGGCCTTCCAGCGCTTCATGGAGCAGGACCCGAAGGTCGGCGGCTCCGTCTCGGTGGTCGACTACCTGAAGGCGATCAACCGCGCCTACCACAACAGCGATCCGCGCTGGGCCAGCATCCCCTACTCGCAGGACCAGACCGGCGGCCTCTTGTACCTGTATGAGGCGGGCTCACCCGATCCGCGCGTGCTGAATCCATACCGCGACCAGGAAGCGCAGAACGCCGCGGTGCGCGTCTTCTACAAGGACCACCAGGCGGAGACGATCCACAACGCGGTGCAGCGCGCGCAAGAGTACATCTTCGCGCGCCCCACCAGCAAGGTCGCCATCCACACCGAGACGCCGCGCACCGACCTGCAGGCGCGCATCCGCTGGTGGCTGGGGCCGCTGCTCCCCCCGCGCGATCCGGAGCTCGTGGTGATGGTCCGCGACGACCAGGGCGTCTACCAGAAGCAGGCGGTGACCCACCCGAACCGCAGCGAGCCGCCGCCCGAAGACTCGACCCAGCGCATCCTGACGCTGCCGCGCACGAGCAAGGAGCTGGTGCAGAGCCTGGTCGAGCACGGCTACGACAACGTGCAGAAGATCGCGGACTCCGATCTGAAGAAGCTGGCCACGGTGCCGGGCTTCGACCTGGTCACCGCCTATGCGCTGAAGAAGTCTGCGCAGCTCGATCGGCGCCACTACACCGTGGAATCCGAGTGGCAGGACGACGCCCAGGGCGTGCACACGCAAGTCCGACGGCGCGGCCTGTACGAGCTGCCCGAGCTCTGGGTCCAGTACAAGGGTGCCGACTTCGTGCGCCGCGAGTCGGGCCAGTGGGCCGAGGGCGCGAGCTTCGCGCTGGCGTCGGGCCTGATGGGCGTGCTGGGCGCGAGCAACGACGAGGTCGAGGGCTCGAACAACGCGACCCTGATCGCGTCGTTCACCGCGATCTTCATGGTCATCGTGCTCACCTACCGTTCGTTCGCGATCGCGCTGCTGTTGTGCGTCTCGCTGGGCACGGCCACGCTCGTGTCACTCGCCTACATGTACTTCGCGAACATCGGCTTCGACGTGAACACGCTGCCCGTCCAGGCGCTCGGCGTCGGCGTCGGCGTCGACTACGGGCTTTACCTGATGGACCGGATCATCCACGAGAGAAAACGCGGGCACGATCTGGACGAGGCGATCCGCATCGCGATCACCACCACCGGCATGGCAGTGTTCTTCACGGGCTCGACGCTCGTGGGCGGGATCATCTTCTGGTACTTCATCTCGAGCCTGCGCTTCGCGGCGGACATGAGCTTGCTGATGTCGATCGTGCTGGGCGCCAACATGGTGGGCGCGATGCTGCTGGTGCCGTCGATGACCTCGCTGTTCAAGCCCTCGTTCGCGGCGGCGGCGACCGCGTCGGTCGACGCGATGCACAAGCGCGAGCAGACGGCAGGGAGCCCGGCGCACTAGTCTGATTGACTACGCTCGGCTGCGCCTCGCTGCGCGCGGCTGCGCCGCTTGCGGCCTCGCTCAGGACGGCCTTCGCTCGGCCTCGCATCGTCGAGCTGGTCGCTCGAGAAGACCGGACCTGGCTTTCTGGCCGCGGGTCTCAGGTCACCTTGTAGGAGCCGCCGAAGTTGCGTTCCATCTCTTGTTTCGAGACTTCGCGGAGCGGGGTGGCGACCATCCAGCGGTGGCCGAAGGGGTCGCGGAGCGTGCCGGCGCGGTGGCCGTAGGGCTCGTCCTGGACGGGGCGCTGGAGCGTTGCGCCGTTCTCGATGGCGCGGCGGGCGAAGGCGTCGACGTCTCCTACGAGCAGGTGCACGGTCACCGGTGAGCCGCCCAGGGTCTGCGGGCTGAACACGCCGCCGTCGGCCCACTCGTCGGAGAGCATCAAGGGCGCGCCCTCGATCTCGATCTGCGCGTGGCCGATCGAGCCGTCCGGGCCCGTCATGCGCATCGTCTCGACCGCGCCGAACGCCTGGCGGTAGAAATCGAGCGCGGCTGCGGCGCCCTTGCAGCACAGGTAGGCCGTGATGACGGCCGCCTGCTGCGCCGCAGACGCTGCGGGCTTGGCTGCCGAGCGCGGCTTCGCGGGCCGCC
>Ga0318562_10000933_pt1 | contig 13139 bp, 20 predicted proteins | sample GRESIP066b5f18_FD_203688 | JGI IMG/M metagenome (GOLD analysis project Ga0318562, IMG submission 203688) | Tropical soil microbial communities from Luquillo Experimental Forest, Puerto Rico - GRE.SIPMG.066b5f18 | ecosystem: Environmental > Terrestrial > Soil > Tropical forest > Bulk soil...
CGAGGCGCTTCTCATAGCCCTTGGTCACGCCCTCGACGAGGTTCGCGATGCGGGCCCGCGAGGTGCCCCACAGCGCACGTGCCTGCTTGCTCTGCGAGCGCGGATCGACCTTGATGGCGCCCTTGTCAAGGACCACCGACACATCGTCCGGAACGACGAAGCGCATCTCGCCCTTCGCCCCCTTGATCTTGACAGCCTGGCCCTCGACCGCGGCGGTGACGCCGCTGGGGATCGCGACCGGCTTCTTGCCTACACGAGACATGGTGCTCTCTTTCGAAACGGTCAGAATATGGTGCAGAGCACCTCGCCGCCCACATGGCGCTCGCGCGCCTCATGGTCGGCCATGACGCCGAGCGGCGTGGACAGGATCGCCATGCCGAGCCCGTTCGCCACGCGCGGCATCGCGGTCACGGTCGAATAGACACGCCGGCCGGGCTTCGACACCCGCGCAATGTCGCGGATGACTGGCTGGCCGTCATAGTATTTGAGCTCCACCTCGAACTCGGTGCGGCCATCGCCGAACTCGGTCGAGTTGTAACCGCGGATATAGCCTTCGGCCTGCAGCACGTCGAGGACGCGCGCGCGAAGCTTCGAGCCGGGCGTCGAGACCTTGGTCCGCTTGCGCATCTGCGCGTTGCGGATGCGGGTCAGCATATCGCCGAGAGGATCATTGATCGCCATCTTGCCCTCCTTACCAGCTCGACTTCACGAGACCGGGGATCATTCCGGTCGAGCCCAGATCGCGCAGCGCGATACGGCTCAGCTTGAGCTTGCGGTAGACGCCGCGCGGACGGCCCGACACCTCGCAGCGCAGGCGCACCCGCGTCGGGCTGCCGTTGCGGGGAAGCTCCGCGAGCTTGACGCGTGCCAGGAAGCGTTCCTCGGCCGACTTCGTCTCGTCGGCCGCGAATGCTTTCAGCGCCTCGCGCTTCGCCCGGTACTGGGCCGCGAGCCTGATCCGCTTGTTGTTGTTCTCGATCGCGCTTTTCTTCGCCATATCTCTTAAGTCTCCTGCGTCCGCGTTTGAGGCTGTCGCCTCACTGCCGGAAGGGGAAATTGAACGCCCGCAACAGCGCGCGCGCTTCGTCGTCGGTCTTCGCCGAGGTGCACACCACGACGTCGAGCCCCCAGACCTGATCGATCTTGTCGTAGTTGATCTCGGGGAAGATGATGTGCTCCTTGATGCCGAGCGCGAAGTTGCCGCGCCCGTCGAAGCTCTTCGGGTTGAGGCCGCGGAAGTCGCGGGCGCGCGGCAGAGCGATCGTGATCAGGCGGTCGATGAACTCGAACATCTGCGCCTTGCGCAGGGTGACCCTGGCGCCGATCGGCTGGTTCTCGCGCAGCTTATAGGTCGCGATCGCCTTGCGGGAGCGCGTCACGACGGCTTTCTGGCCGGCGATCAGCGCGAGATCGGCAGCCGCGTTTTCGACCTTCTTGCGGTCGTTCACGCCTTCGCCGACGCCCATGTTGAGCACCACCTTGGTGATCGCGGGCACCTGCATCTTGTTGGTGTAGCCGAACTCGGCGACGAGTTTCGGCGCCACCACCTCGTCGTAATATTTGCGCATGCGCGGCTGGTAGCCCTCGGGCAGCCGCGGACGCGCCGACTTCTTGGCGTCGCCCTTCTCCGCCTTCGCAGCCTTGGCGGCCTTCGCGGCTACCTTTTCGGCGCGCTCGGCATCCTTCGGCGATTGCGGGATCACCTTCTCGGCTTTTGCCGCCTTGCCGGCGGCTGCTTGTGCCTCAGCCATCGATCAAATCTCCGGAACGCTTGGCGAAACGGACCTTGCGGCCGTCCTCCAGAACCTTGAAACCGACGCGCGTCGCCTTGCCGTCTTTCGGATCGGCGATGGCGATGTTCGACAGATGGATCGAGGCCTCGCGCGAGATGATGCCGCCCTCGGACTGCGCCGTCTGCTTCTGATGGCGCTTGACCATGTTGATGCCGCGCACGAGCGCACGCTGCTCCTCGGGGAACATGCGGATCACTTCGCCGTTGCGGCCGCGATCACGGCCGGTCAGCACGACGACCTTGTCGCCCTTCTTGATCTTCGCGGCCATCACAGCACCTCCGGCGCGAGCGAGATGATCTTCATGTGATTCTTGGCGCGCAGCTCACGCGGAACCGGCCCGAAGATACGCGTGCCGATCGGCTCCTTCTGGGCGTTGATCAGCACGGCCGCGTTGCGGTCGAAGCGGATCACCGAGCCGTCGGCGCGGCGGATATCCTTCGAGGTGCGCACGATGACGGCCTTCGTCACCTCACCCTTCTTGACGCGCCCGCGCGGAATCGCCTCCTTGACGGAGACGACGATGATATCGCCGACCGAAGCGTATTTGCGCTTCGAGCCGCCGAGCACCTTGATACACATGACGCGACGCGCGCCGGAATTATCGGCGACGTCGAGGTTGGACTGCATCTGGATCATGGCACGATCCTCATCTGAAGACCTTCGAACCGGTTTCCGGGCGCCGCCTCATGCAGGCGCCAGACCTCGTCCGACCGGGCTCACCGCCCGAATTTCCAATCGCTTAACCGAGGCTTCGGCGAACCGAAACCTCAGCCTTTGGCCGACGCTTCGCCGACCACCACCCAGTTCTTGAGCTTCGACAAGGGGCGGCTCTCCTCGATCCGCACGACGTCGCCGACCTTGTAGGTATTGGCCTCGTCATGGGCATGGTACTTCTTCGTGCGCCGCACCGTCTTTTTCATGACCGGGTGCAAGAAACGGCGCTCGACGTCGACAACGACCGTCTTGTCCAGCTTGTCGCTGACCACGACGCCCTGAAGAATGCGCTTCGGCATCGCTCTCTCCTCAACCCTTGTCCGCGGCGGACTTCGACGCGGCGGCCTTCTGCCGCGCCAGCGTCTTCACCCGCGCGATGTCGCGCCTCACGACGCGGACCCGCGACGTGTTCTCGAGCTGGCCGGTCGCCCGCTGAAAGCGCAGGTTGAACTGCTCCTTCTTCAGCTTCAGCAGCTCGTCCTGGAGCGCGTCAGCGCCCATAACCTTCAGATCGCCGAGACGGGTGTCGGATTTCATCGCAATTCTCCTCAATCCGGCAGGCGTTCGACGAAGCGCGTGCGGATCGGCAGCTTGGCGGCACCGAGCCGCAGCGCCTCGCGCGCCGTCTCGTTCGGCACGCCGTCGACCTCGAACATGATGCGGCCGGGATGCACGCGGCAGCACCAGAACTCCGGCGAGCCCTTGCCTTTACCCATGCGCACCTCGATCGGCTTCTTCGACACCGGCACGTCCGGGAACACCATGATCCAGACGCGGCCGGCACGCTTCATCTGGCGCGTGATCGCACGGCGTGCGGCCTCGATCTGGCGCGCGGTGACCCGCTCGGGCTCGAGCGCCTTGAGGCCGTACTGCCCGAAAGCGAGCTGCGTGCCGCCCTTGGACGTGCCATGGATGCGGCCTTTGTGCTGCTTGCGGAACTTCGTCTTCTTCGGCTGCAGCATATCTTAAGCTCCTGCGCGTGCCGCGCTCTCGCGCCGGCCGCCTCCTCCACCGCCGCTGCTCGCGCCACCGCGGTTCTCCTCGGTGATGCGGCGGTCCTGCGCCATCGGATCGTGCTCGAGGATCTCACCCTTGAAGATCCAGACCTTGATGCCGCAGGTTCCGTAGGTCGTGAAAGCTGTCGCCGTGCCATAATCGATGTCGGCACGCAGCGTGTGCAGCGGGACGCGACCGTCACGGGTCTGCTCCATGCGCGCGATCTCGGCGCCGCCGAGACGCCCCGAGCAGACGATACGGATGCCGCCGGCGCCGAGCCGCATGGCCGATTGCACGGCGCGCTTCATGGCGCGGCGGAAAGCGACGCGACGCTCGAGCTGCTGAGCGATGGATTCGGCGACGAGCGTCGCATCGATCTCAGGCTTGCGGATCTCGACGATGTTGATCGCGACCTCGGCCTTGGTCATCTGGCCGACGCTCTTGCGCAGCTTGTCGATATCGGCGCCCTTCTTGCCGATGACGATGCCGGGACGCGCCGAATGCAGGGTGACGCGCGCCTTCTTGTGGGGGCGCTCGATCACCACCTTCGACACGGCGGCTTGCTTGAGGTCCTTCATCAGCTTCTCGCGGATGTGGATGTCCTCGTGCAGGAGGCGCGCGTACTCGGCCCGGTTCGCGTACCAGCGCGAGTCCCAGGTGCGGTTGATGCCGAGACGCAGCCCGATCGGATTGACTTTCTGACCCATGCTACGGCTCCTCAGGCCTTCGCTTCGACTTCGCGCACCACGATGGTGAGGTGCGAAAACGGCTTCTCGATGCGCCCCGAGCGGCCGCGGCCCTTGGCCTCGAAACGCTTCATCACCAGCGCCTTGCCGACATGCGCCTCGCTGACGATGAGATCATCGACGTCGAGCTGATGGTTGTTCTCGGCGTTGGCGATCGCACTCTCGAGGCACTTGCGCACATTGGCGGCGATGCGCTTGCGCGAGAATTCGAGATCGGCGAGCGCAGCCGCGACCTTCTTGCCGCGAATGAGCTGCGCGACGAGGTTCAGCTTCTGCGGGCTGACGCGGATCATGCGCGCGACCGCCTTGGCTTCGGTCTCCGCGAGCGCGCGCGGATGAGCGGCTTTTCCCATGTCTCACTCTCCTCGCTTAACGCCGCTTGGCTTTCTTGTCGGCCGCATGGCCGTGGAAGGTCCTCGTCGGCGAGAACTCGCCGAACTTGTGACCCACCATCTCCTCGGACACATAGACAGGGATGTGCTTGTGGCCGTTGTAGACGCCGAAGGTGAGGCCGACGAATTGCGGCAGCACCGTCGAGCGTCGGCTCCAGATCTTGATCACCTCGGAGCGACCGCCGCCGCGCGCCGTATCGGCCTTCTTGAGCAGATAGCCGTCGACGAACGGACCCTTCTTGACAGAACGCGTCATGGCTCGTTCCTCAGCTCTTCTTCTTGCGGTTGTGGCGGCTCGCCAGGATCATCCCGTCGGTGCGCTTGTTCATGCGCGTCTTCTTGCCCTTGGTCGGCTGACCCCAGGGTGAGACCGGATGACGGCCGCCCGAGGTACGCCCTTCACCACCACCATGGGGGTGGTCGATCGGGTTCATCGTGACCCCGCGATTGTGAGGCTTGCGGCCGAGCCAGCGATTGCGGCCGGCCTTGCCAAGATTGGTGTTCATGTTGTCGGGGTTCGACACCGCACCGATCGAGGCGAAACAGCCGCCATGAACCAGGCGCTGCTCGCCCGAGCTCAGGCGCACGATGACATAACCCTGGTCGCGACCGACGATTTGCGCATAGGAGCCGGCCGAACGCGCGATGGCGCCGCCCTTGCCGATCTTCATCTCGATGTTGTGCACGATGGTGCCGACCGGGATCGCCTGCAGCGGCATGGCGTTGCCCGGCTTGATGTCGGCTTGCTCGGCGGCGACCACCTTGTCGCCGGCAGCGAGACGCTGCGGCGCGAGGATGTACGACTTCGTGCCGTCCTCGAAGCTGATCAGCGCGATGAAGGCCGTGCGGTTCGGATCATATTCGATCCGCTCGACGGTCGCCGTCTGGCCGAGCTTCTCGCGACGACGGAAGTCGACGATGCGATAGCGCTGCTTATGCCCGCCGCCACGGAAGCGTACGGTCACGCGGCCGTAATTGTTGCGCCCGCCCGAGGACGACTTGCCCTCGGTCAGCGTCTTCTCGGGCTTGCCCTTGTAGAGGCCCGAACGGTCGACGATTACGAGCTCGCGAAGGCTCGGCGTGACCGGTTTGAAATTCTTCAGCGCCATGGCTTGACTTCCCTCGCGCTCACAGACCGGTCGTCACGTCGATCGACTGGCCGGCGGCCAGTGTCACGATCGCTTTCTTGACGTCGGATTGCAGGCCGCTACGGCCGCGGAAATTCTTCACCTTGCCCTTGCGGACGAGGGTGTTGACCTTGTCGACCTTCACATTGAACAGCTTCTCGACCGCCTCCTTGATCGCAGGCTTGGTCGCATCGCCGCGCACCTTGAAGATCACCTTGCCGTGCTCGGACGCCATGGTCGCCTTCTCGGTGACGACCGGCGCGATGATCACGTCGTAAAGACGCGGATCCGTGCTCATTTGAAGCGCTCCTCAATGGCCTGCAGCGCCGCCTGCGTCAGCACGAGCTTCTCGCGCCGCAGGATGTCGTAGACATTCAGCCCCTGCACCGGCAGCACATCGATATTCGGGATCGCGCGGGCGGCGAGAGCGAAATTCGTCTCGACCGTCGCGCCGTCGATGATCAGCGCGCTGGCGAGGCCGAGCTTGCCGAACTGCGCCTTCAGCGCCTTGGTCTTGGGCCCATCGACGCTCGCCTTGTCGATGACGATGATGGCACCATCCTTGGCCTTCGCCGAGAGAGCGTGCTTGAGCGCGAGCGCCCTCACCTTCTTCGGCAGGTCGTGCTCATGGCTGCGCGGCAGCGGCCCGAAGGCGCGCCCGCCGCCACGGAACTGGGCGACGCGCGCCGAGCCGTGACGGGCATTGCCGGTGCCCTTCTGCTTGTAGAGCTTCTTCGTGGTGCGGGCGATATCGGCCCGGTTCTTCACTGCATGCGTGCCGGCGCGGCGCTTGGCGAGCTGCCAGCGCACGCAGCGCTGCAGAATATCGGCGCGCGGATCGAGACCGAAGATCTCGTCCGAGAGCGCTGCCTCGCCGGCGGTCGTGCCGAGGAGAGTGGTCACAGAGACTTGCATCACGCACCCTCCCCGCCGGTCGCTTCAGGAGCCTTGGCGGCGACCGGGGCCTCCGCGGATCTCGTTTCACGGAAGGCGCCGGGACGCGGCGCATCCTTCGGCAGGCTGCGCTTCACGGCGTCGCGGACGTGGATCCAGCCGCCCTTGACGCCTGGAACGGCGCCTTCGACCAGGATCAGGCCCTTTTCGACATCGGTGCGCACCACGCGAAGATTCTGCGTGGTCACCCGGTCGACGCCGAGATGGCCCGCCATCTTCTTGTTCTTGAAGGTCTTGCCGGGATCCTGGCGGCCGCCCGTCGAGCCGAGCGAGCGATGCGAGATCGACACGCCGTGCGAGGCGCGAAGGCCACCGAAATTCCAGCGCTTCATGCCGCCGGCGAAGCCCTTACCGGTCGTCGTGCCCGTGACGTCGACGAACTGGCCGGCGACGAAATGGTCGGCGGTGATCTCGGCGCCGACCGGAATAAGCGCGTCGGGGGCCACGCGGAACTCCGCGACTTTGCGCTTCGGCTCGACCTTGGCCACGGCGAAATGGCCGCGCTCGGCGCGCGACACGTTCTTCACCTTGGCCTTGCCGATGCCGAGCTGTACGGCCGTGTAGCCGTTCTTCTCGACGGTGCGATGGGCGACGACTTGGCAGTGATCGACCTTGAGCACGGTCACCGGGACGTGCTCGCCCGCATCGGTGAAGATGCGGGTCATGCCGACCTTCTGCGCTATGATGCCTGACCTCATGGACTTCTTCCTGATCGGCTCACGGCTGACACTGCCGGAGGAGCCGTTGCGAACCTTAGAGCTTGATCTCGACGTCGACGCCGGCCGCCAGATCGAGGCGCATCAGCGCATCGACCGTCTGCGGGGTCGGATCGACGATATCGAGAACGCGTTTATGGGTACGGATCTCGAACTGCTCGCGCGACTTCTTGTCGATGTGCGGGGAGCGGTTGACGGTGAAACGCTCGAGCTTGGTCGGCAGCGGAATGGGTCCGCGAACCTGCGCGCCCGTACGCTTTGCCGTCGACACGATCTCACGGGTCGACGCATCGAGAATCCGATGGTCGAACGCCTTGAGGCGTATGCGAATGTTCTGACCGTTCATCGCTCAAATCCAATCGACGGCTGACGTCGTTTCCAAAAAATCCGGGCGGCGGCCGCTCGCGCGGCCCCGCCCGGCGATTATTCTCAATTACTCGATGATCGAGGCGACGACGCCCGCGCCCACCGTGCGGCCACCCTCGCGGATAGCGAAGCGCAGCTTCTCCTCCATGGCGATCGGAACGATCAGCGTGACTTCCATCGACACGTTGTCGCCCGGCATCACCATCTCTGTGCCCTCAGGCAGCTTGATCACGCCCGTCACGTCGGTCGTGCGGAAGTAGAATTGCGGCCGGTAGTTGCCGAAGAACGGCGTGTGGCGGCCACCCTCTTCCTTGGTGAGGATATAGGCCTCGGCCACGAACTTGGTGTGGGGCTTCACGGAGCCGGGCTTGCAGAGCACCTGGCCGCGCTCGACTTCCTCACGCTTCGTGCCGCGCAGGAGGCAGCCGACGTTGTCGCCAGCCTCGCCCTGATCGAGCAGCTTGCGGAACATCTCAACGCCGGTGATGGTCGACTTTAGGGTCGGTTTCAGGCCGACGATTTCGACTTCCTCGCCGACCTTGATCACGCCGCGCTCGATGCGGCCGGTGACCACGGTGCCGCGACCCGAGATCGAGAACACGTCCTCGACCGGCATCAGGAAGGGCTGGTCCTTCGGACGCTCCGGCTGCGGGATGTAGGCGTCGACCGTCTCCATCAGCTTGAGCACGGCGTCATGGCCGATCTCAGGCTTGGTGTTCTCGAGCGCGCAGAGCGCCGAGCCCTTGGTGATCGGGATATCGTCGCCCGGGAACTCGTACTTCGAGAGGAGCTCGCGCACCTCGAGCTCGACGAGGTCGAGGAGCTCCGGATCGTCGACCATGTCGACCTTGTTCATGAACACGACGAGCGCCGGCACGCCGACCTGACGGGCGAGCAGGATGTGCTCGCGGGTCTGCGGCATCGGGCCGTCGGCCGCTGAGACGACAAGGATCGCGCCGTCCATCTGGGCAGCGCCGGTGATCATGTTCTTCACATAGTCGGCGTGGCCAGGGCAGTCGACATGCGCGTAGTGACGATTCTTCGTCTCATATTCGACGTGCGCGGTCGAGATGGTGATGCCGCGCGCCTTCTCTTCCGGCGCCTTGTCGATCTGATCATAGGCCGTGAAGGTGGCGCCACCCGTCTCGGCGAGCACCTTGGTGATGGCTGCCGTCAGCGAGGTCTTGCCATGATCGACGTGACCGATCGTGCCGATATTGCAGTGCGGCTTGTTGCGGTTGAATTTCTCTTTGGCCATCTCATTGCTCCATTCAAGGATCGTTGGCGACGTCTCGGTCGAAGTGTCGCCGGCAGTTCAGACTCTTGCTTCTCAGCTCTCGGGTGGCAGCTCTCGGGCAGACGGTCGGGGTTCAGGCGAACTTCGCCTGGACCTCGGCCGCGACGGCGTTCGGCACCTGATCGTAGTGGTCGAACTGCATGGTGAAGGTAGCGCGTCCCTGGCTCATCGAGCGCAGGTTGTTGACGTAGCCGAACATGTTGGCGAGCGGGACCATGGCGTTGATGACATTGGCGTTACCGCGCATGTCCTGGCCCTGGATCTGGCCGCGCCGCGAGTTCAGGTCGCCGATCACGGAGCCCGTGTAATCCTCGGGCGTCACGACCTCGACCTTCATGATCGGCTCGAGCAGCACCGAATTGCACTTGCGCAGGCCCTCGCGCAGCGCCGCACGCGACGCGATCTCGAAGGCGAGCGCCGACGAGTCGACGTCGTGATAGGCGCCGTCCACGAGCTCGACCCGAAGATCGACCACGGGGAAGCCGGCGAGCACGCCAGAGCCCAGCACGCTCTCGAGACCCTTCTCGACGCCCGGGATGTATTCCTTGGGCACCGCGCCGCCGACGATCTTCGACTCGAACACGAAGCCCGAGCCCGGCTCGCCGGGGATGAGGTTGATCTTGACGCGCGCGAACTGGCCGGAGCCGCCCGACTGCTTCTTATGGGTGTAGTCGATCGTGCCCTCGCGGGTGATCTTCTCGCGATAAGCGACCTGGGGTGCGCCAACCTTAGCGTCGACCTTGTAGGTACGGCGCAAGATGTCGACCTTGATGTCGAGATGCAGTTCGCCCATCCCCTTGAGGATGGTCTGGCCCGACTCCTGGTCGGTCGAGACGCGGAAGGACGGATCCTCCGCAACGAGCTTCTGCAGCGCGACGCCGAGCTTCTCTTGGTCGGCCTTCGACTTCGGCTCGATCGCGACTTCGATGACGGGGTCCGGGAACTCCATCTTCTCGAGGATCACAGGCTTCTGCATGTCGCAAAGCGTGTCGCCGGTGCGCGTGTCCTTGAGGCCGGCCAGCGCCACGATGTCGCCCGTATAGGCTTCCTTGACGTCCTCGCGGTTGTTCGCATGCATCAGCAGCATGCGGCCGACACGCTCGCGCTTGTCCTTCGTCGAGTTGAGCACGGTCGTGCCCGACTCGATCTTGCCCGAATAGACGCGGCAGAAGGTGATGGTGCCGACGAAGGGGTCGTCCATGATCTTGAAGCCGAGCATGGAGAAGGGCTCGTCGTCCGACGGACGACGCACCACCGGCTCCTCGGTCTTGAAGTCGATGCCCTGGATGGCTTCACGATCGGCGGGCGACGGCAGGAAGTCGACGACCGCGTCGAGCAGCGGCTGCACGCCCTTGTTCTTGAAGGCCGAGCCGCAGAAGACGGGATGGAACTTGCGGCCGAGCACCGCCTTGCGGATGAGCACGCGCAGCGTCGCCTCATCGGGCTCCTTGCCGTCGAGATAGGCGGACATCGCGTCGTCATCGAGCTCGACGCATGCCTCGACCAGCTTGGTACGGTATTCGGCAGCTTGCTCGGCGAGAGCGGCGGGGATCTCGACATCCGAAAACTTCGCGCCGAGCGATTCCTCTTCCCAGACGATGCCCTTCATGCGGACGAGGTCAACCACGCCCTTGAAGTTGTTCTCAGCGCCGATCGGGAGCTGGATGCAGACGGGCTTGCCGCCGACGCGCGAAACGATCTGCTCGACGCACTCGAAGAAATCGGCGCCGATCTTGTCCATCTTGTTGACGAAGACGATGCGCGGCACGTCGTATTTGTCGGCCTGGCGCCAGACGGTCTCGGTCTGGGGCTCGACGCCCTGGTTGCCGTCGAGCACGCATACGGCGCCGTCGAGCACGCGCAGCGAACGCTCGACCTCAATGGTGAAGTCGACGTGGCCGGGAGTGTCAATAATGTTCAGGCGCTTCTCGCGCCAGAAGCAGGTGGTGGCGGCAGACGTGATCGTGATGCCGCGCTCCTGCTCCTGCTCCATCCAATCCATGGTGGCGGCGCCATCATGGACTTCGCCGATCTTATGGCTCTTGCCGGTGTAATAGAGGATGCGCTCCGTGGTCGTGGTCTTGCCGGCATCGATGTGGGCCATGATGCCGAAGTTACGGTAGTCCTCGATTTTATGCGTACGGGGCATGTGAGGTCCTCACCAGCGGTAATGCGAGAAGGCGCGGTTCGCCTCAGCCATACGGTGCGTGTCCTCCCGCTTCTTCACCGCGTTACCCCGGTTGTTCGAAGCATCGAGCAGCTCTGCCGAAAGACGCTCAACCATCGTCTTGTCGTTGCGGGCGCGCGCTGCGGCGATCAGCCAGCGGATCGCCAGCGCCTGACGGCGCTCGCTGCGCACCTCGACCGGAACCTGATAGGTCGCACCGCCAACGCGACGCGAGCGCACCTCGATTGCAGGCGCGACATTCTCGAGCGCCTGCTTGAAGACGCCGAGAGGCTCGGACTTTGCCTTCTGCTCGATCTGGTCGAAGGCGCCGTAGACGATCGACTCTGCGACCGACTTCTTGCCCTCGTACATGATCGAGTTCATGAATTTCGCGACGACGAGGTCCCCGTATTTGGCATCGGGAACGAATTCGCGCTTTTCGGCACTGTGACGCCGGGACATGTGATCGGCTCCGTCTTCCGTCTTTTCCGCCCTGCCTGCGCCGCTGCGCGGGCTTGGCGAGGAAACTCGCTTTCATCGTCGTGGCCGGGCTCACCCGGCCACCTCTCAACGGCCCTTGATCGTTAGGCCGTCACCGCGTGGCGCCGATGAACGGCGCCAGCGCCTAGCATCACTTCGGCCGCTTGGCGCCGTATTTCGAACGGCGCTGCTTGCGGTCCTTGACGCCCTGCGTGTCGAGCACGCCGCGCAGGATGTGGTAGCGCACGCCGGGCAAGTCCTTCACGCGACCGCCGCGGATCATGACCACCGAGTGCTCCTGGAGGTTGTGCCCCTCACCCGGAATGTAGCCGATCACCTCGAAGCCGTTGGTCAGGCGGACCTTCGCGACCTTACGCAAGGCCGAGTTCGGCTTCTTTGGCGTCGTCGTATAGACGCGCGTGCAGACCCCCCGCTTCTGCGGGCAGGACTCGAGTGCGGGAGCCTTGTCCCGGTAAGTCTTCGCCTGCCGGGGCTTCCGGATCAGCTGCGAAATCGTCGGCATGCTCGCCTTCCATCACAGCGCCACAAACGGCGCAAAGCCAAACGGACCATCAGCCCGGTCAGGGCATCAGGTCCGCCTTCCAATGCAGAGGATCGGGTCACCCCGATCATGCCATCATCGATTGTCTCAATCGCAGACAGGGCAGTGTTTGGACGCTCATGCATCGTGCGCGAGTCGCGCACGAACAGGGCGAGGTCCACGACCTGCCGAAAACGTTCGCCGGCTCTAGCGCCCCAGCCCCCAAACGTCAACAGCTAAATGGGAACATGGCAGCCATTTTTCCATGCAATCGACGCATATGGCAAGCGCTGAGGCGAGCAAGAGGCGTGGATGACTAGGCGCGGCCAGTTTTTGGCTTGGACAGGACCCAATTTCGTTTGAGTTTCTCCTGAGCCGCATTGGCGCTCTAGCTGTCCGTCTGAACCTCGCCCTTAGCGGAATGCGAGTCTCGCTATTCCCGGGGTCGCATCGATCAGCGCCGAGCCAGTGGTGGGGAAGGTACCGGGGGGCAGGACTCAACCCGATCGCACCGAGTTCAACCGGTTTGATTGTCGGCACGACCCAGGCGAGAGCGTTATTCGTGTCGCGCAAAGGTCTCGCCAGGGAGGAGTTGGGCGGATTGACTCGCGGTCCATGTTTAGCCGCCCATTTTTGCGCAGGCCGCCCACGCCGCAGATACGAAGGCGAGATCTCCCCAGGTAAGAACGCTTTCCTCGACTGCACGATCGTCGGATTTACGCCGCCGCCCCTTGGTCACGAGAGCTTCGCGGTTTCTCGCCCGCTCGCCCTGGTCGGCACCGCCTCATATCCACTTTTTGTTCATCGGCCCGCAGTTTCGCTCCAGCTTCCTTCCCACGGTCGGTCGCCC
>Ga0318562_10000934_pt1 | contig 13135 bp, 12 predicted proteins | sample GRESIP066b5f18_FD_203688 | JGI IMG/M metagenome (GOLD analysis project Ga0318562, IMG submission 203688) | Tropical soil microbial communities from Luquillo Experimental Forest, Puerto Rico - GRE.SIPMG.066b5f18 | ecosystem: Environmental > Terrestrial > Soil > Tropical forest > Bulk soil...
CGGAGCAGCTGGTCGCGCGTCGCCGGCTGCACCAGCTTGCCCGTCCGGAGCGCATCGGCGATCCGCATCTGGTCGAGAGCAGTGGTGACGCCGGCGCTGGCCTGGGGGCAGTCCGCGGTCGGCCCGGCCGAGGTGGCGGTGGTCCCGGCACGCTGGAGGATCCGCTCCTGGACCTGGGTGGCGAAGGGCTGACCTCCCGCTGCGGCCACCACCTGCTCCACCAGCAGCCAGGGCCTCGGGTCGCCAGGGTCGGTCCGGGTGCCAGGTGAGGCGAGGAGCGGGACGCGTGCCGCTGCGGCCAGAGACTCCTCCACCGTCCCGCCCTTTGTCGGTGCGAGGTTGGCGGTGTTGACGAGCAGATCTGACACCGCCAGCGCGTCGAAGGACGTGCCGCGCAGCGCAGGCAGTACCTGGGTCACCCGGTCGTCGAAGTGCATCTTCCCCTCGTCCACCAGACTGGCGACGGCGAGCGTGGCGAGGACGCGGCGCCCGTAGCCGATGGGGAGGCAGCGGACGTCACCGAACTGCCGGTCGAGCTCCACCTTCCCGGCGTGCACCGCGCGGACCGTGCCCTGGAAACCGTCGGCGCCGGCGAGGCGCTCCACGTCGGACTGAAGCGCCACCAGCCAGCTGTCGCGGAGCTCGGTCTGCTGCTCAGCCGTCACCTTGGGCGCCGGATGGGAGCAGGCGGCGAGCAGGAGGCAGAGGATGGGTATCGTGTAATGACGTCGCAATCGATCGTGCAGCACTCGTGAGGCCCCGGAGTTTTCCCGCCGCAGAACTCGCACGGCGCATCGCCAGTCTCGAGCCCGACCCATTGGAGAGCCAGGCGGGAGGCAGCAGCCGCAATGAGCTGCGGCTTGGCCAAGCAAGCTAGTCGGGCACCTTCGGTGTGTCGAGAGGCGCAGCTCGGGGGGATTCGCAATTTCGTGGACTCGAGCCGGGTCTGCTCCGCTCGAAGGTGCGCGAAGGATGAACGCGCCTCAACGCTGGAGAAACTGGTTCGTATCGACGATCTCCATCCGCGCGCCATTCGCGCTGGCGGTCAGCGTACGTAGCTTCTCGTAGTAGCCTCTGGCGTCGTCAGATCGGCCGGCGCGCTCCGCGGCCCGTGCGGCGCCGTAGAGGCCCCGTATCCGGTTCGGCGTCGACTTGTTCGAGGTCTCGAACTCGGCGAGCGCCTGCTTCGGCTCTCGAATCTCGAGCAGCAGGTACCCAAGCTGCTCCCGCGCCGGGAAGAGACGATTCTCCATCGCCACATGCTTCTCGCTCGCGTCTTCGAGGTCGGCAGCCTTCCGCAGCAGGCGCGCGGCCTCGCGATCATTCGTCTGCGCTCGCGCCAGCCAGCCCGATGCACAATCGATCAGCACCTCGGTTTGCTCAGCCCAGTACGGATCGGCCTTGGCGATGTACTTTCCCCGCAGATCGATCATCCTCGCCATTTCAGCGCGTGCTTGCTGGACGTGGGCGGGATCTCCGAGCCTTGCCGCGCCCACTGCACGGCCGAAGAGGCGTACTGCTTCGGCATAAGGGTAAGCGCTCGACCGAGGCTCCAGCTTCGCGGCCTCGCTCCACGCGCCACGCTCCAGCGCATAGCGCACGGGGACTGCGGCAAGGGCGGCATCCAACACGATACTGGGAACGTTGGTCTTGATCGTCGCTATCTGGGAGACGATGGCCTTGGCCTCGACGTCCTTCCCCAGTTGCAAATAGGCGTACTCCATGAAGTCGAGGGAGTGAGGCTCCGCATTCAAGACCACGCCAGGCGGCAGATTCTGGACTGCGTACTCGTGTGCTCGCGCGAGGGTGGCCTTGTTCGATTCGATCGACTGCGTCCACATGCCCAGCATCGAGTAAATGTGCGAGGGCATGTGCAGCGCATGTGGGGCGGAGGGCGCGATCTTGGCGTACTCGTTCGCAGCCGCGAGTCCCTGAGCGGCAATCTGGCTGTAGTCGTAGGCATGGATGATGTAATGGGTGATGCCGGGATGGTTCGGATTGGCTGGCGCGAGCCTCTCCAGAATCTTCACCGCCTTGAGCTGATTGTCGTAACTCTTGTCGTGCATGTCCGCGCTCTCCAGGAGCGAGAGCGCATAGAAGACTGACGCCTCGACATCATCGGGGTAGCTCTGCGAGAGCCGCTGCATTGCGTTCTCGTAACGCTTGACGCGGACCTCGTACGGGACCGTGCTGGAGTCGCTGAAGTACGTCTCGGCAGCCTCGAGCCAGGCGCGCTCGCGTTCAGTCTTCGCCCCCAGCGCTTTACCCTTCGCCACTGCCGCGAGGCCGCGTTCGAAGGTCCCTGGCGGAAACGGCAGGACAAGAGGGTTCGGCGGCTGACTTCGAGCGATTCCCCAATACGCCATTGTGCAGCCCGGGTCGATCTCGAGCACGCGTTCGAACTCCTTGATTGTCTCTGGGTAGAAGAACGAGTGGAGCGCGCCCACCGCGCGATTGAACTGCTCCTGGGCTGGCGCGCTGCAGCTCACCGGGAAGTTGACGGTGCCAAACCGCGGCGTCTCGGGTGGCGATTTCGCCACGTTGCCGCCAGACGCCCCCGGAACGGCAGCTAGGCTCTTGGCAGATTCTTTAGGAGCTGTGCATCCAGGGAACAACGCGCCCACCATCACGAACGCCAAGAGAACGGTCATCCTCGGCTTCGGCCCGCTCGTCTCCGCCATGACGCCCTCCGGAGGTCGGTGCTGACGCTTCAGTACGCTCTTCACATCAGGCTGGCGAGACGTCGCTTCGGGTCGACTCGGCGCCGCAGTCTCGGAGCCGTGTGAATTGCACGTTGGCTCAGTCATCTCTGATCTGAGGCGCAAAGGGCCCGGCAGATGCCACTGCTTTACGTCAGCCGGGTGGAGCGGTTTTCGAGGGCAGCCGGTTCAACCCCGGCAGGATCCGGGGTGCCGTTGCTTGACGTTCTCGAACCGGCGGCACGCCCTCCCCCTGACGCTCTGAGGGGAGGACCAACGCCCGGCCCGTTCCGGATCTTCCGCCGGCCCGGGCGACACAGCTGGGTGGCAGCGCCGGACCGCTCAGCTGAAGAGCTGCCAGAACAGGGCGAACTCGCACACCCAGCCGAGGGTGAAGATCACGGTGCGCAGGTAGGGAATGCCGAGGAGGTACACCACCGCGTGCGCGAGCCGGAGCCAGAAGAAGGAGGCCGACCAGAACGCGGTGGCGGCATTGGCCTTGCCGGCGAGCTGGATCACCAGCACCAGCGCGGCGAAGGGAGCGAAGGCCTCCACCGCGTTGATGTGGGCCCGGTCGGCGCGGCGGCCCCACAAAGGGAGGGGTCGGGCCGAGGGATCGACGTAGTTGGGCGGTCGCAGCGGCCCGTTGGTCACCAGTTGCGCCACGATGTGGGGGATCCACAGCGAGGCGGTGAGGAGCGCGGTGAAGCTCAGGTAGCGCAGGTCGGGCGTCATCGATGCGTCCCCCGCATCCTGCCCTACTCCCACTCGATGGTCGCTGGAGGCTTGCTGGAGATGTCGTAGACGACGCGGTTGATGCCCCGCACCTCGTTGGTGATGCGGGCGGAGATGCGGGCCAGCAGCTCGTGGGGCAGCCGCGCCCAGTCGGCGGTCATCCCGTCGACGCTGGTGACCGCACGGACCACCGCGGTCGACTCGTAGGTCCGCTCGTCGCCCATCACCCCCACGCTGGAGACCGGGAGCAAAACGGCGAAGGCCTGCCACACCTGGCCGTAGAAGCCGGCGGCGCGGATCTCCTCCTGGACGATGACGTCGGCCTTCCGCACCAGGTCCAGCCGGGGCTCGGTCACCTCGCCCAGCACCCGGATGGCAAGACCCGGGCCGGGGAACGGATGGCGCATCAGCATCGCCTCGGGCAGGCCCAGCTCCCGGCCCAGGGCGCGGACCTCGTCCTTGAACAGCTCGCGGAGCGGTTCGACCAGCTTGAGCTTCATCACCTCGGGCAGGCCACCGACGTTGTGGTGACTCTTGATGGTCATCGACGGACCCTTGGTGGAGACCGACTCGATGACGTCCGGGTACAGCGTGCCCTGGGCGAGGAACTCCACGCCCTGGATGTCCCGCGCCGCCTCCTCGAAGACGGCGATGAACTCCCGGCCGATGATCTTCCGCTTCTTCTCCGGGTCGGTCACTCCCGCCAGGCGGTCGAGGAACCGCTTCCGGGCGTCCACCGTGCGCAGCGGGACGTGGAAACGGTTCTCGAACAATGCTTGCACCTGCTCGCGCTCGCCGGAGCGAAGCACCCCGTTGTCGACGAAGATGCAGGTGAGCCGGTCACCGATGGCGCGGTGAATGAGCAGCGCCGCCACCGAGCTGTCCACGCCGCCGGACAGGGCGCAGATCACCTTCCCGCCCCCGACCTGGCGCCGGATGGCCTCCACCGATTCCTCGGCGAAGCCCTTCATCGTCCACGAGCCGGAGAGCTTGCAGACGTCGAAGAGGAACGCCCGGTAGATGTCCTTCCCCCGCGGGGTGTGCACCACCTCGGGGTGGAACTGCAGCCCGTAGATCGGCCGCTCGCGGTGGGCGGCGGCGGCCAGGGGAGCGTTGGCGGTCCGGGCGATGGGGACGAAGCCGGGCGGCAGGGTGTCCACCCGGTCTCCGTGGCTCATCCACACCTCCACCGAGCAGCCGGTGGGAAAGGGAGTGAGCGGTCCCTTGGGGTCCAGCACCTCGATCACCGCCGGGCCGAATTCCCGGTGCGCGGTCCGGTCCACCGAGCCGCCGAGCATCTTGGCGATCAGCTGCAACCCGTAGCAGATGCCCAGCACCGGGACGCCGAGGTCGAAGATCCCCGACACCGGCATCGGAGCACCCTCGGCCTCCACCGACATCGGGCCGCCGGAGAGGATGATTCCCCGGGGGGCGAAGGCCTTGATCTCCGCCAGGGGCATGTCCGGGCGGTGGATCTCGCAGTAGACATCGAGCTCGCGGACACGGCGGGCGATCAGCTGGGTGTACTGACTTCCAAAATCGAGGATGAGGACCTTCTCGTCGTGGATGTGCACGGTGTCTGTGGGTTCTCTTCGTTCGGGGAGGGGTCGCCTTACTCCACGCGGTAGTTCGGCGCCTCCTCGGTGATGATGACGTCGTGGACGTGGCTCTCGCGGAGGCCAGAGGGCGTGATCCGCACGAAGCGAGCGTTCTTCCGCAGCTCGTCGATGGTGTGGGAGCCGGTGTAGCCCATGCCGCTCCGGATGCCGCCCAGCATCTGGTAGACGTTCATCGCCAGGCTGCCTTTGTAGGGGACGCGGCCCTCGATGCCCTCCGGCACCAGCTTCTGCTCCTCGTCGACGTCGCCCTGGAAGTAGCGCTCCTTGCCGCCGCGCTTCATCGCCGAGAGCGAGCCCATTCCCCGGTAGCTCTTGTAGGAGCGACCCTGGAAGAGAATCACCTCGCCCGGTGCCTCCTCCGTCCCGGCGAAGAGCGAGCCGATCATCACCGTGCTCGCCCCGGCGGCCAGCGCCTTGACGATGTCCCCGGAGTACTTGATCCCCCCGTCGGAGATGACCGGGACGTCGTGCCGGTCCGCCTCGCGGGCGCAGTCATCCACCGCGGTGAGCTGCGGGACGCCGACCCCGGCCACCACCCGGGTGGTGCAGATGCTGCCCGGGCCGATTCCCACCTTCACCGCGTCCACCCCGGCCTCGATCAGCGCCCGGGTCCCCTCGGCGGTGGCGACGTTCCCAGCCACCAGCTCGAATCCGGAGAAGTTGCGCCGGGTGTCGCGGATCGCGTCCAGCACGCCCCGGGAGTGCCCGTGGGCGGTGTCGACCACCAGCACGTCGCACCCTGCCTTGAGCAGCCCCGCCACCCGCTCCTCGCGGTCCGGCCCCACCCCCACCGCGGCGGCGACCAGCAGCCGGCCCTTTCCGTCCTTGGCGGCGTTGGGGTGAGTGCGGGACTTCTCGATGTCCTTGATGGTCATCAGCCCGCGCAGCTCACCGGCCTCGTCGACCAGGAGCAGCTTCTCGATCCGGTTGGAGTGCAGCAGCTCCAGCGCCGCGGCCTTGCTCACTCCCTCCTTGGCGGTGATGAGCTTCTTGGTCATCACCTCCTCCACCTTGCGGTCGAGGTTCTGCTCGAAGCGGACGTCGCGGCTGGTGAGGATGCCCATCAGGCGCTTTCCGCGAGTGACCGGGATGCCGGAGATCCCATGTCGCTTCATGAGATCCAGGGCGGTGTTGAGCGGCGCGTCGGGAGCGATGGTCACCGGCTCGGACACCATGCCGCTGGAGTACTTCTTCACCCGGGCGACCTCGGCGGCCTGCCGCTCCACCGAGAGGTTCTTGTGGATGACCCCGATGCCCCCCTGCTGGGCCATGCCGATGGCGGTGGCCGACTCGGTGACGGTGTCCATCGCCGCGGAAAGCAACGGGATGTTGAGGCGGAGGTTGCGGGTGAGGCGGGTCCCGAGCTGAACGTCCCTGGGAAGGACGTCGCTCTCGGCGGGCTGCAGCAACACGTCGTCGAACGTGAGCGCCAGCCGGATGGGGTCGGTCAGCATGGGTTTCTATACGCTGCACCCCGGACAAAAGCGAGCCCGCCCGGGGTGAGGCGAGAAAAACCCTCAATCAGAACGGGAGCTTAGTCGTTGAGTTCGGGCGCGGGGCGGCGAAGGTCGGGCGGCGGCGGCTGACGCGCCATCCGCTCCTCTTCCTCGACCTGCGCGCGCATCTTGCGGGCCAGGCTCAGCTCCCGCCATCGGTGGATGGCCGCCCAGGAAAGGAACACCACCAGGAGCACCCCCACTGCGATCAGCTGGTAGCGCTTCATCAGCTCGATGACCTGCTGGAGATGCCTGCCAAAGCGGTAGCCGAGGAAGACGAAGAGGGGTGCGGAGAGCAGCGCCGCTAGCCCGTCGAAGCAGATGAAGCGGGGATACGGCATGCCCGCCGATCCGGCAGTGAAATAGGTCACCGCACGCACTCCGGGCATGAATCGGGCGGCGATGACGATCTTTTCCCCGTGGCGGGCGAAGAGCTGCTCCACCTGGATGCGCCGCGGGGGCGTCACGACCCGGGCCAGCCACCCGTGTCCGGTGCGCACGCTCCGGCCGACCCGCCTTCCGGCGAGGTAGATCAGGGTGTCGCCCACCAGGATGCCCAGGAACCCGGTGGCCACCATCCCCCAGAGGTTGGCTGCCCCCTTGAAGACCAGGAAGCCGCCGAGGATGAGGGAGATGTCCTCGGGGAGCGGGACGCCGAGACCGCAGGCCACCAGGACGGCGAAGATGGACAGGTAGGCCATCGCCCCGTGGGAGCCCACGAGCAGTGATTTCAGCAGGATGTCCAAAGAGACTCCGGCCCGTCGCAGCCCGTGCCTGGGTGGAACCTTACCACTCCCCGGTCACCGGCAAGGCCGGTCAGGAACGGGGGATGAGGGCGCGAAACGCCTCCCGGTTGGCCTGCAGCCTGGCACCGAACTGGGACACGATGGCCATCAGGAGCTTCAGACAGGCCTGCGGCTTCTGGGTCATCAGCCGCTGGAAGTCCACGCTTCGCAGCTCGAGCGCGGTGACCGGGGTGAGGGCCAGCGCGCTGCACAGCCGCTGACCCTGCTGCACCAGCGCCAGCTCTCCCAGCGAATCGCCCCGCTGCAGCTCGCCCAGCGGCTGCTCCTCGGCGCCGTTGCGGATGGTGATGCCCACCCGCCCCTCGGCGATGATGAACAGGGACTCGGCGACCATGTTCTCCACAAAGAGGGGCGCGCCGCGCGGATAGGTCCGCTCCACCGCGATTCCGGCCAGGATCTGCAGGCCCGTCTCGGTGAAGCCCTTGAAGAGTGCGCAACCCTTCAGCGCGTCCTGGGGCGCCATTGGCCCCGGTTTGTAGCACGGCGGCCTGAGACCGCGAGGCCTTCACCCCCCGCGGTGCAGCTTTGCGTTCAGGACATACCCTGCGGCAGAGGTCAGCAGGCCTGCTCGCTCGGCATCGGTGAGGGTCCGCTTCACCCGCCCTGGGCTGCCCATGACCATCGATCCCGAGGGTACGTGGGTGCCGGGGGTGAGCAGAGTGCCCGCGGCGATGAAGGAGTCGTCCTCGATCACCACCCCGTTGAGCACGACGGATCCGATGCCCACCAGCACCCGGCTCCCGATGGTACAGCCATGAATCACCACATGGTGACCGACCGTGACCTCGTCGCCGATGGTCACCGGATACGTGCCCTTGTCGACGTGGACCATGGTCAGGTCCTGGATGTTGGTGCGGCGACCGACGCGGATGGAGTTCACGTCACCGCGCAGGACGGTGTTGTACCAGACCGAGGACTCCTCCCCGATCTTCACGTCCCCGATGACCTGGGCGCCGTCGGCGACGAAGACCGAGGGGTGCAGCCGTGGGGTCACACCCTGGAAGACCCGGATTCCCATCAGGCCGCCTCCCCGGCCTGGAGCAGGGGGACGGGCGGCAGGTCCACCAGCGCCACCTCGGTGCCAGAGAGGGCGTTCGGCGAGGCACGGTCGACACGAACCCGGACCCTCGCCCCGGTCGGAGCCGAGCCATCGAAGTTCACCGTCCGGTTCTCCGGGGTCCGTCCGAAGCGCCGTTCAGGGTGGGACCTGGAGGGGCCCTCCACCAGCACTTCCACCTCCTGGCCGATGAGCTCCGCGGCGATCTCCACGCCGATGCGGCGCTGCACCGCCTGGAGCCGCTCCAGTCGCTCGACCTTCACCTCATGCGGCACCGGTCCCCAGGCGGTTTCCTTGAGGCTCGCCACGGTGCGCGGCCGCGGGGAGAAGACGAAGGAGAACTGGTTGTCGTAGCGGACCTGCTCGGTGAGGGCGAGCGTGGCCTGGAATTCGTCCTCGGTCTCGCCGGGGAAGCCGACGATGATGTCGGTGGTGACGGCGATGCCCGGTCGGGCGGCCCGCAGCGCCTCGAGTCGGGCCAGGTACTGCACCACCGTGTAATCGCGTTTCATCCGCTGGAGCACGGCGTCGCTGCCGCTCTGCACGGGCAAGTGGAAGTGTGGCGCGATGCGGGGCTCGGTGCGGAAGGCGTCGATCAGCGCGTCGGAGAGGTCGTGGGGGTGGCTGGTGGTGAAGCGCACCCGCTCGATGCCCGGCACCTGGGCGACCCGGAGGAGCAGCTCGGCGAAGTCGATGCCGCCCTGGTAGGAGTTGACGTTCTGGCCGATCAGGGTGACTTCCCGGATGCCGACGTGGGCCAGGGCGCCGACCTCCTCGAGCACCTCGACGAACGGGCGGCTCACCTCGCGCCCGCGGGTGTGGGGGACGACGCAGAAGCTGCAGACGTTGTCGCAGCCCTTCATCACGGTGACGAACTCACTCACCTTCCCTGCCGAGCTGCCGGGGTCGGCGCGGGGAAAGACGTATTCCTCGGAGTCCACCCAGGCGGTCTCGGTGACCCGCACCCGATCGGCGCTGACCCGGGTGACGATCTCCGGCAGCTTCCCGATGGCGTCGGGCCCGAAGACGAAGTCCAGGTAGGGGACCTTGCGGAGGAGCTTCGATTTCTCCTGCTGCGCGACACAGCCGCCGACGGCGAGGATCGCCCCGCGTTGGGTCTTCACCGCCCGGTAGCGGCCAAGGGCAGAGAGCATCTTGTCCTCGGCCTTCTCCCGGATGGCGCAGGTGTTGAGGATGATCAGGTCCGCCGCCTCGGCGGTCGGCGTGGGCTTGTACCCGATGGTGGCCAGCGCCTCGCCCATGCGGAGCGAGTCGTTGACGTTCATCTGGCAGCCAAAGGTGTGGACGAAGTAGCGCTTCACGGGGCCCTGGAGACCGGTCCAGATACCCGGGACCGCCGGGCCGAGCAATAGGTGGCCTATGTGCCACCCGACCGGCGGAGCCACACGTCGCGGCGAGGCCCGGTGAGTGCGAGCGTGAGGCCTCGCGGGTCAACTCCCGCGGGGGGTGCGGGCTGCGGTCAGCTGACGAGCTTCAGGGTGAGTGCCCCCAGCACCGAGACCAGCAGAGTGAACATCAGCCCCTCGGCGATCCCCTGGACCACGAACCGCAACGGGCCGGGTCCAGTCACTTCAGGACCTCGAGCTCGGCCTGCGTGAGGCTGGTGTCGGGCTCGTCCCAGTCGAAGGTGCCGAGACCGAGAGCCGCCGGCCCCCGGGTCCGGCTCGTCAGGGGCCGCTCCTGGTTCGGGATCCGGAGGAACCTGCGAACGATTCCAAGACTGAAGATGGCGCGCCACACCGAGGGGAAGGGGGTCGGAACGGCGGGCACCGAAAGAGGAGTGTCCATGGTCAGGACCCGAAGCCGAGCAGGGCCTCGCTCGCGATGTCGTCGGTCGGCAGAGGCTGCGTCGAGCTGCTCCAGCGATGGACCTGCGCCGACATGGCGAGGACCACGACGACGGCGAACAGGATGAATCCGGCGATCAGCGAGAGGCCGGGGCGGGCGATCGGGTGAGTCTTGGTAGGCATGGTTGCGCTCCAGGTCGAGAGTTGGGTGTCGGGGTTACCGGCGCCGAGGACCGGGATTGCAGGGTCGGTGCCGCGCGTGGCGGGAGGCCTTCGGGCCTCATCACGGGGACTTGCGCATGCCCTGGTCGCGGACACGCCCCGAGCGCTCGCGAGCGCTCATGAGCGCTCACCCGAGGCTCAGTGCCCCGGACGGCGCAGGCCGAACCGAGCCATCAGGCGCTGGACGTAGATCCGTGGCCGCTCCATCTCCCGGGCCACGGCTGCGAGATTCCCCCGGTGCTCGGCGAGGAGCGCGGACAGACGTGCACGGAGCTCCTCATCCTCGGGCGACAGCTGAGTCGGAACCGAAGGAGCTCTGTCGATGGAGCCGAGCATGCTCTCCGGTAGGTGCCGGGAACCAATCACCACCGCGCCTTCGCCCTCGGGAATCGCGAGGTCGACGGCCGCGAGAAGCAACTTTCGGATCTCGCGCACGTTCATCGGCCAGTCATGGAGCAGGAGCTGTCGCAGCGTCTCGAGCTCGAAGCGGAAGCCCTGCACCCCGGTCGGGAGAGGGGTCAGGACGCTCCGGATGAGCAGGCCGAGGTCCTCGCGGCGTTCGCGTACCGGCGGGATTCTCACCGTGAGCAGCCCGAGTCGGGCGTGAAGGTCCTGGCGGAACCGTCCCTCGTCCACCATCGTCCGGAGGTCGCGATGCGTCGCGCCGATCACCAGGATGTCCACCGGCAGCTCGCGCTCGCCGCCCAGCGGCCGGACCCTTCGGTCCTCGAGCACCCGGAGGAGCTTGGCCTGGAGCGCCGGTGACATCTCGCCGACCTCGTCGAGGAGCAACACGCCCTCGTGGGCAGCACGGATCAGCCCGGTTCGGTCGGACTGTGCACCGGAGAAGGCTCCCTTCACGTGGCCGAAGAGCTCGTCCTCGAGGAGGTGCTCGGGAAGCGCCGCGCAGTTGACCGCCACCAGGGGGCCCGCTCTTCCTGACTGCTGGTGCAGCCAGCGTGCGGCGACTTCCTTTCCGGCGCCTGACTCACCGACGACGAGCAGGTCGTGAGACCTCCGCGCCAGCCGTGCGGCGCGACCGAGCTCGTCGGCGAATCCGGGGTGGAAGGTCAGCGGCTCCGCGGCCTCCGGCATCCTCGGGGTATCGCGGGCACCCGCCGTCTCGTCGCGGAGCAAGAAAAAGGTCCGGCCGACCTCGATCAGCGCAGTCCGGACCGGACGCTCCTCGCCTTCGAGCAGCTCTTCACCGTCGACGAAGGTTCCGTTGCTCGACCCTTCGTCCTGGATGGTGATCCCCTCGGGTGTCCGCCGAAGAAGGACATGGTTCGCAGAGGCGTAGGGATCGTCGATGGCCACCTCGAGCGTTTTCCCGCGAAGCTCCGCCCGTTCCTGTCCCCCGAAGATGCGCACCGCGTCGACTCCCTCGAGCCAGTGTCGGGCTGAGGGGATGCGGGGTTCGTCGGCCGAGAGCAGCCGGACCAACATCGGTGGAACGCGCGGCGACCCGGAGCCTGCTCCTCGAGAGGATTGCTTGAGCGTCTCCCGACTGTTGCTGCCGCCGGCCACGCCTGGAACCTACGCCAACTCGCGTCCCTCAGGGAGACGGAGGGCCAGTCCGCCCAGCCACGTCCCCGAGCAGGAGCGAGAGACGAGTCCCCGACGAGCCGAGCGAGACCAGCTCGCGACGGGCCTGCTGGACGAGCGCGCTCGCCTCCGACCGCCGGCCCAGGTCGCTGAGGCACCGTGCGCGGAGAAGCTCGACCTCGATCAGTGGAGCACTCCCCGGATCGACCACGGCCGCCATCAATTCCTGCGCTCTCCCGAGAAGCGGCTCGCCCTCGGCGGGACGACCCGCGGCACAGAGGGCCATTCCCCGTGCCTGGGCCGCGACCCCTTGCGAGCGTGGGAGCTGCGCCAGACGGGCCGCCCTCGCGTCGCGGTCAACCTCCTTGGACGCCGAGACAGCCCCCTCGACGTCACCCTCTCGTAGCGCCAGCCGGGTCAGGGCCGCCCCGGCGAGCACCCGCCGGGTGAGATCGCTCCGGCTGTCCGTTGCCGAGAGCGCCAGCGCCTGTCGGAGCTCGCGTCGGGCCTCGCCCGGCTCCCCGGAGTCGACGCCGAGCATCCCCTGCGCGAGGTGAACCTCTCCTTCCGGATGTGCTGCCGACGGTGGGGCGCCGCGCACGACCGCGAGCGCCTCGTCGAGGAGGGTCTTGGCCTCGGTCAACGCACCCGCCGCGATCCGGGCCTGGGCAAGGGCGACCGTCGCGTCACTGCGCTGGAGCAGGTCCTTTCGCTCCGCCCAGACGGCGCGCGCCTGCTCGAGGATCTCCCCGGCGCGTTCGAAACGCCCCAGCCGGAGGTACGCCACTCCGAGGCGCTTCAAGGCCTGCGCATGGGTGCTGCTTCCTCGGCGGGAGCGGGAGAGTGCGTCTGTCGTGGACTCCACGAGCTGGAGGCCCTCCTGGCGCCGCTGGCCGCGCTCGAGCATCGTCGCCCCGAGCAAGCCGTCGTTCTGGAGCGTGAGGAAGTGGCCAGCACCGACGCTCCGCGCGTAGCCGTCGTGTGCGTTGCGGTAGTCGCTCTCCGCTCCGGACAGGTTGCCGTTGCTGTCGCGGATCTCGGCACGGAGCGAATAAGCGTTGGGAATCTGGAAGCCACGCTGAGGAAGCTCCGCGGCGACCGCCACCGCCTCGTCGGCGGCCGTTTCCGCACGGTCCGGCTGGCCCTCA
>Ga0318562_10000936_pt1 | contig 13122 bp, 11 predicted proteins | sample GRESIP066b5f18_FD_203688 | JGI IMG/M metagenome (GOLD analysis project Ga0318562, IMG submission 203688) | Tropical soil microbial communities from Luquillo Experimental Forest, Puerto Rico - GRE.SIPMG.066b5f18 | ecosystem: Environmental > Terrestrial > Soil > Tropical forest > Bulk soil...
CCGCAGCACCCCGCCCGGCTTCGCGACCAGCGGGAACACGTGGCCCGGGCGCGTCAGGTCGGACGGGCGCGCGCCCGCGGCCATCGCCACCTGCACCGTGCGTGCGCGGTCGGCGGCGGAGATGCCGGTGGTCACGCCCTCGCGCGCCTCGATCGAGACCGTGAACGCGGTGCCGTAGGGCGTCTCGTTCTCGGAGTCCCGCACCATCAACGGCAGGTCGAGCTGGCGCGCGCGCTCCGGCGTGATCGCCAGGCAGATCAGCCCGCGCGCGTGCCGCGCCATGAAGTTCACAGCCTCGGGCGTGCAGTGCGAGGCGGCGATGCAGACGTCGCCCTCGTTCTCGCGGTCCTCGTCGTCCGCCAGGATCACCATCCGGCCGGCGCGAAAGTCCTCGATCCCACCGCGCACGCGCGCCAGTACGTCGTCCAGGCCGGACGCTTCCCGATCGCTCATCCCGCTGCCCTCGCTGCCGTTCTTGGGTCGCTACCTAGGACCTAGGTAAGCGCCAGAACGAAAGCTATCAGCGGGGCGGCAGAGGCGTCAAACGCCCCATGTGAGCGCCCTCAGGCCCCCTTGTTCTCCTGGAAGTGGCCGACCACGCCCTGGATGAACTGCTGCTCGGACACCCCGAACTTCTGGCCGAAGGAGTGGCGCTGGTCGAGGTGCCGGAACAGCCGCACCAGCAGCGCCTCGAAGGTCTCGATCACGCCCTCGCCCTTGGCGGCCGCGGCGGGGATGGTCGGGATGCCGGTCCCCTCCCACGCCTTGCGCACCTCCTCGAGCGGCTTGATGTCCTCGAGGTCGCGCTTGTTGAACTGCACCACGCTGGGCAGCTGGTGGATGTCGAGGCCGTTGGCGCGCAGGTTCGCCTCGAGGTCGCGATAGGAGTAGGCGTTCGCCGACGAGGCGCTGCGCTGCGAGTCGGCGATGAAGGCCACGGCGTCGGCGCCGGCCAGCACCACCCGCCGGGTCGAGCGATGCAGCACCTGCCCCGGCACGGTGAACAGCTTGAGCTTGATCTTGAAGCCGCCGTCGACGCCGAACTCGACGGGCAGGAAGTCGAAGTACAGGGTGCGGTCGTCCTGGGTGTCCAGGGTGACCATGTCGCCGCGCACCTGCTTGGCGAGCATGGCGTGGATCTGCTTCAGGTTGGTCGTCTTTCCGGACAGCGCTGGCCCGTAGTAGACGATCTTCAGCGTGATCTCACGGGTCTCGAGGTTGAGCTGGGGCATGTCCGGCCTTGGCCCGCCACAGTGGGAGTCTCCGGCCCTGATCGGCCGCGGCCCGCGACCGGTTGAGCGCCGGCGTCAGCGCGAGCCGCGCCGGCGAGTGAAGATGTCGAGCAAGATGCGCGCGGCGCGCGGCGCCGAGGTGGCGTGGGATTCCACTTCCGTCTCGAGCTCGGGCAACCGCGCCGCGGTCTTCGGATCGGCGCGGAAGGCCGCCTCCAGCCCCTCGTCGACCAGGCGCCAGAGCCACGCCCGCGCCTGGCCGCGGCGGCGCCGCTCCAGCTCTCCGCTCTTCTGGATCGCCTCGCGGTGAGCGAGCACGGTCTGCCAGAACGCCTCGACGCCCTCGCCGGTGCGCGCGCTGGCCGTGAGCACCGCCGGCGTCCACGCGGCAGAGGCCGGCTGCAAGAGCGCCAGCGCGTGCTCGTAGTCGGCGCGGGTCCGCTCGGCCGCGGCGCGCTGCTCGCCGTCGGCCTTGTTCACCACCAGCACGTCGGCCAGCTCGAGCACGCCCTTCTTCAGGCCCTGCAGCTCGTCGCCGGCCCCGGGCTGGAGCAGCACCGCGAACAGGTCGACCATCGAGCGCACCTCGACCTCGCTCTGGCCGACGCCGACGGTCTCGACGATCACCGCGTCGAAACCGGCCGCCTCGCAGACCAGGATCGCCTCGCGCGTGCGGTGTGCGACACCCCCGAGGGTTCCACCGGATGGTGTAGGACGGATGAACGCGCGCGGCTCCCGCGCCAGCCGCTCCATCCGCGTCTTGTCCCCGAGGATGCTGCCGCCCGAGACCGGGCTCGACGGGTCGATCGCGAGCACCGCCAGCGACAGCCCCTTGCCCACCAGCTGCAGCCCCAGCGTCTCGATGAACGAGCTCTTGCCCACGCCCGGGGGGCCGGTGATGCCCACGCGCAGCGCGTTGCCCGAGTGCGGCACCAGCTGGTCGAGCACCTCCTGGCCCAGCTCGCGGTGGTCGGCGCGGCGGCTCTCGAGCAGCGTGATGGTCTTGGCGATCACGCGCCGGTCCCCCGCGCGCACCCCCGCGACGTGGTCCGCGGGGGACAGCGCCCGGCTCATGCGCGCCGGGCTCGGATCGAGGCCAGCACCTCGCGGGCGGCGCGCGGCACCTGCGTGCCGGGCCCGAACACGTTGGCGACGCCGTGCTCGCGCAGGAACGCGTAGTCCTGCTGCGGGATCACGCCGCCGCAGATCACCACCACGTCGCCCCCGCCCTGCGCGCGCAGCGCGGCGACGAGCTGCGGCACCAGCGTCTTGTGCCCGCCCGCCTGGGTGGAGACGCCGACCGCGTGCACGTCGTTCTCGATCGCCTGGCGCGCGACCTCTTCGGGGGTCTGGAACAGCGGGCCGACGTCGACGTCGAAGCCCAGGTCGGCGAACGAGGTCGCAATCACCTTGGCGCCGCGGTCGTGTCCGTCCTGTCCCAGCTTGGCCACCAGGATGCGCGGGCGGCGGCCCTCGTCCTCGGCGAAGGCCTGGATCTCCTTCTGCAGCGCCTCGAAGTCCGGGTCTCCGCGGTAGGCGGCGGCGTACACGCCCGAGACACTACGGGTCTCGGCGCGATGGCGCCCGTACACGCGCTCGAGCGCGCTCGAGATCTCGCCCACCGAGGCGCGCGCCCGCGCGCACTCGATCGCGAGCTCGAGCAGGTTCGCCTCGCGCGTGCGCGCGCCCGCCTCGAGCGCGGCCAGCGCCGACTCGCAGCGCTTCGCGTCGCGGGCGCTGCGGATCTGCTCCAGGCGCGCGACCTGCTTCTGCCGCACCTCGCTGTTGTCGATGTCGAGCACCTCGACGTCGGTCGCCTGCGGCGGCGGGTACTTGTTCACGCCGACCACCACGTCCTCGCCGCGGTCGATGCGCGCCTGCCGGCGGGTGGCGGCCTCTTCGATCTTGAGCTTCGGCATACCCGCCTCGATCGCGCGCGTCATGCCGCCCAGCGCCTCGACCTCGGCGATCAGCTTCTCGGCCTCGCGCGCCATCGCGGCGGTCAGGCTCTCCACGTAGTACGAGCCGCCCAGCGGGTCGATCACGTGCGAGGATCAGCTGGGTGTTGCGCGCGATCCGCGCGGAGAACGGCGTGGGCAACGTGACTGCCTCGTCGAAGCCGTTGGTGTGCAGCGACTGCGTCCCGCCCAGCACCGCCGCCAGCGCCTCGATCGTCGTCCGGATCACGTTGTTGTACGGGTCCTGCTCGGTCAGGCTCGCGCCCGAGGTCTGCGAGTGGGTGCGCAGCATCAGCGAGCGCTCGTCGCGCGGCTCGAACTGGCGCATCAGCTTCGCCCAGAGCAGCCGCGCGGCGCGCATCTTGGCGATCTCCACGAAGAAGTTCATGCCGATCGCCCAGAAGAACGAGAGCCGCGGCGCGAACTGGTCGACGGCGAGCCCGCGCGACAGCGCAGCGCGCACGTACTCGAGCCCGTCGGCCAGCGTGAACGCGAGCTCCTGCACCTGCGTCGCGCCCGCCTCCTGCATGTGGTAGCCGCTGATCGAGATCGAGTTGAAGCGCGGCATCTTCTTCGCGGTGTAGGCGATGATGTCCGCGACGATCCGCATCGAGGGCTCGGGCGGGTAGATGTAGGTGTTGCGGACCATGAACTCCTTGAGGATGTCGTTCTGGATCGTGCCCGAGAGCTTCTGCGGCGCGACGCCCTGCTCTTCCGCCGCCACGATGAAGTTCGCCAGCGTCGGGATCACCGCGCCGTTCATGGTCATCGACACCGACATGCGGTCCAGCGGGATCCCGTCGAACAGGATCTTCATGTCCTCGACCGAGTCGATCGCCACGCCGGCCTTGCCGACGTCGCCGACCACGCGCCGGTGGTCCGAGTCGTAGCCGCGGTGGGTGGCCAGGTCGAAGGCCACCGACAGCCCCATCTGGCCCGCCTTCAGGTTGTCGTGGAAGAAGGCGTTCGACGCCTCGGCCGTGGAGAAGCCCGCGTACTGCCGGATCGTCCAGGGCCGGTTCGCGTACATGGTGGCGCGCGGTCCGCGCAGGAACGGGAAGGCGCCGGGAATGGTGTCGCTGAAGGACAGCGCCTCGAGGTCGGCCGCGGTGTAGAGCGGCTTCACGGCGATGCCCTCGGGCGTCTGCCAGACCAGTGAGTCGGGGCTCTCGCCGTCCAGGTCCTCGCTCGCGAGCTTTCGCCACGCGGCTACGTCTGCGCGATCTTTCTGCTGAGTCACGTGGGCGAAGGGTACCAGACCACTGTCGCCGAGGCTCCGCGGCAAGCGAAGCGCGCAGCGAGCCGAAGGCGAGCGCCGGCCGTAGGCCGCGGCCGCCCGCGGCCGTACACGGCTAAGAACCGACCTTACATGCTGCGGCGGTAGCGGCCGCCCACGTCGAAGAGAGCCTCCGAGATCTGCCCCAGGCTCGCCACCTTCACCGTCTCGAGCAGTTCCTCGAAGACGTTCCCGCCCCGGCTCGCGACCTCGCGCAGGCGCGCCAGCGCTGCGGGGGCCTCGGCGGCGTGGCGGGCGTGGAAGGCATGCAGGTGGGCGAGGCAGGCCTGCTTCTCGCCCTCCGAAGAGCGGATCAGCTCGGGCGCGCGCGCCGGCTCGGTGGACGCGTCCGGGGCGACGAAGGTGTTCACGCCCACGATCGGCAGCTCGCCGGAGTGCTTCTGGGCCTCGTAGTGCATGCTCTCGTCCTGGATCCGGCCGCGCTGGTACATCGTCTCCATCGCGCCCAGCACGCCGCCGCGCGCCGAGATGCGTTCGAACTCCTCGAGCACTGCCTCCTCGACGGCGTCGGTGAGCGCCTCGACGTAGTAGGAGCCCTGGATCGGGTTCTCGTTCTTGAGCCAGCCGAACTCGCGGTTCAGGATCAGCTGGATCGCCAGCGCCCGCCGCACCGACTCGGTGGTCGGCGTGGTGACCGCCTCGTCGTAGGCGTTGGTGTGCAGGCTGTTGCAGTTGTCCTGGAGCGCGAGCAACGCCTGCAGCGTGGTGCGGATGTCGTTGAAGCTCATCTCCTGCGCGTGCAGCGAACGCCCCGAGGTCTGGATGTGGTACTTGAGCTTCTGGCTGCGCTCGGCGGCTCCGTAGCGCTCGCGCAGCGCGATCGCCCAGATCCGCCGCGCCACCCGGCCGATCACCGCGTACTCCGGGTCGAGCCCGTTCGAGAAGAAGAACGAGAAGTTCGGCGCGAACTCGTCGATCGCGAGTCCGCGCGAGAGGTAGTACTCGCAGTAGGTGAAGCCGTTCGCCAGCGTGAAGGCGAGCTGCGAGATCGGGTTCGCGCCCGCCTCGGCGATGTGGTAGCCGGAGATCGAGACCGAGTAGAAGTTCTCGATGCCCTCGCGTGCGAAGTAGGCCTGCACGTCGCCCATCAGCTTGAGCGAGAACTCCGTCGAGAAGATGCAGGTGTTCTGGGCCTGGTCCTCCTTCAGGATGTCGGCCTGCACCGTGCCGCGCACGCGCGCGAGCGCCTCGCGCCGGATCCGCGCGTAGGTCGGGCGGTCGACCATCCGGTCGCCGCTGACACCGAGCAGTGTCAGCCCGCGGCCGTCGTGTCCCGCAGGGATCGCGCCGGCGTAGCGCGGCAGGTCGCCGCGCGCCTCGAGCTCGCGCCGCACGCGCTCGAGCTGCCCGGTCTCGCGCAGGTGCTGCTCGACCGCCTGGTCGACGACCGCGTTGAAGAAGAACGCCAGCACCACCGGCGCCGGGCCGTTGATGGTCATCGACACCGAGGTCTTCGGGTCGAGCAGGTCGAAGCCCGAGTAGAGCTTCACCGCGTCGTCGACGGTGGCGACCGAGACGCCCGAGGTGCCGACCTTGCCGTACACATCGGGCCGCGGGTCCGGGTCGCGGCCGTACAGGGTCACGCTGTCGAAGGCGGTGGAGAGCCGCACCGCGGGCTGGCCCGCCGCGAGCAGGTGGAAGCGGCGATTGGTGCGCTCGGGGGGCCCCTCGCCCGCGAACATGCGCGCGGGGTCCTCCTCGCCGGTGCGCTTGAACGGGAACACGCCGGCGGTGAACGGGAAGTGTCCGGGCAGGTTCTCGAGCGCGGTGAAGCGCGCGACTGCGCCCCACTCGTCCGTGTCGGGCAGCGCCACGCGCGGCAGGGAGAGCCCCGAGAGGCTGCGGGCGTGGTTCTGTACCGGGATCGCGCGGCCGCGGACCTCGTAGCTCTGCTGCTCGGCGGCGTAGCGCGAGCGCGTGTCGGGCCAGCGCTCGAGCGCCTCGCGGATCTCGGGCGAGACGAAGCCGAGCTCGGCGTCGCGCCGCGCCGCGAGCGCCAGGCTCGCCGCCTCGGGCAGCGCCTCGCTCTCGAGCTCCAGCGCCTCGCCCAGCGCCCAGGCACGCCGCGCCGCCGCCGCGTCGCGCTCGGCGCGCGCGCGGTAGTCGCGCACGGTCCCCGCGATCTCGGCCAGGTAGCGCGTGCGCTCGGCGGGCACGATCGCCTGCGCCTCCGGCAGCACGAAGGGCCGCCGTTCGGGCGCGCCGAAGCCCGCGAAGCCCTTCTCGGCCAGGATCGCCATCAGCTCGCCGAACGCGCGGTCCGTGCCCGGGTCGTTCCAGCGGCTCGCGATCGTCGGCAGCACCGGCACGCGCTCGTCTGGGAGCGACACGCCCGGGTGGTTGCGGCGCCACTGCTTGCGCACGTCGCGCAGCGCGTCCTCGCCGCCGCGCCGGTCGAACTTGTTCAGCACGATCGCGTCGGCGAGCTCGATCATGTCGATCTTCTCGAGCTGCGAGGGCGCGCCGTACTCCGGCGTCATCACGTAGAGCGAGACGTCCGCCAGGTCGACGATCTCGGAGTCGCTCTGCCCGATGCCCGCGGTCTCGACCAGGATCAGGTCGAAGTTCGCCGCCTGCAGCACGCGCACGCCGTCGGCGACCGCGCCCGAGAGCGCCAGGTGCGCGCGACGCGTGGCGAGCGAGCGCACGAACACGTGCGGCGCGCGGATCGCGTTCATGCGCAGGCGGTCGCCGAGCAGCGCACCGCCGCTGCGCCGCCGGGTCGGGTCGACGGAGAGCACGCCCACGCTGCGCTCGGGGTGGGCCAGGCGGAAGCGGCGCACCAGCTCGTCGACCAGGCTCGACTTGCCCGCGCCGCCCGTGCCGGTGAAGCCGACGACCGGGGCCGGTGCGCCGCGCCGGCGCGACTCGAGCCGCCGCCGCAGCGCCTCGAGGGAAGCTTCGCCCGCCGCGCCCGGGGCCTCGAAGTGCGAGATCAGCCGCGCGATCGAAGTCGTCGAGTCGACCGAGAGCCGCGCGAGCTCCTCCTCCGGCCGCACCTCGGGCCGCGCGAGCCCGGGCACCAGCATCTCGCGGATCATGCCCTCGAGGCCGATCTTCTGACCGTCCTCGGGCCGGAAGATCCGCGTCACGCCGAGCGCGTGGAGCTCGCGCACCTCGTCGGGGCTGATCACGCCGCCGCCGCCGCCATACACGCGGACGTGTCCCGCGCCGGCCGCGCGCAGCCGCTCGACCAGGTAGGTGAAGAACTCGACGTGTCCGCCCTGGTACGAGGAGACGGCGACGACGTCCGCGTCCTCCTGCAGCGCCGCGGTGACGACGTCGTCCACGGACCGGTCGTGGCCCAGGTGCACGACCTCGGCCCCCTGGGCCTGCAACAGGCGGCGCATGATGTTGATCGAGGCGTCGTGGCCGTCGAACAGCGCCGCCGCAGTCACCGCACGGACGGGGCCCCGCGCGGCGGCGGCTTCGGCGAAAGGCGCTTCGCTCCTGCGGGTTTGCGTCATGCGACCTCTACCTTAACGGAAAATCCCGACCGGCTCCCCGCGGCCTTCCCGCGGTATGGTGTCGGGCGTTGGACACCGCGCCGCCGCCGCTCGCCTACCGCTCGCCGCGCGAAAACCCGTGGTGGATCCCGCCGTTCCTGGGCGGCGTGCCCGAGGGCCTGGCGGCAGCGCACCTGCGCCTGCTCGGCGTGCTGACGTTCGCGCTGTTCTTCGAGAACTACGACTTCTCGGTGCTGGGGAACGCGCTGCCGCAGCTCGCCGAGAGCTTCGGTCTATCGAAAGCGGCGCTCGGCGACTTCACCAGCGTGACGCGGCTCGGCGCGCTGCCTGCGTTCCTGCTCGTACCGCTCGCAGACAGGATCGGCCGGCGGCGCCTCGTCCTGCTCTCGGTCGTCGGCATGAGCCTCGGCTCGGCGCTCACGGCGACGAGCCAGACCGCGGCTCAGTTCGTGCTGTTCCAGTTCCTGACGCGCACGTTCCTGGTGACCGCAGGAGTCGTCGCCGTGGTGATCGTGACCGAAGAGTTCCCCGCCGAGCACCGCGGCTGGGGCATCGGCATGCTGTCGGGCGTCGCCGCGATCGGCTTCGGCCTGGGCGCCCTCCTCTACGGCTTCGTGAACCATCTCCCGCTCGGCTGGCGCGCGCTGTACCTCGTGAGCGCGACACCCCTTCTGCTCTTTCCGTGGTTGCGCCGGGACGTCGTCGAGACGCGCCGCTTCGCCGCTGCGCGCGGCGAAGCGCTGGCGCGCGATGGCGTCGGCGCCGCGCTGCGGGGCGCGTTCCAGCCGCTCGCTGCGCTCGTGCGCGAGCACCCGCGGCGCGCGCTCGCGATCGGGCTGATCGGCAGCTTCTCGGCGGCCGGCGTCGGCACGTGCTTCCAGTTCGTCTCGCAATTCCTGCAGACGGAGCGAGGCTGGAGCCCCGGCGCGTTCGCGATCATGTCGGTGTTCTTCGGCGCGTTCGGGATCATCGGCAATCCCGCGGCGGGACGGCTCGGCGACCGGCTCGGGCGCCGGCGCGTCGTCGTGGCGGTGATGTGCGCGTTCCCGCTCTGCGCAGCCGCATTCTTCGCGGGCCCGGCAACGCTCATCCCCGCGCCCTGGACGGCGATGGTCTTCCTCAGCATGGCGAGCAGCGTGATGCTGCGCGCGCTCACGACCGAGCTGTTCCCCACCGAGCTGCGCGGCTCGGCGGGCGGCGCGCAGGCCTTGCTCGAGACGCTCGGCGTCGTCGTCGGCCTGTTCCTGTACTCGCGCGCGATGGAGTGGCTCGGCTCGCAGGAGCTCGTGTTGCCCCTGATGTCGTGCGCGACGCTGCTCTCGGCCGCCGCAGTGGCGCTCGTGCCCGAGACCGCGCGCCGCGAGCTCGAGGACATCAGCGCAGAGGAGGACGCCGCTTGAAGCGCCTGCACTCGATCGTGTCGATCTGCGTGCTCGCCCTGCTCGGCACCTCGCCGCCGCCGCCGCACCCGCCCGCGCTCGACGCGCTCTTCCCCGCCGGGCGGCTCACGCAGAGCTTCGACGACCTGTTGCGCGCGCACCCGCTCGATCCCGGCAAGGACTTCCAGGTGATCGAGCTCGGCCGCGACGAGCACTCGAGCCACCACCTGGCCTGGATCGTCGACCGCGAGCAGCCGCACCGCCACGACACCCACGACCTGCTCGTGGTCATCCTGCGCGGCTCGGGCACGATGCGGATCGGCGGCGAGTCGCGTCCCGTCGGCCCGGGCTCGATCCTGTACGTGCCGCGAGGAACCGTGCACGCGTTCACGAACGAGTCCGGCTCTCCCGCGGCGGCGTACGCGGTCTACATCCCGTCCTACGACGGCAAGGACCGCGTTCCGGTGGAGTGAGCTCAGACCGGCCGGACGCCGCGCTTCTTGGCCGGCAGCGGATCCTCGGGCCGGCGGCGGTAGAGCGCGAAGCGGCGGATGAGCTCGTCGCGCAGGCGCTCGGGCGGGACGATGTCGTCGACGACGAGCTCGGAGCCGAGCAGCTCGAGCTCGATGTCGGCGCGGTACTCGTCGCGCAGCTTCGCCACGAGCTCGGCGCGCTCGGCCTCGGGCGTGGCCTGGATGCGGTTGTAGAAGACCGCGTTCACGGCGGCGTCCGGGCCCATCACGGCGATCTGCGCGCCGGGCAGCGCGAGACAGGCGTCGGGCGCGAAGCCGGGTCCGCACATCGCGTACAGGCCGGCGCCGTAGGCCTTGCGCACGATCACGCTGATGCGCGGCACGGTCGCCTCCGAGACCGCGCTGATCATCTTCGCACCCGCGCGGATGATGCCCTCGCGCTCGACCTTCTTGCCGATCATGAAGCCGGGCACGTCGGCGAGATACAGCAGCGGCACGCCGAACGCGTCGCACAGCTGGATGAAGCGCGCGGCCTTGTCGGCGGAGTCGACGAACAAGACGCCGCCCTTCCACTTCGGCTGGTTGGCGATGACGCCGACGGGCTTCCCGTCCAGGCGCGCGAAGCCGGTCACCACCTCGCGCGCGAAGAGCTTCTTGAGCTCGAAGAACGAGCCCGCGTCGACGACGCGGTCGATCACCTCGAAGACGTCGAACGGCTTGTTCTCGTCGCTGGGGATCGCGGCCTCGAGCTCGCCCACCGGCTTCGCCGGCGGTGCGCCCGCGCGCTCGGGCAGCGGCGCGCCGCACGCCGGGGGAAGGTACGACAGATAGGCGCGCGCACCCTCCAGCGCCTCGTCCTCGCTCTTGCACAGCACGTCGCCGCAGCCCGACACCGAGCAGTGCATGCGCGCGCCGCCCATCTCCTCGAGCGTGGTCTTCTCGCCGATCACCATCTCGGCCATGCGCGGCGAGCCGAGGTACATCGAGGCGGTTCCCTCGACCATGAACACCAGGTCGCAGAACGCGGGGATGTAGGCGCCGCCCGCCGCGGACGGGCCGAACAGGCAGCAGACCTGCGGGATCAACCCGGACAGGCGCACCTGGTTGAAGAAGATCCGTCCCGCGCCGCGGCGGCCGGGGAACATCTCGATCTGGTCGGTGATGCGCGCGCCCGCGGAGTCGACGAGGTACACCAGCGGCACGCGCAGCCGCTCCGCCGTCTCCTGGATGCGGATGATCTTCTCGACCGTTCGCTTGCCCCAGGAGCCCGCCTTCACCGTCGCGTCGTTCGCCATCACGCACGCGGCCCGGCCGTCGATCCGGCCCATGCCCGTGACCACGCCGTCGGCGGGGAGATCGCCCGCCTTGGCGTTCGCGAAGGTCGCGTCCTCGACGAACGAGTCCGCGTCGAAGAGCCGCGCGATCCGCGCGCGCGCGAAGAGCTTCCCCTCCGCCGCGAGCTTCTCGTGCGCGGCGGGCGCGCCGCCCTTGCGGATGCGCTCCAGCTTCCCCCGAACGTCCACGGGGCTAGTAGGTATAGAACCCGCGCTTGGTCTTCACGCCCAGGTGTCCGGCCTCGACGCGCTTGGTGATCTCGAGGCAGGGCTTGTGGTGCGACGCGCCGAACTCGCGGTGCAGCGAGTCGAGGATCGCCCAGACGACGTCGAGTCCCACCAGGTCCGCGAGCGCGAGCGGTCCCATCGGGTGGTTGCAGCCGAGCTTCATGCACTCGTCGATCGAGCGCGCGTCGGCGACGCCCTGCTGCAGCGCGGTGGCCGCCTCGTTGATCATCGGCATGACCACGCGGTTCACCACGAAGCCCGGCATGTCGCGCACCGCGATCGGCACCTTGTCGAGCTTCTCGGCCAGGTCGGTGACCGTCGCCGCGGTGGCGTCGGTCGTCTCGAGCCCGCGCACGATCTCGACCAGCTTCATCGCCGGCACCGGGTTGAAGAAGTGCATGCCTACGAACTTGGGCGCGCGGCCCGACAGCGCCGACAGCGCGGTGATCGAGAGCGACGAGGTATTGCTGGCGAAGACCGCGTCGGCGCTGCACAGGCCGTTCAGCCGCTCGTACAGCTCGCGCTTGATCTCGAGCTCCTCGGGCACGGCTTCGATCAGCACGTCGGCGACCTTCAGGTCCTCGAGCGCCGACACGCCGCGGATGCGGCCGAGCGCGGCGTCGTGGTCGGCCTGCGAGATGCGCTCCTTCTGGAGCAGCCGGCCGAGGCCCTTCTTGACGGCCGCGACGCCCTTCTCGACCGACGCGGGCTTGCGGTTCCAGAACAGCACGGAGTAGCCGGACTGGGCCGCGATCTGCGCGATGCCCGCCCCCATCGTGCCCGTGCCCAGGATGCCGAGGGTCTTCATCAGCAGAGCTCCACCGCGAGCGCGACCGCCTCGCCGCCGCCGATGCAGAGCGTCGCCACGCCTCGCCGCTTGCCCCGGTCCTTCAATGCGTGCAGCAGCGTCACGAGCACGCGCGCGCCCGAGCAGCCGATCGGGTGCCCGAGCGAGACCGCGCCGCCGTGGACGTTCACGCTGGCCAGGTCGAGCCCGTGCTCCTTCGCCGCGGCCATGGTCACACCCGAGAACGCCTCGTTGATCTCGTACAGGTCCCAGTCACGCGGCTTCGAGCCGGTCTTCTCGTACAGCTTCGCGAGCGCGTGCACCGGCGCGATCGTGAACCACTCGGGCTCCACGGCCGCGCTGGCGTCGGCCACGATCTTCGCCAGCATCGGCATCTTCAGCTCCGCCGCGCGCGCCGCGCTGGTCACCACCAGCGCCGCCGCGCCGTCGTTGATCGACGACGCGTTCGCGGCCGTCACCGTCCCGTCCTTGCCGAACGCCGGGCGCAGGCTCGCGAACTTCGACGGATCGCCGCGCCCGGGCTCCTCGTCCTGGTCGACGACGACCGCGCCCTTCTTCGAGGCGATCTCGACCGGGACGATCTCGGCCTTGAACTTCCCGCTCGCCTGCGCGGCGCGCGCGCGGCGGTAGGACTCGGCGGCGAACGCGTCCTGGTCCTCGCGCGTGAAGCCGTACTTCGCCGCGACCATGTCGCCGCAGTTCCCCATGTGCATGTTCTTGTAGGGATCCCACAGCCCGTCGTGGATCATCGAATCGACGATCTGGCCGTTGCCCATGCGGTAGCCGCTGCGCGCCTGCGGCAGCACGTAGGGCGCGTTCGTCATGCTCTCCATGCCGCCCGCGACGACCACGCTCGCATCGCCGATCAGGATCTCGCGCCGCGCGAACATCACCGCTTGCAGGCCCGAGCCGCAGACCTTGTTCACGGTCACCGCACCGACGCTCC
>Ga0318562_10000938_pt1 | contig 13108 bp, 8 predicted proteins | sample GRESIP066b5f18_FD_203688 | JGI IMG/M metagenome (GOLD analysis project Ga0318562, IMG submission 203688) | Tropical soil microbial communities from Luquillo Experimental Forest, Puerto Rico - GRE.SIPMG.066b5f18 | ecosystem: Environmental > Terrestrial > Soil > Tropical forest > Bulk soil...
GTATCGGCCGGCTTTTCGGTCAGAAAGTCGCAAATAACTCTCAACTCGATGTCCAAAGCCTCAGTCGCGCGAAACAGGGTGCCATAATCGCGGCCTGAACGTCCGGCCGATACGATGCGCCTCTCTTTTCCCAACGCAAAGGCGGCATCTCCGACGAACTGACTTCGCCGTTCCATGGACGTTCCCCATGGCACAAACATAAATTTTACTGGAGAACCGGAAAATATTTTGCCGTATTTCTCGACCTCGTTTCTCGAGTGAACGATCGCAACGCTTACCTGCGAAAGCACCATCCGGAAGTAGATTTTTCGCAGGGTGTTTTTCCAGGGCACACTTCGGTTGGTGAAAATAAAGGAGCCCAGCACAATCCGGGTGCCGCGCTGTCCTGTCAAAAAACGCACCAACGCGAAGATCAAAATCTCAACGTCTGTTCCCAGTATGATGTGCGTCGGCTTGGGATGGCTGAATACCAGCGATTTTATCGCAGACCGCAGCGCCCCCACCGCGAATCTCGGGATGATTACGAAAAGGAGGTGAAGTCTGTTCCTGTACCCAATGGCAACGTAATTGGAAAATATCCTGTGGGGAGCGCCAATGCGCCCAAGCGCGCGGCCGAACTCTGAGTTCGCCGCGTCGGGAGAAAATGTCGGAAAGAAATGCAGCATCGTAGGATGGTGGGTGTTTGGAGCAATTGTTTTGGTGGAAGGGCTATTTTTGATGGGCCTCGGAGTGACCCTTGAAGCCGTGGACAATGTTGGACAGACGAGTGGGCAGGATTTCCCGAAGCAGTGCAGAACAGCCCGCGACGCTTTTCCAATTGGCGACGATCAGTCCGGTTCGTTGGGAACTGTTGGTCAGCCAGTCCCGCTTATAGCTGTCTCCCCCACGTCCAAAATCGACCTCATGAATATTTTCCCCACGGCATAGGCGGGCCAGCATCCAATGGGTCAGGAGCGTGCCTGGCGAAAACTGGCCTGTGTTCTGACTATGTGCCAGCTTGAAAATTGTCGCTTTGTCGCCTGCCACCAGCCATATCTGCGCCGCCACCGCAACGCCGTCAATTTTCAGCGTGGCCAGGCGAACGGAGCGGTATTGGCAAAGGGTCTGCGCCATCACGCCTATAAAAAGCGGGTAAGGCTCAACAGGTTTCCAAGACGAATTGTAGACCTCCTCATAGGTCGCCAACGCCTGATCAATTTCGTCTCTTTCCGTCGCGCATTCAAACTGAAGAACGTGCTTTTTGCTTAAGGAAGAGAGTTTTCTTTCGACGGTGGATTTCAACTGGCCGGGACGCTCCTGCCAATATCGATCGAAATCGGAAATATGATCGTGCCAGTTCAAAAAGTGCGCGAAGCGTGCGCTTGGCAGGGGCGACAATTCAAGCCCACTCAAAAACGCTGCCATGCCCGGATCGGTGGCATCCAACGCATCGAAACGGAGCGTGGTTCGGACATAGGATCCGGCCGCTGCGCCCAACAGCTTTGCCCAGTTCGCATCCGCCAGCATGGGCGTATAGCGCGTCGTATAAGGAGCCGTCAGCGCGCGAAGCTGGCCGGTTTTGTGGGCTGCCAGGGGCAGAGCCGCCCGGATTGTGCCGGCTTCATCAAACGCTGCGACCACCGTGGCCTCTTCGCCGGGAGCGAGCGTGGTTTGCGCCAATGTCTGGAACCAGCCGAATGTTCCTTCCGGAAAATCGCTGGCGTCGAGCAAGGGGGCCAGCGCTGAACAATCCAGCAAGGGCAGTGTTCTGATGTCAGACATTCTTCATGCCCACGGTAACGAATTGTTTTCCATTCGAAGCCATAGGATAGCGCTTATGCCCTTCACGTATATTTAACTGGCCCCCAATCACTGTGCTGCCATGCGGCGCTAGGCGGAAGGGGCAACATGGAAATTTCGTACATTGCTCACTGGCTGGTATACGCACTGATCGGCTGGACCTTGATGTCGATTGCTGCTGCGCCTCTGATAGGTCGCTTCCTGCGTGGCCATCTCAAAGATCCGTCCCGGCTGCCCATGCGTGCAGCGAATGACGAACAGGTCATATTCGCCGCGCATAATGTTACGGTTCTGCCGATTGCGGCATCGCACCGTAAGGCCTGAGCGCGTCTTCTGTCTCGGTCTCACTTGATGGCGGGAATGGTGACCAGCCCCGCTGTTTTGTATCGCGCGTGACAATTTCCTGAAGCGCCAGGATCATTCCCAATTCAATCACGAATAAATCGTAGTATGCCATGCTGAGGGCCGCGCCCGCGACGCAGAACACCACAAGGCTTGTCTGTAGCGCAATTGCCATATCCTTCGCCCATTGCAAAGCTGGCTCACTACGCGCCCGGCGGATGATTTTTGCGCAGGTCAAGAACGCAGTTGCCAGAATCATCAGGTAAATAATCAACCCGATAAATCCCTGATCCCCTAGGACCTGAAAGTAGATACTATGGGCGGCATGAAGCCCTAGATCGTTAGGATAATAGGTATGATAAACTCCAGCGAGTTGCGCTCCATAGATGCCCGCTCCAAATGGGAAGTGGTCGGAGGCATATCCAAATGCGACGTGCCACGCATGCAATCTGCCCTGAAATGATGCATCGTCTTGCATGGAACCCAGTGTGTTCATGCGATTAAAAAATGAGGCCGGCATAAAATAAAGGGCGAAGGTGGTCACGACACCGACGATGCCAATATAGATAAATCGCCGCCTGGTTCGTAGCAGCATGACCAAGACCATGGCGCCAAGTCCAATCAGCGCACCGCGAGAATAGGTACCAAGAACCGCCAATGCCGTAACGAGTGATGCTAGCGCCAACAGAACTGCGAGATATTTATTTTCTAACTGGCCACGCAAATAATTCGCCAACGGCATAACCATTAACAGCGCGACCGCGAGTTGATTGTTGTCGCCGATGACGGTGTCGGGTGGCCCGAACACGCGGTAATTCCCCCCCGTCAAAATTGTGAACAGGCCGCCTTTGACGCCATAATAGTAAAGGGAAACTAGTGTGATCCAAGCAAGCGCATAGAGCCGAAGCCGGCTGCTTGCCATTGCTGCTACGACCAGGCCGAACACAAGGATTTTTGCTACCCGCAGCCATAATGGCCACGAGTAGGCCGGATTAAATGCAAAGAACCCATTGAACGTCATCCAGAGCGCGAACAAAACCAATGTTGTAACGATGACGCCTTGCGGCGGTAGCTTTCTTTCTCGAGAAAACGCGAGCGCGGCGAATGTTGCACATGCGATGATAAGATTCAGCGGCGCCGATTGAACAAATCCAAAGGCTTCCATGTGCGGGTTCTGGAGCGTGAACCAAGCCCAAAGCAGGACGCCGATAAAAGGGTGCGGAAAGGCAAAACCGAGAGAAGCTGCGATCCCTAAGAGCAAAACGATTGCGCGCACTGATCTTCACCGATAAAAATGAACATTGCCGTCTTGGTAAAGGCGAAGCATCCCAGGCAACAAGTCCTTGCGACGGCTTTGCAAGTCCTGGCCGAAACATCTATTTCACCATACACGCATTGCCGGTCGTTTAACATGGAAACGACCGGCGCCGTCACCGGCTGCAGCCGGTATGTCGGTAAAGCTGGCCAATTTGCTACGATAGAATGCGTCGCTTTAAACACTGTTAACCTGCTGAGCCTGAAATGGCGTCCGGCTAGGCTTGGGTCTGGGCCGGCTGAACAAGCTGTCGAGCCCAATGTTCCAATCTGAAGGCATAGGTCGGCTGGCGCAGGTGGCGCCAGCACAATTCATAGATCTCGCTCCCGAATGACTGTTTCAACTGATTCGGTTTTGCCAGAAAGTCGTAATATCGCGACTCCCGGGCGGCATAATGTGCGATCGCCAGCGCATGGCAAGCATAGCCAGGTCGGGTGGCACGGTCGGCATCGTCAAAACCGCTCTGATAGTTGTAGATCGTGCCGTGGCGGTGCAGGTTGAACAGATAACCCAAGACGGTATCACCGGCGGCGACCTGCAGCATGTCAACGTTTCCGGACGGCAAACCCGCTGCGATCAGCTCGCGGCAGAAATGCTCAAAAAAAGGCTTTCCAAACGCTCCAGGTTGGCCGCGTCGGCGCCAGGAAGCGGTATGCAGCACCTTCATGTGATTGAAGAAGTCCAGCGCAGTCACCTGGTCGGGGGCCGCCTTCACCGCCAATGGCCCGAGCCTTTCGAAGAAACGGATGGCGCGGTTGAGTTGCTGTCGGCTGTTCCGCGTGAGCGCCGGACCGATACCGGCGGTGGGTGAAATTCCCGCAAGCGGAAGCCGAAACCCTTTCTCATGGCGGTCCAGCGCAAGAATGGGGGCATGTGGAACGATGGCAGGATATGCACCTGGCAGGACCAGCTCGTCGATCTTCAGCGGGTTAGTGGCAAACCAGCTTTCAAGCGCTGGCCAGATATCGTCTGCCCAGGCCCAATTCGATGCGAGCCCGTTATGTTCGATCGTAACGCAATCAAAATCCGGGTTGCCGCTCGCGTTCAGCCAAGCCTGCCGAATAGGGATCAGGCGGCGGAATTTCGCTGCTTTGACGGCAAGCACTGCGGCTCCGACAATTTCGTCTCCACGCCGAAGTTGAAGAAATGAAATCCCATCCAGGCTGGGGAGTGAGCGCAGCCAGGATCCCATCCAGGTCCATGTCACAAAAAAAGAGTGACTTCCGCTTTGATCGAGCTTGGCCCAGATCCTTTCCAGCGCGGCCAAATCCTTGATCGGTTCCAGGTGAACCGTGAGAGCGCCGTTGGACTGCCGGTTCATACGTTCTCAACCCATAAGCGATGCAAGGAATTGCGAATTGCGCCGGAGGCAGAACTATGCGGCGCAGTGGGCACGATTATGTCGCGTGCTGCTTTATCCCGCAATCTGCGCGGATTGAACGCCCGCCAGAAGATCTTTGCATGTTGTTGGCATCAGTAACTTCGTTTCAATGGCGCGGGAAAGAAATTGGAATGACCTTTGGCGCAAGGCCTCCGCGTCACCATCCCCTTGGGAATAAGGGTTTCCGCCGGCATATAGAGACGTGCTGTGAAGCGTATAAACCGCCGTGGGCAACCCTCGCATACCCATCTCTGCCGCCATCGCGAACAGGGTCTCTTCGTCGGCATTTTCCGGCGAGAAGCGCACGGGCTTGCCGCGATGCCAGATGCTGCGCTTCAGAAAGGGGCGGTTACGCGTCCAGCGAAAAATTTCGGACGACAGCCAGAGCGGTCCGCGCAGGTAGTTCACCGAAGACGCGGGGACGGTCAGGACTTTGTTTTGCGTTCCGCTCCAGAACGGTGTGCCGTCAAGATTGGTGAAATCCGGCCCGCCCGACTTCCTGTCGCTGTATCCCGTCGAAGGGCTGAGGTCCAAGGTGATACCCAGTTTTTCGAGGGTCGCGGATGTCCGCTTCCCTCCGCCCCAGCGGCCGGCACGATGGATATGGACGGGATGGCCGAAGCATTTCTCGAATTCCTGGCACAATGTTTCCAGCTTGCGGCGTTCGACATGATCGGGAAGATTGCATTGATAGGATGTGAATGCGTTGGGCTGTTCCCAATAAGGCGGCGTGGTCCAGGAATGGAGATGAATTCCCATTTCGGCTTCGCCCTTGCGGGCCGCTTCCTGCAGAAAAGACCTATATCGCTGGTCCATCAATATCGGATAAGTCAGAAGGTAGACCGGACTTACCCCCGCCCTGCGGCAATCGATGTGAAACTGGCGTAGAGCGTCGGCGCCGCGCACGACATGGCGTTCGCGATCAAACTCCTCCCAGCCAAATTCCTCTTCGACATCCACCGTCACCAGCAAATTGGGAACCGCGGTTTTTACGGTGGCTGGTGCCGACGCTTTCTTGACGGCGCCGACATTGTCGGGAAATGACAGGGCCCTGGGGGATGGCCCGGGCATGCGGCAGACATCCAGAAATTTCTGGGCGACCGCCCCCCAGTTGCAATCCTGGGCGCGGCGCCATGCTTCATCCGCCAGGTGCGCCGCCATTGTCGGATCGGACAAGAGGCTGATCACGGCGTTGGCAACTTCGCCGGTATTGGACCCGTCCACAAGCAGACCGGTCTCTGCATCCGCCACGGCTTCCACGGTCCCCCCCGCCACGCCCGCGACCACCGGTTTGCCGCAGGCGCCTGCCTCCAGAAACACCAGACCAAAGCCTTCGGTATCGCCGTCCGGCATGGTCCGGCATGGCAACGCAAAAATATCGCAATTGCGGAAGTATTCGGTCAGGAGATTTTGCGGCGTGGGGCCCAGAATGCTGCAATTCGGGGCTACGCCGACGTCGTGGGCAATGGTCCGAAGCCGGTCTTCCAGTGGCCCGCCCCCGACAATGACGCAATGCGCATCGGGATGGGCTCTGAGAATTTCAGGCATGGCGCGCAAAAGCGTTTCCTGTCCCTTGCGCTCCACCAGGCGTGACACCGAGAGGACAATGCGCCGGCTGCGTATCGCTTCAGGCCAGATGGCGCGATTTGGTGTGTCACGATAATAGGCGTTCAAATCGACGCCATTGTTGATCACATGAATTTTGTTGGGGTCGACGTCGTATTTCGAGATGATCTGCCCTTTGCAGAAAAGGCTGACGGCAATCAGCGCGTGGGCGTGATGAAGGAAAAGGCCACGGCGGCGCGCGAGAAGATTTTCATTGTCCTGCGATATTTCCTCGCCATGGGTGTAAATCAGGACCGTCCGGCCGAAAATATAACGCAGCGGAAAAACCAGCCAGCCTCCATAGATCAACTCTCCCAGGCAGATCACACGGACACGGTGGCGGACGACCAGCGCCAATATGGTCAGGAGCACCCGAGTCATGATCGGCAGGTCGCGGAAAATATCCCGCAAAAGACGGCTGGGCCAGCCGGTCGTGGCGCCGTCAACCTCCGGCGGCCTCAGATACGGGATACGGTATATCGGATAGCCCTTGGCGGCATCGACGGACGCAAGATCAGGCCAGGGAACGCCGTTGCGATAATCGCGCGAGGCGGAAAGGGCGATGATCTGGCCGCCGGCATTTTTGCACAATTGATCGTAAACGACCGACGATCCGCCGACCACCGGAGGAAAGTTGCTCGATACGAACAGGATCTTGCGCGATTGGCTCATCTGGACGTCAAGGTTGGAGTTCCGTCGTCATCTACTGTCTCGCAGATGTCCGAATTGCTTCGGGGCAAGTGTAACAGACGGATCGCTGTATTTTCGGTTCACATCGCGCCCGATCAAAGACTTACAGCGACCACTTTGGGCAATCAAGTTGGCGCTGGTGTCCATCGTGATTAATAGTAACATATTGAAGTTATTGTATAATTTACAGATAGGGCGGGACGTTAAGCAAGGTTGATTTTACCGCGGTGCCGGCGGATTTTCCCGACACCCCTTATATAAAGGCATACGTAAACAACGCCCTTCCACCACTGAATCTAATTGCCGTCACATTGTTTTACCAAGTGGTGCGCGAATTCCGATGAGTCTTATCCGATTTGAACAAGAACTCTCAGGGGCGACTTAAACTGACGACGGCAACCTCGGCCCAGTTTGCCGATCTCAGCTCCGTATGGGTGACGCGCGATTTACCGCCGGCTTGGATTGTAGAATTGTGCAAGGAAGGCCAGCGTTTTGCGCAGTGAAGCCAAACACGCGCACGCCTTGAGCGTCTGGTTTGACAAAATAGGAACCTTTGCCTGAGGCGTTAGCTCCAGATCCGCTCTGGTTGGCAAAACCGATCATGGCACCCCAATCGGGATGCCTCCGCATTGCCGCCGGCGCAATCATGGTCAAATTGCGAATTCGGATACTGGACGGAATGTGGAAGGGGACACCATGGTCTGCGTCCTGGTTTTCGCCGGAATAGTGAATAAGCCAATTGGCGTCTGTATCTGGCGACTTCTCGCACACGAGGCCGTCAATATCTAAAATTCCGGCATCCGGTACATCCAGGCAGGCGCTTTCCGATCCGCCATCTCCCAGTAGGCGTGTATTATGGATGATCGTTTTTGCTGCCCTGCTTTTAAGCAGGTGACCGATTGTGCAGTGACTTGATAACGTATCCTCTACTGTGAGAACGTCGCCCGCACTGAAATAGATATTATGAACGCGGCCGGTCTCGTTGCCATTGTTGTGAATATAGCATCGCCTTAGCGTAAGGGATTGGCCGACTGCGCCTCCCATAATCCCGTTATCGCTGCCACTGATTTCGCAATCTTCAATCAGCACATGACTGTTCATCGGGATTTTTAAGCCAAAATCCTGCCCGAGCCGTATGGCCGCATAATTTCCAATATCGTCGTGGCGCCGAAACCCCTTAAAAATCAGATGCCGGAACGTGGCATCACAACTGCCGGTCGCAAAAAGACCGGTCTGATAATAGAGGACGCCGTCTGCGTTACCGTCCGTATCCAGCACGGGTGCCGGCTTCCCAGGTTCTCCTTCAATGATAACGGGTCCCAACAGGTTGCCGTCATAAGGCGGCCAGCCAACCAACGAGGGCCAGCGTCGCGAATGCGAGCCGCTGTCGTTGGTATAATAGCCGGCTGGACCAGGACTGATAATGATGTGAAATCCCATCTTGGCGATCGTCGCTGGTGCCGTGTAGCCATTGTTCCAGCGCTCTGTGGAATTCATGAAGCAACCCGCCTCGGTTAAAGAACGGAATCTTTTCCCGGGTCCGACTTCCAAGACTTCGTAACGGACAGCCGGATTCGATGGCGGCGGACTTGAGGCCGCGTCTTGCGCTCTTGCTGGCGGAAGAACCGCGCTCGAAAATTTGTCGTTGGCGGCCAACCCGGATGCTCCAACCGTGGCGGCCAATCGCGACAACATTTTGCGGCGGGACCAGGATTTGCGCGGAAGGTACTTTTGGTCGTCAGCAGGCATCAAAAAACCTCTTGGACATTTGGGAAATATTCTGTGACACGACGCAGAGAACGTAGGCTCAGAACCTAGCTTTGCTGGCAGAAGACGCCAAGGCCAAAGGTGCGCAAAATCGCCGTCACGAAGGCTTCGGGCGCGGCATAAGCCATATGCATGCGGCGGTGAGGGCCAGCACGGAACTCAAGCCGATGGAAACCGCGTTCGCGGCCAGCATCATGCTCTGGTTCCAGGCCATGCTGTCCAGCGATTGCGCCGCCTGGGATGCTGAAAGTCCGGTTTTTTCCAGTTGCTGCAAAAAGGCATCCGGCGATTTGAGTATGCTCGCCAAGGAGGCATGGGCGATCCGGGTTTGCCCATTCCACACCGACACGACAATCGCCGTTGCGATCGCCGCGGCAATGGTGCGGACAAAATTGATCACCCCTGATGCGGCCGCGGTTTCGCTGGGGCGCACGGCCTTGAGGGAGAGGGTCATCAGCGGCACGAAAAAGAACGGTATGCCAATGCCCATGGCGAGTTGCGGGACGATCATCTCACCAAAACCGACAGTGATGGCAAATCCGGAACGGCAGAATATGGCGGCGGCCAGGATTGCCAGCCCGGATGACATGATGAGGCGTGGGTCAATCCGCGTCATCAGCGCGGCGGCCAATGGCGCGGCGAGGATACCGAGTGCGCCCTGGCAGGCCAGAACCTGGCCTGCCTGTGTGGCCGTGTAGTTCATGCCCAGTTGCAGCCAGAGCGGCATCAGGATGATGGAGGCAAAAAAGGCGCCGAAGGCCAGGGACATGGCGGCCGCGGAAACGGCAAAACCGCGATAGCGGAATATGCGAAGATCCACGGCCGGCCGATCTTCGGTGATTTCCCAAATCAGGAACAGCACAAAGGCGGCGGCGCTGACACCCAAAAGGGTGCAGATCCGTGGCGACGCGAACCAGTCCAGATCCTCGCCGGTGTCGAGCGCGACCTGAAGCGAACCAACCCACAGCGCCAACAGGCCAAAGCCGATGAAATCGATGCCGCCCTTCCGCGGTGCTGTTTCGAAAGCGCGAAAAAGCGGCAGTGCCAGCCCGGCGCAAAGCAAGGCGACCGGGACATTCAGATAAAACGCCCATCGCCAGCCCAGCGTGTCGGCCAGAATGCCGCCTGCAATCGGGCCGGCAATTGGTGCGATGATGCTGGTCATCATCCAAAGCCCCATGACCATTTCGGCTTTCTTCGGCGGGCTGATGCGGACGATCAGGGTCTGCGAAAGGGGGATCAGCGGGCCGCCACTCAAACCCTGCAGAACGCGAAATGCCACCAGCACCTGAAGTGAGGGGGCAACACCGCACAAAATGGAAAAGCCCGCAAATCCCAGAATGGCCGCCACAAGTGTTCTCACCAATCCAAATCGCGTGGCCAACCAATCCGACAAGGGAATGGTCAGGGCCTCCGCGACGGCATAGGAGGTTATCACCCAGGTTCCTTCATTGGGCGAGGCGGCGAAGCTGCTGGCAATGTGCGGAATGGCGACGTTGATGATGGTGGCATCGAGAATGACGATGAAGGTCGCCAGCGACAATACAAAGACCGCAAGCGCCAGCTGGGCGCCTTGCATAGGCGCAGCGGGAACCGCCTCATCCCGTGCTCTGTCTTGAAGCGTGCCCGCCAAAACGTCCTGCGAAATCCGAATCCGGCAGTGAGAATATCCGGCGCAACGCCGCACCGATAGAACGTGCGGGCACCGCGATATCGGGCGTGATTCGCCCATTCACACGCCGGTCTGTGTTCATTTTGTGGTATTTTGGGGAATGGGCTGATTCGCGGAATTGGGACCCTGCGGGTTCGGGAAACCGGATTATCACGTCGCGTCAGAAGGTTTTATCAGGACGATGGCAAACGCGGACGCTATTGGATCGTCCCCGTCGTATGGAACGCGCACAGACCCGCAAACAAGGGAACGGCGCGCGCGCCTGCGCAAACAGTTGCTGTTATGGTTCGCAGTTGGTCTTGCCATTGCCGTCGTCTGTTATCTTGGCGTTCGCTATTTCGCCCAACCGAACTTGATTTCGACCGACGACGCCTATGTCAATGCGTCGGTTGCCCAGGTGACGCCGGAAATCGACGGAATCATCAGCAAGATTGCGGTTCACGACACCCAATATGTCCGGCAGGGACAGCTGTTGGTGAGTCTGAATCCGGAGGATGCCAGGCTGGATGTCGAGGCGGCCAAGGCGGCGTACGAAGACGCCCTGCGTCGCGTGCAGCAGGACATTGCGAACGTCAATGCCGCCAAGGCCAACGTCATGGCGAAAGAGGCGAATTTTGAGCAATCGCGCATCAACTACCAACGCCGGGCCGATATCCTGAAGACCGGCGCGGTTTCGGACGAAGACGTTTCGACCTTCCGCAACGTTTACAATACCGCGAAATATGATCTGTCCATCGCCCAGCAGCAGCTCGAAGCCCAGAAGGCGATGGTGAAAGACCTTGATATCGATACCAATCCTTCCATTCTCGCCGCCAAGGCGACGCTGGGCCGGGCGGAATTGAAGTTGCGGCGTACGGAGATCCGCGCGCCGGTCGACGGCATCGTGGCGCAGACCCGTGTGCAGATAGGCCAGCAGATCGCAACCGGCGCCAGCCTGATGAGCATCGTTCCCAGCGAACATGTTTTCGTCGATGCGAATTTCAAGGAAAACCAGCTGCAAACCATCCGCGTCGGTCAACCGGTCACCTTGACGTCGGACCTCTATGGCGCCGGCGTGGTTTTTCATGGCCGTGTCGATGGCGTGGGCGGAGGCACAGGCGCCGCGTTCGCGGTGATACCGGCGCAGAACGCAACCGGCAACTGGATCAAGGTCGTTCAGCGCGTTCCGGTTCGTATCGGCCTGTATCCGGACGAATTGCGGCGTCACCCCCTGCGGGTCGGCGTTTCCATGAGCGTCGATGTGATGGTCGATCACGGTTCCCGCGCGGCAAGTGCCAATGCGGCCTGGACCGGTCCGGATCTCCGCACGGCGACAACCGGATCTTATTAGGCGAAGCGTCGACAGCTCGTATCGACCTCAATCGCTGCTATCACCGCGTCCGATGCGCAAATAGATGTGCCTTCGACGTTGCTATGCAGCAACGATTCGGTCTTTCGCTTCAGATTCCAGCTGCTACATTGAACCGTGTTGGACTGCGAAGGCTTGCGGTGGCAACAGCTAAACAGGAAAACTTCGATGTGCGGCGCCGGTCGTCGTTCAACTGGATAATGATCCTGGGCATTTTCGCGCCCTGTCTTCTGTTTTGGACTCTGGTCATCGCTGCGCTGATACGTCTGTTCTGAGCAGAGCGCGGCCCGAACGCCACTCTTCCGCGATTGCGATCAACCTTGGATGCGCTGTTCCCAAGCCAGCGCGGAGCCCACGATCGTTTCGATCTGTGCATGTTTGGGCTGCCAGTTGAGCGCCCGGGCGAGGCGCGTGGAATCGGCGATCAGCATCGGCGGATCGCCCGCACGCCGCGGGCCTTCACGCACCGGCAGGGGGCGCTTGGTCAGGGCTTCAACTGCCTTGACGATTTCGCGCACGCTAAGCCCCCTTCCATAACCGCAATTGTAGACATTCGATTGCGCCCCTTTGCGCATGGCTTCCAGCGCCAGAATGTGCGCCGCGACCAGGTCAGAGACGTGGATATAGTCTCGAACGCCCGTTCCATCCGGTGTAGCGAAGTCGGTTCCGAAAATATCCAGGTGCGGAACGGAACCGATCGCCACCTGACAGGCGCGCTTGATAAGATGGGTTGCGCGCGGCGTGGACTGGCCGGTCCGGCCCAGCGGATCCGCACCCGCGACGTTGAAATAGCGAAGTGCGGTATAACGAAAATCATAGGCCTTGGCGCAATCCGACAAGACCCATTCCGTCATCAGCTTGGACCGGCCATAGGGGTTGATCGGCTCCTTGAGCGAATTTTCTGCAACCTTCGCCTCCTCTGACGCGCCATAAACTGCCGCGGTCGAGGAAAACACGAAATTACGCACCTGCTCGGCGACGCAGGCATTGATGAGAGAAAGCGAGGCGGCGGTGTTATTGGCATAGTACAGCAGCGGGTTTTCCACGGACTCTGGAACCACCACGGAGCCGGCAAAATGAATGACCGCCTCGACGCCATGCTCGCGCATGATCTGGCGGATCAGGTCGCCATTCCCGACATCGCCCACGATCAGGCGGGCCTTCGCATTGACCAGTTCGCGCACGCCGGTCGAAAGATTGTCCAGCACG
>Ga0318562_10000939_pt1 | contig 13106 bp, 10 predicted proteins | sample GRESIP066b5f18_FD_203688 | JGI IMG/M metagenome (GOLD analysis project Ga0318562, IMG submission 203688) | Tropical soil microbial communities from Luquillo Experimental Forest, Puerto Rico - GRE.SIPMG.066b5f18 | ecosystem: Environmental > Terrestrial > Soil > Tropical forest > Bulk soil...
GAGGGGATTCGGCGCCCCCGAGCTACTTAGCTGTGCGATCACGGTTTGCAATGACTTCACCAATCGGCCGAAGTCGGGATAGTCGCCCGAATCGGTCTCGGTGGAGTCCGTATCGGCGGTCGGCTGGCTCGGCGCGCCGAATCCCCTCTCTGTGATACGCACGAAGCGATCGACCACTTCAGTGGCGGCCCGGAAGCCGCGAGCCTGAATTGCGCTGAGCGCACGTACGTTCGCCGCCGGGTCGAACACCGAAGCCCATGGCAGATCGGCGATGCTCGCGTCGTCGTCCATCGCCCCGCCAGCCATGAAAATCGCCTGCACTTTCGTTCTTCGTCTTGACTTTGTCTCGATATGCTAGATCCGCGATCGGCGGAAGGCGTGACATGTCGAAACTTGATGCGCAGATGGGCTTGTTCGCTGCGATCGACTGGGTGGCGGGACACGCCCAGGATCCCCGAACTGTCCAATTGATCGAAACGTTCCTGCCTGGCACAACGGGCATTGGGCAGCAGGGGTGGTCCAACGAGTTGGAGCGCTTCCTCAACAGCCCTAAGCTGCGTCCCCTCGATGACGACGGGAATCCCCGGCGGCCCACCGACCCGGTGCAGTTCCCCCTATACGATCGCTCTCTCGATGAGTTGAGCGGCGAAGGAGTCGTGCGGGGCGATTTGAGCCCCGCTATACAAGCGAGAGCGCTTTTCGCATCGACGATTCTGAGCCAGGCGCTGGTACTGGAACCGACTCTGCGGCTTCCGGGTATACCAGGTACGGACCCCGTGCCCGATCCACTCGACGCGCTGCTGCACATCGTCCTCACTTCAGATTCCAGGCAGTCGAGCGACTCCGGCGAAGTTGTTGCCTTCAGGCGTGATCAACAGCTTGACACCCAACGTGATCAACCGCTTGACACCCAGGAGGAAGTCAAGGCGGCGTTGCTCCGTGTCGAGAACCGGGCGGACTATCAGGCCGTCACCCACATGCTGGTCGAGGCCGGGAAGCTGCAGGCCAATGTGGGGAATCAGCAGCCGGTGTGTACTGGTTCGTTGCGGAAACTTCACGGCAAGTTCTGCACGCTGCTGACCACAGAGTGGAACCCGCCGTACACCATCGCACAGATCGAGAATGTGCTGGACCCGCACAACTGGCCGGACCTGTGCGACTTCTTCGTCAGCATTACGAACCAGCCCGCGTTGTACCCCGACCGGTCACGCGGATGGACCCGCATCTTGGAGACGGTAAGTAGCGACAAAACCCTGTGGCAGATGCGCACCGCGTTGAAGTACTGGAAAGGCACCACGTCATCGGGGAACGGCTTCTACATCAACTACGATCTCGACCACCCCAGGAAGAACGACTGCAACCTCGTTGAGGTCGATGCAGGCTATGTGTGGGTCCTGCCGCCCGACGTTCCTGCAGATCCAGTGACACTGCGCACCTGCAAGCAGGTCCGCATCCGCGGCTTGAGCCCAACGGCAACGGCCGCGCTGGGCTGCTTCATGGGCTGGGGGGACGCGATGTGTCAGATGTTCGGCGACCAGGTGACGAACAACGTTAAGCGGATCGTATTCCCTCCCCCGTCGGTCGATCCCGATCCCGGAGCCACGGCGCCCGGGTCCAAGAAACCGCCGAAAGACCCATCGGACAAAGAGATCCTGAAAAAGGCCGAGCGCGTAGAGCTACTCGACGGCTGGCGCGGACTGATGATCGAGAACCTCAGCGAACAGTGGGAGGAGGGAGTCGGCGTCGCAGCGAACCTCGCGAGCAGCTACATGGGCAAGTGGATCGATGGTATGACCGTCGACGATGTACAGACCTTCGGCGCACAGTTCGGTAGCCAGACAACCAAGTTCGCGACTGACATGTTCAAGTCGGCGGCGGGAGCTCTGCAGCCGACGTCGACGGACCTCGACAACTCGACCAAAGGAAACGTGTGATGCCGCAGGATGATCCGATACTCCGCGCCGCAGACATGGCGAAGAAGATGGTCGAACGATCGGCCATCGTCGCCAAGGCGGAGTCCACGAAGATCGACGCGGCTGACGACAAGAACCCCTACGAGGTGAAGGACGCGATTGCCGCGGCGACCAAGCTGACGAATATCGGCATCGTCGGCGCCACCGATATCGGCCGTATCGCAGCGGAGCAGAAGCCGCCGGATACGGTGCTGGCGCTGGGCGAGTACATCGCATGGGTCGTCCGGCGCATGGTCAGCCAGACGGGCACAGTCGCCGCAGCCGCTTCGATAGAAGTTGAAAAGAAGAAGTACACGCCGAACAAGTGGCTCGAATCATGGATCCGACTGGCAGACATCGGGATCGCAGGCGGTCTGGAGATCATCGAAACGATAGCGGCCGGACCAGCACGCTTCGAATCGCAGCCAGTGCGGTTCGATGGGCTCGAGATGAACCCCGCGGCGAACGGTCAAACGCGGACACTGACGGCCTCTCTTATCCGCGACGCCACCGATACCCCGATCCCCCAAAGCAAGATCAGCTTCGAACCGCCCACGCTGGTTGCTCCGAACACCACTTTCGCCATGATCGTCGATACCAGCGGTCTGGTGAGCGGCGTGTATGAAGGCGAGATTTCAGCGGCCTACCCAGGTACAAGCCCACCACCGTCCGACACGCTCGAGATCTCGATACCGGTGTGAATCGCTGGGCGAAAAGAGATTTCGACGCTCATCGGGTGAACCGGAAGAAGGACAAGATCGCCATCCTCGGTGGCGGCATGGCCGGGTTGACGGCAGCGTGGCGGCTCAGCGAACCGGGGTGGCAGAACCGCTTCGACTCGATCACTGTGTATCAACGCGGTTGGCGGCTCGGCGGTAAAGGCGCGTCGAGCCGCGGGGAGAACGGCCGCATCGAAGAACATGGTCTGCACGTCTGGATCGGCTCATACGAGAACGCCTTCACCCTGATCCGTGAGTGTTACGCCGAATTAGACCGTGCGACAACCGATCCCGAAGCCCCCATCCGCACATGGGATCAGGCGTTCACACCCGCGAACGACGTGGGTGCGACCGACCGGTGGGACGGCGAATGGCGCTTGTGGCTGGGGCGGTTCACCGGCAACGACGAGCTACCTGGTGAGCCCGACGCGTCGCCTGCGGATATGACAGCAGTTCGATTCGTTGAGCGCGCCTTGGCTCTGATCATCGACTTCTCCGTCTCGCTGCGGGCCATGGGCGACACGGGCCTCGCCCTGTCGACGTCTGCCGAACACTTGACGCCGCAGCGGTCCCTCGACACAGTGCAGCGGGCAGTCTTGGCCGCGACGGCTGCCATGGCAGATCCTCAACCGGAGAACGCGACCGCCGTGGATGCGCTCAATCACGCGCTCGACGCGATCCGCGGCACGCTCGACTACGAGCGGCGGGCAGACCACCGGTTGACGTGGACACTGTTGTCTCTCATCACGGCCACCGTGCGCGGGGTGATGGCGGACCGTTTGATGACCGACCCGCGAGGTTTTCGGGCCGTCAACAACGAGGACTATGCAATGTGGGTGCTGCGGCACGGCGCTCACCCCGATGTGCTGGAGTTCCCGGTGTTGCGGGCCATGTACAACATGGTGTTCGGCTACGAGAAGGGCCATCTCGAACGTCCCACGGTGGCCGCCGGCGTCGGGATGCTGCTCGTGGGTCTGATGTTCTTCACCTACAAGGGCGCCATCTTCTGGAAGATGACGGCAGGCATGGGTGACATCGTCATGGCGCCCATCTACGAGGCATTGCACAGGCGCGGTGTGCATTTCGAGTTCTTCCACCGAGTCGACTCGCTCCATCTCGATGCCAGCCACCAGCACATCGACGCGGTGACCATGGGCAGGCAGGCGTGGCTCGCCGAGGGTGTCGACCACTACGACCCATTGATGCGGGTGCACGGCTTGCCCGTCTTCCCGAAGCGGCCACTGGCTGAACAAATTCAACCGCGGGCCGACCTCGACGGACTCGAGTCTCATTTTGGCTCACGCGATGACGTCGAGACGCGCGTGCTCAGACGCGGGGTCGACTTCGATCGGGTGGTGCTGGCGGTGTCTCTGGGCATGGTCGAGGTGGTGGCGCAGGAGTTGATCGCCGACCGGCCCGAGTGGCGAGAGATGACCGAGCATGTGCGGACGATCGGCACCCAGGGCATTCAGATCTGGTTGCGGCCCGACCACAGCGCTTTGGGGCTCGCGGCGCCGGCCATCACGACGAGCGGCTACATTCCGCCGATCGACACGTTCTCGTCGATGCCGCAGACGTTGTGGGCCGAGGACTGGCCCAAACACGACGACCCGCAGACGGTCGCCTACTTCTGTGGCGCGCTGGACGTGCACTGGTCACCCACGATCGACCAAACGGCTTATGTCGATCGGTGCCATCAGATTGCACGGACCGAAGCGATCAATTTCCTCGATAACCTTGTCGGCGTCCACCTTCCGGGCGCCGTGACCGAGAACGGTTTCGCCTGGCATCTGCTTGCGGGCGTCAACGGGCATCGCGGCGAAGCGGCCCTCGCGACCCAGCACCTGAGCGTGAACGTCGATCCGTCGGATCGCTACGTGCTGTCGATTCCCGGTACCGATGAGTACCGGCTCCGCCCCGACGAGTCGGGGTATGAAAACCTCGTGCTGGCCGGCGACTGGACCGACTCCGGGTTGAATTCAGGCTGTATCGAATCCGCCGTCCTTTCGGGATTGCAGGCGGCCAACATGATCCTCGGACATGGGCGTTTCCACCGCATACGTGGTCTATACCTTCCGTAGCGGACGGTCGCCGACCGCGGCATTTGGCGAACCGCTTTGCTAACAAAGCGAAATATTGACGCGTGGCGGTCACAATTGGTCCATGACCGATCCAGGGGGAGACCGATCGTCGATCGACGAGCTGCTCGATCGGGCCGTCCGCGCCATCAACAGCGGTGACAGGGCCACCGCCGAAGCCCTCGCCGGTCGGGTGCTGGCCGTCGACGAGACGAACATCGACGCCGAGGAGCTGCTGGCCGCACCCGCCGACCACGGCGAACTCCGCCGCATCACGATCATGTTCGCTGACCTGGTCGACTCCACCGAACTCTCGACCCGCATCGAGCCGGAGACCTATCGCACCGTGGTGGGCCGCTACCGCGACGAGGTCATCCGCATCGTCAACTCCTACGACGGGCACATCGGCAGCACCAAGGGCGACGGCCTACTCGCCGTCTTCGGCCACCCGCATGCCCACGAGAACGACGTGTGGCGGGCGGTCCAGGCGGCGATCGAAATCACTCGCGATGTCGCCGAGCTCAGCGAGCGGGTGCGGCGGCGGTTCGGGTTCGACATCAGTGTGCGAGTGGGCGTGCACCGGGGGTTGGTGTATCTCGACACCGCTCAAGACGATGTGTACGGATTCGCGGCCAACCTCGCCGCCAGGATGTGCAGTATCGCCGAACCAGGCACCGTCGCCGTTTCGGAGGCGGTCGAGCGCCTGGTTCGCGACAAGTTCGAGCTGGAAGCTCTACCGCCGCAGCACGTCAAGGGCCTGAAGACAGCCGTTGTCTCATACCGCCCCGTCGCCGAACGCGAACGGGTGCTGGTTTCGCCGGGCCCCTTGATCGGCAGGCGGTCCGAAAGAACCTACCTCGCAGACAGATTGCAGGAGACCGAGGCCGGCTCGTTGACCGAGACGGCGGTCGCGTTCTGCGGCGAGCCGGGAATCGGCAAGAGCAGGATCGCGCGAGTCGCGGCTGATGTCATCGGACAGTCCGGCGGAGTGGTCATTGAGCTCTTCGGCTCACCGTTCCACAACGACGTCGGCATGCATCCGATACGCAAAATGCTGGAGCGTCGATGCGGTATCAAACGCCCGTTCGACAGCGAAGAGCGGCTTCGGTTGCTGGACAAAGAACTTCGCGCACGAGCCCTTGATACGGACGCCCTCGTTCCGCTACTGGCACCGGTGCTGGGTATCCCAGCACGCGCCGGGTATGTCCCGGCCGCGGCCGAGGGCCTCAAACTTCAACAGATGATCACCGCCGCCGTCCAGGACTACATGCTCGCCTGCGTTGCCGATGGTCACGGCCTAGCCGTCATCGAGGACATGCACTGGTTCGATCCGTCCACCACCGAGGTGGTGCGCTCGCTCATTGATGCGGCAATGCCGAGACTGCTGATAGTGATGACGTCGCGCGATTTGGCGTCGCTTCCCGACGCGCGCACGCTCACGGTGTTCGAGTTGAGTCCACTGACCGTCTCGGAAAGCGACGAGTTGATCTCCGCTCTGCACCCAGAGTTGTCGGCATCCGCGCGAGGGACGGTGGGTACCCGATGCGGCGGCGTGCCGTTGTACATCGAAGAAGTCGTCGCCAAACTCAAAGCCCGCCAGGACGACTCCGCGGAAGCGACGAACGTGCCCGACACCCTCTACGAAGCCTTGTTCGCCCGGCTTCGGTCCTCGGACAAAGCGGTTCGGGTGGTCGAAGCCGCCGCAACCATCGGCAGCGTGTTCGACCGCTCTGTCCTCGGTCACGTCCAGGAGATGACAGACGAGACTCTCGACGAGGTGCTCGAGGAGCTTCGCCGCGCGACGGTGTTCGTGCCTGTGGGTGACGGCTTATGGCGGTTCCGCCACGAGCTGCTGCGCGAAGTCGCCGCCGAGCTGCCTCCGCCCAGCGCGCAGCGCAGGCTACACGGCAGGGTCGCCGATGCCCTGGAATCGGCGTCGCCACAGGGTAATCCGGATTGGCCGGTGATAGCGGCCCACTACGCGCAGGCGGACCGCTTCGACGACGCGGTACTGGCCTACCGGGAGGCATCCACCGTCGCCCGCCACCGCGGGGCCCTCAGTGAGGCGACAACCTACTTGACGCGCGCTATGACGCAGCTCGAGCAGCTAACGCCCGGCCCGGAACGCGATCGTCTCGAGATGCACATCCGGCTGCGCCGCGGGTTCCTCTGGTCGGCAATCGAAGGTCCCGGAAGTGCCCACACCGCAGAGGATTTCGAGCGTTGCCTGCAACTCGGCGGTGCGGACCCGTTCACCGACGAGCTGTTCTGGACGTTGCAGGCGCTGTTCACCTACTACGTCAGCCGGGCAGACATCCGACGGGCCCAGCAGATCGACGAAACGCTGGCCCTCGGCCTCGAAGACGGCCGGGAGAAGTGGCGGACCGAGGTTGTCGGCGGCGCCGGGACCTTGTCGTTCTTGCGCGGCGAATTCGCCGATGCGGCTGGGCTTTTGGCAGAAGCGCACGCGCATATGGCCGCGCGCACCGACGATGACTTCGACGCTGAATGGTTCATGCCGTACGACGCGATCGTGCTCCACTACACGAGCCTCGCGCACACACGCTGGGTGCTGGGAGATCTGGAAGGCGCGGATGCGGCATTCGTCAACAGCGACGACCGCGGCAAAGAACTCGGCTTCCCTCAGGGGCCCTACAGCGTGTGCTACGCACGCTGGGTGCAGGCATGGGCCTACCTGGAAGCCGGACTGTATGAACGAGCCGCCGAGATCGCCGCCGACATGGTCCAGCAGAGCCAGCCCTACGGCTTCGACCACTGGGCCGGACTCGGCTACACGCTGATGGCCACGGCGTCGGCGGCAGCCGCGCTCGCCGCGGGAAATCTCGACGCGCCACAAATCCCGGACAGCATCACCGGCCTTGTCGGTTGGACCAGCGCGAGCCGATTCATGGGCGTTGCCGGCTGGGTGACCTGGTTCGACGGCCAGGCCGCACGATTACTGATCGCGACCGGTCGACTCGCGGAGGCTCGGAAACAAGTCGACCTCGGGCTGCACCTCGGCCAGGAGTCCGGGATGAGCTTCTACGACGCGGAGTTGACGCGCTTGCGTGCCGCGACACAGGACGATCCCGGAGACCAACACGCAGACCTGGTGGCCGCCTTCGAACTGGCCGTCAAACAGGGGACGCCCGTTTTCGCGCTCCGGGCGGCGCTCGACGACTTCCGACTGCGCGGCGAGGCCGCACGAGGTCTGGTCGACAAGGCGGTCGCCATGTTCCCGGCGGGCAGCACGTGGCCCGAATTGGCGAACGTGCCGTCCATGACGCCGACGGACGCGCTCAGTTGAGGCGAGCCACGCTCAGCGTCACTCCTGCCGCTTCGAGCCGGCCCGTCAGCGCGTCACCCATCGCGGTGACAGGGGTCAGCACCCCGTAGCGATCCGCCAGTGCGTCGCGGTCTTTCACAAGCGTGCGCGCACTTTCACCGAGCATCAGCGCGGTAGCGCTGTAGCCGGGGTCGGCCTGCTGCGCCATCGTCGCGACATACCGTGCGCCAGTGGTGGTTCGGGTATACGTCTCCACCGTGTAGTGACCCCGGGATTCGTTGGTGTAGCCGATCCCGTAAGACGTTGTCATGCCATCGACGAGCCCGCTCGGAAGCATGCCCAGATACGAGCCGGCGAATCTGGTGGCGCCGGCAATGGTCGCGCTCGTCATGGTCGCCATCACCGGGGCAAGGCGCGACGATCCGAGGCTCAGCGTCTCGGTGTACCGCAGCCCGCGACCGTAGGCCCAGCCGAGCAGGGCGTTGGTCCGCCGGACGCAGCGTGTGTTGTACGCGGCCATGACATAGCCGCCGGTCCACACTCCCGCCAGCTCGGGCGCGATCTCTGTCCCACGGCGCATCTGCACATCTGGTTGGTACCCCAGGTCGGGCTCGGCACGCCGATCCGGGCTGAGGCTGTACGGATCATCCATGGTGCGCCGCGTGTCGGGATCGGCGGACGCTCGCAGCAGTTCGACCATCGTCGCCGCCGATCCGCCCGAGATTCCCCCCGCGAATCGCCGCAGCACCAATGTGGTGTCGCCGAGGCCGCCCGCGTCATCGGCGACCGCACGGCGGTGCAGCGCATACACCGTCAGATCAGAAGGGACGGAATCGAATCCGCAGGAGTGCACGATCCGCGCCCCGGTGGCGACCGCGTGTTCATCACACGCGTCGATGCTGTTGCGGACGAAGGGGACTTCACCGGTGACATCGACGTAGTCGGTCCCGGTGGCCGCGCAGACCGCGACGATCGGCAGCCCGTGTTTGAGGTAGGGACCGACGGTGCTGGCGACGACCCGAGTCCGGCTCGCCAGTCGAGTCAGTTCCGCGTAGTCCGACCGCTCTGCGACCAGCACGGGCCAGTGCTGCGCCGAGTGACCGAGGGTGTCTCTGAGCGCGTGTAGTTTCTCCGCGGATCTCCCGCCCAGCGCGATGCGCAACCCATTCCCGACGCGGGCCAGGTACTGGGCCGTCAGCCGGCCGACGAAACCGGTTGCGCCGTACAGCACGATGTCGAAATCACGCTCGGCGGCGTCCATGGCGCTCGACGCTACCCATCCTTGGCCCGGCGTTCCCGATAAGCAGCAACGTGTTGGCGATTGCCGCAGTTTCCGGTGTCGCAGAACACCCGCGACCTGTTTCGCGACAGGTCCGTCAGCACCGCCTCGCAATCGGGTGCCGCGCAGATCTTGAGCCGCCGCAACTCCCCCGCCCGGATCAGGTCCGCCAGAGCCATCGCAAACTCTGCGCCCATCCGCTGCGCCAGCGGGTCGCGTTGCGAGGCCAGGTGCAGATGCCATTCGGGCATCTCGGGATGGCGGGTGAGCCACGGCGAAGCATGGGTGTCGGCCAGCAGCGCGTTGACCATCGCGACGGCCCGCTCCTCGTCATCCGCGGTTCCCCAGATGCGGCCCAACCGCGCCCGCAGCGCTAGGACCGCCGCAAGTTCAGAGTCGTCATGGTCACGCCGCCCGGTCCAGAGGAAGCCGTCCAGATAGGCGTCGAGCGCCGCGAGATCATCAAGCTGCTCGCCATCCACCCGGTCGGTGTTGACCAGCACACATGCCGCCCGCAGTGTGATCTCGGTGTCATGACTAAAAAGCATTTGACTACTGACTTCGATTCCGGATAGCGTTTCAGGACCAAATAGCATTTTACTCATGACATGGGCGGAGGGCTGACCAGTGACGACAAACACCACGTTCCGAACAGGTATGACCTTCGCTATTGCCTCGGCGGTGATGTTCGGCACCTCGGGCCCCTTCGCGAAGGCGTTGATGGAGGCTGGCTGGACTCCGATCGCCGCCGTCACCGCGCGGATGGCGGGTGGCGCGTTGGTCATGGCACTGTTCGCGACATTCGTTTATCGCGGATGGCTGCTCGAGGCGTTGCGGCACCGCACGACGATTCTGGTTTACGGATTGGTCCCGGTGGCAGGCGCACAACTGTGCTTCTACAGCGCGGTCGCCCACCTTTCCGTCGGCGTCGCCCTCCTACTCGAGTACCTGGCTCCGGTGCTGGTCGTCGGATGGGTGTGGACCACGACTCGACGCAGGCCCGCGACACTGACCCTGGTCGGCGCGGCGCTGGCGCTGACCGGCACTGTCGTTGTGCTCGATGTGTTTTCGGGCGCCCATGTCAATACCATCGGTCTCGCATGGGCGCTTGCGGCGGCGGTCTGCGCCGCCTGCTATTTCGTGATGTCGGATCGCGCCGCGGCCGACGGTGACGGGCTGCATCCGCTCACGCTGGCCGCCGGCGGACTCGTCGTCGGCGCGGCCGCCGTTGCCCTCCTGGGCGTCTTCCGCATCCTGCCCATGCGGTTCACCGCGAACGACACGGTCGTGGCGGGTCACGCCACCTCGTTCCTCGTTCCTGTCGCCGTGCTCAGTGTCGTTAGTACTGCGGTGGGCTACACGCTGGGCATCAGCGCCATAGCCCGTCTGCGGCCCAGTTACGCGTCGCTGGTCGGCCTCGGCGAGGTGCTGGCGGCCGTGGCGTGGGCGTGGTTGCTCGTGGGTGAGGCGATTACCCCGACCCAGGCCATCGGCGGCGCTGTGGTGCTGGTCGGCCTGGCACTGGCCGGTCGAAGCAGCGACCACCGGGCGGTGGAGTCGACGTGGCCGGAGACGGCCTGTCCGAAAAGCCTTGGCGAACCGAAGGCCGACGCGCCGAGTCGGTCCGTCGACGCGACGAACGATCGCGCTACCCGAGAGCTCATCGGCGAGCAATAACCCGCGGGCGACGACCGCCCGCGACGGATGGAGTGTCGCGACAACGACCTACGCAGCGGAACATACACCGGCCAGGAAGATGATCCCGTTGCGGACCACAGCCTTCGCGCCCTCAAACGAGCGGCATCCCAGAGGTTTTCGGTCGAGTTCGAGCGCGAGACGGCGGGGGCCGGCAGGTTGGTGGCGGCGGTGGGTAAAGCCAGCGGTAAGCGACTTTCCACGTCACCATGGAATGTCGGTCCATGGCTGCCGCTTGGCCAGGCGATCACACCGATGCAGGCCGTTGGCGGCGGCGTCGTCCTGATCGGCCTCGCGCTGGCCCGGCAGGGCGACCGCAGCGAGAAGGTCGACGCTGCGACCTGGCCCGATGCCGGTGCCGTCGAGGGGCTGACCCCCGCGCCAAACCTGAGAGTTAGGCCTCGTCAGGCGGGTATGGAAATATGGCCGGGTGACTTTGCCGCGCATGTTGGCCCGGGGGGCCGCCCTTCTTGCCGCTGTCGGAGCCACGGCATCCGCCGTAATAGTCGCCCCGAGCGCGAACGCAGTGCCTTGCCCCGATATCGAGGTCGTGTTCGCACGTGGAACTGGCGAACCCCCTGGCGTCGGCCGGGTCGGTCAGGCATTCACCGACGCGCTCACCTCACAGGTCGGCGGCCAGACAGTCACCTCGTACGCGGTCGACTATCCCGCCGACTATGACTTCCTCACCGCCGCCGACGGTGCCACTGACGCGGCCAACCACATCGCATCCATGGCATCGCAATGCCCGTCCACCAAGATCGTCCTCGGCGGCTACTCGCAGGGCGCAGCGGTGATGGACATGCTCGCGGGCGTTCCCCCGCTGGGCAACAAGATCGGCAGCATCGGGTCCGCGCCACCGCTGTCGCCGACGGCCGCGGTCACCGTCGCAGCCGTCGCAGTGTTCGGCAATCCCGCGACCAAGTTCGGCAATCCGCTCACACAAGCGGGCATGTTCGCGGGTCGGTCGATCGACCTGTGCAAAGACGGCGACCCGATCTGTTCAGGTGGGCGAAACCCCTTCGCCCACCACGGTTATGAAGATGCAATGGCTGCACAGGCAGCCGGCTTCGCAGCGGGAAGGGTATAGAGATATGCGTGTAGTTGAGGCAGCAGCTGCATTACTCGTCGGCGCTGCGGCGGCCATCACGCCGTCGATCGCTTTCGCGCCGACCGCCTCCGCGGATTGCCCCGACATCGAAGTCATCTTCGCGCGTGGCACCGATGACACTCCTGGACTCGGAGCCGTCGGAGGGGCGTTCGTCAACGCGCTCAGGTCAAAGGTCGGCGGCCGGTCCGTCGGTTCCTACGCGGTGAACTACCCGGCGAGCTACGACTTCCTAGCAGCCGCTGATGGGGCCAATGACGCCAGCGCCCACGTCCAGTACATGATGGGCGCCTGCCCGAACACCCGGTTGGTGCTCGGCGGGTACTCGCAGGGCGCGGCCGTCATGGATGTCATCGCCGCGGTGCCCATTCCGGCCATCGGATTCAACAACCCGCTGCCCGCCAATGCACCGGACTTCGTAGCCGCAATCGCGGTGTTCGGTAATCCGTCGGCCAAGCTCGGGTTGCCGTTGACGATAAGCCCGGTTTGGGGTGGCCGGTCCATCGATCTGTGCAACGGCGGCGATCCGATCTGCCAAACCGACGGACAAGACCTCAACGCGCACAAGTCCCCCAACTACACAGGCGGATTTGTCAACACCGCGGCCGACTTCGTCGCCGGACGGGTATAGCTCGACACCTCGCGTTCGAACGGGTGCGTCAATTCGTCGGCTAACATCGGCGAGGTGATCATTCGTGTTGAACGCGACAGCATGGGTCATCGCATCCGCCGCGGCCTGGCCGTTGCGGTGATAGCGACACTGACCGCGACAGGCCTGCTCGTGGGCTCCTCAATCGTCCCCGGTAGCAATGCCATTCCCTCGGCGTCGGCCGCGTGCCCTCCGGTCGAGGTCGTCTTCGCCCGCGGTCGCCTGGAACCGCCAGGCACCGGCGTGTTGGGTAACGCGTTCGTCGGCGCACTGCGAAGCCGGGTTAACAAGAACATCGGCGTTTACGCGGTGAACTACCCGGCCGACAACCAGATCGACA
>Ga0318562_10000940_pt1 | contig 13106 bp, 9 predicted proteins | sample GRESIP066b5f18_FD_203688 | JGI IMG/M metagenome (GOLD analysis project Ga0318562, IMG submission 203688) | Tropical soil microbial communities from Luquillo Experimental Forest, Puerto Rico - GRE.SIPMG.066b5f18 | ecosystem: Environmental > Terrestrial > Soil > Tropical forest > Bulk soil...
TCGTCGCCGGCTGCGCGGTTGAAGAGCTCGACGTCGTCGTCACCGTCAACGCCGGGCGGGCTAGTGCGGCCGCGCGGGCGGGACCAGCCGACGACTCACGGCACTAGTCGGCATGCTTGAGCTTTTTGTTCTTTCTGTCCTTCTTCGCTCTGCGTGGCTTCTCGTCGGGCGCCGGTGGCGCTTCGTCGTCCTCGAATTCCACCACCGCCAACTCCGCCTCCGTCGGCAGACGCAGTGCCATCAGCGCTGCGAACGTGTCGGGTTCGAGCTCGACACGATTGATGGTCATGTGTACAGGCGTCCATCCGCCGTCGTTGCCGCGCAGCCGCAGCACCCCACTGGTCGCTCCGTTACCGAATTCCAGTGTCATTCTTGCCATGTGCAGCGCGTCTGCCGGGTTGACCGAAGGCCTGCCTGCTTCTCGCGCGCGCCAGTCGAAGAACGGCGCAGGGTCATCGAGCCACTTGAGCAGTGTCCAGTTGATCGGGTCGACCAAGGCGCGATGCACTCCGGGACGCGCAAGCCCGTCGAGAATCTTCTGTGCCAAATGGTCGGGCGGCAATGACGGACCATCTGCCTCGGCGCGCCAGTTCATGGCCCGACAGATCAGACGTTCACTGCCGTCATCCTGCGACTCCGGGTTGGCGCGGGCAACGAAGCCGACGGAAATCGTCTCGCCGTGGTGATCGGTGACGGTCCACGTACTGCAGAGCTTCATGCCTGGCTCGCCCTTGATCGCCATCGCCAGCACCTTGGTCTCGCTTGCATTGAGGGCGCGCATCGGCAGGTCTTCGGCGAAAGTCCGGCCATGAGTGGCTTCTGTCGATGGATCCCTGCCGCTGTTGGCGATGGATTCCAGGGTGTCCGTCGCGACACCGGCGGTCAGGTCCCACTTCAGCGGCCCGACGACCATCCGTTCCGGCGGTTCCATGTCCAGCGGGCCAATCCAGACGTGGACACCGTGCAGTCGGCCATCCGACATCAGCACGGGCTCAGTACGGATTACGCGATCGTTGCGTGGCGTGATGGTGCTCATCGACTCGCCAGCGCGAACCGTTTCGGATATCGCGGTCTGAATCGCCATCAGGTCAGGACTTCGTCGTAAGAAGATCCTGATGGGGATGAGATTCTTGGTCAAGCGGCCGTCGGCGACAACCACAGCCTCGGCGCCCAGTGTTTCCACGAGCAGCCAGTCGTGGCTCATTGCGCAAATCTTACCGGTCGGCGATTTGCTGATCGCGGGATCGGAATGACAACGAAATCCGCAGGTTCCTGGTATAGACCATGAATTTAACGTCGCCGAAAAGGCTTGCTGAAGTTGCCTGAGAGCCTCCGACAAGGTAATTTACGACTGCGCCTGAAGAATCGGGGCGAAACGGATTGCGTTGTACTTTGTTTCGTCTCAACACGTCTGGCGCTCGGCGTGCCCGATCCGGCACCGTCGATCGCTAGTCCATGGGGGCGGCCGTCGAGGGGTCGGCCGTCGTCGTGGTTCTCACGACATGCTCTGCTCCAATTCGTTGAGCACTAGACGCAGAACACGGACCGCACCCGCCTTGTCCAGCGGATCATTGCCGTTTCCACATTTCGGTGACTGCACGCACGATGGACAGCCGGACGGGCATTCGCACGCCTCGATCGCTGCCGCTGTGGCCTCCCACCAGGTGGCAATCCGACGAAACCCGCGATCGGCGAATCCTGCGCCGCCGGGGTAGCCGTCATAGACGAAGATGGTCGGCAGGCCGGCCACCGGGCCTACCGCCGTGGACAGGCCGCCGATGTCGCCGCGGTCGCAGCTGGCCACCAGGGGGAGCAACCCGATCGCGGCGTGTTCAGCAGCATGCAGTGCGCCAGGGACGCGCAAGGCTTCGACACCGTTGTCCTGCAATGCTTCCGGTGTGATGGTGCACATGACCGCCTTGGTGTCCAAGGTCCTTGTCGGCATGTCGAGTTCGACGAAATCGATCACCTCGCCGGATAGCTCGCGGCGAAGATAGCCGATCACGGTATTGCTCACCGACACCGGCACGAGTCCAAGTGTGATCGAACCGAGCGTCTTTCGCTCGCCGGGTCCGGTCACCGCGATATCCGTCAGTTCACGCGCAAATGTCGTGTAGCCGGGATCCTCGGCGTGCACGAATGCCACACCGTCTTCGAAATCGAGGGAGTCGACGACATAGGACTCGCCCTGGTGCAAATAGACCGCGCCGGGATGAACCGTCGCAGGCGCCCGACCGACGTCCGCACTGCCCAGAAGGCGGCCTGTCTCGGTCTCCAGAATCGCGATCTGGCCGCCCGACGACCCGCGAATGTCGACAGCGGGGTGCGGATCGACACCGGGGCTGGGGAAGTACCCGCTGGGTCTCCTGCGTAACAGCCCGTCGTCGACGAGACCGTCCGCGACGGATTCGGCGTTCCAGGCGCGCACCTCGGCGTCGGTCAGCGGCAGCTCGGTTGCGGCGCAGAGCAATTGCGGGCCGAGTACATACGGGTTCCCGGGGTCGATGACCACTCGCTCGATTGGCTTGTCCAACAGCGCTTCCGGATGATGGACGAGGTAGGTGTCCAACGGATCGTCGCGTGCGATCAACAGGATGAGCGCGCCCTGCCCGCGGCGACCGGATCGGCCTGCCTGCTGCCAGAACGACGTCACGGTCCCCGGGAAGCCGGCAAGCACCACGGCATCGAGCCCCGCTATGTCGACACCCAGCTCGAGTGCGTTGGTGCTGGCCAGACCCCGTAAATCCCCTTCGGCCAGCGCGCGTTCGAGCTCACGACGGTCTTCGGCCAGATAACCCGCCCGATACGACGCCACCCGTTCCGCAAGATCGGGGGCGACGTCTTCCAGGCGTGCGCGCGCACCGAGCGCCGTCAGCTCGGCGCCGCGACGCGAACGGACGAACGTCAACGTGCGCGCCCCTTCAGCAATGAGATCGGCCATCACCCTCGCCGCCTCGGCGCCGGCGGAACGCCGCACGGGTGCGCCGTTTTCGCCGACGAGATCGGTGCGCAGCGCGGGCTCCCACAGCGCAACCGTGCGTGCGCCCTGCGGCGAGCCGTCCTCGGTGACTTCGCGCACCGTCTGACCGATCAGTTCCGAAGCGGTGGCCGCGGGTGAGGCCGTCGTCGCGCTGGCGAAGATCACCGTCGGAGTCGCCGAGTAGCGGGTGCACAAGCGCAGCAGACGGCGCAGGACCATCGCCACGTTCGAGCCGAAAATGCCACGATAGTAATGACATTCGTCGACGACGATGAAACGGAGATTTCGCAGGAACACCGCCCAGCGAGCGTGGTTTCGCAATAGGGACAGGTGGATCATGTCCGGATTGGAGAAGATCCAGCGTGACCGTTCGCGCGCGAATCGGCGCACCTCGGCGGGACTGTCGCCGTCGTATGCGCTTGGGGCCACGTTGCCGAGTTTGGCGACGGCGTCGGTCAACGCGTGCGCGCTTCGCAGCTGATCGTGGCCAAGTGCTTTCGTCGGCGACAGATAAAGTGCGCGCGCACGCGGATCTGTGGCGAATGCGGTCAGAATGGGCAACTGATACGCGAGTGACTTACCTGATGCGGTTCCAGTGCTGAGGACGACGTGTCTACCGTCGTAGGCCATGTTGGCCGCTTCGAATTGATGCGACCACGGCGCGGCGATGCCCCGATCATTGAACGCGCGCACTACATCCGGGTCGGCCCAATGTGGCCACGCGTGTGGTCGCGCCTGACGCGGCGGCAGATCCGCGACATGGCGCAGCGGCTTCTCGTCTGGATCGGTGCCTTCGACCGCGCAGGCGAGCAGCTCGCGGCCGAAATCCGACATTCTTGCCCTCCTGTGGATGAATTGTTCCCTAGTTGCTGTCGCAAGACTGTCGCGAAAGCGCTGAACATGATTGACTATGTGCGGTCGCAGCTTCTGTGTTCGTGTATATGCACTCGCAGGATCGACGTTGCGGTCGCGGTTCCTGCGAGGGTTGTAGGTCGGGTCAAGTTCCGGCGACACACGCGTTGGTATGGCGGTCGGAACGGGCCCGGTACGCCGGAAGTCGGTGGACCGCACCCGGTATTAAGAGAAGGAAAGATCGAAAGATGCCACAGGGAACTGTGAAGTGGTTCAACGCGGAGAAGGGCTTTGGCTTCATCGCCCCCGAGGACGGCTCCGCCGATGTGTTTGTCCACTACACGGAAATTCAGGGATCCGGCTTCCGGACTCTTGAGGAAAACCAGAAGGTTGAGTTCGAGGTCGGTCAGAGCCCCAAGGGTCCGCAGGCAACCGGCGTTCGGTCCATCTGAGCTATCGAACCTGAACGATTCCCCCCGCGCAGTCCGAGAGGACCGGCGGGGGGTTTTCGTTTCTGCGCACAACTGCGGCCCGCCGAGAGCGCACCTGCGCTGCACTGGCCTACTGTCGTCTGCGTGAGCCAGCTGTCGTTCTTCTCGGCAGAGTCGGTGCCGCCAGCGGTCGCCGATCTGACGGGGCTTCTCGCCGCGCCGGGCCAGGTGGTCGTGGTCGGGGAGGGCGCACGGCTGTCCGTGGTCGTCGATCGCCCATGGCGGGCCGTCGCGCTGGCCGAGATGATCGTGGAGGCCGGTTTGGAGCCGGAGATCTCCCGCACCGACGAAAACACCCCGCTCATTCGCACCTGCGTGGACCCGCAGCTGCTCGTTATTGCCGCTGAATGGACCCGTGGAGCCGTCAAAACGGTGCCGCCGAACTGGTTGCCCGGACCACGTGAACTGCGGGCCTGGACGCTGGCGGCCGGTACCCCCGAGGCGGACCGCTATCTCCTTGGCCTCGACCCCCACGCACCTGACACCCATTCGCCCCTTGCCTCGGCCCTGATGCGGGTAGGGATAGCACCAACTCTCATCGGCACTCGGGGCGCGCATCCGGCCCTGCGGATCAGCGGCCGTCGGCGGCTATCACGCCTGGTAGAGAACGTGGGGGAACCACCGGGCGATGTAGAGGCGTTCTCGCTATGGCCCCGGACATGAGGGCATAGCGCCGGAGAGTCAGTTTGCGTCGGCACGTCCGGGGTGCGAAATTGTCAGTTGCCGACGGCAACGGATTTGACGCGAACGCATAAATCTGGCGCCGGACGGCAACAAAGAAGTGGAGCGTAAGCACAGTTGGCTGACGGGGACCGCGGCAGCGGCCGCAACGGAAACGTGCGGCGACTCGTCATTGTCGAGTCGCCTACTAAGGCACGCAAAATAGCTGGCTACCTGGGTTCGAACTACATCGTCGAGTCATCCCGGGGCCACATCCGCGACCTTCCACGCAATGCCGCCGACGTGCCCGCGAAGTACAAATCGGAGCCATGGGCGCGCCTCGGGGTGAACGTCGAGGACAACTTCGAGCCGCTCTACATCATCAGCCCGGAGAAGAAGAGCACGGTCGCCGAGCTGAAGGACCTGCTCAAGGACGTCGACGAGCTGTATCTGGCCACGGACGGCGACCGCGAAGGCGAGGCCATCGCCTGGCATCTGCTGGAGACGCTGAAGCCCCGTGTGCCGGTCAAGCGGATGGTGTTCCACGAGATCACCGAACCGGCCATCCGTGCGGCCGCTGAGGATCCGCGTGACCTCGACAACGACCTTGTCGACGCACAGGAGACTCGACGCATCCTCGACCGGCTGTACGGATACGAGGTCAGCCCGGTTCTGTGGAAGAAGGTCGCGCCGAAACTGTCGGCGGGCCGAGTCCAGTCGGTGGCGACCCGCATCATCGTGCAGCGCGAACGCGAGCGGATGGCGTTCCGCAGCGCCGGCTACTGGGACGTCACCGCCGAACTGGATGCCAGCGTGTCCGACCCGCAGGCGTCCCCACCGACGTTCACCGCCAAGCTCAACACCGTCGACGGCAAGCGCGTGGCCACCGGCCGGGATTTCGACTCGCTCGGCGCGCTCAGAAAGCCGGACGAGGTGCTGGTGCTCAACGAGGCCAGCGCGGGCGCGTTGGCGACGGGCCTGCGTGGCGCGCAGCTCGCAGTCAGCTCCGTCGAGCAGAAGCCCTACACCCGCAGGCCGTATGCGCCGTTCATGACGTCGACGCTGCAGCAGGAGGCAGGCCGCAAGCTGAGGTTCTCGTCCGAGCGGACGATGAGCATCGCGCAGCGGCTGTACGAGAACGGCTACATCACTTATATGCGAACCGACTCCACGACGCTCTCGGAGTCGGCGATCAGCGCCGCGCGCAACCAGGCCCGCCAGTTGTACGGCGAGGAGTACGTGCATGCGACGCCGCGGCAGTACACGCGCAAGGTCAAGAATGCGCAAGAGGCGCACGAGGCGATCCGGCCTGCCGGTGACGTGTTCCAGACGCCGGGTCAGCTGCACAGCCAGCTCGACACCGACGAGTTCCGCCTCTACGAGCTGATCTGGCAGCGCACGGTTGCCTCGCAGATGGCCGATGCGCGTGGAACCACTCTGTCGCTTCGCATTTCGGGTCAGTCGAGCGACGGGCAGCAGGTCGTCTTCAACGCCAGCGGCCGCACCATCACGTTCGCCGGCTTCCTGAAGGCTTACGTCGAAAGCATCGACGAGCTCGCAGGCGGCGAGTCTGACGACGCTGAGAGCCGACTGCCGAATGTCGTCGAGGGCCAGCGCATCGACGCCAAGCGGCTCACACCCGACGGCCACGTGACGACTCCGCCTGCGCGCTACACCGAGGCGTCGTTGATCAAGGCGCTGGAAGACCTCGGCATCGGCCGCCCGTCGACATACTCATCGATCATCAAGACCATCCAGGACCGCGGATACGTCCACAAGAAGGGCAGCGCCCTTGTGCCGTCGTGGGTGGCGTTCGCCGTAACCGGTTTGCTCGAGCAGCATTTCGGGCGGCTGGTCGATTACGACTTCACCGCGGCCATGGAGGACGAGCTCGACGAAATCGCCGCGGGCCATGAGCAGCGCACGGTGTGGCTCACCAACTTCTACTTCGGTGGCGATCACGGTGTGCCGGAATCGATCGCCCGCTCCGGTGGTCTGAAGAAGCTCGTCGGCGTCAACCTGGAAGGCATCGATGCCCGAGAGGTCAACTCCATCAAGCTGTTTGACGATGAAGAGGGTCGTCCGATCTACGTACGCGTCGGCAAGAACGGCCCGTATCTCGAGCGCACCGTCATCGGCGAGGACGGCGAGCCCAAACCGCAGCGCGCCAACCTCAACGACACGCTGACGCCTGACGAGCTGACGCTCGAGCTGGCCGAAAAGCTCTTCTCCACACCGCAGGAGGGCCGTCCGCTGGGCGTGGACCCGGAGACCGGGCACGAGATCGTCGCCAAGGACGGGCGCTACGGGCCGTATGTGACCGAGGTGCTGCCAGAACCGGACGAACCGGATGATGGTGCCCCGGCGAAGAAGAGCAAGAAGCCCACTGGCCCGAAGCCGCGCACCGGATCACTGTTGCGATCGATGAACTTGGAGACGGTGACGCTGGAGGATGCGTTGCGGCTGTTGTCGCTGCCCCGCGTCGTCGGCGTCGACCCGACCACGAACGAGGAGATCACCGCGCAGAACGGTCGCTACGGGCCGTATCTCAAGCGCGGCAACGACTCCCGCTCGTTGGCGACCGAAGAGCAGATGTTCGACATCACGCTCGGTGAGGCGTTGAAGATCTACTCCGAACCCAAACGCCGTGCGGGGCAGCGTGCTTCGGCGCCGCCGCTGCGTGAGTTGGGCGAGGATCCGGCGACGGGTAAGCCGATGGTCATCAAGGACGGCCGGTTCGGCCCCTATGTGACCGACGGCGAGACCAACGCCAGCCTGCGCAAGGGTGACGACGTGCTGTCGATCACCGATGAGCGGGCCGCCGAGCTGTTGGCCGACCGCCGTGCGCGCGGTCCGGTGAAGAGGGCGAAGAAGGCACCGGCCAAGAAGGCTGCGAAGAAGGCGCCCGCCAAGAGGGCCGCCAAAAAGGCCTAGCTCGACACCTCGCTGGCTTCTTCGGCCTTCTCGGTTGATTGTCCGCCGGGCACAATAAGGTTGAGCGGGCGTGCGAGCTGCGTCGGTGCGGAGCGGCCGCGGAGTTCGACGATTTCGCCGACGTCCCAGCACAGCGCTTCGGCGTCCAGGGCGCCGCTGACGGCGATCGCTGAGGCCAGTACGTGGCCCTGCTCCAGCTTGGCGAGTTCGGTGAGGCGGGCGGCTTCGTTGACCGGGTCGCCGATGACGGTGTATTCGAACCGGGCCTGGGCGCCGATGTGCCCGGCGATCGCACGCCCGGCCGATACGCCAATGCCGAACTCCATGTCGTAGCCCAGCATGTTGAGAAGCTCGTCGTGCAGCTCGCGCGAGGCCGCCAGCGCGGCGCCCGAGGCGTCGGGATGCTCGATCGGTGCGCCGAAGATGGCGAGCGCAGCGTCGCCCTGGAACTTGTTGACGAAGCCGCCGTGGCGGTTGACGGTGTCGACGACGACGCGGAAGAAGTCGTTGAGCAGGTTGACGACATCGGCCGCCGGCTGCGTCGACGCCAACTGCGTCGAACCGACCAGGTCGACGAACAACACCGCGACGTCGCGCTCCTGACCGCCGAGCTCGGTGCCCCGTTCCAGGGCGCGACGGGCGACGTCCTCGCCGACGTAGCGGCCGAACAAGTCGCGGAGCCTTTGCCGTTCGGCGAGGTCGCGAACCATGTCGTTGAATCCGGCTTGCAGCAAGCCCAACTCGCTGGCGTCGTAGATCTGCATATGGGCGTTGTAGTTACCGCGCTGGACTTCGCCGAGCGCCCAACGCAATTGGCGCAGCGGATCGGCGATCGCCATCGCCACCAGGATCGTGCCTGCCAAACCGACCAGCAGAGCGGCGATCGCCATGATCAGGATCGGCGTCGTCAGCCGGTCCGCCGATGCGGTGAGAATCTGAAACTTGCTGGCCACCAATGCCAGCACGATCGCGAGGACCGGGACGCCGGTAGACAGCACCCACGTCAGCACCTGGCGCAGGATGACGCCCGCGGCGCGGTAGTTCTCCGGCACACCGCCGCGAAGCGCTGCCACGGCGACCGGCCGGAGCACCCGCTCGGATTGCAGGTAGCCGATGATGGCCGTCGCTGTCGCGCCGAGGGCGGTCGCCACCGCGACAACGGGCGCGGCGTGGCTGGCGACCGGCCAGCTGGCGACGATGAAGACGATGGAGCCCAGGCACCAGTTGGAGACGCTGATGATCGAGCGGTAGAACGGCATCTTCAACGCGCGGGTGCGGGCAAGCTCGGTGGCGGCCGGGTCGCTTTCGACCAGCAGGCTGTCGCGGCGCTGCCAGCGCATGACGGGGATCAGCAGCCGCAGGCTGACGTAGGCGCCGACGGTGAACGACAGGAACAAAAAGCCCAGAAAAACGGCCAGGTTGAAGGCAGGCAGGTCCTGAAGCTGGATGCGGTCCTCGGGCGGCAGCCCGAATCGGAGAAAGCCCAGCACGAACAGCGCGCCGATGATGTCGGACTGCAACATGCCGAGCGTGAACACCGGCCATGGCGTGCGCGCCACCCAGCGGACGAATGCGCTGATTCGCCCGACGGGAACGGCCTCGGAGGTCACCCGTCAACCGTATCGGGCCGGGCAGACCGGAAAGGTCGCTCTGGGACGGACGTGTCGGTTCGGAGCATTACTGTTACCTCTGATGGCCGGGGTATTTACGCGTCTGGTGGGTCAAGACGCTGTTGAGGCGGAGTTGGTGGCCGCCGCGCTGGCTGCGCGCGGTGACTCCGCTCACAATGGCAACGCCACAGGCACCATGACACATGCCTGGCTGGTCACGGGACCACCCGGATCAGGCCGTTCAGTGGCTGCGCTGTGCTTCGCGGCGGCGCTGCAGTGCACGTCCGACGGCGTACCGGGCTGCGGCGAGTGCCGCGCCTGCACCACGACGATGGCGGGCACTCACGCCGACGTCAGGCGGATCATCCCCGAGGGGCTGTCGATCGGTGTGGACGAGATGCGCAACATCGTGCAGATCGCCTCGCGGCGGCCGGGTACGGGCCGCTGGCAGATCGTCGTGATCGAGGATGCGGACAGGCTGACCGAGGGCGCGGCGAACGCGCTGCTCAAGGTGGTTGAGGAGCCGCCGCCGTCGACGGTGTTCCTGCTGTGTGCGCCGTCGGTCGACCCGGAGGACATCGCGATCACGCTGCGGTCGCGCTGCAGGCATGTGGCGTTGGTCACGCCGCCGGTGGAGGCGATCGCGCAGGTGCTCGTCGACTCCGACGGCCTGCCCGCCGAGGAGGCGCAGTGGGCGGCGTCGGTCAGCGGCGGGCATGTGGGGCGGGCGCGTCGGCTGGCCACCGATGAAGAGGCCCGGAAGCGCCGGCAGAGGGCGCTGGGGCTGGCGCGTGACGCGGCAACGCCGTCGCGGGCGTATGCAGCGGCTGAGGAGTTGGTGGCGGCCGCGGAGGCTGAGGCGTTGGCGCTGACATTCGACCGCAATGAGGCCGAGGCCGAGGAACTGCGAACGGCGCTGGGCGCCGGCGGAACGGGCAAGGGCACTGCGGGCACCATGCGCGGAGCGACGGGTGCCATGAAAGACCTTGAGCGACGGCAGAAGTCGCGTCAGACCCGGGCATCCCGCGATGCCTTGGATAGGGCGCTGATCGATCTCGCTACGTATTTCCGCGATGCGCTGCTGGTCTCGGCGCAGGCGGGCGAGATCCAGCCGAATCACCCCGACATGTCGGACCGGGTGGCGGCGATGGCGGCCGTCGTGCCGCCGGACAGGCTGTTGCGCTGTATCGAGGCGGTACTGGAGTGCCGGGAGGCGCTGGCGATCAACGTGAAGCCGAAGTTCGCGGTCGATGCGATGGTTGCGACGGTCGGTCGGGCTTTGCGGAACTGACTTTGGTGGGCGCTACGGCCTGCCGTAGACTCGTGCCGCCCGGTTGCACTGGGCGCGCCACCTTAGCTCAGTCGGTAGAGCGATTCACTCGTAATGAATAGGTCAGGAGTTCGATTCTCCTAGGTGGCTCCACTCATTCCGCGACCGAGCGTGTTTGCACACCGACACGCCGCATTTCCCGGGCATTTCGCGCACGCTCGCGGCTCGCGAGCGATCGTTGAGTGCTATTCGCCGAGCGCCTCCTGGGCGATCCGGCATGCGGTAGCGGCGGCGGGGAACCCGGCGTATCCGCTCGAGTGGTAGATGACCTCTCCGATCTCGTCGTCGGTGAGCCCGTTGGTGCGCGCGATCTTGAAATGGATGCCGAGCTCATCGTTGGCCCTCAGGGCGATCAACATGCCAAGCGTGACGAGGCTGCGATCGCGACGGCTGAGCCCCTCGCGTCCCCATATGCGACCGAAGACGTTCTCCAGCGAGAGCTCGAATAGCTCTGAGCTGTATCCGCTGCCGAGATTCACCTCACCGTCGGGCAGCAAGCCGGGCATCAACTCGCGGAAGACGTTCAATCCTGTTTCGCGCGCATCAGTCATGGACTCACCTTCGCACGGTGATCGACTAGACCGGCGCAAGGTATCCCACTGGGCCGGATGCAAGGCAAACGGACAGGGCTGCGGTGTTCGCGCGCACATTGATGGCGTCGCCGGCGCCGGGCAGCCGCACGAAGACACGGTTGAGCCCGGGGTGGACGGGCACCTTGGTCTCTCGGCCGTCGGTCAGAGACATCGTCATAGAGCCTTCGCTGTTGGCGAGGTAGTTGATTTCCGCAGTCCAGTCCGCCGGCAGCAGCGGTCCGTCGAGCGGCATGCGTACCGGGAAATCGGGCTGAACGAGGTAGCCGCACCTGGGATCGGGCCCCTGCTTGATGGTCCGGACCCAGGTAACTTTCGCGTCGACGACGTGACCTTGATTGTTGATCATGCGCAGTTGCGTTGTCGTGCTTTCGAATTCAGGTCGATCGGGAAGCAGCGCGAACATGTGGCTGGCAAGGTTCTCCGGGCCGACGACACGTTGCAGCACGAATGGGTCGACTTCTTGGTCGAGCATGGGTGCGCCGGACGCGGCGTGTGCTTGGGCGAGATCTGCTTGGGCATTCTGCAGGTACGGTTCGGCGGGATTCTTCTGCCAGACCGTCATGAACGTGGCCGTGGAGTAGAGACTGCTGATGATGAAAGCTGCTGTAGCGGTGACGATTACCGCTGTGCGTGCAGGTGATGCGTCGAGCCATTTGGATCTCCGGCGGTTCGGTGCACACAACCCGACCGCCAAGAGAAGAGCGAGGACCACGACGAGGTCGGGGAAGTACCGCAGGGTCTGCGCGAGCTCCAACACGGTGAACCGAGACGACCGCATGAGATAGATCGGTATCTGGCAGGCGATCGCGTAGCCAACGGCGGCGACCCACAGCAGTCCGATGCGCTCCTTGCGGAGGAATGAGACGACGACGACCGCGGCGAGAGCCAGCCAGCCGAGCACCATGATCGCGATCGGCGGCGTCGCCCACGGCGAGGCGGGAGCCCAGCGCTGCCAGTCCCAGGGGCCGCCGGCGAGGCCGGGCACGATACCGTGAGTGATGGAGCGGCTCAACAGGTCTCGTGTCATTGGTAGGTCGCTGCTCCAGCGCTCCTGGTTGACGACGACGAGGTAGAGACCGATCCAGGCGGCGGTCAGAGCGAGCGAACTGACCCAGAGCCTTGACCCACGGCGCCACACCGTTCGGAGCACGGAACCGTCGCCGGTGACGTGGGCGAGCAGTGCAGTGATCATGAAAGCGACGAAGGGGATAACGGCCGCCTTCTCGAAGAACAGCAGGCCGCCGAGGTAGACGAGGAGTGCGGTGACGGCGTAGCGCTGATTGCCGGTTCGGATGAGCAGGATGGCGTCGCCACACACCCATGCCATCGCAGCAAGCATCGGTAGCGAGTTCAATGCCGCTGCCCACCAGGCGAATCCAGGGATGCCCAGGGGAGTGAAGAGTGCGAACGTCAGCGGAATGAGTAGGACAGGCCGCCATCCGAGGATGACGTGCAGGGTGCGCAGGAGTGCGAGTGATGCGAGCAGTTGCAGGACGACGAGGCTGATGGCCGGGCCGATCCAGTTCAGCGGGGCGACGTGGGTGATGGCACCGGCGACGAGAAATGCGCCGGGCATCACGTGCCCGTCGTGATCGTCGAAGAGTTAACTGGGAGAGAAGTTGCCTTGGGTGCCGGCGCGGCCGACGTGGTTGTGGT
>Ga0318562_10000941_pt1 | contig 13100 bp, 11 predicted proteins | sample GRESIP066b5f18_FD_203688 | JGI IMG/M metagenome (GOLD analysis project Ga0318562, IMG submission 203688) | Tropical soil microbial communities from Luquillo Experimental Forest, Puerto Rico - GRE.SIPMG.066b5f18 | ecosystem: Environmental > Terrestrial > Soil > Tropical forest > Bulk soil...
CTTGCCCGGCATGAAGACCACGTTGTCGTGGCGCTTGCCAACCAGGACCTTCGGAACCGCGCCGGATCGATCGACCAGGATCAAGGTTGCCGCATCCTTTGGCCGGTAATAGGGATGGTGGTCGGCCTCCTTTTCCTCCGGCTTTTCAACGTATCCAGTCTGCACGGCGTCAGTCATTCCATCCCCACTGTTCCTGATGTTCGTTCATTCGCTAAACCGGCGGAACGCCCTCGGGCGGATTGTCGTCGAAGCCGTGCATGCGCAGTGCCCATTGCAGGCCGACGACCGTGCCCTTTACCGGCTGTAGCAGGGCAAGCGAGGCGATCAGCGTGAACGGCAGGTAGATGGCAAGCTGCAGCCAGACCGGCGGCGAATAAGCGGTTTCGGTCAAGAGCGCGGTCGGCACCACGAGGTGACCGACAATGACGATAACCAGATAGGCCGGCAGGTCGTCGGCACGGTGCGGCGTGAAATCGAGACCGCACACCGAACATGTGTTGCCGACCTTCAGAAACGCGCGAAACAGCTTTCCCTCGCCGCACCGCGGGCAGCGGCCGCGAAAACCCCGTTTCATGGCAGCCCAGAGGTCGCGCTTCTCGGCGGAATCGGATCGGCGGGTCCACACGCTGGTGGTGCTCAGGCCTTCCATGATTTGCCTCTTTTCGATTTGCGGGATCCCTTTCTGTCCTGCTTGCGGGTCTCATTGCCACGGTTCTGCCCAGCGCGATCTTTGGCGCGTGCCGGGCGGCGGCGCGGAACCATCTGTCCTTCCGACAATAGCTCAAAGCGTAGCGCACCGGCGATGGGAGCAGCTTCTACCAGACGGACGTCGACGACGTCACCCAGCCGGTGCATGGCACCGCTGCGCGAGCCTACCAACGCATGGCGGGTTTCGTCATAGTTGAAATATTCGCTGCCCAGCGAGCGAATTGGAACCAGCCCATCGGCGCCGGTATCGTCCAGTTTGACGAACAGGCCGGCACGGGTGACCCCGGAAATCCGGCCCTGAAAGGTCGCGCCGACCCGATCGGCGAGATGGTGGGCTATCAGCCGATCGGCGGTCTCCCGTTCGGCCTTCATGGCCCGCCTTTCGCTCACCGAAATCTGCGCCGCGACCTCGCTCAGGGATTCCGGCGTCTCGCTGTCAGGCAGCGCGCCTTCGCCAAGCCCGAGCGCGCGGATCAGCCCGCGATGCACGACAAGGTCGGCATAGCGGCGGATCGGCGAGGTGAAGTGGGCGTAGCGGCGCAGGTTCAGGCCGAAATGGCCGTAATTCTCGGCTGAATATTCCGCCTGCGCCTGCGAACGCAGCACGACCTCATTGACGAGCTGCTCGTAGTCTTGCCCTGCCACCAGCGTCAGCACGCGATTGAAAAGCGACGGACGCAGCGCCCCGCTCTTTGCGAACGGCACATCCAGCGTCTTTAGGAATTCCTGTAAGCCGCGAACCTTCTCGAGCGTCGGCTCGTCGTGCACGCGGTAGATCAGCGGCAGCGCCTTCTTTTCCAGAGTTTCGGCGGCAGCCACGTTGGCGAGGATCATGAATTCCTCGATCAGCCGGTGCGCCTCGAGCCTCTCGGGCACGACAACGCGATCGACGGTTCCGTCCGCATAAAGCAAAATCTTTCGCTCGGGAATGTCGAGATCGAGCGGATCGCGCTCGTCACGTGCGAGTTTGACCGTGGCGTAGGCCGCATAGAGCGGTTTGAGGACGGGATCGAGCAGGGGGCCGGTTGCCTCATCCGGCTTGCCGTCCATGGCGGCTTGCACCTGCGCGTAGTGCAGTTTTGCCGCCGAGCGTATCAGGACGCGATGAAAGCTGTGCGAGCGCTTGCGCCCGTCAGGACCGATGACAAGTCGCACCGAAAGCGCGCCGCGCGGTTCGCCGGGTACCAGCGAGCACAGATCATTGGAGATACGTTCGGGCAGCATCGGGACAACGCGATCGGGGAAATAGACGGAATTGCCACGCAACTGGGCGTCATGGTCCAGCGCCGATCCAGGCCGTACATAAAAGGCGACGTCGGCGATCGCGACGTGGACGATATGGCCGCCCTTGTTGTTGGGATCGGGATCGGGCTCTGCGTGCACCGCGTCGTCATGATCTTTTGCGTCCGGCGGATCGATCGTGACCAGCGGTATGTCGCGCCAGTCTTCGCGCCCCTTCAGGACGGCAGGCCTTGCTGCCTCGGCCTCGCGCAGCGCGCCTTGTGAGAACGCCACCGCAATGTCGTGGGCGTAAATGGCAATCAAGCTGATCGCCTTTTCGCTCGCAATCGAGCCAAGCCGCTCTCGTACCTTTCCCGAAGCAAGGCCAAAGCCGCGCGAGCGAACAAGATCGACGCTGACGAGATCGCCGTCTGAGGCGCCCATGCTGTCGGCGCTGGCGATGTTGAGTTCCTTGCCTGCCTGTTTCCTGTCTACGGGAATGAGCCTGCCGCCGCCGTCGGGAAGCGAGCGGAAAACTCCGAGCACGCGGTGTCTGGCGTGATCGATGACCTTGATGATGCGACCGCGATAGGCAGCGCCTTCATGCTCGCGCGTGCGCTCGACACGCAACAATGCACGGTCGCCGACGCCGGCGGCCGTCCCCGGACGGGCATGGCGCGGTATGTGAATGCGGATTTGTGGCGGCTCGCCGCTTTCGACTTCGTCCCATTCGGCCGGCGTTGCCATCAGTTCGCCGTCGGCATCGCGGCCCGTGATATCGGCCAGCACGGTCGCGGGAAGGACCGTCGTTTCTGTGACCCTCCTGCCAAGTTTCTTTATCGCGCCTTGATCGGCAAGCTCGCGTAGAACGCGCTTCAGTTCCGCGCGGTCGGCGTTCTTGAGACCGAATTCGCGCGCGATTTCCCTGGTCCCGACCTTACCGGGGTTATTTCGGATGAAGGCGACGATGGCGTCCCTGTCTGGAAGGCCATGGTCGTGCTTTGGAGCCACTTACCGGCGCGCCTTTCCGGCGCTCTTCTTCACAGTCTTGACCGCGGGAACGGGCTTTGCCGCCGAGGTTTTGGCGGCCGCCGCCACCGGCGCGCGCGCCTTGCTTGTAGCGTCGGATTTCGGCTTGCCGGTCTGCTTCTTGGCGGCCGCTTTCTTCGCAGGCTTTGGCACTGCCGTGGCCGCCTCCGCTTTGGACGGCTTCTCGGCCTTCTTTTCTGTCTCTGCCTTGCCTGTCTCTGTCTTGTCTGTCCCGGCCCTGGCCTTTTTCGTGCGGGCGGTCTTGCCGCCGCCCTTTGCAGCGCGCTCATCGATCAACGCGATCGCCTCGGCCAGCGTGATCGTATCCTTGTCCTTGTCGCTCGGGATTGTCGCATTGACGCCGCCGGCGGTGACGTAGGCACCATAGCGTCCGCTCTTGACGGCGACCGCGCCAAGTGTCGGGTGATCGCCGAGTTGCTTGCCGGGGTTTGCGCCGAAGCGACGGCCGCTCGGACCTTTGGCGAGCTTTTCGGCTATCAGCGTCACCGCGCGGTTGAGCCCGATGTCGAACACCTCATCGCCGGCTTCAAGGCTCGCGTAGGTCTTGTCATGCCGCACGAAGGGGCCGAAACGTCCGATGCCCGCCGTGATCGGCAGGCCGGTCTCCGGGTGCTTGCCGATCTCACGCGGCAGCGACAAAAGCTTGAGGGCGCGATCGAACTCGATATCGGTGGGTGAGGTGTTTTTCGGGATGCCGGCGCGTTTCGGCTTCTCGCCCTCGGGGTAATCTTTTTGCTCGCCAAGTTGGATATAGGGGCCAAACCGGCCAGTCTTGACCGTGACGTCGAGGCCGGTCTCCGGGTCCTTTCCGAGCACGCGGTCCGCGCTCGCCTCGGAATCGGCTGCAAGCGGTCGCGTGTATCGACAGTCGGGATAGTTGGAGCAGCCGACGAAGGCACCGAACTTGCTGGCCTTCAGGTTCAGCCGACCGGTCCCGCAGGTCGGGCACTGCCTGACGTCGCCGCCATCGCTGCGCGGCGGGTAGATGTGCGGGCCCAGCATTTCATCGAGCGCGTCCAGGACTTCGGCGACCCGCAAATCCCTGATGTCATGGACCGCGCCGATGAAGTCGCGCCAGAAGTCCTTGAGCACTTGCTGCCAGGAAATCTCGTTGTTGGAGATGCGATCGAGCTGCTCCTCTAGGTCGGCGGTGAAGTCGTACTCGACGTAACGGCGGAAAAAGTTTTCCAGGAATGCGACGACGACGCGGCCCTTGTCCTCGCCGTACAGGCGCTTCTTCTCCAGCCTGACATAGCCGCGGTCTTTCAGGACCTGCAGGATCGAGGCGTAGGTCGAGGGTCGACCGATGCCGAGCTCTTCCATGCGCTTGACGAGCGAGGCCTCCGAGAAGCGCGGCGGCGGCTCGGTGAAATGCTGGGTGACGGCGAGGTCCTGTCGCTTCAGGTTCTCGCCCTCGCTCATGCCGGGGAGGCGGCGGCCGTCCTCGTCCTCCTCATCGTCATGGCCCTCCTGATAAAGCGCGAGGAAGCCATCGAACTTGATGACCTGGCCGGTAGCGCGCAGTTCCAGCAGGCGCGAACCCGCCTTCGCCGCGATATCGACGGTCGTGCGCTCGAGTTCAGCCGATTCCATCTGGCTTGCGATCGTGCGCTTCCAGATCAGCTCATAGAGTCTGGCCTGGTCGGCATCGAGCCGGCGGCGCATGCCGTCGGGACGGCGCGAGAGATCGGTCGGCCGGATCGCTTCGTGCGCTTCCTGGGCATTCTTGGCGCGCGTCTGGTACTGGCGCGGGGCGTCGGGCACATAGGCGTTGCCGTAATCTTCGCCGATCACCTTGCGGGCTTGTACAATCGCCTCATTGGCGATCTGAACGCCGTCGGTACGCATGTAAGTGATCAGCCCGGTCGTCTCGCCGCCGATGTCGATGCCCTCATAAAGCCGTTGCGCGACCCGCATGGTATGGGCGGGCGCAAAGCCGAGCTTGCGGCTTGCCTCCTGCTGTAGTGTGGATGTGGTGAAGGGCGCCTGCGGATTGCGGCGCGCAGGCTTGGCTTCGACCGTCGAGACGGTAAACGTTGCGGCCTCGATCGCTTTCCTGAAGTCCTCGGCCTCGGCACCTGAGCCGATGTCAAGGCGCTGGATCTTTCTGCCGTCGGCACCGACCAGACGCGCCTCAAAGGCCTCACCGCGTGGCGTGAGCAGTGTGGCAACCAGCGACCAATATTCCCTTGGAACGAACTTTTCGATCTCAAGCTCGCGGTCGCATACCAGACGCAACGCAACCGACTGCACCCGGCCGGCCGAACGGGCGCCCGGCAATTTCCGCCACAACACCGGCGAGAGGGTGAAGCCCACCAGATAGTCGAGCGCACGACGCGCCCTGTAGGCATCTACCAGCGCGCCATCGATATGGCGCGGATGCTTCATCGCCTCCGAGATCGCCTGCTTGGTGATGGCATTGAAAACCACGCGCTCGATCTTCTGATCTTTCAGCGCGCGCTTTTCCTTCAGGATCTCTAGCACGTGCCAGGAGATCGCCTCGCCTTCGCGATCAGGGTCGGTGGCCAGAATCAGGCGCTCTGCGCCCTTCAGTGACTTGGCGATATCGTTGAGCCGGCCGGCCGCCTTGGGATCGATCTCCCAGATCATCCGGAAATTGTGCTCGGGATCGACCGATCCGTTCTTGGCTGGGAGGTCGCGGACATGGCCGAAGGAGGCCAAAACCTCATAGGACGAGCCCAAATATTTGTTGATCGTCTTGGCTTTCGCCGGCGACTCCACAATGACGATATTCATGCAATTCCAGTGACTTACGGGGAAATTTTGGGCAGCTTTCGCGGGATTCGCAGCGGCCCCTTCGAACCGAACATGGGTTCTGATGACGGTCCTGTCAAATCGTTAGATGTTGAAGGCCCTGCAACCGGAACCGTCTCAATATCTCAAGGGTTGTAAAATACCATCCAAAGGTTGCGCTCGCATTGAGGGTATTGTAACAATGTTTCGCGGAATCAGATGGCTGGAAGCAGGAAAGCGCGGAGGCAGAAGGGCGCGTCGCCGCGCAAGCGTAGGCACGCGCTGGCAGACCTGCCAGATGGCCCGGAGGAGGCGGCGGCCTTGATTGCGGAGACCGCGATAAGCCTTGCCGATCTTGCCCGTCGCCACGAACTCGAAATGCTCCACCACCTGCTGGCGATGGTGCAACTGGAAGCCGAAGAGCACATTCGGCTTCGCAGCAAGCGCAAGCTGTCGTGAGCCAACCACTTGAGGTCTGATATTGGTAATGCGGTCCTCCAGATGCGTGGCGAATGTCAGAATTGGCCCCCTAGATCAACGACACCAGCCCGCCGCCTGGCCGCTCGAGCCGTCCGGCCAGCTCCAGTTCGAGCAAGACGGTACGGACCACCGACGGCGGCGCGTTGGCCATCCTGATGAGATCATCGACCAGAACCGGGCTCGGCCCGAGCAGGTTGACGATGCGAGCGCGATCATCGGCCTGCGGATCTGGCTCTGGCGTTTCGCTCTCGCCTTCATCCAGGGGAAATTGAAGCGGCCGCGCCATGATCGGTTCGAGAGCGCAAATGACGTCGGATGCTTCCGTGACGAGGGTTGCGCCCTGCTTGATCAGATCGTTGGTGCCGGCCGAGCGCGGGTCGAGTGGGGAACCGGGCACTGCGAACACTTCGCGGCCCTGCTCGCCGGCCATCCGCGCGGTGATCAGCGATCCCGAGCGGTGGGCGGCTTCGATCACAACGACGCCAAGAGCGCAGCCGGAAATCAGGCGGTTGCGCCTCGGAAAGTCCCGCGCCCGCGGCTCGTGTCCGAGCGGCATCTCGGAGATCGCGGCCCCGCCGCCGCCGACGATTTCCGCCACCAGCCTGTCATGCTCCGGCGGGTAGATCCTGTCGTGTCCACCCGCCAGCGCCGCGACCGTGCCGCTGGCAACGCTCGCGCGGTGAGCTGATTGATCGATGCCCCGGGCAAGACCGGAAACGATCACAAAGGCCGCCTCGCCCAGCTCGCGCGCAAGCTGGCTTGCGAATTTGAGGCCGGCGGCGGAGGCGTTGCGGGAACCGACGATCGCGATCATCGGCCGAAGCAGGGTTTCGAGCGAACCGCGAACGCCAAGCAGGGGCGGTGCGTCGTCGAGCGTGGCAAGATGCGGCGGATAGAAGGCTTCCTCCGGAGCGATCAGTTGGACGCCGAACTCATGGCACGCATCAAGCTCGGCATGTGCCTCGTCCTTGCTGCACACACGCATCTGGCTTGACGCGCCGCCGCGTCGCGCAAGCTCATGGAGTCGTTGCAGCGCCGCGCCAGCGCTTCCGAACTGCTGCAGCAGGACGCGGAACGTGCGCGGTCCGACGTTATCGCTGCGGATCAACCGCAAGCGGTCGATTCGCTCGGCGTCGGTCAGTTTCTTTGTGTTGTTGACGGCGTCCACGCGATCTCCCGGCGGATAGCATGGCGCAACCCCAGGGAGCATGGAAGAGAAATATCGCGCTCACGTTTATCCGCGATGCTGGCTTGCCCGATGCGCGCTGGATCCGTAAAAGCGGGTGAAGGCATCGTGAGAGCGCCGCCATGATCTTCCTGGCAGAACTCCAGGGTCGCATTGACAAGGGCGAGCTTTCGCCGGACGGGGCGCTGGCGCAGTCGCTGGAGGCGATCGCCACATATGAGAAGGCGATCGGCGCCTTCGCTTCCCTTGCCGAAGCTCCGTGCGCCCAAAAGACCGGCCGGCTCCGCGGTATCGCGGTCGGCATCAAGGACATAATTGAGACCTCTGATCTTCCGACCGAGATGGGCTCGCCGATCTATCGGGGGTTTCGGCCGCGCGCCGATGCGCCCGTGGTGATGATGCTGAAGCGGGCGGGTGCGACCATCGTCGGCAAGACCATGACGACAGCGTTTGCCGCTAACGACCCGACCGCAACACTCAATCCGCGCAACCATGGTTACACGCCGGGCGGATCGTCGTCAGGCTCGGCGGCAGCGGTGGCCGCAGGCATGGTTCCGCTGGCGCTGGGGACGCAGACCGCCGGCTCGGTGATCCGGCCGGCCTCCTTCTGCGGGGTCGCCGCGATCAAGCCGTCGTATCGAATGTTGCCGACGGTCGGCGTCAAGTGCTTTTCGTGGACACTGGACACGGTCGGCCTGTTTGCCGCCGGTGTCGAAGATGTCGCACTCGCCCTGTCGGCGATGACCGGCAGGCTCGAATTGCTGGGCGATGGGGCGGTCAAGGCGCCGCGCATCGGTCTGCTGACGCAGGATTTTGCCGGTTCTCCGGACGAGGAGGGAAGTACGGCTCTGGAGATTGCGCGCGGCGCGGCCGAGCGCTCGGGGGCGCGGGTTCAGGTGCTGGAATTGCCCGATGTGGTTGCACAGGCCTGGCGTATCCAGCCGATCATCCAGAACTTCGAGGCACACCGGGCTTTTGCCTGGGAATATCGCGAGAACTACGACGCCATGCCGCCGCTGCTGCGCGCAAGGCTCGACGAGAGCAGGGACATCACCGTCGCCGATTACGATGCCGCGTGCGCGATTGCATTGCGTGCGCGAGCGGCGCTGCGGGAGACATTCCAGCAGGTCGACGCCTTGTTGACGCTGTCGGCGCCGGGCGCCGCGCCGAAGGGATTGGCCTCGACCGGCGACCCTCGCTTCAACCGGCTGTGGACGCTGATGGGCACTCCCAGTGTGAACGTGCCCGCCCATATCGCCGCCGGCGGTTTGCCCGTTGGCGTCCAGGTTGTCGCTGGCTATGGCGACGACGCGAAAACCTTAGGCGTGGCGGGCTTCCTCGAGGCGGCGCTGAAACTCCACCGCTAGATCCGTGACCGGTTCGGTTGGCTTCGGCGCGGGCGTGAGGTCCTGGACCCGCCTCGCGCTTGAGCTGAAAAAACGCGCCTCTGCCAGCAGACGGGACGGCCTCGCACGCCTGGCTTGCGCCGCGTCCGGGATGTCGGTTGGTGCGGAGGCTCCCTGTGCGTCGGGAGTTTCGGTCGAGGCGGTTGTTTCGACTGGCGCGGCTTGCGGGTTCGATGCCGACATCGACCAGATCTGAACGGCAGACAGCAGCGCGCTGGCAGCGCTCTGCGGCACGGCAATTGCGGGCTGCGCCGCACCGTTGAGATCCGGCTCGTTCGCGCCCGATGAATCGAAATCGATCATCCTCGGCACCCCCGCTACGCAAGCGAGGATGACAGGCGTGACAGGTTTTCGCCAGACCAGCGCTGGAGTTGCGAACAGGATTAGCGTTGGCAGCGCAGCAAGCCGCGCGAGGTTGCCGGTGCTCACCCTCGTGCTTTAGGACTTCTGTCCAATCTTGCCCTCGGTCCCGGCCCGTAGCCGCCTGATGTTCTCGCGGTGCACATAGAACAGAAGCAGCGTCAATACAGCAAACAGCGCGGCAAGCGCCGCATGGCCGAACCACCACAAGAGAATCGGCGTGATGAAACTTGCCGTCAACGCCGCCAGCGAGGAATAGCGGAAGGCAAGCGCCATCGCGAGCCAGATCAGGCAAAACAGAAGGGCTGCCGGCCAGTATAGTCCGAGCAACACGCCGATATACACCGCGACACCCTTGCCACCTCTGAAGTTGAGCCAGACCGGGAACAGGTGACCCAGAAATGCACCCAGTGCCGCGAGCATCGCCGCGTTGGGTCCGCCGAAATAGCCGGCGATGACGACGGCCGCCGTACCCTTCAGCATGTCCAGGATCAGCGTAGCCGCGGCCAGCCCCTTGCGCCCGGTCCGCAGCACGTTGGTGGCCCCGATATTGCCCGAGCCGATCGAGCGCAGGTCTGGCGTTCCCGCAAGTCTGGTGAGGACCAGCCCAAACGGAACCGACCCAAGCAGATAGCCAATGACAAACGCTAGCGGCAGAGAGACTTCAGGTCCCATAGGCGGCGCTCCCCCGGCATATTTGCCGCGCATCACACATGCTCAAAGACGGTCCGTCCACTGACGATCGTCCGCATCACGCGTCCGGAGAACCTGGCCTCATCGAACGGCGTGTTCTTGCAGAGCGATTTCAGATCGGTCGGGTCAAGTACCCACGGCGTATCGGCGTCAATCACGATGACATCCGCCGGCGCACCGGGGCGCAACGAGCCACCCGGTAGCCCAAGCAGCTCCGCGGGCCGCGTCGACATCGCCCGGATCAACGTCTTCCAATCGACCTCGCCACTGTGGAACAACCGCAGCGCAGCCGGCAGCATGGTCTGCAGGCCCACCGCGCCTGAGGCCGCTTCCGCGAACGGCAGGCGTTTGACCTCGACGTCCTGCGGATTGTGGTCGGACATGATGACGTCGATGAGGCCGGAGCCAAGCGCTGCGACCAGCGCCTTTCGATCGCTTTCCGAGCGCAGGGGCGGCGATAATTTCAGGAAGGTGCGGTAAGGACCGATATCGTTTTCGTTCAACGTGACGTGATTGATCGAAACCGAGGCGCTGACCGACAGGCCGGCATCGCGCGCCCGTTTTAGGATTTCCAGCGAGGCGATGCAGCTCACGGCGGCCGCGTGGTAGCGCCCGCCGGTCAGCGCCACGAGGCGGACGTCGCGCTCCAGCATGACAGCTTCGGCTGCGTCCGGTATGCCGGTGAGGCCGAGGCGGGCGGCAAATTCGCCCTCGTTCATGACGCCTTCGCCGACAAGATCCGGATCTTCGGTGCAATGCACGATCAGGGCATCGAAATCACGCGCATAGGTCAGCGCGCGACGCATGACTTGCGCGTTGGTGACACTCTTGTCGCCGTCGGAAAATGCGACGGCGCCGGCCGCCTTCAACAGGCCGATCTCGGTCATTTCCCGACCTTCAAGGCCCTTGGTCAGCGCCGCCATCGGGTGAATGTTCACGATCGCGGTGTCGCGGGCGCGGCGCAACACGAAGTCGACCGTGGCCGAGTTGTCGATCACCGGCAGGGTGCCGGGTTGACAGATAATGGTTGTGATACCGCCCGTCGCAGCCGCCTGGCTCGCAGAGGCGAAGGTTTCGCGGTGACTGAAACCGGGCTCACCGACAAAGGCACGCATGTCGATGAGGCCAGGCGCCACGATCCTGCCGGCGCAATTGATGATGTCGGTGCCTTCGGGCACGCCGGCCGCCCCGATGCCGCGCCTTAGATCACGAATGACGCCATCGGCGATCAGGACGTCGCCCGGACCGTCGAAATCGCGCGAGGGATCAATCACGCGCGCATTGGCGAGCAGGATCGGGCGGCGGTCGGTCAGCATCGGCATCCAGGCTCTAACTTCCCTTGCCCCTTGCGGAGCCGCTGTTAGGCGTTGGGCAGGTTGCGGGCGAGCGCTTCCAGCACCGCCATCCGCACCGCCACGCCCATTTCAACCTGTTCGCGTATCAAGGACTGCGCCCCATCGGCTACGATGGAGTCGATCTCGACGCCGCGGTTCATCGGCCCCGGGTGCATCACCAGCGCGTCCGGCTTGGCGTAGGCAAGCTTCTTCTGGTCGAGCCCGAAATAGTGGAAGTATTCGCTCGATGAAGGCACGAATGAGCCGTTCATGCGTTCGCGTTGCAGCCGCAGCATCATCACGATGTCGGCGCCGGCGAGCCCCTCGCGCATGTCGCGCGCGACCTCGACGCCCATCCGTTCGATGCCCGGCGGCAGCAGGGTGGAGGGCGCGACCACGCGTACCCGCGCGCCCATGGTATTGAGTAAGAGGATGTTGGAGCGCGCCACTCGCGAATGCATGACATCGCCGCAAATCGCGATCACCAGCCCCTCGAGGCGGCCCTTGTTGCGGCGAATTGTGAGTGCATCGAGCAGCGCCTGGGTCGGATGTTCATGCGAGCCGTCGCCGGCATTGATCACGGAACCATCCACCTTGCGAGCCAGAAGTTCCACCGCGCCGGAGGCATGGTGGCGCACCACCAGGATGTCCGGGTGCATGGCATTCAGCGTCACCGCGGTATCGATCAGCGTCTCGCCCTTGCGCATCGAGGAGGAGGAGACCGACATGTTCATGACGTCGGCGCCAAGACGTTTTCCGGCGATTTCGAAGGAGGATTGCGTACGGGTGGAGACCTCAAAGAACAGGTTGACCTGGGTACGGCCGCGGAGCGAAGTGCGCTTTTTGTCGATTTGGCGGTTGAGCTCGACGTATTCTTCGGAAAGGTCGAGCAGGCCGGTAATATCGGCAGCGGAAAGGCCCTCTATGCCCAGCAGGTGCCGGTGACCGAGGACGAAGGTCGATTTCGAGACGTATGTCATTAAAGCCAGAGCTATAGGCGGGGTTTCAGGGCGGGGCAAGGGCGAAAGGCGCTCGCCAAAGTTATCCCCCGGTGGTTCCGCGCTAGGGTAAATGAAGGAGGCGATGCTACGGAGCGTTTCGTGAAGGCAACAGCAATTGCGCTCGTGGTTACGAGCTGCCTGGCGTCACAGGCCCGTGCCGGGGCCCTGCCGGGCGGCTTCGTCTATCTGCGCGACATCGATCCCACCATCATCCAGGACGTCCGCTACGCGACCTCGAACAATTTCGTCGGCCACCCGCTTGCCGGTTATGAGGCCGCCGAATGCATCGTGAAGCGCGAGGTCGGCCTGAGGCTGAAGGCGATCCAGCAGGAACTCGCAAGTCGCAAGCTCTCGCTGAAGATGCTCGATTGCTACCGGCCGACGCGCGCGGTCGCCGACATGGTGGCGTGGTCGCGTGACGGCAGCGAAACCGCAAACGATCGCCGCTTCAACCCGGCGTTCAACAAGCGGGATCTGTTTCGTCTCGGCTTTATCGCGCATCGTTCGCAGCATTCCACGGGAACGGCGCTCGATCTGACCCTGGTTGATTTGACCGCCGACAATTCAGCAACGTTCGATCCCAACAAGACCTACGCCGATTGTTCCGCGCCCGCTGGGCAGCGCGCGCCAGAGGGCAGCGTCGACATGGGCACGGGTTACGATTGTACCGACGTCAGGGCGTACACAAGGGCTACCTCGATCACGCCGGCCCAGCGTCGCTGGCGCGATCAGCTCGTGGCCGCAATGGCACGGCAAGGCTTTATGAACTATTCGAAGGAGTGGTGGCATTTTTCCCTGCCGGGCGCGGGCGGGCCAGCCTATGATTTCCCGGTGACCGCGCGCCGCAATTGATTCCTTTCGAGGACCGGCCATGACCAAGCCCGCTTTCGCCACCCATGAAGTATTC
>Ga0318562_10000943_pt1 | contig 13093 bp, 9 predicted proteins | sample GRESIP066b5f18_FD_203688 | JGI IMG/M metagenome (GOLD analysis project Ga0318562, IMG submission 203688) | Tropical soil microbial communities from Luquillo Experimental Forest, Puerto Rico - GRE.SIPMG.066b5f18 | ecosystem: Environmental > Terrestrial > Soil > Tropical forest > Bulk soil...
ACACAGAAATACCCCGGCAAATTAACCGGTAATATTTTGCGAATTAATTACCAGGGATCTTCTTTGCCCTTAGATATAACAGTCCGTCCAAAAAATATTCTCATACGCCTTTACGGCGCTCCTCTTTCACTACTTAAGGGTGCTCATGGATGGCTTGATGAATGTCTTAATCTAAAAATTGACAAAAATACGCCAAGCTCGTTTATCGATTGGATAGGCACCATGGAATCGGCCTGTCCCTTACCAGTGAGCACAGCGCAAGGAGATTTTTTGCTCAAGCTTGCTGAAGATATTTCAGCGCTTCTGGTAAAGCGCATCGATCTTGTCGATCAGTCAAGAATGCTGTGCCAAAAAATATTAGCGCCCTCCGATTTAAGACTATTACGAATATTTCAGAATAAAGATGGCTGGTACCAAAGCAGAGGCTATACGCTCTCTGATCCCCTTTCACAACATACCATAAAAGAGCGAACCAAAAGCTTGCACGCGATTACACTCGTAGAGCTCGATCACGTGATTAATACTAAAAAACCAAGCTTTGAAACAAAATTGTTTCGCGCCAAGAAATTAGAATATCAACTAAAATTTCCTACACCACCAACACCATATTTATTCGCTCACTTTATGGCTTGGCTTTGGGAAAACGATTGCGCAGCCTATTCGAAGCTCTTGATTCTCCTCGAATGGTATGAAGATTTTAGTGGCAAAAATTATTCAAGCTATATCGAGTCAAAGTTATATAAAATATTAAACAAGTAATTTGATAGCCTGAATTATATCTGGACTCAGCGGTGTTTTTTCTTGGGTCCAATAATTAAATAAAACTACCACACCCTCGCCTTCAGCAGCAATTCGTTGATGCTTTTGGCTATATACAGCATATTTCATGGTAAAACGATCTGTATCTAATTTTATTACTTTTGCTCCTGTAAATACAACATCAGGAAAAGTAAGTGGCACGCGATATATACACGAAGTGGATTTTAATATAGGACCTATGCCAGCGTCTTTTATACGATCGTTAATATAAACTTTTTGAAAATACGCGATGCGTGCGTTTTCGAAAAGACGAAAATATATAATATTATTCACATGCCCCATAGCGTCCATATCGCCCCATTCTAGGTTTCTTTCAACAACGACGGGATATTCTTCTAGGTAAGTTAAATAATTCATGATGTTTTTGCACGCTTATTATATTAGTTGTTTAATAATTCGATCCGCGGCAACTCTACTTGAGAGAGAGCCACCCAAATCAGGCGTCGTATTACCCTGCTCTATGGAGTTTTTAAGAGCATTTTCTATATCATTGGCTGCCTGCTTATAGCCAAAATAATCCAGCATCATAGCGACAGTCATAAACATAGCAAAAGGATTGGCTTTGTCCTGGCCAGCAATATCTGGCGCAGAGCCATGAACAGGTTCAAAAAGCGCTATGCCCCTGGGGTTTAAATTGGCGCTTGCGGCAAGACCTAAGCCTCCTGTAATTCCTGCCCCGAGGTCACTTAATATATCGCCAAATAAATTACTTGTGACCACTACATCAAAAATCCCCGGGTCCTGAACCATTTGCATTGCCGCTACGTCAACAAAGCGATGTTCTGCGCGAATATGGGGAAATTCCTGCGCCGTAGACTTAAAAACTCGCTGCCACAGGCTTCCACCAAATCTTATGGCATTACTTTTATCCACAAGCGTCACCAAGGAACGCTGCGTGCGTTCGGCATAAAGAAAAGCTTCGTTAATTATTCTTTTCACGCCCTCGTAAGTATGAATACTCTCATCGATTGCAACTTCGTGATCAGTACCAAGATTAAGAGCACCTCCTGCGCCTGCATATAAATCTTGAGTATTTTCCCGAAAAATTATTATATCTATATTTTTGCGAGAATTAAGAACACTTAACGATTCACTTAGAAGCTTTATGGGTCTTAAATTTATAAATAAATCTAAGCCGGTACGAAGTTTCAAGAGAATTTCTCGCCCATGGGCCATATCGGGTATACGCGGATCACCAAGAGCGCCAAACAAGAGAGCATCATATTTTTTAGGAATTGCAAAAAGTTCGCCTGCAGGAATACCGACTCTTTCTTTAAGCCAACGCTCGGCCCCCCAATCTACTTTGTCTAAAATAAATTTAATACCGCGACTTTGACTCAGAGCATGCAAAAGACTTTCGGCATGGGCCATTACTTCAGGGCCAATACCATCACCCGGGATAAGCAATATTCTCTTCATGATTATCCTCAATAATAACTTGTCTCTCATGTAAGACCAAAACAGCTCGGGAAACTTCACCATCGCGATTTCTTACAACACCAAGTTTGGCTTCTATGTCAAATATACGACCATCTGCCACTTCGAGCTTAACAGGAAAAGGTCCATCATGAGCATCTCCATCAAATGCTTTCTCCATAGCTTTTTTTATTGCAGGACAAAACATACAATCGCTTATAACTTTACCTTCAATTTGGTGGGCTGCTAGGCCTATTAAACATGCTGCAGCCTCGTTAGTATAATTAATATTTAAGTTACTATCGATAATAAAAACAGGCTCTTCAACCCTGCCTAAAACCGATCGTAAAATATTACGCATTTCAAAAATTTTAGAAGATTTCTTTTGTTCAAGCGCTTCTTGTTGAACAAAATAGCTCTTGAGACTACGTGTTAAAATAGCTACTTCATCACGTCCTCTAATAGCTATTTCTTTAAGCTCGCCCTGCTCTATTTTGCTGGTAATCTGACGCAAACGACGTAAAGGACCAACAACCCATCCAGGAACAAAAATAGCAAAAATAGGCATGGCAAACATGAGAATCAAAAATAAAATCAATTGATCACGTCCGACGGTCGATAAAGACGCTAAAGCGAGCTTTCGTTCTTGTTGCGATAAAACAAGTACACGTTCTTCGAGCATATTGAGCTCTTTATAAAGCGCTATTATACCCAATCGCGGTGGAGCAATCGAACTGCGATTAGCCACCGCGCGCTCAGTTAAGCTCTGTAATCGAGTAGCTAGACCTTCTAAGAATGCCGGGGGGCCTATATCTATGTCGTGAGGACGCCCTCTTACAATATGGGTTATTCGTTGAACAACATGCTCAGAAGCTATGAGTGCGTTTTGCCCACGCTCAAATTCGTGGTCAGAAAAGAAAGCCCAGAGCGCCAAATCGAGTTCTTTTATGGCAATTCTAACGCCAAGTATGCTTTTTAAATAGTCGTCATGCCCTATAAGCGAAACGGTCCGTTGGAGGACTTTTTCGGTTCTTAATACTCCAACGAAAAGTGCAGGTACGGCAATAAAAAATCCTACTGCGAGAGCTAATCTAACGCGCGCTCTAATACTTGGGCCGGTACCTATATAGCGGCGCAACTCAACGTTTTGTGAACTCGTAAGAGCGGTCTTCGCGGCTACCGAAATTTTCGCTAAAATATTATTGCTATTATGAGAAAGCACTTAATTTAATCCTTGCGTGATACCAACTCAATTTGGTTTTGGTTACCTACGATGATCAAGATATCATCTTCACCAAGAACAGTGTCCATTTCGGGTACGGGCAAAAGATTTAATTCTTCCTGCGCATCTCCTCGATCATCGATAGTTCGTTTTTTGCGCTGAATACCAACAACTGCGACTTTATAGCGATCGCGCAATTGACAATCACGCAAGCTCTTTCCTATTAAATCATAACGCGGACGAACATGGGCTATTATCTGTCCTGTCGATAAGTTAATCTGATCAACAACTCCTGTAGAAATCAAAGACCTCGCTAGTTGCTCACCCATCTGCTTTTCGGGATAAATTATACGTGAAGCACCCACCCGCGATAATATACGTCCGTGAAGCTCTGATGCCGCTCTTACTATTATGCGGCCTACGCCTAAATCGCTGAGCGCAGCACAACAGACTATACTCGCTTCAAGATCATCTTCACCAAGAGCAACGATAGCTGTATCAGCTCTATCCACACCAAGAGTTCGTAGGCAATCTATATCTGCAGCATTCGCACAAATCGCCTGACCAACTTCGTCCTTAATTAACTCTACGCGAGCTTGATCTGCATCAATTGCTACAACATCCCCTCCGCCAGCATATAACGTGCTCGCAGTATGTCTGCCAAACTGTCCAAGGCCAATCACAACAAAAAGTTTCACTATTATCTCCTAGCCGACTGCCATGCTGCCTTGAGGCAATTGGTACCCGGGGGCCATTTTTTTCCCGCCAATAACAAGAGCTAAAGTTAAAGGCCCTATTCTTCCAATATACATAACGCAAATAATAAGAACTTTTCCCCAATTATTAAGTAAAGAAGTAGTGTCTAAACTCAACCCAACTGTTCCAAAAGCAGATACGGTCTCGAATAATAAATTCTCAAATTTTAAATCTTGAGTAGCAAGAAGAAGGGTAAGAAATACCGTAATGACCATCATTGAGACCATGAGTATGGCCAAACTGCGATTTACAATAGCTGGAGGAATACGTCGCCCCATTATTTCAACATCTGACCGTCCTCTTATCATGGCACGAAGAGCCACAATGCTTATGGCCGCCGTTGTAACTTTAATACCTCCACCTGTAGAGCCTGGTGCTGAGCCTATAAACATATAGGCAACACCAATAAGAATAGTCGGTGTTGAAAAAAGCATCGTAGGAACAATATTAAAGCCAGCCGATCGAAGACTTACCGTATGAAAGAGCGAAGCCATAATCTTACTACTTACTGCTAACCCATGCAAAGCGCCGTCGTATTCAAAAAATAGAAATAACAACATGCCAAAAATATCGAGAATTACATAAGCAACGAGAACAACACGGGTCTGTATTTGTAATCTATCCCATACTGCTTTAGGTTTTTTTATAGCCCAAACATCGCTATTGGTTAAATCTGAAATCACAAAAAAACCTACGCCACCGCTGGTTATGAGCAAAATAATTATGAGACAAGCCGCAGGGTTATTAACAAAAGCCATGAAAGAATCAGGAAATAATCCCAGGCCTGCATTACAAAAAGCAGATATGCTATGAAAAATTGACCACCACAGCCTATTCTCAAAACCAGGAACTTCGTCGCGGCAAAAAATAAATAAAGCCAGGGCTCCGATAAACTCGGCGGTAATAGTAATAGTAGCAACAGACTTAATAAGAGACTTAAAGCCTTCTGGCGTCGATACATCAAGAGCCTCGCTCATACCAGCCTGTCTCCTAGAGCTTATAACTCCACCCATAAAAACCGCGAAGGCCGCGGCCATAACCATGATTCCTAAGCCACCTGCTTGCATGCCGTAAAGAATAATAGCCTGACCAAAGCGCGTAAAATAATTGCCGATGTCCAGCACAGATAAGCCTGCAACGCAGTTAGCAGAGGTCATCGTAAAAAGAGCATTGATAAAACTCGCCCCATGACCGTCAATAGTCGCAGCCGGCATGGTTAACAAAATAGTTCCCACGCTAATATTTGCTATAAAACTTAAAGCCAGCGTCTGACTGGGCTTTAAATTAAGAACACCCACAACACGAATACCCAAGGGTGTACTAAGCCACTTCATAAAATAATTAAGAGCCAAACGTATGATAATTAGAGCCGCAGCTATGCGTGGCATGGGGAGCACAAAACAAACGAGAACAAAATAAGCACAATCAGCTTTTTCTTTTTTTAGAAGCTCAAAAAATCCATGGCGATATATATAAACCTGGCTCATAACAAGATAAAAATAGGCACAAATCAAAGCGATATCAAAACCTATGACAATACGATACCAAAATAGATTTTTTCGCATATCGAATATCAACTCAAGACCAAATACAGCGAAACATAGAATAATTAAAAACAGCATTGATGCGCTTTTTATCACTTTATGCATTGCTTCCATCTTGGTCCCTAATTTTATTTTCGAATATAACTAAGAAGCATTTATCACGCGTGCTTATTCTGAGAATTTCGCTCTTGGCAATTTTAATTCTTCTGTCTATTTTGCTCAGCTACACGTATTTAACAACGAGAACATTCAATGAAGAAAATTTATTGGCTATTATGCTTAAGCTTCTCTTTTTATTTCCCCTGCGTGATTGGCTCTAATTCCTATGATTTGGCAGACGATAATTGGCTCACTATAGCCAATTTCTTGGAACCTAAGAGCAAAATTTATCTCTCTTTAGTCTCAACGAGATTTTATAAAATATTCAACGAAGATTATATTAGGCTAGAGCATTTATATGCTGCTTTAAATTTATACTTAGAAGAAGAACCTAAACCATTTTTTACCGATATTAATATTACTAAGCTCAAATACTTAGATATAATTTCTGGAAAAATAAAAGACCTAGCCGATTCGGCCTATCAAAAAAATAACCAAATACTTGAATTACGCGCCCGATCCGTTCTGGATAGTTCACAAGAAGACATCATGGATTTTCTTAGTCATGTGGAACAAATAAAATATTCCATCACCTATAACTTAGAAGGGCATGAACACTTCGAATCTTTGCATAGTATCTATAACGTAAACGACTTAGAAGATCATCTAACAGAGAAACCACGATGCCGTATTATCAGCTCACAGGTAAGAGAAAAAAAATACCTCAAATACGGCATTATATTCTGTGGTGCTACAGTTGGTATTTTCGCGGCCCTTGATCTATTTTATCGATTTAATTCTTATTACGGCTTTCCTCAAGAAGTTTACGATGATTTTCTGAATCAAACTAACGTAACAAATTTTCTCCAAGAGCCATGCTTTGGTTGTGAAATTAGTACAAGATACCAGCCCAGAACTTTTGATCATTCGGTACTCAACCATAAAGCTTATAATAATTCACATGCTTTTTCTTTTTTTGACTGCTCCCGCGCGAGTGATTTAATAAAAACTGACAACGTCTCTTCCTGGATCGACTATATAACGACAAATGCACGCCTTGAGTCTTCATTTTGGAAAAAACCTATAGAAGCTCTTGTTGATAAAGACGAGTCCATGGTTAAAGCGGTCACTATGTGTAAGAGAAACCCTGATAATAAGACCCTCGATTGTGGAAGTATTTATACCTTCGGTCGTGGCTCGGATGTTGAAATTAGATTTAAAAAGGGTAACCCCGAATGCGTCGCAAACAACGAATTTAATATGCGTCACACCAATTGGCACATAGGTTGGTATTGCTCTAGCATAAGTGCCGGCATTTTTTGGCTTATATATTTTGCACTGCCTGTCTTGAGCTTTGTTAATTATTTTTAATTTTCAAGCCAAGCTCTTTCGCCGCCAAAATGACGAAGCAAATAATAAAAAATCTATTAAATAAAATGGAGAAATTATGCTTCGTATGTGGCCATTATTAGTTTGTTCTACGCTCTTTATCCCGAAGCTTTTTGCATCGACGCATGATTTAGTAAGCATGTGCATGAGAGCAGCTCCAAAATTAGACTGTGAAACGCTTTCTCAACAAGATTTGCAATCTTTGAGTCATCTCTGCTCAGATACCAGCAAGACACTTGAGCCTTGGAGTGGCTTTGGCATAGGTGCTACTGAGAAACTCGATAAAACTGGCGCTTTAAATCTGGTCATGGATAAAAGCAAACAGGGCTCAGCTAATGGCCGTACTGCGTGTCAACAATATAAAGCTTATAAATACCCCCGCACTGAATATGATATAAGCGCTGCTATCATAGAAGCCAAAAGCAAAGGCTGGAAAGTAAAAGCAGTAGGAGCGGCTCATACTGACAACGAGTTAATCTGTGGTGATGGCATGGCTCTTTCTAACCGGTTCATGAATAAAATTTTTGATATAGAATATTTCGAGGGAGTAGAAACGGTTCGCGCTCAACCAGGCGTTACTATAAGACAATTGGGTGAGTGGCTGCACAAACGTCATAAGTCTGTCGGATTTGCGGTGGTCGGATATGAGGCTGTTACCTTGGGTGGCGTCATTGGCACCGGTGCGCATGGCAGTGCGATTTACAATACTGCTTTACTTTCTGATAAAATCCAATCGCTTCGACTTGTCGGATCTAATGGCCAAATTCATGAACTCACGCGGGGTAACTTAGAGCAAAAAAAACCGCAACTTTGGCGAGCACTCATACTTAATCTTGGTATGATGGGAATTATTAGTGAAATTAGAATACGCATAGAAGAAGATTTCCAACTACATGTCGTCAGTGAAAAATTAGACGACACAGGTCTTTTCGTTGATGGCCAAGGTATGTGGTCCTATGTCAAACAGTGCGATACTGCTAGTTTTCATTGGTTTCCCGAGCGTCATAACCACAAAGGTCGCTTAATTCGCAATTGCGGACAAATAATAAGAAGACAATCGCAGTCATGGGAAGATTTTAGTAAAAATGTCGATAAAAAAGCTCAATATACGCTTCATGCACCTGATATTCCTCATGTTTATTATAATTTCATGAAACGCCTCTTACATAAAGGCGCATGCGATCCGCGTGAGCATTTTAAAGTTGAGCGTATACGGCGTTTTGATTTACCGATTCACCCACCTTATGCCAAACAAAGAAATATCTTAATTCCCGGTCTAAGCCCTCTCACCTCTCATCCGAGCGGTATTATTGGCTGGTCCTTTGCTATGCAAAATTCTGTCGGTAGCAAAGAAGGCAATGAATATAGGCAAACCGACTGGGAAGTAGCTATCCCCATAAAACGATCGCCAGAAGTATTTCGCTTTTTGCGTGATTTCATGAATGGAGAATCTTCTTCATATGAAAAAGCCTTTGCGCTGCAATCGGTGGGATTTTTTATTCGCTTCAGTAAAGCGAGCCAATCACTCATGTCCCACGCTGCTATAGGTGGCGATTTCGCTCCTGATGACACCATAATGTTCTTAGAACTTTCTGAGTTTCTTCCGTTTTTTAATATAAAAAATGCCCGAGAGAAAGAAATCGCCGATGCTATTATGAACGAATATGAAAGGCCTTTTAGAGTATTTGTGACTGAACTTATTCAAAAATTTGGGGCGCGTGTTCATTGGGCTAAAAATCGTCAAGAATTCTTTGAGCTCCAACAAAATAACCGTGAACGCCAAAAGCAAATTTCTACTTTTGCGCATTATGTAAATACTTTTGATCCCGATGGAATATTTAGCAACGCACTCAGCGAAAGACTTTTTTCTACAGGGCAGAGTTTAGAAAATTAAAAGGGGCTTTTATTTGTAAGAATTTTTAAGAATAATTTAAATACCAGTTCGCATGATTTTTCCTGGTGCTGCTTTCGCGAGAGATTTTGTAGTAAATATCTCCGACTGATAGTGCCTAAAGGACCACTTACTGCAATGCACAGCGTACCTAAAGGCGCATAGACGCTACCGCCCGTTGGCCCAGAATAGCCAGTAGTACTGATGGCCCATGTACTTGCGAATTTTTGTAAAGCCCCTTGCGCCATGAAAGACGCAACTTCTTCGCTGACCACGCCAAATTTTTTTATGATATCTTCGTTCACCCCAAGAAGATCTATTTTAGCTGACTCGGTGTAGGCTACAATAGCTCCCAAAAACGAATTGGAAGCCCCAGGAATATCACTCATGCTCACCGCTATAAGGCCACCCGTGCACGATTCCGCCACAGCAATTGTCTGTTGAGAAGCTCGCATTACTTTTAATATTTGTGATGCCATAGTCGAGAAACTTTTATTTTCCATGCCATAGTATAGCAGAAATAATTTCCAGGCACGTCGAGTATTGTAAAGAATTTAATTATCGCTAAAATTTTCTCGACTAATAAATATTTAATTGAGTTTAATATGTTCTTAAAAATTTTATCTAAAGCATGGATCGCTGCACTATCTTTATTCTTGAGCACTATAACCTTGGCTATGGACCCAATTACTCCCGATGACCTCAGTATCGTTAGTTTTCGTCATAGTCCTGAACATGTGCGTGCAAAAGCGGCTCTCGCTAGTCGAGGCCTGTGGTTGGAGCACGAAATTTCATTTGAGGAGTTAAAAAATCGTGGTCAAATTTTTAGAAACTCTTCCCTGGGAAAAGATTTTTTAACAGCAATGGAAATCATAAACAACGACGATAAAGTAAGCAATTTTAGACTTAAGACACAGGATTGTTGCGATTATTATTTATCTAGAAACAAAATATTATTACAACTAATAGCTAAAAAAGCTTTTTGCCCAACAGTACCAAGCAATTTTCAACAAAAAAGCGTGGGAACTTTTTGTATAAGTGGCTCTACCCTTGGCCATAATCATCTTACCCTCATACGCAAAGAAACAGAAGGCGTATATTATTATGATTATAAAATTGCTACAAAATACACCATGACTCTAGTAACTAATACCGACAGAAAAGTCCCTCTAGTTATTGATTGTTCATACCTACAACCTAACTTAGATGACAACGATAATAGTTATATAATAAGAAGCATTGATATGATTTCTTATATCGAAAAATCTTCTGTACTATTTATCGAATTGCTGCACACACTTTATGAACCCCTATCTGCATACGCTCCGCTAAATACAGAGGCCTTTCGAGTAGTTTATGGTGAAAATCATGGCGTGCCTATGACTCGTCAAGTCCTCATCAATGATTTGGATTTTTTAGTAAAGCTTGAAGGCGTACAAACGCTCGGTCTAGAATTTTTACAATCATCCCAACAAAAGCTGCTCGACGATTATATTACGATAAATGACAATTCCGAAGCCGAAGGTATTTTGGCTATCATAGAATCTCAATTACGTAGAGTAATACCAACAAGCCATTTAGAACGACCAAATGTTTTAGATGTTATTCGCAAAGCTCGTACCGCTGGGATTAAGCGAATTATTGCTTTAGACCATGAGCATCTATTGCCTTTAGCGCCCTACGAAGGCCGAATTATATATCAAAATGCTTTTGCTCTGATTCAATTAGTAAAATTAGCAAATTTGGCAGACGGAATAGTGATTTTAGAGGGGAACGATCATGTAGCGGGTCTTGCTATGAGTTTAGGAGCAAAGGCCAAAGATCTAGCCCTCATCGAAAATGAGCAAGGATTGCCTTCTACTGCTTTTGAGAGAAATTGTTTAAAAGCACGAGGCTTTGCAGGCGTATCGCCGAGCAAAAGGCATTTATAAAAACCGCCGATTTTGTCCGTCGACAAATCTATTCCCATTGATAAGCTGTCTTCAAATTTCTGTTTATTAATTTTTGCGCTAATTTGAGGATTTTAACATGATCAATAATCGTGCGAACTCTTGTTCTCTTCTCAAGGTAATAGGGTTATTTTCACTTTCTTTAACGCTATCAGCCATGGATCAACCTGAATGGGGCGCGAGCGATTTGGTTGAACTAAATGCCCTAAGAGAAGCTCTTGCTCAGGCACCTCGAGAAGTATTATTTTTTAATTTGCCTCCCAAAGCGCTGTATAGAAAATTAATTTTTCTAGCCCAAGAAAGTAACCTTCTTTCGCAGCAAATAGCCGAAGCTCTTGAGGTTCTTAAATATGGTTTTTATCCAAATGACTTACTAGATAATCGCGATCTTCTCAGCTTGTTGACGCTGGCCGATACGGTCGGCATGACTTATTTGACTCAAGGTGCTATTGAGCGAAAAAGCCTGGAAAATTATAGCACTGTTAATCCTTTTGAATTTTCATCCGAAACATTAGCCAAAGCGATTACCTTGGTTCAGGTTAGCTGGTTCAAAAAAATTTCCATTGCGTCGTTGCGAGACAGAAAGGCCGTTGATTGCCCTATTAGAAACTGGGTAAATAACGACAGTAAACTAGGGTCGCTTTTTAGTTTGAAGCTTTTATTAGAATCTAATAATAAAACCAGATTAAAAAATTTTACTAAGCTTTACCGGACCGGTCTAAAATTAGAAGAAATGGGTAATATCGCAGGTAGTTTGGTGATTTTTTCTGCATTAACCAGGTCGACAGTTTCTAGATTGGTCGAAGATGTTGAACAAACTTACCCTAAGCTAAAACAATATGAAAATTACAATAGTGAGCAATATAACCTAATAAACGAAGCAATACAAAAACCATCTTATCTTTTGCCATCTGTAGTGCTTTCCAAACACCTAGAAATGACTGATAATACTCCTAAGGACAATCAGGAAAATATGATGAGAAAATTTGCATTATCTCATCATACGAACCTAAGTCATGCTAACTATAAATTTAATCTTCAAGAACACGAACAAGTATTAATAACATTATTTTCAAATATTTTGCATCAGGCTCACGAAGATGTGTTTAGTGCTCTATCGGCCATTATAAAACCATACTCATACAAAAAAGAAGAAAAAGCCGCAGAAAATTGCGAGACATGGGGCTCTCTTGAATTAGTGAATTTTTTCCTTGATCGCAATTTAAGAGAACCCTTGGAAAAATTAATATGCTGTGGCATTTCCAATGGAGAAGCATTAAAGAATATATTTGAGAATTGCTCTCGTGACGAAGAAAAGGCTCGAATAATTTCCTGCCGTTATGCACTGCCCCAGGAACTAAGTCTTAGCCTGGTTAAAAACACAAAATTTGTAAAATGCGCCACTCCTAGTTTGAAAAGAACCAACTCAAGCATGAGACTTACACCAAACGTTAGAAAACGTGGGTCTAATAAAAGAAATGGCGATAAAATCCAAACTACGCCCGCAGCTAACGACACATCACCGATTAAAAAACATGAGAATAGACTCGAATTAATTATTAAAAACGATGAAATTACCGAGTTTCCAATAAGCCCTCGATTGATGACGCCCAAACAAGCAGAGCCAGTTCTTAATTTCAAAAAATCCAATCGTCTCTCAAATAGTGATGAAGAAAAAGCCAAGAAATTCATAGAATTAGATAGTAGCGAAGTTAATAATATTATTTTCGCCGCGCATTTAAGCGATCCTTTTTTTGTCGAAAGCATATTTGTCAAAAAATCAGGAAAGCACATTTTTGAAGAAGCAGTGAGAGCCATGAATAAAGAAATTGAAAGATTAAATCTTCAGATAACTCACTGTGAAATTCTTATGGACAATGACACTGCTCAAAAAAATAGAAATAAAATCAAAAATCTGCGTAGTTTCTTCGGCGTCAATGAAAAAAATATGTATTTTTTATATTTTACGAGTATAAAAATTAAAGAAAGTGATGCTGAAAAATTAGCA
>Ga0318562_10000945_pt1 | contig 13076 bp, 9 predicted proteins | sample GRESIP066b5f18_FD_203688 | JGI IMG/M metagenome (GOLD analysis project Ga0318562, IMG submission 203688) | Tropical soil microbial communities from Luquillo Experimental Forest, Puerto Rico - GRE.SIPMG.066b5f18 | ecosystem: Environmental > Terrestrial > Soil > Tropical forest > Bulk soil...
AGGACGCCGAACCCGGTCTCGCTCAGACCGAGCTCCTGCTTGATGCGGATGCCGATGATCGAAAAGATCGTCCATACGGCGAAGCACACTGTGAACGCGATTGTCGACGTCCACAGGGCCCGTAGGTCCGCCCGGTTCGCCTGCCAATGCTGCGAGGGAAACATGGTGCCTCCGAGGCGCGCTCGCGCGCCTTTGCTCTGTCGGTGTGGTGGAACAAAATCCCGCCGGCCAAGGTGTCGCCTTCCGACTGGCGGACGCGATCTTGCTCGGCAGCTTTGTGTGGGGAGGCCCGTCGTTGGGCGCCGATCGCCGGGCGTCGTCGCCCCGCCGCTCCTTTTATGCAGGAAGTGTGCCGATCACGCGGAAGCCTGAAAAGTGAACCGCCACAAGGCTTGTGCAGCTTACCGCCGACTGTGCCGAAGTAACGGACGACTAAACGATCGTCACCGGCCTGCCTCGGCTGCCCAACGAGGATGCACAGTTGCGATACTGGCGCCGCGTCACCTGTTCGCTGCCGCGGAATCGCCTATAACACCTGCCGGGATTGGGGACGGAGCCGAGGAGCCATCATTTTGCGCAGTCCAGTCGCCGTCCGATCGTCCCGCAAGGTTCTTTGCGTCTTCCCCTCTTACACACCGGCCTTCGGCACGTTCGCGCACGCCTTCCCGCTCCTCTACAAAGTGCGGGCCTTCATGCCGCCGCAGGGGCTCCTGGTGCTCGCGGCCTATCTGCCGGAGAGCTGGCCGGTTCGCTTCGTCGATGAGAATATTGCGCCGGCGAGCGCTGCCGATTTCGCGTGGGCCGACGCGGTTCTGGTCAGCGGCATGCACGTGCAGGCGGGCCAGATACGCGACATCGGCCGGCGCGCCAGGGCCGCCGGCAAGGTCGTGGCGCTTGGCGGACCATCCGTCTCGAGCGCGCCCGAGATGTATCCCGGCGTCGACTATCTCCATATCGGTGAGCTCGGCGACGCCACCGACGAGCTGATCGCTCGGCTCGACCGCGACATCTCTCCGCCCGGCGCGCAAATCCGCCTCGAAACGGGCGAGCGGTTGCCGCTGCCGGATTTTCCGGTTCCCGCCTACGGCCTCATCGAGCTCGGCCGTTATCTCATCGGCAGCATCCAATTCTCGAGCGGGTGCCCGTATCGCTGCGAGTTCTGCGATATTCCGGCGCTGTACGGCCGCCAGCCGCGGCTGAAGACGGCGGAGCAGATCCTGGCCGAGCTCGACGCGATGATGGCACAGCCGGCGCGGCCGCAGACGATCTACTTCGTCGACGACAATTTCATCGGCAACCGCAAGGCGGCTCGCGAGCTCTTGCCGCACCTGGTCAGCTGGCAGAAGGCGCGGGGGTTCCCGCTCGCCTTCGCCTGCGAGGCGACGCTGAATATCGCCAAGCAGACGGAGATCCTCGCGTTGATGCGTGAGGCGTGCTTCGTCAACATCTTCGTCGGCATCGAGACGCCCGAGGTCGCCGCGCTGACGCAGATGCAAAAGGAGCACAATGCCAAGCTGCCGATCCTCGATTCGATCCGCACCCTGAACAGCTACGGCCTCGAGGTCACCTCGGGGATCATCCTCGGCCTCGACACCGACGGCGACAGCACGGCCGATCGGCTGATCGATTTCATCGACGAATCGCGTATCCCGGTTCTGACGATCAACCTACTCCAGGCGCTGCCGAGGACGCCGCTCTGGGACCGTCTCGCCCGCGACAATCGCATCGTCGACGACCCCGGGCTCGAATCGAACGTGCGTTTTCTCCGGCCACACGATGACGTCGTCGCGGCATGGCGGCGGTGCATCGCCCACGCTTATGCACCGGAGCGGCTTTACCAACGCTTCCACCACCAGGTCGACGCCACCTACGTCAACCGGCTCAAACCGCCCGCTCGCGGCCGGCTGACACTTGCCAATCTGCGGATGGGGGCTGTGCTCGGGTCGCGGCTCGCACTTCGGCTGGGCTTGCGCTCCGACTATGGCCGGCACTATTGGCGCGCCGCCGGCCACGCCCTCCGCCGCGGGCAGATCGACGCCATGATGGGGATGGGCTTCGTCGGCTACCACCTGATCCAGTTCACGCGCGAAGCCCTGCGTGGCGACCAGAACGCCTCGTTCTATTCGACGCGCGAGCGCGAAGGCCGCGAGAAGGCCGTGGCGGCGTAATCGAGGAGGTCGCTATCCCTGCGGTTTCAGCGCCGGCTTGACGACCTTGGTCTTCTTGTCCGGCTTGGTGGGTTGCACCGGCCAATATTGGACAAGATTCTCCGGCACCTCGTTCGGCGCCAGGGCGTCGTCCGGGAGGCGTTTCCACACTTGTGTCTGGCCGAATATCGGGATGCCGACATAGCCGCGCAGCTTGAGCTTCTGCCCGTCCTGGGTCACTTCCATATTGGCGTTGTAGACGCTGCCATCGCGGGGATCGAGGATGGTGCCCTTCTCATAGAGACGGCCAGTGCGCTGCATGCCCTTGATCATGACAAGGCCGAGCGCCGGATGGTTCTTCTGGTCGCCCGAGCAAGCGGTGCAGAGCGGATTGGGATCCTGGCCGGCTGGCACGATCATCTTCACCATGGCGCCGTAGTAGACATTGTCCTGCTCGAAGATGAAGAACCAGGCGCCGATGTGCGTGTGGGGATCCATCTCCTCCCACAGGCCGGCGGCGGTGGGCTCGCTCGCCGCAGCCGACGCCGTCGCCTGCGCGGCGCGAACGGAAACTGCCCAACCAAGCGCCAGAACAAGGGCTATCGCCGGGAATACTTTTGACCTCATACCACACACTCCCTAGCCGGTACCGGATGCCAGCCTGCCCCTCAGGCCTCATTCGGTGTTGCGGGACGTTGAACGGTTTTGCCCCCGCTATCTGACTGACGCTTACGCCGGTTCCGCGACCTCGATCACACACCGTGACTGGTAAGCACTTCAAGACAGGGCTTGCTCAATTTTGAGCGATTTGCCTGCAGGCAGTGCAGGAAGACCTCGCTGTCGGAGCCCGGCTTGATCGAGGCGCAATAGCGGCGAACGTCCGGACGGCATGCCGCTTGTTCCTTGCTCGAACCCTCGTACTTCTTCCCGCCGGGAAGAAATGGGTTTTCACTCGCCGCAAACGCGGTCGCGAATGACAAGGATGAAGCGGCCGCGATCAAAGCCGCGACCAGTGTTGCCTTCGCTATCGTCATTGCTTCCTTTGCTCCTGAAAATCGTCGCCGAATTGCCGAACGTACCTAGCCTACCGGTCGGGCGAGTCAATCCGCCCAGATCCACTTCGCGCGCGACCAACCCGCCTTCGATCGGAAATTCGCAGCAAGGGGCTGCCGATGCCGCGCCGGTCACCGTGATGGGATATAGCCAGCCGAGACGGGCGGAATTCGGGCAAAGCGGCGACCTATCGGTCTTCGACGATCTCGCGCGGCTTGCCCATGAGCAAGGGCTGGAAAAGGACCGCGGCAAACAGGGTGCAAAGCAGCGACAGGGCTAGAAGCTGGCCCATGCTCGACGTGCCGGGATGGCTCGAGAACCAGAGGCTGCCGAAGGCGGTGGCAGTGGTTAGCGCGCTGAAGAACACGGCACGGGTGAGGCTGGTTTGCAGGAGATTCGTCTGTCCCGCCCGCCACGCCATGATGTAGTAGATCTTGAAGGCAACGCCGACGCCGAGGAGGAGCGGTATGGCGATGATGTTGGCGAAGTTGAGCGATAGCCCCACCAGCACACAGGCTTCGAGCGTCACCACTCCGGCCGTCATCAACGGGATCAGTGTCAACAGCACATCGCCAAAGCGCCGCAGGATGATCCAGAGAAGCAGCGTTATCGAGACCAGCGCCCAGATGCCCGCCTCGACGAAGGCACGGATAATGGTGTCGCCGGCTCGCAGGATCGAGATCGGTCCCTCGATGGCGGTGGGCTCGACGGCGAGCACCGCCTTCGCGAACTGGCGCATGGCCTGATTGTCGTTCGCCGAGCCCTTCGGCGAGATCTCGACCCGAGCCCGTCCATCCGCCGTCTCCCACTCGCGCTTGAGCTCGGGAGGAAGCGATGCTCCGGTTACCGGCTGCGCCTGCAACACTGCCTTCAAGCTGTCGAGAAAGACCTTGAGCGGCGGAATGAAGGCAGCCTCGGCGCGATCGCGCAGCTGCTTGTCGCCGGAGGCGACCTTGGACAAAGCGGCGGCGAGCCGCTTGGCCGCCACCGCGCCGGAGCCGGTCTGATCCGCCGCAGCTGCATTGAGGCGGTCGGCGCCCTCCTTCAGCGCGTCGAGGTTCTCCTGATCGCTCGGCGGCGGCATCACATTGGCCGGGTCGAAGGCATCGGCAAACGTCTTCGCCGCATCCTCTATCAGCGGCAGCTTGTGATCCTGATCCGCGGGAATGAAGCTCGCGAGCGTCGTCGTGCGCCCGACTTCCGGCACCTTGGCAAGACGCTCGGCAATGGTCCGGGCCTCGGCTGGCGAGGCGGCAAGGACTTCGATCGTGTTCGGGTTGCTGGTGGGGTCGCTGCTGATGTCGAGATAGGTGGCAATCGATTCGGTGGTGGGATTGCGCAAATGCATGGGGTTGAAGTCGAATTCTACCCAGTAGAGGAGCGGCAGGCCGGCGACGACGACCGCCACCGTGCAGGCGATGAAGGCGATCCGGTTGCGCTCGAGGAAATTGTCGAGCGGGGCGAGGAACGAGAAGCCGAGCGGTTCCGGTTCGCCGGGCGGGCTCAACAACCGGATCAGGGCTGGCAAGAGGGAGATGCTGGTGACGAGCGCAATCAGCATGCCGAAGCCGGCGATGAAGCCGAGCTCGGAAACCCCGCGATAATTGGTCGGCAGAAACGACAGGAAGCCGGCCGCTGTCGCCGTGGCCGCCAAGGTCAGCGGCGCGCCGACGAATTTGCCGGCTCGCTTCAGCGCCGTGGGAAGATCGTCGACCTCATGACGTTCGGCGCGGTAGCGGACGCTGAACTGGATGCCAAAATCGACGCCGATGCCGACGAAGAGCACGGCGAAATAGACCGAGATCAGGTTCAGCGTCCCGACGGCCAACAGGCCGAAGCCAGCGGTGAGCACGAGGCCAATGAAGAGGTTGATGAAGACCGCAACGATCAGCCGCCAAGAGCGCAGAGCGCGCCACAGGATGAAGAGGACGATGGCGACGGTGATGATGCCGTTCCGCACCGCGCCTTCCTTGATCGTAGCGAACTCCTCGTCAGCGACGGCCACCGGCCCGGTCAGCCGCACCCGCGCCTGGTACTGCGGCGCAATATCGGCTGCGATCTTGCGAATGGCCGCGGTCGCCGCTTGGCCCGCCTCGACCGCACCGTAATCGAGGATCGGGCGAATTTGGATGAAGCCGCGGAGCTCGCCCGCCGGCGGCGGATGGCCTTCGATAAGCACGCGCCAGGAGAAGCTCTCCGGCTTGCCGGCGATGACACCCTCGAGCGTGTCTGCAGCCATGCTGAAGACGCGGGTGAAATCATCGAGCTTGAGGCCGCCGCCCGGGCAGGGCGAAGCTTCGCCGCTGCCGTTTGCGCCAGCACCGCCGTTCGCCTGGAGTCCGAGGAGGCCGTCCTCGAGGCCGCTGATCAGCCCGCGCAGACTCTGGTCGATGGCGAGGTCGTGAATCAGCGGCTCGCCGCACTTCATTTGCGCAACGATGGTCTTCAGCTGATCGGTCGAGGATTGCAACAAGAGGCCTTCGCGCGCGAAGAACTCGCCGCCGCCCAGCTGAGTGACCTCGTGAAAATGGTTCTTTTCCGCGGCAAGCGCCTCTGTCAGGGCAGCGGTTGCCGCGCTGGCCAGCTCCGGCGTCGGCGCCTCGACCACGGCGATGATCGTATCGAAGCGATTGAACGCCCGCTCGAAGGCGACCTCGCGCTGACGCCAGTCGACGTTTGACGAGAGGAGCGCGCTGATGTCCGAGTTAATCGCGAAGTGGCCGGCGGAATAAATCCCTGACGCCGCCGCGAGCAGGAACCCGACCACGACGACCTGCCAGGCGTGGCGGGTGCAAAACTGGATCAGGCGGACAATGAGTGACGTGAGCATGGGTTACCCGGCAACCCTTCGGTCGCGCTCATTGTCGAAACGTCGATGCGAGCGGCCACCCATCCTGGTCGGATTCGCAGCCGGCAGCAGCAGCCCTATGGCTGGGTTGCCGGCGCGGTCGGCTCATTCGCCCGCAACTGTGGCTTTGCGGCGGCGGGCGGCTCGGCGTGGATCCGGTCGAGCATCTCCTGGACGTGACGCGAGAAGACGAACTCCGCCGGCCGTTGGCGATTGAGCGCGATCTCCGGCGCCATGGGTCCGCTCGTCCGCACGCCACGGAGCGCCACCCAGGCGGCATCGAGCGGATTGGCCACCGCGGCATTGGCAGCGGTCGGCTCGTAGCCGCAATGCGCCATGCAGTTGGCGCACTTCTCGTACCGGCCGGTGCCATAGGAGTCCCAATCGGTGGTCTCCATCAGCTCCTTGAAGGTCTTGGCGTAGCCCTCGCCGAGGAGGTAGCAGGGCTTCTGCCAGCCGAAGACGTTGCGCGTCGGCATACCCCAGGGGGTGCAGTGGTATTCGCGATTGCCAGCGAGAAAATCGAGGAACAGGCCGGAATGCATCAGGTTCCATTTCTTGCCCTTGCCCAGGGCAAAGATCCGGCGGAACAGCTCCTTGGTCTTGCGCCGATTGAGGAAGTGATCCTGGTCGGGTGCCCGCTCATAAGCGTAGCCGGGCGAGATCGAGACGCCGACACCGAGCTCGGCGGTCAAATCGAGGAAGGCCGCGACGTCCTCGGCGGGGTGCCCGTCGAAGATCGTCGCATTGACGTTGACGGTGAAGCCCCGCGCCTTGGCCGCCTTGATCGCTGCTACCGCCTTGTCGAAGACGCCCTTTTGCGAAACCGACTTGTCGTGGTGCTCCTTCAGCCCGTCGAGATGCACGGAGAAGAAGAGGTAGGGTGACGGCTCGAAGAGATGCAGCTTTTTCTCGAGGAGGAGCGCGTTGGTGCAGAGCGAAACGAATTTCTTCCGCGCGACAATGCCCTTGACGATTTCGCCGATCTCGCGGTGGATGAGAGGCTCGCCGCCGGGGATCGCCACCATCGGCGCGCCGCATTCATCGACGGCGTCGAGGCATTCCTGCACGGACAGGCGCTGATTGAGGATCGGATCGGGATAGTCGATCTTGCCGCAGCCGACGCATTCAAGATTGCAGCGGAACAGCGGTTCCAGCATCAGGACCAGCGGATAGCGCTTACGCCCCATCAGACGCTGACGCATGATGTACGTACCGATGCGAATTTCCTTAAGGAACGGAATGGCCATGGCTACCTGTTTTCTTGATCGAGGCGGCGCACCGCCCGTTGGCAGGGAAGATAGGGCGGCTAGGCTGCCGTCAACTCTTGCGGCAGGCGGAATTCGATCTTCTCTTCCGGCCCCGATAATGTTGAAATTTCGACCGGTGCCACCCGTCGCAATGCATCGATGACGTCATCGACGAGAACCTCCGGCGCGGATGCGCCGGCGGTGATGCCTACGGCGCGCGCGCCTTCGATCCACTCCGGCCTGAGCTCATCGCCGTCGGCAATGAGGTAGCTCGGGATGCCGGCCTCCGAACCGATCTCGCGCAGCCGGTTCGAGTTCGAGCTGTTCTTGGCGCCGACCACGAGGATCACGTCGACCCGCTTGCTGAGCTCGCGCACCGCGGTCTGCCGGTTCTGCGTCGCGTAGCAGATGTCCTTGGTCTCCGGGCCGACGAGATCGGTGAAACGCCGGTTGAGCGCCGCGATGATGCCCTTGGTGTCGTCGACGCTGAGGGTGGTCTGCGTCACGTAGGCGACTGGCGCGTCGGCGGGGATCTCGAGGCGCTCGACGTCCTCCTCCTTCTGAACCAGGACCACCGGCTCGGAGATCTGGCCCATCGTGCCCTCGACCTCGGCATGACCGGCGTGGCCGATGAGGATCAGCGTGCGTCCCTGCGCGACGTAACGCTTGCCTTGATTGTGGACCTTGGTGACCAGCGGGCAAGTGGCATCCAGCACCGGCAGCTGCCGCCGGGCGGCTTCATTGACCACCCGCTTGGCGACGCCATGGGCGCTGAAGATGGTGACCGCGTTGTCAGGGATATCGCCGACGTCCTCGACGAACTTGGCCCCCTTTGCCTTGAGGCTCTCGACCACATGCTTGTTGTGGACGATCTCGTGGCGGACATATACTGGAGCGCCATATTTCTGCAGCGCCCGTTCGACGATCTCGATGGCCCGCACCACGCCGGCGCAGAAACCGCGCGGCTGGGCGAGCACAATCCGTATCGGGGGTTTCACGTTCATGGTCGCCTCGATTGGCTGATCGGGCTCAGCCATGCCGAACGGTGTCGGCGCGGACATTCATGCCAAGGGTCTCAAACACTTTTGCGACAATACCTTTTACGTCGAGACCGGCACGCGCATACATCGCCGCCGGTGTGTCGTGATCGAGGAAGATGTCGGGAAGGACCATCGTGCGGACCTTGAGGCCCTCGTCAAGCAAGCCCTGATCGGCAAGAAGCTGCAGCACATGCGAGGCGAACCCGCCGACTGCCCCCTCCTCGATCGTGATCAGGACCTCGTGCTCGCGCGCCAGCGTCCGGATCAGCTGTGCATCGAGCGGCTTGGCAAAGCGCGCATCGGCGACCGTCGTCGACAGCCCGTATGAGGCGAGCTCCTCGGCCGCCCGCGAGCATTCGCCGAGGCGGCCGCCGAAAGAGAGAAGCGCAACCTTGCTGCCCTCCCGGATAATACGCCCCTTGCCGATCTCCAGCGGAACACCCGCTTCGGGCATCTCGACGCCAACGCCGTCGCCGCGCGGATAACGAAGCGCCGAGGGCCGGTCGTCGATGGCCGCCGCCGTCGCCACCATGTGGACGAGATCGGCCTCATCCGCGGCAGCCATGAGCACGAAGCCGGGCAGGCAGCCGAGATAGGCGACGTCGAATGACCCGGCATGCGTCGGTCCATCGGCCCCCACCAAGCCGGCGCGGTCGATCGCGAAGCGGACCGGCAGGCGCTGGATCGCAACGTCATGGACCACCTGGTCATAGGCGCGCTGGAGAAACGTCGAATAGATCGCACAGAACGGCTTATAGCCCTCGACCGACATGCCGGCGGCAAAGGTGACGGCGTGCTGCTCGGCGATGCCGACGTCGAAGGCACGCTTGGGGAACGATTTCGCAAAGATGTCGACCCCGGTGCCCGACGGCATCGCCGCGGTGATCGCGACAATGCGCTCGTCCTTGTGCGCTTCCTTGACCAGGCTCTCGCCGAACACCTTGGTGTAGGAGGGGGCATTCGCCTTGGATTTTGCCTGAGCGCCGGTGGCGACGTCGAACTTGACCACCCCATGATACTTGTCGCTCGACGCCTCCGCCGGCGCGTAGCCCTTGCCCTTCTGGGTCACGACGTGAACCAGGATCGGCCCCTCCTTGGCGTCGCGCACATTCTGCAGGACCGGGAGGAGATGGTCGAAGTTGTGGCCATCGATCGGCCCGACATAGTAGAAGCCGAGCTCGTCGAAAAGCGTTCCACCGGTGAGGAAGCCCCTGGCATATTCCTCGACGCGAGCCGCCTTGTCCTCGACGAATTTGGGCAGCCGCTTGGCCAGGTGCTTGCCGATCTCGCGCAGCGACAGATAGGTGCGACCGGAGATGAGGCGGGCGAGGTAGGCCGACATGGCGCCGACCGGCGGCGCAATCGACATGTCGTTGTCGTTGAGGACGACGATCAGCCGCGCGTTGCGGGCGCCGGCATTATTCATCGCCTCATAGGCCATCCCGGCCGACATGGCGCCGTCGCCGATCACGGCGATCACGTTGTGCGACTGCCCGCTCAGGTCGCGGGCGACCGCCATGCCGAGAGCGGCAGAGATCGAGGTCGATGAATGCGCGGCACCGAAGGCGTCATACTCGCTCTCGGATCGTTTCGTGAATCCCGAGAGTCCGCCACCCTGGCGCAACGTACGGATGCGGTCGCGCCGGCCGGTCAATATCTTGTGCGGATAGGCCTGATGCCCAACATCCCAAATCAACTTGTCGCGTGGCGTATCGAAAACGTAGTGCAGCGCCACGGTGAGTTCAACAACCCCCAGGCCAGCCCCAAGATGACCACCGGTTACCGCGACAGCGTTAATCGTCTCGGCCCGCAGTTCATCGGCAATCTGCTTGAGATCTTCTGGCGGGTGACGGCGTAATTCGATAGGTTCTTTGATATCTTCGAGCATTTAGCTTCCCGTCTCGCGTTCGAGCTTCAGCTCAATTCGAGGTTTTTCTAATGATAGTGCCCCGCCGAACGATCCTCCTACACGCCCACCCGGCGCCGGTCAATTGATCAAGTGATGGAGCCATTTCGGCGGCAACACGTTGGAACTCCGTTGCAACACATCAGCAGAATGTAGGCAATTTCTCAGCAGCTTCTAGCCTCTAAGAGGTTGAGCAGGCATTGATACGGTTTGAGGGGGGTGGTCACGGCCGGTGGGCACGGATGTTGGACAGGATCGGATTGCATGAAGCAGGGGACCTAAGACCGCCCGCGCCCGTGCCGCAGGCGCGACCGCTCCGGCTGGTCGCGCTGTTGCGGGCGCTGTGGCGGAACCCACTCGAGGCGTGGAGCGAAGACCAGTTCGAAAAGCCGGTGGTGACCACCAAGCTGCCGATCGGCCAGATCACCCTCCTCAACGAGCCGCAAGCCATTCGCCGTGTCCTCCTCGAGAACGCAGGCAATTACTGCAAGGACCTCTTCCAGCGTCGAATGATGTCAGCGACGCTGAGCGACGGACTCTTGATGGCGGAGGAGGAGCGCTGGCGGATCCAGCGCCGGACGCTTGCGCCGCTGTTCTCTCAGAGGACCGTGGTCGGATTCACGCAAAGCATGGTCGAGGCCGCGGAGGCTCTGGTCTCGCGCTGGCGCAAAAACGGCGAGGACGTTCCGATCGAGGTCACCGCCGAGGTCACCCGGCTCACCCTTGATGTCCTCGAGCGGACCATCTTTTCCGACGGCCTCGGCCGCGGCTCCGAGGAAGTGCGCTCCGCCATGCGGAGCTACTTCGACAATATCGGCAGGATCGAGCCGTTCGACTTTCTCGGCCTGCCCGATTGCATCCCCCGTCTTGCCCGATGGAAGCTCCGTCCGGCTCTCAAGCTGTTCGACGGCGCGGTCGACACGATCATTGAGACTCGGCGCCACCGCCTTGAGACGGACCCGGCGAGCGTGCCGCGGGATCTTCTCACTCTTTTGCTCGAAGCTCAGGATCCCGAGACCGGCGCCGGGATGAGCGAGGCGGAAGTTCGGTCGAACATCGTCACCTTCATCGCGGCGGGGCACGAGACCACCGCCAACGCGATTGCCTGGTCGCTTTTTCTGCTCTCGCAATCGAAGGAGTGGTACGCGCGGGTCAAGGCCGAAGCTCGCCAATCCCTCGATGGACCGATCACTGGCGTCGCTGAACGTCTTCCGCTGACCCGCGCCGTCATCGATGAGGCGGTTCGCCTCTACCCTCCCCTGCCGGCGATCAGCCGCGCCGCGGTCGCGGCGGACGCGCTCGCCGGCACGGAGATCAGGGCCGGCGCCATGGTGGTCATCGCGCCCTATCTGCTGCATCGCCACAGGTTGCTTTGGTCGAAGCCGGATATCTTCGACCCCACGCGTTTCCTGGGTGAGGCGCGCGCCGCGATCCCCAAATACACCTATCTGCCCTTCGGCGTCGGCCCACGCGTCTGCATCGGCTCGCCCTTTGCCCTGCATGAAGCGACGGTCGTGGTGGCAACGATAGCGCGGAGCTTCGACTTTACGCTGGCACCGGGGCAGATCGTCTGGCCGGTCCTCAAAGTGACGTTGCGGCCACGGGCCGGCCTGTTCATGCATTTCAGGCCGCTCTAGACAGCACCGTCCATGCTTTGCTCACGCAGGATCTCGACCTCATGCTGAAGCCGGCGTACAGCGCGCCGGAATGCCGTCCAATACTCGCGCGAAACGTCGGCTTCCGGGCTGGCCGTCCAACGCCCGCCGGGAAAGACGTCGACCTTGAACGGCGGTGCAACCTCGAAACGACTGCGTTCGGCGCCGAGCTCGATCGACGTCTCGCGCATGATGATCGGGATGAGCTCGTCGGGGCTAATCGTGTCCGGAGCGAGATCGTAGCTCGCCTGCAGCGATGCGACGATCTTCTCCAGCCGTCGCCAGCAATAAGGTGCCCACCCACGACCGGGCGGTGGCACCGCCGTCCAGTTGGCGTCGCCGTTATCGATATAGCGGACAGAGAATGGAAGCCTCGCGCAAGGCAGCTCCTCACCAAGGCCGGCCCGGATGGTCGACTCGAGCTCGGATTTGGTCTTGCTCGATCGCACGACAATCCACCTCGCGATACCAGTCACCGCCACGCCAGCGCACATCTCTTATCAACGGGCAGTGAGGCCCAACCGTTCCTATAGGAAACAAGCACTTTCGGCGCCGCCATTTCAGGTGAATGCCACGAGCCCCCGCGGGGCCGCCGATTTGGCCTTAGCCGATTGAATGGCGCGTTTCTCGACGCGCCGTCGGTATCAGCGAAGTTTGATCAGTTCGTGACGCTCAAGCCGAAACGTTGCGCCACGCGTTGCGGGCGAGTGCTGGTCAGACAAATGTCCCCAGTGCCGCCTCGAGACGCGCCCAGTCCGAAGGCGACCCCGGCAGGCCGAAACGGAGCCAGGCGGGGTTTCGCTGGAAGCGTCGTACCCAGATTCCGCTCCGGCCGAGGTGATCGAACAACGCGGTGGCGCGGGCGAGCTCGTACAACCGGAAGAGCCACGTGCCGCCAACAAGGCGATCCGCGACAGCTGCCATCGCTTGATCGAGGCGGCGCGCGTCCGCCGCTCGTGCTCTCGCCGCCGCGTGCCGCCACGCCGCATCGGCAAGGGCAATGCGGCCGATGGCAATCGCCAGGCCGGACAGCGGCCACGGCCCGAGCACTTGGCGGAGAGCGGTCACAATGGCTGGAGGTGCGATTGCAAAACCGAGGCGCAGGCCGGCGAGGCCATAGGTCTTGCCGAAGGAGCGAAGGAGGATCGTATTCTCGGGAGGATCAGATGCGAGACTG
>Ga0318562_10000947_pt1 | contig 13071 bp, 15 predicted proteins | sample GRESIP066b5f18_FD_203688 | JGI IMG/M metagenome (GOLD analysis project Ga0318562, IMG submission 203688) | Tropical soil microbial communities from Luquillo Experimental Forest, Puerto Rico - GRE.SIPMG.066b5f18 | ecosystem: Environmental > Terrestrial > Soil > Tropical forest > Bulk soil...
GGATGGTCGTTCGCCTTTTCGGGCGCCGCTGCAGGCGAAGCACCGACCCAGCTCCCGATCAGGTCGAGCCACCAGGCATAGAGCGGCTCGGTGCCCCCGGGGGCATCGAAATCGTTGTCGTTGTCAGCCATTGATGCTCCTGGTGAACGAGGACTGCTGCCTACAGCGAGCTCACCAGATGCCCGCCGTCGACCGCGAGCACAGCGCCGGTCATGTGACGGCCCGCGGGGCTGGCCAGCAGCAGGAGAGGACCGTCGAGATGCTCGAGTTGCCCGAAGCGGCGTGTCGGAATTCGCGAACGCAGTTTCTCACCCGCTTCGCTCTGAAGAAAGTCGCGGTTCAGGTCGGTCACGATGTAGCCGGGAAGGACGGCGTTGACGCGGATGTCGTGGCGCGCGAGTTCGAGCGCCAGCGCCTTGGTCGCCTGCACGAGGCCGGCCTTCGAAATCGCGTAGGGAGCCACGCCCCCCGCCACGCGCTCGCCGAGGATGGAGGCGATGTTGACGATGCTGCCGCCCTGTTTCGCGGCGACCAGCCGGCGCGCGGCTTCCTGGGCGACCATCCATCCGCCCTTCAGGTTAGTGTCGACCACGTCGTCCCAATCCTTCTCGCTGTGTTCGAGCAGTGGCTTCGTGACCGTCACGCCGGCGTTGTTGACGACGATGTCGGCGGGCCCGCCGGCCATCCGCTCGATCTCGCTGAAGCAGGCGGCGATGCTCGCGGCGCTGGTCACGTCGAGGCTGACCGCCACGCACTTTCCACCCAGTGTCCGGATCTCCTCCACCAGGCCACCGAGCTTCTCGGCACGGCGTGCGGCCACCACCACCTCGGCGCCGGCCTGAGCCAGCGTGCGCGCGAAGCGGCGGCCGAGTCCGCTCGAAGCACCCGTGACCAGCGCGCGGCGGCCGTCGACCCGGAACATGTCTTCGATACGGTCCACCATGGCAATGTCTCCGGTTTGCTCAGATCAGCGCAGCCTGCTCGCGCAGCAGATTCTTTTGAATCTTTCCGGTGGCGGTCTTCGGCAGCACGCTGAAGACGACGTGCTTCGGGCACTTGAAGGTCGCGAGGTTGGCGCGGCACCACTGGATGATTTCCTCGGCGCTCACTGCGCCGGCGCCGGGCTTGAGCGTCACGAAGGCGCATGGTGTCTCGCCCCATTTCTCGTCGGGCTTGGCCACGACCGCCGCTTCCAGCACCTTGGGATGCCTGTACAGCACGTCCTCGACCTCGAGCGTCGAGATGTTCTCGCCGCCCGAAATGATGATGTCCTTCAGCCGATCCTTGATCTCGATGTATCCGTCCGGGTGCATCACCGCCAGATCGCCGGAGCGGAACCAGCCGCCGCGGAAGGCCTCGTCGGTCGCGCGCGGATTCTTCAGGTAACCCTTCATGACCGTGTTGCCGCGGATCGCGATCTCGCCGATCGTGGCGCCGTCGGTCGCCACGCGCGCGCCCGTCCCGGGATCGAACACCGTGACCTCCTGCTGCGTTGGCATGGCCACGCCCTGGCGAGCCATCTTGCCGGAACGCCCCGGGAGATCGAGTCCGTCCCAGTCGTGCTGCCACGCGCACAGCGTTGCGGGACCATAGGTCTCCGTCAGGCCGTAGAGATGCGTGACCTTGAATCCGAGCCTCTCCATCTCTTCGATCACCGTGCTCGGAGGCGCGGCGCCGCCGGTCGCCACTTCGACGGTCTGGGCATACCGCTTCGCCGGCCTGTCCGGCGAATGGATCAGCATGTTCAGCACGATGGGCGCGGCGCACAGGTGCGTGATGCGCTCGCTGCCGATCAGCTCGAAGATGCGCGCGGGGTCGACCTGGCGCAGGCAGACGTGCGTTCCGCCAACAAGTGTGACTGCCCAGGTGTAGGTCCAGCCGTTGCAGTGGAACATCGGCAATGTCCAGAGGTAGGCGGTGTCGGGCGTCAGTCCGAACGCAAGCGCATTGCCCATGGCATTGAGGTACGCGCCCCGATGGTGGTAGACCACGCCCTTGGGATCGCCGGTCGTTCCCGAGGTGTAGTTGAGTGCGATGGACTGCCACTCGTCGGTGGGCAGCTGCCAGGCGAAATCGGGATCGCCATGACCGAGGAAGGACTCGTACTGGATCGTGCCGACCGTCATCGACTCCGGATGGCCGTCCTTGCCCGTGGGGTCGACGATATCGATCACCAGCGGCGGGTCGTCCAGCCCCTGCAACGCTTCGCGCACCGGCTTGGCGTAGTCGCGATCCACGATCAGCACCTTGGCCGCGCTGTGCCTGAGGCCGAAGCCGATCGCCGGGCCGTCGAGGCGCGTATTGATCGTGTTGAGAACTGCCCCGACCATCGGCACGCCGTAGTGGCATTCGAGCAGCGCCGGCACGTTGGGGGCCATGATCGCGACCGTGTCCCCCGGGCCCACCCCGGCCTCGGCCAGCGCGGAGGCCAGTTGCCTGCAACGCCGGTACAGCTGCGCGTAGGTGGTGCGCCAATCGTCGTGGACGACCGCCACCTTGTGCGGGTAGACCTTTGCGGCGCGCTCGAGAAAGCTCAGCGGCGAGAGCGGCACATAGTTGCCCTCGCGACGCTGCAGCCCATCTTCGCCGCGGATCGAGGTATCGGCGGCCACGGCCATCACTCCCCGGCGGCGTCGATGCCGAGAACGACCAGGAAGCGCGACACCATGTTGTAGCCCGCGATCGTGCCCATCAACTCGACCAGCTGGCGCTCGCCGAACAGGAGCCGCGCACGTTCGATGATCTCGCACCGCACGGCGACCTGGCGCGTCATGTCGAGGGTCAGGCGCAGGGCGGCACGTTCATGCTCGTCGAAGAGCTCGGTGTCATAGCAGGCGGCGGTGACGTCGTCTAGCGCATCGAGCTGCGCCTGTGTGCCGTTTGCCGCGAGGAATTCCGGCGCATGCTGTATCCACTCGTAGTCGGCGTTGTTGAGCCGTGCGACGGCGCAGATGGCCAGTTCGTTGATGTGGCGCGGCACCTGCAGCTGGTTGCGGATGGCCGCGAACATCGAGTTCCAGCCGCGCGCGAACGGCGGGCTGTGGAGAAGCATGCGATCGAGATTGAGCAGCTTTCCGCTCGATCGGCGAGCTCGTATGGTCGCAACCAGCTCCGCGAGTTCTGGATCGGCGGTGTTGCAGTACTCGATGTTCGGCATGGCGTGTCTCCGCGAGGTGGGTGGCGCGAGCGAGTGCGGCTCAAGGGGCGGGGGCGATCGGGCTCCCCCGTTCAGATATCGAAGAACACCGTCTCGTTTTCCCCCTGCAGGCGGATGTCGAAGCGGTAGACCACCTTGCCGTCGCGAGTCTCGCGCTGCGCGATCAGGGTCTTGCGGCGCACTTCCCACTCGATCAGGTTGAGCACCGGGTCTTTCGTGTTGGCCTCGGTCTCGTCGCTGAAATAGAGGCGCGTGTTGAGCCCCAGGTTGATGCCGCGTGCGACGATCCAGAGATTGATGTGAGGTGCCATCAGACGTCCCTTGCGACCTTCGACGACGCCTGGCTTGATCGTCTCGAAGCTGTAGACGCCGCTGTCGAAGTCGCTGCAGGCGCGGCCCCAGCCGCGGAACGCCGGATCGATGGACTTGCCCGACTGGCGGTCGGCCGGGTGGTTGTACTTGCCTTCGGCGTTGGCTTGCCAGCACTCGATCAACACATCGCGCACCGGCGTGCCCGAGCCGTCGAACACGGTGCCTTCGATGCGGATGCGCTCGCCCTTCGTCTGCGGCGTGACCAGCACGTTGCCGAAGTTGTTCTCGAAGATGTCGAAGCCCGCCTGGTTCGGCGCCAGGCCGATGTGCACGTACGGGCCCGCCGTCTGCGACGCGGTCTCTCGAAGTAGGGTCGTCATTGCTGCATTCCCTGAACGAAGTTCTCGAACAGCGTGGCCCTGTGGCCCCGCAACACGATGTCGAAGCGATAGGCCCGGCTGTCCAGCGGTACGAATCCGCTCGTGTCCTGTAAGGCGATCAGGCCGCGGATCTGCTCCTCGCTGGGCACGATGCCGAGGATCGGACATCTGGAGATCAGCGGGTCGCCTTCGAAGTACATCTGCGTGATCAGGCGCTGGACCCAGCCGTCGCCAGAGATCGCATAGTGGATGTGGGCGGGTCGCCAGTCGTTCACGCGGTTGCGCCAGGGGTAGGGGCCCGGGCGGATCGTGCGAAAGGCGTAGTAGCCGTTCTCGTCGGTCAGCATGCGGCCGCAGCCGCCGAAGTTCGGGTCCAGCGCCCCGATGTACTGGTCCTTCTTGTGGCGATAGCGCCCGCTGGCGTTGGCCTGCCAGACTTCGACCAGCGCATTGCGCACCGGACGCCCGAACTGATCGTGCACAAAGCCGTGCACGATGACGCGCTCGCCGATCGGCAAGCCGTCCTTCGCCGCGTTCATGATCAGGTCGTTGTCACGTGAGCCCAGCTCTTCGGCGCGGAAAACTGGCGCCGTGATTTCCGACAATGATTGCTGCAGCGAGATCAGCCCGTTGCGCGGACTGCGCAGGATGCTTGTCTTGTAGGGCGGCGCGTATGCGGGTGGGTGCGACGTGGTGTCGCGCATCAGGAATTCATCGCCCGGCTTGGGGGGAGTCAACATCTCGGTCTCCTTCATCGGGTCGATCGCGAATTCGGATGGCTCCGGCCCGGGCGCGGCATGCCGTGGGCGTCCGGTCGATGGCGCCGCGAGGACTTAGACGGCTGCCTTCGCCAGGCTGTCGAGCGTCTGGGCGCGCAGTCGGTCGTACTCCTCCTTGGGTACAGGCACTGCGCCCGGTTGGCCGAGGTCGTTCATATGGACCCGATAGGTCTCCCGGGCCGTCCAGGCGGCGATCGCCGCGACGGCCGTGATCGCAAAGGTGATTGCACCGACCGTGAGCGGGATGTCGAGCGCGCCAGGCGGCGCCACGGCGACGAACAGCGCCGGAAGCAGGGCGCTCACGAGCGTGCCGAGGTTTTGAGAGATGGCCATGCCCGAGACGCGGGTGCGTGTCGGGAACATCTCGGGGTAGAAGCTCGGGAAGATGGCGTTGTAGCCCTGATAGACCACGCCCCACATCAGCAGCGACATGGCGATCGCCAACGGCACGTTGTGGATGCTGATGGCGTAGAGATAGCCGAAGGACAGCAGCCCCGAGGCGAGCGAGCCGATGATGATCGGGGGCCGCCGGCCGATCTTGTCCGACAGGTTCCCGACGAAGGGGATCACGACCACGGCCACGATGTTGCCCAGGACCGGGATCCAGAGGTAGACGTCCTTCTCGAACAGGATGCCGTAGCCGGGCTGGACCGCGTAGGCGGCACCGAAGATTGTCGTGACCACCGGAATGACGTTCATCAGCGAGCAGCACATCACGCGCAGCATGTCCTTCCAGTTCTCCGAGATGGCCTGGAAGATGGGCGCCTTGGGGACATCACCGCTCTGGGATTCCTCAGCAAAGGCTGGCGTCTCGTCGACTTCGCGGCGAATGATGTAGCCCGCGACGATGACGATGAAGCTCAGCAGGAAGGGAATGCGCCAGCCCCACGAATTGAACGCATCCGCGGGCATGAAGTGCGCGAGTGGCAGGAACACGGCCGCGGCCATGATCTGGCCCGCCTGCACGCCCTGCAGCGTGAAGCTCGAGTAGTAGCCGCGCCGCCCGAAAGGGGCGTGCTCCAGGATCATCGAGCTGGCGCCCGAGATCTCGCCGGCCACCGCGAAGCCCTGGATCAGCCGCAGGACGACCAGCAGGGCGGGCGCCAGCAGGCCAACCTGGTCGTAAGTGGGCAGCAGTCCGACGGCCACGGTGGAGAAGCCCATGAGGAACATGCAGACGATCAGCACCATCTTTCGGCCGTGCGTGTCGCCCCAATGCCCGAGGAAGAAGGCGCCGATCGGCCGCGCGACGTAGCCGACGCCATAGGTCGCCAGCGAAGCGATGATGGCGACCTTGGGGTCCGATTTGGGAAAGAAGATCTGGGGAAAGATCAGCGACGCCGCCGTGGCGTAGATGAAGAAGTCGTAGTACTCCAGCGCCGAGCCGATCCAGCCGCTGGCGGTCGCCTTCCTGGTTTGCTTCCGGGCGTGGGGCTCGTGTTCGGTGAGACTGGCCATCATGTCTCCAGTGAAGCCTATTTGAATACTTCGAGCGCCGTGTAAAGTAATCAGCATGGACGCTGTTCGTCAATGGCTGCCTCTGCGACGCCGGACGGTCATCGGCCAACTTGCCCGGTCAACGTACGTTTCGATGGTTTTCACCGATGTCCGCTTTTGAATCCCTTTTGGGTCCGCCCGGGGGCTTTCCGATCGACCCGCAAGACCACATTGAAGGTCTGGCACGCGGCCTGTCCGTGATCGAGGCCTTCGATGCCGCGCACGCCCGTATGACTGCCTCGGAGGTGGCTGGCCGCACCGGGCTGAGTCGAACCGCTGCGCGCAGGCATTTGCTGACTCTGTGCCATCACGGCTATGCCAGTTCCGACGGCAAGTTGTTCTGGCTGACGTCTCGTGTCCTTCGACTCGGCGAAAGCTTTCTGGATGCAACGCACTTGCCGCGCACGGTTCAACCGGCTATCGAGCACCTCTCAGCGCGCACCGGGGAAACAGTGAACGTCTGCGTGCTGGAAGGCCACGATTTGGTCTATATATCGAGAAGCAACAGCCCTCGCCTTGTCTCGACCGGTTTTTATCCGGGCTTGCGTGTTCCTGCTCACGTGGTGACGCCCGGTGTGGCGTTGCTCGCGACGCTCGATGAAGAGGCCTTGGAACGTTGGGTCGGCGAACACGAGTTCACGGCATTCACGTCGAAGACCGTGACCGACCCTAGGCTCTTTCTGCAGCACGTTCGTGCGGCGCGCGAATTGGGTTACTGGATCATCGAGGAGCACCTCGACCCAGCCTTGCTCGGGGTGGCCATGGCCTTGCGGAATCGGCGCGGCACGCCCGTTGCCGCGATCGGCATCACATTGCAGATGCGGGCCTGGTCGCGTGATTCGGTGGTCGCCAAGCTGGTTCCTGCACTGAGCGAGACGGCGCAGGCGCTGAGGCCGCTTCTCTAACCATAGGTTCCATGGGCTCCATAGGCTCGGCCACGCTATGCCGCGGTCCGGACGCATGGCTGGTTGATGTCAGCTTCCTGGCGGGCCAGCCCGGTGAATTCCCGGCGACAGCTTCATCGACGACGACTGCGCGTTCGCCACTCGCGACGGCCTGATCCTCGAACTCGAGAGGAACACGTCGCCCGCGGGCTACGAATCGCTCGGAGTCGGCGCGCCCTTCACCCGCGTGCAGTTCAACTTCGTGATGCAGCCGGCCATCGACGAGTTGGAGTCGGCGCCACAGGCTCGCTTGGCGCGCGCGCTGGGCTAAGCCTCTCCTGCTGCCAACGCGCGGTAACCCCTAGTTGGTCAGCCCCAGGCGATCGGACGGCACCGGTCGATCGCCGCGTGGGGCTCACACCCCTTCGTAGCGCCTAGGAGACAAGACATCATTCCGATGCACGGTCCCTGCGCGGGGACGAACGAGCCGGCGCGCCTCGCCTGCCTTGGCGTTGATGCTTGAGGGATTGCGGCACATCGGCGAGGACTGACAGCGATCGAGAGCGAGCGACTGGAGTTTCACGCGCTTCTATTTGCCGAAGGCGGTCGAGGGTGGCTACCGGCTGGTGCACGATGCCGGATTGCTGTGGTCGGCGTTCGAGCACCTGCGCCACAAGCACGGTTTGCCGGGCGCTCTGGAGATTCCGATGGAGTCGTTTACGCGCGCCGTGGAGATCGTGCTCAAGGACAGCGAGCGTCGCGACGGTGCAGGCTTCCGGCCGGACGCTGCGCTATGGAATGTGGCCGTGCGCAACTGCGGGTACATCCAAAGCCGCCAGGCCCTCAGCGCGGAGTTGATGACAGGCATTGACTGACACCCGGGCGCCTGATGCGAATCGAGCCATGTCACTGCCGATCCTCATGCTCGAACAGAGCGCGCTGAGCCCGCGCCTCGGCTACGTGTTCCACCGACGCTGGTTGCAGCCCTACGAGTCCGTGGTTGGCATACTGGAAGTTCGCGCGGATGAATCGACTGCCCGGCGCTGCGCTCATGAGGCCGTTGTGTGGCGATGCAGTGGATCCCTACGAAGGAATCGGCATGGAGAAGCTGGACGTGCGGGCTGTCGCCCGGTTGCTCGACGTGCCGCAGCGCAGCCTTCGCGCGGGGATGGTGCCGACGCCCGAGAGTTGCGGCTCTCTGCGCTTCTGTCCCCGCTGCATGTCGCTTGGCTATCACGGCGTGGTGCATCAGCGCGAACGCCAGGCGCGATGCCCGATCCATCAATCGCCGCTGCTTGTGGCCTGCCCGCATTGCGAGAAGTCGTCCGACTACTGGCTTGATGCCGAACTGCTGGACGCACCGTTTCGCTGCCGGCAGTGCAGGCGGCCTTACGGGTCAAGGGCCTCGCCGCTGCCGTGCGTGCCTCTGACGCGCGAGCGACGCATCGCCGTGACGCGTGCCGCGCTCGGGTAGGGGAGGGATAGGAAAGTCCTGCGGAAGCCGGAAGCCGGAAGCCGGAAGCCGGAAGCCGGAAGCCGGAAGCCGGTGACACATTTCCTTCGCAACGGAACCGGCCGACGTCAGTGAGACAGATTTGCTTCGTGGACCGCGCAGTTCAAGGCTGGATGCGGCTTTGCGTCCGGCAGGGCGGTTCCGAAGCGGCGTAGTGACGCATTTGCCTGCGCAAGAGTGACAGGTTCATTTTTTTCTACGCCGGAGGCAGAGGAGGGCGCCTCCCACGCGCTTCGAACGGCCATGCTTGGCATGCATGGACAATCCGTCCGATCCAATGTGGGCGCGTATCCCCACGAATCGAGCCATGGACAGAGGGAGCAGGGTGCTCTAACATACAAGCATTCAGACCTCGGCGCCGTCGTACCCCGAAGTCAAAGGGAGAGCGCCGTGACCATCCACACCTTGTCCAGCCGCGAATTCACGCGCGACGTCAGCGCCGCCAAGCGAGCGGCCTACGACGGGCCAGTCTTTATCACCGACCGCGGCGCACCTGCGCACGTGCTGCTCACGATCGAGGAGTATGAACGCCTGACGGCCACCGGCCCGAATCTCGTGCAGTTGCTGGCAATGTCCGGTGGCTCAGACATCGATTTCGATCCTCCAAAGGCGCGGATCGAACTGCGCATCCCCGACCTTGAGGATTGATGTTCCTTCTCGACACCAACGTCATCTCCGAGTTGCGCCGCGCCGGTCGCTGCGATCCGAACGTCGCGGCCTGGATTGCTCGACAGCCGAACGCCACCCTCTTCGTCTCGACCATCACGCTCATGGAGCTCGAGATCGGCGTGCTGCGCATCGAGCGCCGTGATGCCACCCAAGGCGCCTTGCTCAGGACCTGGCTCACCCAGCAGGTTCGGCCCGGCTTTCGGGGCAGGGCGCTGCCGGTCGACGAGGAAGTGGCGAGCCGTTGCGCGCAGCTTCATGTGCCTGACCCACGACCCGAGCGCGACGCATTGATCGCCGCGACGGCCCTGGCGCACGGCATGGCGTTTGTGACGCGCAATGTAGGTGATTTCGTACGCACGGGCGTACCCCTCGTCAACCCTTGGGAGCCCACGGCCGCCTAAGACGGATACGGCGCAGTTGCCGCTCGAAACCAGTGGAAGTGCGGCGCTGGGGGCAATATCGAGCGGGTGTCGCCGAATTACGTTTGCGGGCCACCTTAGATTCTGTGAGGGTCCGGCAGCGAACGCGCCGCCGGACCAGGACCTCCGTTCATGCTGCGTTTGCCTGCGAGAGGCTGCGATTGCCTACGTGAGAGGCGCACCGGAAGACCCGTCTGAACTTTACGCCCCTTCAGGGCGTTCCGGTGGCGATCGCGTATCCAGGCAAGCGTCCCGTCGAGCTTCCCTAAGTTCGCGCCGCGAGGCGCGTCGAGGAATCAGGCGCCATAGCGCAAGCTCCTGGCGGCAGCCCTGCGCCCGATCTACGCGGCCCCGAGTGTCGAGGCGGTCGAGGCCGACTCGACGCCTTCGAGCAGGGGCTCTGGGGACGCAGGTTCCCCGACGGTGGTCATGGCCTGGCGCCGGGCACGGAGTCATGTGATTCCGTTCTTCGCGTTCCCCGCGCCGATATCAGCATGGTCGGCCGCGCCCACGCGCGCGATGCTGGTTGAGGCCGCTTGGTCGGCCGGCAACGCGCCCGGACCGTTGCGCGCATTCTTCTTGCGCATTCGCGCTCGGCGTGGCCACCAGATCGCTGCGGTCGCGACAGCCCGCAAGCTCGCGGTGATATGCCCGCTACCAATTGCTTCGACGTCTCGCAGTAGGTGTCGATGCGCTGCAGCGTGTTGACGAACTCGGGAACGACGGGATCGGAAACCGGCGCTATTGATCCTTCGGAAGGGTATTCGGAGGCATGGGCGACGCCAGGTCGATCCGGTACACGCGTGCGGCGGTGTTCCGGAAGAGGGCGCTCTTTTCGTCCTTGGAGCAGCCGCGCGTGATGCGCTTCAGCGCGTTCCAGAGCGGCACGAAGCCGCAGGACCGGCCGTCCGGCGGGAAGTTGCTCTCCATCATGCAGCGATCCGCGCCAAAGGCTTCGATGCCGGTTTCGACGTAGGGACGCCAGGCGTCGGCCAGTTCCATCGAACCGACCGGATCCGTGCGTTGCTCGAAGCCCAAGCCCCAGAATGGCATGCCCAGGCCGCCGACCTTCAGCGTCACGTTTTCGTGGCGGGCAAGTGCACGCAGTGCCTCGCGCCAGCGGTTGAATACGTCGGCCTGCTCCGATGCGGTCATTTCCATGCCCATCGCCATACCCAGGTGATTGAGCACGATGGTCGTGTTGGGGAACGCGGCGGCCAGCCGCGACACGTCAGCCAACTGGTGATGAAAGACCGCCGCGTCGAAGCTCAGTCCGCGGCGAGCCAGCTGGGCGAACCCGGGCAGAAATCCAGGACTCTGCATGACGCCTGCCGCCGGCCGGTGCGTCATGTACTTGTACGAGATCTCTGTCGGGTCCTCGATCGTGATCTGGCGGATACCGCGGAAGCGATCCGGCGCGGCCGCCATGCACCGGTCCAGCAGCTCGCCGATCCTGTCACCAACTCGCAGGTCCGCGTTCATGTTTTCTCCAGGTCAGACCCTGCCGACGGTGCCCGGCCCCCATTCGATGTTCACGCGTTCGGCCACGAGGTCGCCAGGCACGGTTGCAGTGTGCAGGTAGAGGGCGTTGTCCAGGATCGCGTTGCGGACCATGACTCCGACCGGCTCGGCGGAAGCCAGCGCGAACGGCTTCATGCGCTCGAAGGTTGACATAGGCATCGGTGGGACGGCCTGGAGGTCCACCGCGCCGCCGCGGATGGCCGAGAGGTTCTCCTTCAGGCTCGTCGGGACCTGGCCGGGACACAGGATCGTCACTCCGAAGCCGAGCGGGGCAAGCTCGCGGGCCAGCGCTTCGGACAGGTTCACCACTGCGGCCTTGCTGCTGCTGTAGATTGCGTGCGCCTCCATCGGCAGCAGGCCGGCTAGCGACGCAGTGTTGACCACGTGCTTCTCGCCTTCCTGCGCACCGTGAGCGCATGGCCACGCGTCGGGCCAGCGCCGAGCTTGCGAAGGAGCAGAAGGCACGGGCCGCCGAGGCCGCCTAGCTCTCGCGCGGTTGCGCAATCTTGCGCGCCGTTGAAGTTCAGACCCCGTGGCGTGCCCAAAACATCGCGGGATTAATGATCGGGTACTGGCCAGCCAGCGCGAGCAGATCCTTGTCGCCGGTGACAAGGTAGTCTGCTTTCGCTGCCACCAGAGTCAGGAGCACAGGTTGATCGGCAGGGTCGCGCAGGCTCGCGTCCTGCGCGCCCTCGGGCTCGACGATGTCGGCCTGGAACATAAAGCTGTCTGCCAAGTCGCGGATTTCTGTTGGCGTCAAATGAACCCTGGGCAGACGCGGCAACACCCTGGTCATCTCGTTCAGGATGTAGTGCGACAGCACCACTTCCAGGCCACCTTGACGCCAAGCGTTGACAATGCGCCCCGGTACGCTTCCCGGATAGGCCAGGCCCGACACCAGCACGTTGGTGTCGAGCACGACACGCAATCCGGGCATCAGCGCTGCTTCCGCTCGGCCGCCACTGCGGCGTCGATTTCGGCTAGGCCCTCCTCGACGGGCACCTCGGCATACGCCTGCGCGATCCGGCTGCTGAGCGCGTCGAACCGCTCTCGCATGCGCCGGATGCGGGCAAACAATTCAGCATCCACCAGCGCAGCCACAGGCTTGCCGTCCTTGTTGATGACGATGCTGTCGTTGCGATACTGAACCTGGTTGAGCATCTCGCCCAAGTTCTGCCGGAAGTTCACGGCGCTGACTTCAGTGATCATGAGGCACCATGGTCATATTGATCGATATGGTCATTATGACTTAGATTCGGCATGATGTCCAGCCGATGCCTCCGATCTCGTCGTTCCCGTCACTAGACCGATCGTTTCTATCGCGTTGTCCAGACCATGAGCCTGTTCGCCCATGCCCATGAACACCAGTTGCGCACCGGCCGGCGTGGGTGCGCGAGAGCGACCTGAGTCACGGTCTCGGCGCTTCCCAGCTGGCGCCGTCGCGACGATGCAATGTCAACCGAATCGGCGCGGCATCGGTCCTCGCTAGCTTCGAGATTTCGCAGCGCTGCGGCCGTCGCCGCCAGGCTATCCCGGAGGTGAGCGATCTCGCGCTCGTGGTGCCGCTGTTGGCGCTGCAGTTGGGAGGTGAGATCGGTGGCGCGCTGCGTGGCGGCTGCAGCGTGCTCGCGCTGGCGATGCGCTTGGCGCCCCAGCCGGGCGAGGCCAGCTTGAGCATTGCCTTCCATCTTGGCCTCTCGCCATGAGGGGGGCAATTGCTCATGTCGTCAGGGGGCAGTTTGTCGTGTCGCCTAACAGGAGGGAGCGGGTGTCGCCGAATTGCGTTTGCGGGCCACCTTTGATCCAGTGAGGGTCCGGCAGCGAACGCGCCGCCGGACCGGGACCTCCGTTCATGCTGCGTTTGCCTGCGAGAGGCTGCGATTGCCTACGTGAGAGGCGCACCGGAAGACCCGTCTGGACTCTACGCCCCTTCAGGGCGT
>Ga0318562_10000950_pt1 | contig 13056 bp, 18 predicted proteins | sample GRESIP066b5f18_FD_203688 | JGI IMG/M metagenome (GOLD analysis project Ga0318562, IMG submission 203688) | Tropical soil microbial communities from Luquillo Experimental Forest, Puerto Rico - GRE.SIPMG.066b5f18 | ecosystem: Environmental > Terrestrial > Soil > Tropical forest > Bulk soil...
CCTTTTCCCACATGACCTTGCAGGCCGCCGCGGCAGGCCTCGGCGTTGCGCTCGCGAGTTCGGCGTTGCTCGCTGACGATCTCGCCACAGGACGCCTGGCCAGGCCGTTTGGCGATCTCGCCGTGCGCAGCCCTTACAGCTTCTTCATTGTCTGTCCCGAGGCCACCGCAGACAGTGAGAAGGTCGTGCTGTTCCGCGACTGGGCGCTCTCCGAGGCTCAAACTTCGTGAGGCTGAGGCTCGCTTCTCTCGATTTGTCGCAGCGCCGCGGCCGCACTATCGCAGGTCGGATGACACTCGCCGACGTCACTCTCGCAGTGTTCACGCTCTTCAATACGCTTCGCTTCCTCGCCTACGTGCCGCAGATCGCCCGCGCTCTGAAGGACCACAGCGGCGCGCAGGCGATCTCGCTCGGCACCTGGAGCCTGTTCCTCGTCTCGCACCTCACCGCCATGGCCTATGCCATCGTCAACCAGCATGACTGGACGATGGCGATGCTGTTCCTGCTGAACGGCATGGGCTGCGCCCTGATCATCGCGATCGCGGCCGTCAAGCGCAGCCAGTACCGGCGGCACCTCCAGCCCATCGAGGCCTGGAGCCTGGCCGACGGCGACTACTACGGCGATCTCTCGCGCTCCGCGCCGTGGATGAAGAAGTGACCGCGCGAGAATTCACCCCCAAAGGAGTATGAGTCGTATGCGTATGATCAAGAGTACCGGCCTCGCCGCGCTCGCCCTCGTCATGGCGGCCGCCGCGGCGGCGCAGGATGCCGCCCCCGATGTCGTGGTGCTGACGCCGGCCGAGATGAAATGGGCATCGCAGGGTGCCTACGCGCGGCCGGGCATGGAGCAGGCCAACCTGATCGGCGATCCGGCCAAGCCCGGGCCCTACACGATCCGGCTGCGCTTCCCCAAGGGCATGCGCATCGAGGCGCACAGCCATCCCGACTCGCGCGAGGTGACGATCATCTCCGGCGTGTTCGCGACCGGCTACGGCAATACCTTCGATGCGGCCAAGCTGAAGATCCTGCCGGCCGGCAGCTTCTACACCGAGCCCGCCAACCTGCCGCACTTCATCGAAATCCGGGAAGAGACCGTGCTGCAGGTAAGCGGCATCGGCCCGAGCGGCCGGCGCTTCATCGCCAAGTAAGGGTTCAGTCGGGCTTCTCGCCGTCGGGCGGATCGTCCGCGGTGTCGGACGGTCCCTGCTGCTGCACCTGCTGCTGCTGTTGCTCGACGATCGGAGGCTTGCCAGCCTCTGAGGCGCGTGCGTCGAGCTCCGCCGCGTGCTCCTCCAGTTCCTGCGCATATTGCAGCAGCCGCTTGCGCTCGGCCCCCTCACCCACGCCATGCGCAAGCCGCCGGGCCCGCGCGGCGAGTTCGCGCGCCGCGGCAGCCTGTGCGCGGGGGTCGGCGGATTCAGTCATGACTACTGACCAACGTACCCACTCCAGCAAGGTTACATCCCGGGCGGGCCGACGCCATACCCTCCCGGCATGGCTACGTCATATGGCTTACGGTCGCGCGGCGCTACTTCTGGGGCGGCCGGCACCGTCGGGCTTTGCCACGCCGAAGTCGCGCGACTTCCGCTGCCGTTCGCGCAGCGAGTTGGCCCCGGGATCGGATGGATCGTGCCATTCGAGCCACCCCAGGAACGTGGCAAGATCACCTCAATATAAATGAGGAGGCGCAGCCGCATGGCCAACACCCAGGGCAAGCCGGTCGCCGTCGTCATCGGCGCGACGTCGAAGTGGCAGTCGGACGGGCGTAACACCAAGCTCGCGCACGGCAAGACCCTCGACGACAAGGACCTGCCGGTCGGCGTCCGCTGGGGCGTCGGCGGCGCGCTGGCGCAGAAGTTCGCCAAGGAAGGCTTCTTCACCGTGCTGACGACGCGCCAGGAGTCGATTGAGGCGGCGTTCAAGACCATCCGCGCCGAGGCCGGCGAGCCGGAAATCCTGATCTACAATGCCGGCTACCTCGAGGGCCGCGACCTGCCGGCTGGCAAGGAACTGCTCGAGCACATCCCGGTCGAGATGTTCGATGTCGCCCATGCGATCGCCACGCGCGGGCCGTTCCTGGTCGCCAAGGAAGTGCTGCCGGCCATGCGCAAGCGCGGCTCGGGCTCGTTCTTCTTCTCCAACAATGCCAAGTCGCTGCGCGGCACCAAGCGCAACACCGGCGAATCGCTCTACTACCCCCGGGTGATGATGCGCACGGTGGCCCAGGTCCTGACCGAGGAATATTCCGAGCACGGCATCCATATCGCCAACATCGTGATCGACGGGCTGATCGACTCACCGGGCACGCGGGCGCTGCCCCGGGCGCACAACAACCCGGAGATCATCATCAACCCGATGAAGATCGCCGAGGCGTTCTTCTATCTCCACACCCAGGACAAGTCCTGCTGGACGCACGAGTTGCAGCTCACGCCCTACTCCACCAAACCGAGCCACTGAAATGAGCGACGGTATTTTTAGCGGCCTGAAAGTCATCGACTGCGCGAGCTGGATCGCGGGGCCGGCGGCGGCGACCATCCTGTCGGACTTCGGCGCCGACGTGATCAAGATCGAGCCGCCGGGCGTCGGCGATCCGTGGCGCGGGCGGGTGTTCGCGACCGCGCCCGACAAGGGCACCGACTACTGGTGGGAGCTGACGTCGCGCAACAAGCGGAGCCTGGCGATCGACCTCAAGCACCGCGAGGGCCTGCGCGTCCTGCACCGCCTGATCGCCTCGGCCGACGTGTTCATCACCAACTTCCCACCGCCGGTGCGCGCGCGCCTGCAGATCGCCGCCGCCGACCTGCTGGCGATCAACCCGCGGCTGGTCTACGGCTCGATCACCGCCTATGGCGAGGCCGGCGCCGAGGCCGCCCGCACCGGCTTCGACGCCACCGCCTACTGGGCCCGCACTGGCCTGATGGACATGGTACGCGACGGCACCAAGACCGAGCCGGTCCGCTCGATGCCCGGCATGGGCGACCATCCGACCGCGACCGGCCTCTATGCCGCGATCGTGACGGCGCTGTACCGCCGCGAGAAGACCGGCAAGGGCGGCGTGGCGCAGACCTCGCTGCTGCAGAACGGCCTGTGGGCGAACGGCTGCTACGTGCAGAACCGGCTGTTCGGCGAGCATGTCTCGTACCGGCCGCCGCGGATCGACACGCCGAGCGCGCTCGCCAACCACTATCGCTGCAAGGACGGGCGCTGGTTCCTGATGGCGCTGCACAACGAGACGCGCCAGCTGGCGAGCTTCCTCAAGGCGATCGACCGAGAGGACCTGGCGCAGGACCCGCGCTTCCACACCCAGCCGCAGCGGCGCGCCCATCACAAGGAGCTGACCGCGATCCTCGACGAGGTGTTCACACAGCGCGATCTTCACGAGTGGCGGCCGATCCTGGAGAAGGCCGGGGTGACCTTCGGCCCGGTCTGCACGGTCGACGAAGCCGGCGACGACGAGCAATCGCGCACGATCGGCGCGCTCGTGCCGTTCGCCGACGGCACTGGCCTCACCGTGTCGAGCCCGTTCAACGTCGACGGCGCCGCCAAGGTCGCCCCGGTGCGCGCCGCGAAGGTCGTCGGCCAGCATTCGGAAGCGGTGCTGCGCGACGCGGGCTACACCGCCGACGAGATCGCGCGATTGAAAGGACTTGGAGTCCTGGGAGAACACCATGCCGCTTCTCTACAAAAAGCAAAATAACACCGCGATCCTGACCTTGAGCCGCCCGCAGGCGCGCAACTGCTGGGGCCAGGACTACGCCGACGGGCTGATCAAGCATCTCGACGAGGCGAATGACGACGACGAGGTGCGCTCAGTCATCCTGACCGGCGACGAGGCGGGCGGTGCCTTCTCGGCTGGCGCCAACCTGCGCGATCCCAACACCCACAACACCCGCTCGGCCGAGGCGTTCATCAAGCGTGTCGGTAAGGCACGCAACTTCCCCTCCAACCTGGTGAGCGACTTCCCCAAGCCGGTGATCGCCGCGGTCAACGGCTATGCCATCGGCATCGGCTGCATCGTCACCTTCTGCTGCGACCTGATCGTGGCGTCGGACAAGGCGGAGTGGCGCCTGCCGCAGGTGGCGCTCGGCATCCTGCCGAACTACGGCGGCGCGACCCGACTCGCCCGCCATGTCGGCAAGGGACCGGCGATGAAGGTCTCGATGGGCTTCCCGCTCAAGGCCGAGGAGGCCTACCGCATCGGCCTCGCCCAGTGGCTGGTGCCGCACGACCAGCTCATGAAGCAGGCGATGGCGGTCGCCGACCACATCGCCGGCCTGCCGCCGCTCGCCGTGCGCATGGTCAAGGAGTCGATGAACCGCGGTCAGGACATCCCCAACATCGCCGACGCCTCGCTGGTCGATTCCTACCGCTTCATGGTGCTCGAGATGAGCGAGGACAAGGCCGAGGCGCACGAGGCCTGGCGCGCCAAGCGCAAGCCCAGCTTCCGCGGGCGCTGACCTAAGTCGTCGCCGGTTGCGCGCTGGCCTGGAAGCGCTGGCGGAAGGTTTCCGGCACGAACAGCAGGGCGATTGTCGAGACGGCGGCGGCGGCCATGATCATGTAGGCGGGGCTCAGGTCATCGCCGGTGCGCGCGACCAGCCAGGTCGCCGCCATCGGGGTGAGGCCGCCGATGATGCCGAGCGGGATGTTGTAGCCCAGCGCCACCACCGTGCAGCGCACCCGGTGCGGTGTCGCCTCGACCAGCGCGGCGGGAAGCGTTCCGCCGTAGAGGCCGACGATCAGCACGAAGCCGAACTGTCCGGCCAGGATCGCCGTCATGCTTGGGTGATGGAGCAGCCAGAACAGCGGCCAGGCGCCGACCAGCGCCCGCCATCCCCAGCAGCATGACCTTGCGCCGTCCGATGTGGTCGGACAGCCAGCCGGCGAACAGGCAGGCGAAGAGCAGGCCCAGGATGCTGACGGTGTTGATGGCGAGCGCATGATCGGGCGCGATGCCGTCGGCGGTCTGCAGCCAGCTCACGATGTAGAGGAACATCAGGTAATAGCCGACGGCCAGGAACACCGAGAGGCCGCACAATCGCAGCAGCAGGGGCAGCTCGTGGCGCACCGCCGCCACCATGGCCGGCTGGCCGTCGACGCTCACGGGAATCTCCTCGAGACCGCGGCGCAGCGCGAAGCCGGCGAGGCCGACGAACAGGCCGAGCAGGAACGGCAGGCGCCATCCCCAGGCGGCCAGGTCCTCGGCCGACATTGACGCGGCGAGCACGGTGCCGGTGGCCGAGCCGAGCAGCGCGCCGAGATCGGCGCCGCTGCTGCAGATCGCGCCCATCAGACCGCGCCGCCCGGCCGGCGCGCGCTCGACGAGGAAGACCATGGCCGTGGTGTACTCCCCGCCGACCGACAGGCCCTGGACGACGCGCAGCAAGGTCAGCAGCACCGGCGCCATGATGCCGAGCGTGTGGTAGTCCGGCAGGACGCCGACCAGAAAGGTCGGGACCGCCATTGCCGCGACCGAGAAGGTGAGCGCGGCCCGCCGGCCGAAGCAGTCGCCGATATAGCCAGTGACCAGGCCGCCCAGCGGCCGCATGACATAGCCGATGGCGAAGATGCCGAAGGCCGACAGGATCTGGGCGACCTTGTCCTCGACGGGAAAGAAGGCGTGGCCGATCTGGGCGGCGAAGAAGCCGTAGATCGCGAAATCGTACCATTCGAGCAGGTTGCCGATGACGCCGGCGCCGATCACGCGCGCCGTGGAAGAGCGGTTAGCCATGGCCGGATTGTGCGCGATCAGGCCAGGTTGTGAAAGCGGCCCTGGTCAAACCTCTTGCAGTGGATAGTAGTCGTGCACCAGGCCGCCCTTGCCGCTGCCCTTGAGCGACACCGGCTGCGCAAAGGTGAGCGCGAAGGCGTCGGCCTCGCAGTTGGCCTTCGCGATCGCTCGATCGGCGTTATGGCTCCCGACCTACGGCCTTACGAGCCTCCGGGGTCGTCTTCCAGTACGTCATCGCCGTGACGTTCGCGCCGGAGCCGAAGTCGACGTGCACGAACATGTCTCCGAAATGGCTGCATAGGCTCGAATTGGGCAGCAGCGGTCTAACCGGCCCTACGCGCCAATCTCGAAACGTCGTGCTGCATGTGAGGCAATCCTCGCAGTCGGTCGTCGGCGTCTTCGGCGCACATTGCATGTGGTATTTGGAGACGACCGCGCCGACCCCTTCCGTCTTCACGGCTTCGCTAAGAAACGCCTCGAGACTTGGGTTCGGCGCCCACGTGTCCATGGGAAGCGGACGACCCGTCTGGGTGGGGCCGGCGTCAAGTGCAGCCAACTCGAACGGAGTTTGGTTCAGCCTGCAGTTCGGGCCACACGCCGACAATCCTCCAAGCCCGAAGAACAAGAGGAGTGCAGTCCTCAGCCCAGATAGGGCCAGTTTGTTCATCTCGGCCTCGAATCTGCAATATTGCCACTCTCGTAATCCGAGATTTGTACTGGTGCAACATACTATCGGTTGTCGTCCGCTACGGTCCCCAGCTATTTGGGTGAACGGGCGGCGCCACATAACGCCTGTATTGAGGATCGAGCAGATCCCGGCCCCATCCCGAAAACTTCCGCTCCCAGCCCGCATTGCGAATGGCGCGATCGAGATCGAGGCCCATGGCGCGGCCCAAGGTGTAGGCCACCGAATTGCTGTTTTGGATCTCGCCACCGCTGCCGCCAATCTCGTAGGCGGGATCGTGCGCCTTGTAGTCGAAGTTGAGGCGATTGATCTGATCCGCTGCTCGAATCCCGCGTTGCCAGGCTCCGCGCACGACGACGTCGTATGAGCCCTTCGCAAGATCGATCGCTGTTTGAGCGTTGTCTCCGAGGTGCGTTGGATTCCCAAAGGAGCGCGCAATCAACTTCGCCCCGTCCGTGCCCATCCAGAATGGGGTGAAGAATTCGCCTCTTCCGGACTCGTCCTTGCCGAAATTCCGCGAGTTGGCCACTCCGTTCAATTCAGCCCTGTGCTCTTCGCCATTCGGCCCGACAAGTACGAGAGCCGCGTGACTGCGATGGCCGAAGACGTGGTAATCCCGCAGCTGGATCCTCCAATTGCCTTCGGCCGAGGGCGGCAGGGCGTCCGCACCCAATTGCGCCGCATACCGCTCCTCGGACTCCGCAGGAGATGATGAGGTGTCTGGCTGCCCGATCAGGGTCGAACCGGACCTCGTGCCGTTGACAGGTGGCGCATACGCAGATTGCCTAGCAGAGAACACGCCCATGAGAAGCTCCTCGTTAAACCGTGCGGACGAGACTCGAATTAGCGGGACAACTCACGCCTCCTCCAGCGGGTCGTAGTCGTGGATCAACCCGCCCTGCGCGCTGCCGCGCCGTGACACCGGCTGCGCGAAGGTGAGCGCGAAGGCGTCAGCCTCGTCAGGGCTGAACCCGAGGCGCTGCTTCAGTTGCTCCTTGTCCTCGAGCAGGAGCTGGTCGCCCTTGAAGCTGTAGGTCGTCTGGCTGAGCGTGCTGATCAGCTCGGCGCTGTCGGGCGGCAGCTGGCCGCCCGAGCGGATCCAGCGCACGGCGTCGAAGTACATCTCGGCCCGCTTGTTGGCGTAGCGCGGATCGGCGGCGCGGCTCGCGAAACCGATGCCGATCGGCTGGTGGCCGAGCCTCCGGAGGCCGTCGATCCAGGAGGCACCCCAGCCGCCGGTGTCGTCGACGAACACCGCGTCGGCCTGCCAGTCGTGCCACTTGCGCGCCACCGCGCCGGCGCCCTGGTTGCCGTCGAGATGGCGGAAGCGCTGTGGCGGGAAGGCGACCAGGCCCTGGCGCGGGAAGATCACGCTCTGGTCGTCGCCGAAGCGCGCCACGTCGACGCCGAGCACGCGCGCGGCATCGGCGATGTCGCCGGCGCACCAGGCGCGCTGGGTGGCGTCGCGGCATTCGTCGGGGCCGATCAGGGTGTTGAGCGAGTGCGGCGGGAAGCGGCCGAACACGTTCACCAGCACCCAAGGATTGTCGCGGCCGTACTTCTCGATCTGCTCGCGCGCCCATTCCGGCTTCACCCGCGTCGAGCGCTTGGGGTCGTCGGGATCGCCGGTGATCTCGACGATCTTCCACAGCCGCCGCTCGCTGGTGCAGGCGCGCCATAGCGGGCCTTCGAGATGGGTCGGGATGTGGCCCTCCTGGCACGAAGAGAGCGCCGCCTCGGCCGAGGCCATCACCGCATCGGGGATGCCGCCCGCCTCGTCGAGGATGAACAGGATGTGATCGGCATGGAGCCCGGCCAGGGTCTCGCCCTGCAGCGCCCTGTCGGCGGTGCGGGCGAAGGAGCGCGCCGACATCCACCAGGTCTCCGGCTCGGCGCGGCTGAAGATGCGCGTCTTGGTCCACACGAAGGCGGCGCTCAGCATCTCCGAGCGCGCCTGCCACTTGGCCATCTCGGCCCATAGATTGTCGGCGAGGTTGTCGGCGGTGACCGAGGTCGCGGCGACCTTGGGAAACTTGCGCGTCGCCAAAAAATTCCAGGCGAGCCAGGCCATCACCGCGGTCTTGCCCGGCCCCTTGCACGCCTTCATGGCGATGCGCTGGTGTTTGGGGAACGCCGCCAGCACCTCATCCTGCCAGGCATCAGGCGTGACCTTGAAGGCCTCGCGCACGAAGCAACGCGGGTCGTCCCTCCACGCCTTCAGCCTAGGGTGCATCGCCGTCCTCCAGCAGCTGCAGGAGCGTCTTGCCACCGGTGCCCTCGCTCTCGCTGCGCACGCGGCCGTGCGCGCGATCCAGCAGCTTGTCGGCGGCGGCGATGCGTGCCTGCTCGCTGGCACCGCGCTCCATGATCTCGGCCAGGGTGCGCAGCGCGGCGCGGGTGTAGCGCTGGGCGAGCGCGCGCACGTCAGGCGGCTCACGCTCCGCCACGGCGCGCCTCGCGTTTCAGCCGCCGCCTGACCGCGTGGTCCTCCCGGCTCGGTGTCTTGCGCTCGGTCCAGCCGGTCCACTCGCCGCCCGGCAAGCGCAGCCGCCGCACGCCGGCGCGGGCTTGCAGGCGCTCCTCGATCTCGAGCAGCGGCGGCGTGCCCTCGGCGAGGCTCTTCAGGAACGGCCAGACCTTGCGGCGCGGCAGACCGGTCCAGGCAACGATCTCGTTGCGGGTCGGGCACGGCTTGCCGCGATGCGCGTCGATCATCTGCAGGGTCACGGCCGTCAGCTGCTCGACCTCGAACACTCGGCTCATGCCCCCCACTCCTCCGTCGAGATCGCGACGTTCCAGCGCGCCGCGATGGCCGCGAGCTGCGCCCACCACGCCTTGCGCGTGAGCTTCTCCGGTGGCCCGTGCTCGACGCGGCATGGCGCGGCGTGGGCGAGGCCGCGGGCAATGTGCTCCATCGCCCACCGGATCTCGGGCCGGGCGCGGACGCCGCGCCGCCACTCGTCGATCAGCCGGCCCACCTGTTCGGCATGCCGGCCGAGGTCGATCGCCCGTCCGGCCGGCCGCGGGCGCGGCAGGTCGGGCAACGCCGCCTCGAAGTCGGCCGGGATCGGAAACGGCTGGCCGTATTTCGGCCGGAAGCTCGCCAGCACCTCGGTCGCAGCCTTGGCGAGCGCCGGCCCCTCGCGCCCGCCGAGACGCGCGTGGAACACCGGCTTGAAGGTCCGCATCGCCTCGGGCGACGCACCGGGATAGGCGACGACGATGCGTTCGAGCAGTTCCTTGACCATCATTGCAGGGCCTCGCGTGCTTCGCGGATACGGCGGTCGTTCCAGCTTTCTCGCGGCTTCGTGCTGAGCCGCGCCGTGATCCAGGCGATCGGTTCGGTGATGCTTTCCGCCCGGGCCTCGCGCAGGGCAGCGAGGGTCGCGGCATCGCCCTTCTCGCGCCGCCATTTGCCGATCAGGGCGCGCGCGGTGCGCTCGCTGCAGCCGCTCGCGGTCAGCAGCCGCACGCCTTCGTCGAACACCGCCTTCACGGTATCGGGCGCGGCAGCGCCAGAAGCGTCAGCTTCTGACTCTGAGTCTGAGTCTGACTCTGAGGGCGTTTCGGAAACGCTGCGTCCACGTTGCCGGAACCGTTTCACGCGCTCGCTGGAAACGTCGCTGCGGTATTGCCATTCGTTCCAGTCGTGCGGCTCGATGCCCTGGTCGGTGCGATCGAACAGCCGGGCGGCGATCAGCGCCTCGATCAGCGCGGCGGTCTCCTCGGCCGACTTGCGCAGCCGGAAAGCGGTCTCGGGCAACGACGGCAGGACGCCGTCATGCAACGCCGCCACGCACAACAGGCTTTCCCAGGCGCGATAATGCGCGTCCGACAGGAGCTGCACCTTGTGGCTCTCGAGCTTGGCCACATGGCTGCGGAACCAGCGGGCCATGTCAGCGCCCTCCCCTGGATGCGCCTTGCAACGCGGCCTCTGCCTCGGCATGCCAGCGCGCCTGGTCGCTGGCCGGATCGGCCAGGCGCCGGCGCGCGCGCTTGCGGGCCTCGGCGATGCCCTGGTGGTCGAGGCCGGCGAACACCCGCGCGATCGCGGCCAGCGAGAGATCGGGCCGGAGCTCGCACACCAGCAGGACGGCGACCTGGCGGGCCTCGACCAGCCCGCTATGGCGGCGCGGGCCGGCCAGCTCGGCCGCCGTCACCTTGGCCGCGCGCGCCACCGCCTGCAGGATCTCGCCGACCGACGGCCCTTGCGGGACGTCGTAGCGCCAGACCTGCCGCAGCTCCTTGGTCAGCCGCTCGTTGGCGCGGCGGTTGATCTCGGCGGCGATGCGTTCCTGCACCCGCCGCTCGACAGCCTGCTCGATCTCCTCGGCGGTCGCCGGGCGCTCGAGCGCCTGCTCGACCCGCCGCTCGATATAGCGGGCATAGTGCTCGCGCCGGCGTTGCGCTTCCTCGACGAGGCCGAGCGGGTCGTTTTCCGGGGAAAGGTGCATGGGTCCGTATCATACGTATATCGTATAGTACGAGTCAAGAACATTGTACGAACATCGTGGCACAACGTATACGGCCGGCAACGAAAGGCGGTAGCCAGTGCACCGCCTGTCGTCCTAGGCTTGTGGCCATGAAATGGATCAAGGAGCGGCTCGACGAGATCGGCCGCCGGCCGATCGAGCTCAGTCGCGCGCTCGGCCTGCCCCCCGCCCGCGTCTACGAGATGATCAAGGGCGTCCGCCGCGTCCAGCCCGACGAAATCGGCCGCATGGCAGCCTTCCTAGACTGGCCGGAGACCCACCTGGTGGCGATGATCGACGGGCGAGCCACCAGCAAGGCCGGCCACCGGACGGCCAAGGCCGCCAAACCGGCCGGGACCTCGGTCCGCGTGACCAGCGAGGCGGCCCGCAGCGGCCAGCCCGACATCCCGGTGTGGGCGGCAGCACAGGCCGGCGAGGACGGCGCACTGATCCTGGTGCCCGATCCTGTGGACTACATTTACCGCTCGGAGCGCATGCGCGGTGTGCGAAATCCGTTCGCTTTCCAGATCGTCGGCTCGAGCATGAGCCCGGCGCTGGAGCATGGCGACCAGGTAGTGATCAACCCCGCGCTCCTGGTGCGGCCCGGCGTCGACTGCGTGTTCATCCAGCAGCAGCGCGACGGCACCTTCCTCGCCCTGGTCAAGCGCCTGTTGCGCCAGACTGCCGATAACTGGCACGTCCGCCAGTATGATCCGCGCCGCGACTTCGACCTGCCGAAGAAGAAATGGCCGCGCGCCCACGTGGTGGCCGAGGTCCGGCGCGGTGGGCTGTGAGGCGGCGCCAGCCCAAGTTATCGCAAGAGATCGAGCGTCTCTTTCGCCACATAGATGCCGGCGGCTTGTAATTCGATGTAGTTGTGGCCGAGGCGGAACCAATCGCGCTCAATGGCCAAATTGATGACGGCTTGAATTTCGGCTCGCGGAAGACCCGTCGTCTCGGGCAGCTCATCCAGCAGCATGGCAAATCGGCCGAGGACCTTCCCCTTGAGGAAGACTGCCGCGCAGAGCTTTGCTGCGGTGGCCTCATATTTTGCTACGTCCGCTGCCCAATCCGCGGGCGAGCGCCCATCATCCGCGCGATCAACGCGCATCCTGCCCTTTGCCATGCCTACACCCCCAAGGAGGAAAGTGCATGGGGGCGCTGTTCCTGACTAGCCTGTATTTGTGTGACAAAATGCACCTTTGATGCGGTTAGAGCTAAAACGGGCTAAAGTGCCTATTTGCATTGAGTATCGACCATGCACCGCACGGTGACCATCGTCGCCCGCGAGAGAGCCCTCGCCCTGGTGGCGGAACGGGGTGGATGGGCGGCACCCGCGTTGAGCGAGGCTCCCTACTAGGGTGGGTGCTGCAAGCGGCATGACGGCCGCCTGCAGCTATCTCACTTGCCTTGCGCCTTCTGGTGAAGCTCGTTCACCAGCTTCAGCAGGTCAGCCTGGCTCTGGTTGTAGGCGGCGCTGGCGCCATTGAACTTGTCGATCGACGCCTGCAGGGCGGCCTGGTTCTCGGTCTTGCGCTTCGCCAGGAGATCTTCGGCGAGCCCGAGCATCTGCTTGTGCAGGTCGCGGCTCTTGTTGGCCGCCTCGAAGACCTGGCGGTAGAGCGCGGTGAACTGCGCGCCCAACTGGTCACCCGACTGGCGCTTCTCGAGGTTCTGGAACGGCAACTCCGAGTGTTCGAATTGCTCCTTGGCTTGCTTCAACGCCGCGTCCGCCGCGGCATAGTCCTGCTTGTTGAAGTCGCCGATGACCACGTTCAGGCTGTCGGTGCTGGCGTTGAGGAACTCGTTAAGCAATATCGCCGAGCGGGTCACGCGCCTCACCTCCATGACCTCGATGACATGGCGGAGCTGGGCGGGGTCGTCGACGAAGTGGGCGGCGCCGCCGGTGCGTTCGGCGACGGCATCGAGGTCCTGCTTGGCCGCCGTGTCGAGGCCGATGCCGATGAAGTTCAGGTCGAGCTGGATCGCGCCCTTGGCGCCGGCCGGGTTGTCCTTATTCAGCTGCTGGGCGATCTCCAGGAGATTGCCCTTGCAGGCGTCCTTGCCGCCGGTGATCACGACGATGCGCTTGTTGACGTCGTCGAAACGCGCCTTGTCCTTGAAATCCGCGATAGCGGCAAACAACGCCGCGACGAGCGTCGCCTGAC
>Ga0318562_10000951_pt1 | contig 13052 bp, 12 predicted proteins | sample GRESIP066b5f18_FD_203688 | JGI IMG/M metagenome (GOLD analysis project Ga0318562, IMG submission 203688) | Tropical soil microbial communities from Luquillo Experimental Forest, Puerto Rico - GRE.SIPMG.066b5f18 | ecosystem: Environmental > Terrestrial > Soil > Tropical forest > Bulk soil...
CACGGGGCCACTCGGCATGCGCGATACGAGCTTTGAGGTGCGCGATCGCGCGCGGCTCGCCGTCGCCTATGCCGACGCCAGGCCCCCGCGCCTGATGCGCGATCCTGATGTCGTGCCTTTCGGCGACGGGGCCGGCATCAAATTCTCGCCGGCGCGCGTCTTCGATCCCGCCTCCTTCGCCTCGGGCGGTGCGGGGCTGGCCGGCACTGCCGGAGATTTCCTGACCTTCCTCGAGACCATCCGGCGGGGCGGCGCGCCTATCCTGAGCCGCGCCAGCACGGAGGCGATGACGGCGAACCAGATCGGCTCCTTGCGCATCACCACCGAGGAGACGCCCTCATGGGGCTTCGGCTTCGGCGGGGCCGTGCTCATGGACCGGGAGCTCGCCGGTGTGCCGCAGGAGAACGGCACCTGGAAATGGGGCGGCGTCTACGGCCATCACTGGTATGTCGACAAGACGAACCGGCTGACCGTCATAGCCCTCACCAACACCGCGATCGAAGGCATGGCGGGCAGCTTCGTCGCCGAGCTGCAGCGAGCGGTCTATGGCCACTGAGGCGGACGGCGCCCACCTCGCCCCTATCGCCCGTCGGTAGCGCCCACCAGGCGCAGCAGCATCTTGGCGCTCGACCAGAGATCGGGCAGCACGCGCGAGATGCCGTCGCGGCGTGCCACGAAGGCGAGCGCGGCAATGAGCGCCAGCAGCGCCACGAGCACGATGTAGAGATTGCGGGTGCGCGACGCCGCATCGAGCTTGGCGCGGGGCGGGCTCGGGCGTTCCTCGGCGCTCATGCATTTCTCCGTTGGCTCCGCATCAATTGCGGTTGCGCAGCCTCGGGTCAAGCGTGTCGCGCAGCGCATCCCCCATCAGGTTGAAGCCGAAGGACAAAATCAGGATGGCGAGACCGGCGAAGACCGCGCTCCAGGGCGACAGCATGAGGAAATTGCGACCTTCCGCCAGCATCAGCCCGAGCGAGGGCGTGGGAGGCTGCGTGCCGAGGCCGAGAAACGACAGGGAAGCCTCGACCAGGATCGCGGAGGAGAGCAGGAGGCTCGTCTGCACCAGGATCACGGATGAGAGGTTCGGCAGGATGTGGCGCAACAGGATGCGCGGCCCGGACGCACCAATGGCGCGCGCCGCCGCGACATATTCGGATTCGCAGATGACGAGCGCAGGCCCCCGCAGGAGCCTCGCGAAGATCGGAGTGTAGACGATGGCGATGGCGACCGCGGCCGAGAGCGTCTGCGGGCCGAGCACCGCGATGATGCCGATCGCGAGCAGCATCACCGGAAAGGCGAAGAGCACGTCCATGAGCCGCATCGAGATGCGCTCGAGCCAGCCGCGATAGAAGGCGGCCGCAATGCCGACCGCGCCGCCGATGACGAGCGCGACCGTGACCGCAGCGACGCAGGCTGCAAGTGACGTGCGATAGCCGAAGAGGATGCGGGCAAGCACATCGCGGCCGAGCTGATCGGTGCCGAGCCAATGGGCGAGGCTCGGGCCCTTGAGCCTCGCCACGATGCTCTGCGCCAGCGGATCATAGGGCGTCACCCATTGCGCCGTGAGGGCGACGACGAACTGCGCCGCGATCAGGATCGAGGCGAAGATCAGGAGGCTGCGGCTGAGGCGAGGCATCTCTAGCGCCTCACGCGCGGATCGATCAGCCCGTAGACGAGGTCGATCGCGAAATTGACGATGACGAAGCCGATCGTGACGACGAGAATTGTCGCCTGGATCAACGGGTAGTTGCGCTCGCTGATCGCGCCGAGAATCAGCCGGCCGAGACCGGGAATCGCGAAGACCTGCTCGACCACGATGGCGCCGCCCAGAAGATATCCGGCCGTGATGCCGACGCTCGTCACAAAGGGGATGAGCGCGTTGCGCAGCGCGTGCTTGTAGACGACGCTCCATTCGGGGGCGCCCTTGGCGCGCGCCGTGCGCACGAAATCCTGGCCGAGGGCATCGAGCATGGCCGAGCGCAGGAGGCGCGAGAGATTGGCGAGGATCGGCAAGGCGAGCGCGAAGGCCGGCATCGCCATGCGCGCGAGATTGGCGAGCGGATCCTCGTTGAAGGGCACATAGCCGAGCGAGGCAAAGCCCGGAAACATCGACGACACGACGAGGATCAGCACGATGCCGAGCCAGAAAGACGGCACGGTGAGCCCGATGACGGTCGCGATGCGCAAGGCGACATCCGCAGCCCGCCCACCATATTGCGCCATCAAGCAGCCGAGCGGCACGGCGAACCCCGCGCCGATCACGAGGGCAAGCACGGTGAGCTCGAGGGTCGGCCAGATATTGGCAAGGATCTCCTCGCCGACCGGATGGCCGGTCCAGAGCGAGGTGCCGAGATCGCCATGCAGCGCGGCCGCCGCCCAGCGCAGATATTGGATAACGAGCGGCTGATCGAGGCCTATACGCTCGCGCAATTGCGCCATCGCCTCTGGCGTCACCTCAGTATTGGCGCCGAGCATGATGGCGACCGCGTCGCCCGGAATGAGCCTGATCATCAGGAAGACGATGATCGAGACGCCGACCACCACCACGGCGAGGTCGACGAGCCGATTGAGCAGAAGCCGCCGCAGCATGGAATGTCAGCCGGTCACTACGCCACGACAAAGCCGCGGCGACCTCGAGTCGTGGCGGCTCACGGCGCGAGCGACGCGTCGCGGAGCGAAGCGAGCGAGCGGTTCGCCATGATCTCGTAGCCCTTGAGCTCGCTGCGCGCGGCGCTGAACAAGGTGCCATAGGCGATCGAGGCGATGGGCCCGGTGCAGGCGAGCTTCGCCTGCACCTCGTCATAGATCGCCTTGCGCTTCGCCGGATCTTGGAGTGTGCGCGCCTCGTCGAGCGCCTTGTCGATCGCGGCGTCCGAATATTTGAAGACGTTGGTCGAACCGCCGCTGCGGAAAGTGCGGAAGAAGAACTCGTCAGGGTCCGCGCCGCCCGCATTCGCCGAGGCGAAGAGGTCAAAATTGCTGTTGCGCCAATCCTGAACGAACTGGCCGGTCTCCTGGTTCAGGATCTCGACCGTGATGCCGGCCTCGGCGAGTTCGGCCTGCACGACCTGGGCGATGTCCTTGATGTCCTGGCGCGCCGCGAGCACGTGCAAGGTGAGCTTCTGGCCGACATTATAGCCCGCCTCCTGCAGCAGGATGCGCGCCTTCTGCACGTCATGACGATAGCAGGGGAAATCGCTCACCGGACGCGCCCATTCCTTCAGCGCCGGGGAGAGCGGGCCAGCCGGCACACCCGCGCCGAACAGCGCCGCATCGATGATCGCCGCCCGATCGAGCGCGTAGTTCACCGCCTCGCGCACCTTCGGATTGTCGAAGGGCGGGCGCGAGACGTTGAGCCCGATGACGGTGTTCGAGAGCTCGAGCGTCTGCGTCAGCGAGATATTGGGCTTGCCCTTGAGCTGCAATGCGGTTGCCGCATCGATCTGCGGCAGCAGGGCATATTGGCCGCTGGTGAGCCCGACCTGGCGGGTCGAGGATTCGGGCACGATGTTGAACTTCAGCCCGTCGAGCGTCGGCTTGCCTTGCTCGCGATAGGCCTCGTTGCGGGCGAGCAGCACGAAGCCGTTCGGCTGCCAGCTCTCAAATTTGAACGGGCCGGTGCCGATCGGCTGCTTCTGCAGCGCGTCCTTGTTCGTCTCCATGTCGCGCGGTACGATGGCGATCGAGGCAAGGCCGGCGAGCAGCGGCGCCGACGGCTCCTTGAGCTTCACCGCGACGGTGAGCGGATCGGGGGTCGAGACGGCCTCGACCGCGGCGAGCCGGCTCGCGAGCGGTGAGCCGATTTCTTTCGACTGCACGCGGCGGAAGCTCGCCGCCACATCGTCCGCAGTCATCTTCGCCCCATTGTGGAACGTCACGCCCGGGCGCAGCTTGAAGGTGTAGGTCAGACCGTCCGGCGACACCGTCCAGGATTCGGCCAGGCCCGGCACGACCTTGAGATCCTTGTTGATCGCCGTCAGTCCTTCATAGATCGTGCCGTTGACGATGACGGCACTGCTGAAGGCCGTGATGATATGCGGGTCGAGGCCGGCGGGTGAGGCATCGACAGCGATCTGCAAGGGGGCAGCCTGCCCCGGGCTCACAGTGGAAAAGCTCGTCCCCACGGCGATGAGCGCGGCGCAGATCAGGTTCAGGCGCATATCGGACCCCATTGAATTCACCAAGACCACATGTATACCAGATGGCCGGAAGGGCAAATAGGCGGATGCGGGGCCCTGCGAGGCTGGAGAGGTCAGGATTACGAACCCGATCGGAGGGATGATGGGCTTGCTGCGCGTCGACGGGCTGCGCATCGGCATCGGCGGCGTGACGCTCGTCGACGGCGTCTCGTTCGAGCTCGCGCGCGGCGAGATGCTCGGCCTCGTCGGCGAATCGGGCTGCGGCAAGACGCTGACGGCGCTCTCCCTGATGCGGCTCCTGCCGCAGGCGTCGGGGCTCGAGGTCGAGGGGCGTATCGTCTTCGAGGAGCGCGACATATTGAGCCTCTCGCCACAGGAGCTGCGCCATCTGCGCGGCGACCGCATGGCGATGATCTTCCAGGAGCCGATGACCTCGCTGAACCCGGTCTTCAGCATCGGCGATCAGCTCGGCGAGGCGATCAGCCTGCATCGCCCGATGCCGCGCGCCGCACGGCGCGCACGCATGCTCGAGCTCCTCGACCTCGTCGGCATTCCGGCACCGGCGCGCGTCGCCGCAGGCTTCCCACACGAAATCTCCGGCGGCCAGCGCCAGCGCGTCATGATCGCCATGGCGCTCGCCTGCGATCCGGCCCTTCTCATCGCCGACGAGCCGACGACGGCTCTCGACGTCACCGTGCAGGCGCAGATCCTCGACCTCATCGACGGCTTACGCCAGCGTCTCGGCATGGCGGTGCTGCTGATCACCCATGATCTCGGCGTCGTCGCCGAATGCTGTGACCGGGTTGCCATCATGTACGCGGGCAAGGTGGTGGAGAGCGGAAAGACGGACGAGATCCTCGACGTGCCGCGCCATCGCTATACGCGCGCGCTGATCCGCACCGTGCCGGCCAATAATCCTCCGGGAGCTGCGTTGCCGGCGATCCCCGGCATGGTGCCACCCCCCTCGGCGTCGCGCTGGCAGGGCTGCGCCTTCGTCGGCCGCTGCGACGCCGTCCTGCCGCGCTGCTCGTCCGAGCCCCCTGCCCTCCTCGCGAGCCCGGGCCAAGGGCATGTGGGGCAAGCGCGCGAGCTCCGCTGCTGGAACCCCGCCCCGTGAGCGCTCTCCTCGAGGTCAAGGACCTCTCCAAGGTCTTCTATGCGACCGGAACCGGCGCCAAAGTGCGGGCGCTCGACAAGGTGAGCTTCACGCTGCAGCCGGGCGAGGTGCTCGGCATCGTCGGTGAATCCGGCTGCGGCAAGTCGACGCTCGGGCGCTGCCTGTTGCGGCTGATCGAGCCGAGCGAAGGGCAGGTCCTCTTCGAGGGAGCCGACCTGATGCGGCTCGACGCGCAGGCGATGAAGCGCCGCCGCGCGAACCTGCAGATGGTGTTCCAGGATCCGTTCGGCTCGCTCAATCCGCGCCACCGCGTCGGCACCATCCTACGCGAGCCGCTCGATGTGCACGGCATCGGCAACGGCGCCTCGCGCCGCGCCCGCGTGCGCGAGCTCCTCGACCTCGTCGGCCTGCCGGAGAGCGCTGCCGAACGTTATCCGCATGAATTCTCGGGCGGCCAGCGCCAGCGCGTCGCGATCGCCAGGGCCCTGGCGCTCGAGCCGAAGCTCATCATCGCCGACGAGCCGGTCGCGGCGCTCGACGTCTCGATCCAGTCGCAGATCATCAACCTGATCGCCGAGCTCCGGGCCAAGCTTCGCCTCTCGCTGATCTTCATCAGCCATGACCTCTCGGTCATCCGCCATGTGAGCGACCGCATCGCCGTGATGTATCTCGGCCGCATCTGCGAGATCGGCAGGGCGGCCTCCGTGCTCGAGCATCCGGCGCATCCCTATACGCGGGCGCTCGCTTCCGCCGCGCCGACACCGGGAGCAAGGCGGCTGCGCAACCGCATCATGCTTAAGGGCGAGCCGCCCGATCCCGCTTCGCCGCCCGGCGGCTGCCCCTTCCATCCCCGTTGCGCCGAGGCGATGCCGCGCTGCGCCACCGAGCTGCCGCGGCTCGAGCCGCGCTGCACGCAAGAGAGCAAGACGGTGCTCGCCTGCCATCTCTTCGAGCCCGCCTGACCCCCGCCACAAGGGGGCTTGCCGCCTCTCGACGCGCATGGCATTTGGACCTAATCTGGTATTATCGGAGGCGATGGTGAGCAGCGAGACCGAAAGCGTCAGCCCGCGCTTCGCCGAGCTCGACGAATGGTCGACGTCCGAAGTGCTGAAGGCGCTCTATGAGGGCCAGCTATCGGCGGTCGCCGCGGTCGGCGGCGCCTTGCCGGCGCTCGGGCGTGCGGCAGACGCAGCGGCCGCGGTGCTGGCGCGCGGCAAGGGCCGCATGGTCTATGCCGGGGCCGGCACCTCGGTGCGCATCGGCGTCCAGGACGGGGCCGAGCTGCCGCCGACCTTCGACTGGCCCGAGATGCGGTTGGGTTTCGTGATCGCCGGCAGCGAGCAGGCGATCCTCACAGCCGTCGAGGGCGCCGAGGATTCGGAAAGCGACGCCGTCGAGCGGGTGCGAAGCCTCGGCATCGGCGCCGAGGATGTGGTGATCGGGGTCGCGGCGAGCGGCACCACCCCCTTCACGGTCGCCGCGATCGCCGAGAGCCGGCGGCGCGGGGCGCTCACGGTCGGCATCGCCAATAATCCAGACACGCCGCTGCTCCGGGCCGCGGCTCATTCGGTGCTGGTCGAGACCGGCGAGGAGGTCGTCGCCGGATCGACGCGCATGAAGGCTGGCACGGCGCAGAAGATCGTGCTCAACCTCTTCTCCACCGCGATCATGATCCGGCTCGGGCGCGTCTATAAGGGCATGATGGTCGATTTCCGGGTCACCAACGCCAAGCTGCGCCTGCGCAGCGAGGCGATGGTCGCCGAGATCGCGTCCTGCCCGCGCGAGGCCGCGGCGCAAGCGCTGCGCGAGGCGCATAATGAAGTGAAGCTCGCTTCGCTCCTCGCGCTCGGCGCGCCACGCGCCGAGGCCGAAGCGGCGTTGCATCGCCATGACGGCAATCTGCGCCTTGCGCTGCGCGAGCTCGGGCTCGCTGGCGTTGCCTCGGGCCAGCGCCATGGCTGAGCCCGGCCTCGCGAATGGGCAGCGCCGGCGCGAGCGCCGGCCTTCCCAGCGCGAAGGCGCCGAGCGCGACATCTATCGCAGCCTCGCCGCCTCGATCGATTTCGGACAGCAGACGCCGCGCTATTTCCAGCTCGCAGCGGCCATGCGCAAGGCCATCACCTCGGGCGCGCTGCATGCGGGCGAGGCGATCGAATCGGAGCGGCGCCTTGCGACCTTGACCGGCATGTCGCGCGTCACCATCCGCCATGCGATCGAGGAGCTGTTACGGGCCGGCCTCCTGTCGCGCCGGCACGGCTCGGGCACTTATGTGTCCGAGCGCATCGACCAACCGCTGTCGCTTCTCTCGAGCTTCTCGGAGGATGTGCGCATGCGCGGCGGGCGAGCGGGCTCCGTCTGGATCTCGCGCGAGACGGTGGCGCCCACCCCGCACGAAGCCTTCGCGCTCGGGCTGCGGCCGGGCGGGCTCGTGGTGCGGCTGAAGCGGGTGCGCACGGCCAATAACGAGCCGCTCGCCATCGAGAACGCCGTGGTGCCGGCCGAGCTCCTGCCCTCGCCCGAGAGCGTCACGGCCTCGCTCTATGCAGCGCTCGCGAAGCTCGGCCATCGGCCCGCGACCGGCGTGCAGCGCCTGCAGGCGACGCTCGCCTCGGCCGAGGAGGCCGAGCTTCTCGGCGTGCTTGCAGGCTCGGCGATCCTGCGCATCGAGCGGCGCAGCTACCTCACCGATGGCCGGCCCGTCGAATACACGACCTCGGCCTATCGCGGCGACCGCTACGACTTCGTCGCGAGCCTCGCTGCGACAACGCCAGCGCGAGGAGGCGGCGCGTGAGCATCGGCACGAGCGCGACATCCTCAATGCGGAAGGACCTGACATGGAACGCCTGCTGATCCGCGGAGGGGCCGCGCTGCGTGGCAATGTCGAGATCTCGGGCGCGAAGAACGCGGCGCTGCCGCAGATTGCGGCCTCGCTCTTGAGCGAAGAACCCTTGACCCTCACCAATGTGCCGGATCTCGCCGATATCCGCACCATGCTCGCCTTGATGGAATGCTACGGCGTCGGCATCACCCGCGGCGCTGGCACGCTCACCCTCACTGCCGCCGGCGCCAGCAATGCCGATGCGCCCTACGACATCGTCCGGCGCATGCGCGCAACCATGCTGGTGCTCGGCCCCCTGCTCGCGCGCTTCGGCCGGGCCCGCGTCTCGCTGCCCGGCGGCTGCGCCATCGGCACGCGCCCGGTCGATCTGCATCTCAAGGCGCTCGCGGCGCTCGGCGCCGAAATGTCGGTCGAGGGCGGCTACATCCTGGCACGCGCCGAGGCCGGCCTCACGGGCGCGCGCATCTTTTTCCCCACCCCCTCGGTCGGCGCCACTGCCACCGCGATGATGGCGGCCGTGCGCGCCAAGGGCGAGACCGAGATCATGAATGCGGCGCGCGAGCCCGAGATCGCCGACCTCGCACTCTGCCTTTCGGCCATGGGTGTCCCGGTCGACGGCGCCGGCACACATCGCATCCTGGTCCAGGGCGGCGCCACCTTGAAGGCGGCGCGCCACGAGCTCATCCCCGACCGCGTCGAAGCCGGCACCTACGCGATCGCGGCCGCGATCACGGGCGGGGAGATCGAGCTCTGCGGCGCGCGCCTCGAGCATATGCTCGCGGTGAGCGAGACGCTCGAGGCGGTGGGCGCGACACTCTGGCCGACCGATCGCGGCCTGATGGTGGCGCGCACGGGCCCACTCGCGAGCGCCGACATCACGACCGAGCCCTATCCCGGTTTCTCGACCGATCTGCAGGCACAGTTCATGGCGCTGATGTCGGTCGCGGACGGCTCCTCGGTCATCCGCGAGACAGTGTTCGAGAACCGCTTCATGCATGTGCCGGAGCTGATGCGGCTCGGCGCCAACATCACCTTGAGCGGCACCACCGCGCATGTGCGTGGCGGCGCGACGCTGCGCGGCGCGCCGGTGATGGCGACCGACCTGCGCGCCTCGGTCTGCCTCGTGCTCGCCGGCCTCGTCGCCGAGGGCGAGACGATCGTCGACCGCATCTACCATCTCGATCGCGGCTACACGGCGCTCGACACCAAGCTCAGGCGCTGCGGCGCGAGCATAGAGCGCATCAAGGATTGAGGCGGGGCCGGACACCATGTCGGACAGTCTCTTCATCGGCGTCGATGGTGGCGGCACCGGCTGCCGGGCGAGGCTCGAGGATGGCGAAGGCAACGTGCTCGGCGCAGGCGTCGCCGGCCCCGCCTCCTTGCGCTTCGGCATCGAGGCCGCGCTCGCAGCCGTCGGCGAGGCCTGCCGGCAGGCCTTCGCCGAAGCAGAACTCGACGAAGCCGATCGCGGCCGCACCCATGCGGGCATCGGCCTTGCCGGCATCGGACGCAAAGGCATGGCGGAGGCGCTCGCCGCCCATCCTTCCCCTTTCGCCTCGGTCAATTATGCGAGCGACGGGCTCGTCGCCTGCCTCGGCGCCCATTCGGGCGAGGATGGCGGCATCGTCATCGTCGGCACGGGCAGCGTGGCGCTCGCGCTCATTGACGGTGAGGAAGTGCGCTTCGGCGGCTATGGCTTCCCGATCGGCGATGAAGGCAGCGGCGCCGATCTCGGCCTCGCCGCCATTCGCTTCGCGCTGCGCGCGCATGACGGGCGCATCGACGCCACCGGCCTCCTGCGCGACGTGATGGCGCGTTTTCGCAGCGACTCGCTCGAAGCGATTGCCTGGATGGACAGGGCGACGGCGACCGACTATGCGGCCTTCGCGCCGCTCGTCATCCGCCACGCCAATGAGGGCGATCCGATCGCGCGCCGCATCGTGCAGCGCGGCGCCGAGCATATCGACGATCTGGTGCGCGCCCTGGTCACTCGCCGGGTGCGCAAGATCGCGCTGATCGGCGGCCTCTCGAGCCCGATGGAGCCCTGGCTCGCCCCCGATGTGCGCCGCCGTCTGAAGCCCCTCGACCACGACCAGATCACCGGCGCCCTCTACCTCACGCCGCGCGCCTCTTTGGGGAAGCGCACGAGCTCAACCTCTCCCCTGGCGGGAGAGGTCGGAGAGCTCACCCGAGCTCGGCCATCAGCCCGGCCATGAGCCGGCCGCGCTCGGCGAGGCTTTCGACCTCGATATGCTCCTGCAGCGTATGCGCGCCGGCGCCGCGCACGCCGAGACCGTCGAGCGAGGCGACGCCGGCAGCTCCCGTGAAATTCGCGTCCGAGCCACCGCCCGAGCTCTCATGCCCTGGATCGAAGCCGATCTCGCGCGAAATGCGCCGCGCCGTCTCGTAGAGGGCGAGCGTGCCCGGGCCCGGCTCCCAGACCGGGCGCACGCAATTGACGCTCACCTGGAAATCGACATTGCCGGTATTCGTTCGCGACAGCGCGAGCATCCGCCTGGTGCCGTCGTCGAGATCCTGCTGGCGCTTCGCCATGCTCAACACCTCGGCGCGCGCATAGGTCGGCACGCAATTGACCCATTGCCCGCCCTCGACCACGCTCGCGCTGAAGGTGCAGTCGTCGCTCGTCATCGCCTCGATGGCGAGGATCTGGCGGGCGATCTCGCTCACGGCCGAACGTCCCTCTTTCAGGTTCGCGCCCGCATGACTCGGCCGGCCGAAGGCCTCGATATGGTAGCGCGCTATAGCGTAGCGTCCACTCACGAAGCCGCCGCTTGCCCGGGCAGGCTCGGGCACCAGCACATATTTCTGGGCGAGCGCCTCGGCCGTGATCAGGTCGCGCGTGCCGGGGCTGCCGATCTCCTCGTCGCAGGTCAAAAGGAAGGTGACGGGGAGCTTCGTCTCGATCATGGCGCGACGGAGCTGACGCGCCGCCTCGAGCGCGAGATAGGCCCCGCCCTTCATGTCGAAGATGCCGGGCCCGTAGCAGCGCGAGCCGTCGCGGCGGAAGGGCAGCTTCTGCAAGGTGCCGATCGGATGCACCGTGTCGAGATGTGCCATCACCAGGATGCCGGGCTCGCCCGTGCTCGCATGCGGTAGCCTGGCTCTCAGGCAATCGCCGAAGCCTGAGGGGCCGGCAATCCGCTCGACGCTCGCGCCGAGCCCGGCGAGCGGCGAAGCCGCGAGCGTCATCATGCGGTTGACGGCAGCCGCAGCGAAGGTCGGGCTCTCGCACTCGACCCAACGGCGCAACCCGCCCAGCATCTCCTCCGATCGCAGCGGCAACGCATTCACGTCCATCGTCGCTCTCCGCCTGAAATGGCCCAAAGCCCCATAGGAGCCGGAGCAGTGGGCGTTGGCAACCTCTCCGCTTGCCAACCACCCGGATGGCCTTCAGTCTCGCGCCCTCCGTTATCGCGAGGGCACGCGCAATGATTCTCGTCGGCCAGTATGACTCGCCTTTCGTGCGGCGCGTGGCGATCTCGCTCAGGGTGCTGAGCTTTCCCTATGAGCATGACACGCGCTCGGTGTTCGGCGATTTCGACGCGATGCTGACGGTCAATCCGGTCGGCCGCATCCCCTCGCTCATCCTCGATGACGGCGAGGTGCTGATCGATTCTGCCGCCATCCTCGACCACCTCGATCAGCTCGTCTCGCCCAAGCGTGCGCTGCTGCCGGCGCAAGGGTCCGAGCGCCGCCGCGCGCTGCGCCTCGTGGCACTGGCGACGGGCGGCATCGAGAAGATAGGCGCCTCGGTCTATGAGAAGCTGGTGCGCCCCTCTGCCTATCGCTGGCCCGACTGGATCAAGCGCTGCGTTGCGCAAGGCATGGGCGCGGCCGCGGCGCTCGAGGCGGAACCTTGGCCCGCCGGCGCCCGCCTCGACCAGCCGCGCATCAGCACGGCCTGCTTCGTGCGCTACGTCAAGATGACGTCGCCCGAGCTCATGCCGCAAGGCCGCTTCCCGCGCCTCGACGCGCTCTCGGCCGAATGCGAAGCGAGGCCCGAATTCCAGGCGACCTTCCCGGCCGATTACGCGGTGCCGCGCAGCGCGTGACTTCAGCGGCGCTATGGAATTTGCCGGCTTACAGCCGGAACCTATTCCACGAGGCGCAAGGTCACGCCGCCATCGACACCCTTGGGGCTCGTCTGGGTGATCGTGATGTCGCCAGTGACGGACGGCTTTCTCGGCCCGATCTGGACGTGGACATGTCCTTCCTTGCGAGGCGCCAGCAGCAATCCGTCGATCATCCCCGTCGCGCCGGTGATCAGGAAACCGCCCTTGCCGTCCGGCTTGAGGCCGGCGAGCTTGCCTTTGCCGCTCGTGAATGCGGCCGTGAGCGCCTTGTCGAGCGTCACATCGATGCGGGTTCGCAGATCGATGAGCTCCGGCGGGATATCGAAGCGCAGCCCGAGCCGAGCGGCCTCCTTGCCGATATTGCGCACGATGAAGCCCGGCGGGCTCTTATCGCCCGGCGCCACGACCTTGATGTTGCGCCAGGCGAGATTGTTGTTGTTGGCGACATCGGTGTCGATGCCCATGCCCTCGACCGGCGGTGTCGCCTGCACGCTGAGCACCCGCATATAGAGGCAATAATGGTCGTTCGCTGGCGGCAGCGGCGGCGGGATCCACGGGATCGGCCCGATGGCTGTCGTGGTGCCCGGCTCGAGGAACAGCGCGATGAACTGATGTGATTCCGGAACCAGCGTGAAGTCGGTCGGATAGTTCAGGCCCGACGAGGCGAGCGCGTAATAGACGCCAACCTCGGCATAGACGACACGAGGCGATTCGGGCCGCGTGTTGCGCAAGGTCAAATAGAGATAATTGGTCACGCCCGTGACCGGATTTTCGTGATCCGCCGAGCTGCCGCAAACGCGCACGACGCCGCCCGATGTCACATGGTCCCCATAGCTGTCGATCGGGCCCACACAGGCATCCGT
>Ga0318562_10000952_pt1 | contig 13047 bp, 14 predicted proteins | sample GRESIP066b5f18_FD_203688 | JGI IMG/M metagenome (GOLD analysis project Ga0318562, IMG submission 203688) | Tropical soil microbial communities from Luquillo Experimental Forest, Puerto Rico - GRE.SIPMG.066b5f18 | ecosystem: Environmental > Terrestrial > Soil > Tropical forest > Bulk soil...
TCTCCCAGACGCGCAGCGAGTCGAACAGCGCGCCGCCCTGGAACAGCATGCCGAACTTGCGCATCACGTTGGCGCGGCTGTGGTTGCGCAGGCCGACGGTTTCCGCACCGTCGACCTTGATCGAGCCCGCGTCGGGCCGCATTAGGCCGAGGATGCATTTCAGCAGCACCGACTTGCCGGTGCCCGAGCCGCCGATCACCACGACCGACTCGGACGGGGCCACGTCGAGATCGATGCCGCGCAGCACCTGCTTCTGCCCAAAGGCCTTGGTGACGCCGCGCAGCGAGATTTTCGGGGAGGCCATCAGCGGGCGAAGAAGGCTTCGGTGAGGAAGTAGTTGAAGGTGAGGATGAGGATCGAGGCCGAGACCACGGCGTTGGTGGTGGCCATGCCGACACCCTGGGCGCCGCCCTTGGAGGTGTAGCCGTGGTAGCAGCCCATCAGGGTGATCAGGAAGCCGAACACGGCGGCCTTTACCAAGCCCGAGAACACGTCCTGGAACTGCAGGAAGTCGAGGGTGTTGCGGATATAGGCGCCGTCGTTGAAGTCGAGCTTGTAGACGCCGACCAGGTAGCCGCCCAGCACGCCGATGATGTCGGCGACCAGCACGAGGATCGGCAGGGTGACGATGCCGGCGATCAGGCGCGGCGCCACCAGGTACTTGAAGGGGTCGGTGGAGAGCGTGGTCAGCGCGTCGATCTGCTCGGTGACGCGCATGGTGCCGATCTCGGCCGCCATCGCCGCACCGACGCGGCCCGCCACCATGAGGCCGGCCAGCACCGGCCCCAGCTCGCGGGTCAGCGACACCACCACGACGTTGGGAATCGCCGATTCGGCCGAGAAGCGGGCAAATCCGGTGTAGCTCTGCAGCGCCAGCACCATGCCGGTGAAGATCGCGGTGAGCCCGACAACCGGCAGCGAGTAGTAGCCGATCTCCAGCATCTGGCGGCCGATCTGCTGGCGGTAGTAGGGCGGCTGGACGGCTTCGCGGATCGCTTCGCCGGCAAAGGAGGTGACGGAGCCGATGGTCGCCAGCAGGGCGAGCGTCATGCGGCCCAGCAACGTGATCACGGGAATGCTCAAGCGGCGCTCTCCCCGGAGTGCTGGCCAGAGTCCTGGGCGATGTCCTCGGCCGTATCGACATAATGGCGCGCATAGCGCCGGCCGAGCGCGGTCATGACCTCGTAGGCGTTGGTGCGCGCATGATCGGCCAGATCGTCGGTGGTGAGGTGCGGACCCAGCACCTCGACGAGAGCGCCCGGCTGGCACTCGGCCTCGGGCACGTCGGTCACGTCGATTGTCACCAGGTCCATGGAGATACGGCCGATCACGGGAACACGCTGGCCGGCGAGATGAACATGGGTCCGGTTGATGAGTGTGCGGAAATAGCCGTCGGCATAGCCTAAAGCGATCGTGGCCACGCGACTGGGCCGGGCGGATCGCCAAGCGGCACCGTATCCAACGGTCTGCATAGCGTCAATTCGACGGGTCTGCAGGATGCGTGCGTGCAATGTCACCGTCGGTAGCATCGGGTTGGGCTGGCCGGGCAGGGGATTGATGCCGTAGAGCGCCGCTCCGGGCCGCATCAGGTCGAAATGGTAGTCGGTACCGAGGAAGATGCCCGACGAGTTGGCGAGCGATGTCGGTGCGCCCGGCATCGCCTTCACGAAGGCGCGGAAGCGCGAGAGCTGCTCGCCGTTGATCGGATTGGCGGGCTCCTCCGAGACCACGAGGTGGCTCATCAGCAGGGCAAGGCGCAGCCCGCGCAGCCGGCCACGCTCGTTGATCAGGACCTGCGTCTCCTCCGGCCCGAAGCCGAGGCGATGCATTCCGGTGTCAACATGGACCACCGCATCGAGCGGCCGGTCGAAGCGCTGGGCGGCCGCCCGCCAGGCATTGAGCTGGCCGAGATGGTTCAGCACCGGCGTCAGCCCATGCTCGACGAAGTCGGGCTCGGTGCCGGCCAAAAGGCCGTTCAGGACATAGATCGCATGCTCGGGCAGCACCTTGCGCAGCGCGATGCCCTCGTCGATGTGGGCGACGAAGAACTGCCGGCAGCCGTCCGCCGCCAGACGCGGGCCGACGGCGATGGCGCCGGTCCCGTAGGCGTCGGCCTTGAGCACCGCGGCGCAGTCGACCGGCCTGCCTGAGGCGCGCCCGGCATCGCGCAGGCCGCGCCAATTGGCGGCAATGGCGCCCAGATTGACGGTGAGGATCGCGCCGGCCCGGCGCGTTGCCTCATCGGCGGAGGACATCCACCCGACCTGCTAGAAAACCGGGGCGCCGGACCGATCGCCGTCGGCCGGCAGGTTGTCGAACTTGGTGTACTGGCCCTCGAACGCCAGGTGGACGATGCCGACCGGGCCGTGACGCTGCTTGGCCACGATCACTTCAGCCTTGCCGTAGTTCTGCTCGCAACGCTGCTTCCAGTCGTCGTGGCGCTGGTTGAAATGCTCCGATGTCTCATTGTCGCGGCGCTTGGGCTCCTCGCGCATCAGGTAGTACTCGTCGCGATAGATGAACATCACGACGTCGGCGTCCTGCTCGATCGAGCCCGACTCGCGCAGGTCGGCAAGCTGCGGCCGCTTGTCCTCGCGCTGCTCGACGGCGCGGCTGAGCTGCGACAGGGCGATCACCGGCACGTCGAGTTCCTTGGCGAGCGTCTTCAGACCACGCGTGATCTCGGAGACCTCCTGCACGCGGTTCTCCTGGCGCGTCCGGCCCGACGGGGCGAGCAGCTGCAGGTAGTCGATGATCAGCAGGCCGAGGCCATGCGTGCGCTTCAGCCGGCGGGCGCGCGTGCGCAGCGCCGCGATCGACAGCGCCGGTGTATCGTCGATGAAGAAGTTGAGATGCTCGAGCTCGTGGCTGACCGACAGCACGCGGTCGAAATCGGCGCTGATCAGCTCGCCCTTGCGGATCTTCTCCGACGGGATCTCGGCCTGTTCCGAGATCATGCGCGTGGCGAGCTGCTCGGCCGACATCTCGAGCGAGAAGAAGCCGACCACGGCGCCGTCGACCACCTTCTGGGCGCCGTCGACGTGTTCCTCTTTGTAGGCGCGGGCGGCATTGAAGCCGATGTTGGTGGCGAGCGAGCTTTTGCCCATCGACGGCCGGCCGGCCAGGATGATGAGGTCGGACCTGTGCAGACCGCCCAGCAGGCGGTCGAGCTGGGCAAGGCCGGTGGCGACGCCGGTGAGCTGGCCGACGCGATGGTAGGCCGCCTCGGCCGCCACGGTGGCCTCGGTCAGGGCGGTACGGAACGGCTTGAAGCCGCCCTCGATCTGGCCGCTGCTGGCGAGGTCGTAGAGCTTCTTTTCGGCGACCTCGATCTGCTGCAACGCCGTCTCGTCGACGTCCGCGCCGAAGGCCTCGTTGACCATCGTCCCGCCGACATCGATCAACTGGCGGCGCAGGTAGAGATCGTGCACGGCACGGCCGAAATCGCCGGCATTGATCACATGCACCGAGGCGGCCGCCAGGCGGGCGAGGTAGGCGGCGCCGCCGACGGCCTTCATGTCTTCGTCCTGCTCGACATAGGTCTTGAGCGTGACTGCGCTCACGACCTGGCCGCGCTCGATCAGCTTGCCCAAGGAATCGAAGAGCTTGCCGTGCAGCGGATCGGCGAAATGCTCGGGCCGCAGGAACTCGGCCACCCGCTGATAGGCTGCATTGTTGACCAGGATGGCGCCGAGCAGCGCCTGCTCCGCCTCGAAATTGTGCGGCGGCTCGCGCAGGCGGGCGTCTTCGGCGCCGGGCAGGCGCGTGACGTTGTTTGTTTCTTTGAGTGGCTCCATGGGAGAGCCTTCTTACGAGCGTGAGGGGACCGCCACCATCTCAAATGCGGCCACACCGATCAACAGCACGTATCAACAGGCGTATAGCGTGGAAAACTCCGCCGCTATTCTGCCGCCATTGAGCGCGACGCCGCGGCGCCGCTCTCGGCATCGATCAGGTAGTCGCGCGTGAGCGGCACGGCGTCCTGCTTCCGCGCGATCTGGAGCTGGAACACCATCTGGTTCATGTAGCGGAAGGCGATCTCACAGCTCGCAAGATAGAACTCCCACATGCGGCAGAAGCGGTCGTCGTAGCCCGCCGTCTGCTTGATGCGCTCGCGATTGGCGAGGAAGCGCTCGCGCCAGTGGCGCAGGGTCTCTGCATAATGCAGGCGCAGGATCTCCATGTCGGTGACCCACAGGCCAACCTTCTCGATCGCCGTCAGCACCTCCGACAGTGCCGGCGTATAGCCGCCGGGGAAGATGTATTTCCTCAGCCAGGTGTTGGTGCCGCCCGGTGGCTCCATGCGGCCGATGGCGTGCAAAAGCATGACGCCGTCGTCCTTCAGGAGCTGCTTCACCTTGGTGAAGAACTCGACGTAGTGCGTCGCGCCGACGTGCTCGAACATACCGACCGACACAATGCGGTCGTAGCGGTTCTCCTCCTGGCGGTAGTCGAGCAGCTTGAAGCGCACCTTGTCGGCCAGGCCGCCCTCGAGCGCGCGGCGGCTGGAGACCGCATGCTGCTCCTTCGACAGCGTCACGCCGGTGACGTCGACGCTGAACTGCTGGCTGAGGAAGAGCGCCATGCCGCCCCAGCCCGAGCCGATATCGAGCACGCTCTGGCCCGGCCGCAGCAGCATCTTGGCGGCGATGTGGTGCTTCTTGTCGACCTGCGCCTGCTCCAGCGACTCATCGCCGGTCTTGAAGTAGGCGCAGGAATACTGGCGGTCGCGGTCGAGGAAGAAATCGTAGAGCTGGCCGTTGAGGTCGTAGTGGTGCGCCACATTGCGCTGCGCCCGGCCGATCGGATTGTACTGCTGGACGAACCGCACCAGGCGGGTCCAGCGATACGACCAACGCACGAACGGCGTGCTCTCGAGCGCCGTCATGTTGCGGCCGAGCAGGTCGAGCAGGTCGTAGATGTCGCTACCGCCTTCGACGGTGAGCAGGCCTTCCATGTAGGCTTCGCCGAACGCCAAACGCGGCCGCAGTGCCAGTCGCAGGCCGGTCCACCAGGAGTGGACGCGCATCGTCACGGCCGGACCCTCGCGCAGCCCCTTGACGACATGCGACCGACCAGCGGCATCGATTATGGTCAATTGGCCTTCCCCCAATACGCGGGAAAGAACCTTGGCTAGCAACATCGTCGGCCCCTGATGCGATGGGAAACGCCAACCCTGTCCAATAGTTCCACAATTTGGCCATAAATGTTAAGCCTCCCCCGGCTTTTCAAGTCGGGTTGCGCTGCAGAATTTCCGGGCCACCCAAAAGAAAACGCCCGCCGGAGGGGCGGGCGTTCACTGGTCCAAGTGGCTGGACGCTATTTCTTCTGCTCTTCGGCCTCGGCCTTGGGCTCCTCGCCTTCCGGGGCCGCGGCGGCCTCGCCTTCGGGGGCGAGCTTGGCCTCGAACAGGGCAGCGGCCTGCTCGGCGGCGCGCTGGGCGGCTTCCGCCGCTTCGAGGGCCGCGCGCTCGGTCTCGGCGACCAAGGTGCCGCCCTTGGCCAGGAACTCGGCCTCGTCGGGCGAGCGGGCGACCAGGGCGGTGATGTCGACCGTGACCTCCGGGTGGAGGTGGATCTTGATCTTGTGCGCGCCCAGCGCCTTGATCGGCTTGTCGAGCTCGACCTGGCCGCGCTCGATCTTGATGCCGGCGGCGCCGGCCGCGTCGGCGATGTCGCGCGAGGTCACCGAGCCGTAGAGCTGTAGGGCTTCGGACGCCTGGCGGATCAGGGTGACCCTGAGGTCCTTCATCTTGCCGCCGGCCGCCTCGGCCTCGCTGCGGCGCTCGAGGTTCTGCGCCTCCAGCACCTTACGCTGCGATTCGAAGTAGGCGATGTTGTCCTTGGTGGCGCGCAGCGCCTTCTTCTGCGGCAGCAGGAAGTTACGGGCGAAGCCCGGCTTCACCTTCACCACATCGCCCATCTGGCCGAGCTTGGGTACGCGCTCGAGCAGGATGACGTTCATCGGCATGGTCCGTCCTCCTTAGGCGATCAGGTAGGGCAGCAGGCCCAGGAAGCGGGCGCGCTTGATCGCCTGGGCGAGCTCGCGCTGCTTCTTGGACGACACCGCCGAGATGCGGCTCGGCACGATCTTGCCGCGCTCCGAGACGAAGCGCTGCAGCAGGCGCACGTCCTTGTAGTCGATCTTGGGCGCGTTTGCGCCGGAGAACGGGCAGCTCTTGCGGCGGCGCGTGAAGGGGCGGCGTTGGGCGCTCATTCTTCTTCTCCCGGTGCGGCGGCAGGGGCCTCATCGCCGAAGCGCGGACGCTCGCGGCGCGGCGGACGATCGCTCCAGCCGCCGCGTTCCGGACGATCGCCGGGACGGTCGGACCGCTCGCTGCTGCGCTGCATGATGGCCGACGGGCCCTCCTCGAGGGCGTCGACGCGCACGGTGAGGAAGCGGATGATGTCCTCGTTGATCGACATCGTGCGCTCGAGCTCCTTCACGGCAGCCGCCGGCGCGTCGATGTTGAGCAGGGTGTAGTGGCCCTTGCGGTTCTTCTTGATACGGAAGGCCAGCGACCGCAGGCCCCAGTATTCCTTCTTGGAGACGGTGCCGCCTTGGGCGGTGACCAGTTCGGCGAACTGGGTGGTCAGGGTCTCCACTTGCGTCGCCGGCACATCCTGGCGCGCAATGAAGACGTTTTCGTACAACGCCATTCGGGCTCCTTATGGCTGTTAGCGACCCGGAGTCTTGCGACCGCCCGGATCTAGCCGGCCCCGAAAGGCCGGCAAGGAGACGGGGCCGATTTAGGCCCCGAAGAGCGGCGGTTATACCGACAAATTCCCCCAAATCAAGGCCGTTCCGGGCCAAGCGCGAGTGGGGTATAGCGGGCCACGCTTCAGGCCAAAAAACAGGGGGAAACGGCCCATGAGTCGCGCTTTTGTGTTTCCGGGACAGGGCTCCCAGGCCGTCGGCATGGGCGCCGACCTCGCCGGCGCTTTCGGCACCGCCCGGGACGTCTTCCAGGAAGTCGACGAGGCGCTGAAGCAGAACCTCTCCAAGCTGATGCGCGAAGGGCCCGAATCCGACCTGGTCCTGACCGAGAACGCCCAGCCCGCCCTGATGGCGGTCAGCGTGGCGGTGGCCCGCATCCTCGAGAAGGACGGCGGCAAGCCGGTGGCGGCGCTGGCGAGCCATGTCGCCGGCCATTCGCTCGGCGAATATTCCGCCCTGGCGGCGACCGGAGCGCTGCAGCTGGCCGATGCCGCGCGGCTCCTCAAGCTGCGCGGGCAATCGATGCAGAAGGCCGTGCCGGTCGGCGTCGGCGCCATGGCGGCGCTGCTCGGCATCGAGCTCGCGCCCGCCCAGGAGGCCTGCCAGGAGGCGGCGCAAGGCGAGGTGGTGGCGGTGGCCAACGACAATGGCGGCGGCCAGGTCGTGGTGAGCGGCCACAAGGGCGCCGTCGAACGCACCATCGAGACCGCCAAGCCGCGCGGCGCCAAGCGCGGCATGCTGCTGCCGGTGAGCGCCCCGTTCCATTGTCCGCTGATGAAGCCCGCCGCCGATGCCATGCAGGAGGCGCTCGGCAAGGTGACGCTCGGAACGCCGCGCGTGCCGCTGGTCGCCAACGTGCTCGCCGCCGAGGTCACCAATCCCGAAGCGATCAAGCAGCGCCTGGTGGAACAGGTCACCGGCATGGTGCGTTGGCGCGAGAGCGTGCAGTACATGAAATCGCAAGGCGTCGAGACGCTGGTCGAGTGCGGCTCCGGCAAGGTGCTGTCGGGCCTCGTCAAGCGCATCGACCGCGAGATGACCGGCCTGGCGCTCAACACGCCGGCCGACATCGAAGCATTCCTGAAGACGGCCTAAGGGAACAACACCATGTTCGATCTTTCCGGCAAGGCGGCACTAATCACCGGCGCCTCTGGCGGCATCGGCGGCGCGATCGCGCGCACGCTCCACAAGCAGGGCGCCACGGTGACGCTGTCGGGCACGCGGGCCGATGCGCTGGCGCAGCTCAAGGACTCGCTGGGCGAGCGCGCCCATGTCGTGGCCGCACGGATGGACGAGGCGGCCGACATCGACCGGCTCGCCAAGGAGGCCGAGGCGTCGATGGGGAAGATCGACATCCTGGTGAACAACGCCGGCATCACGCGCGACAACATCTCGATGCGCATGAAGGATGAGGAATGGGAGAAGGTGCTGCACGTCAACCTCACCGGCACCTTCCGCCTGACCCGTGCGGTGATGCGCGGCATGATGCGCCGCCGGGTCGGCCGGGTGATCAACATCACCTCGATCGTCGGCGTCACCGGCAATCCCGGCCAGGCCAACTATGCCGCCGCCAAGGCGGGCCTGATCGGCATGTCGAAGTCGCTGGCCCAGGAGCTCGCCTCGCGCGGCATCACGGTGAACTGCATCGCGCCCGGCTTCATCGCCACGCCGATGACCGACGTGCTGCCCGACGAGCAGAAGAAGGCGATCCTGACGCGCGTGCCGGCCGACCGGCTGGGCACGCCCGACGAAATCGCCGCCGGGGTGGTGTTCCTGGCCAGCGACGAGGCGGCCTACGTGACCGGCCAGACGTTACATATCAACGGCGGCATGGCGATGATCTGAAGGGCCCCAAGTGCCTGATTCTGTGGGCTTTCCGGCACTGGCCATGGCCCGGGAGCTATGTTAGGAGAGCCGGATTCGCCGCCCCCTGAGGCGAACTCCTATTTTGCGAGAAATACGGGAAGGACAAGAAAATGAGCGATATTGCCGAGCGCGTGAAGAAGATCGTCGTCGAGCATCTCGGGGTCGAAGCGGCCCAGGTCAAGGAAGATGCCAAGTTCATCGACGATCTCGGCGCCGACAGCCTCGACACGGTCGAACTGGTGATGGCGTTCGAAGAAGAGTTCGGCATCGAAATTCCCGACGACGCGGCGGAGAAGATCCAGACCGTGGGCGACGCGATCGGCTTCATCAAGAGCAACGCCAAGTCCTGATCGACGCCGGTTCCTGCGGGAGGCGAGGCGAACGATGAGGCGAGTGGTCGTAACCGGCATGGGCATGGTGACGCCGTTGGGAGACGGCGTGGACACCAACTGGAAGAAGCTGATGGCGGCCGAGTCCGGCATCCGCGCCATCCAGGCGTTCGATACCTCCGACCTCGCGACCAAGATCGCCGGCGAGGTGCCGCAGGGCGACAAGGCCAACGGCCACTTCAACGCCGACGCCTATCTGGCGCCCAAGGACCAGCGCAAGCTCGACAAGTTCCTGGTCTTCGGCCTGGCGGCGGCCGAGCAGGCGGTCGAGGACTCGGGCTGGAAGCCGCAGGACGACGAGGGCCGCAACCGCACCGGCGTGATGATCGGTGCCGGCATCGGCGGGCTCTCCACGATCTACGAGACCTCGCTGGTCCTGAAGGAACGCGGGCCACGCCGGGTCAGCCCGTTCTTCATTCCGATGTCCCTGATCAACCTCGCCTCCGGCCAGGTCTCGATCAAATATGGCTTCAAGGGGCCCAACCACTCGGTGGTCACGGCCTGCGCCACCGGCGCCCATGCGCTGGGCGACGCCGCCCGCCTGATCCAGTGGGAGGATGCCGACGTCATGGTGGCCGGCGGCGCCGAGGCCGCGATCTGCCGCATTGGCATAGCCGGCTTCAACGCCTGCAAGGCGTTGTCGACCGACTTCAACGATACGCCGACCCAGGCATCGCGGCCGTGGGACAAGCGGCGCGACGGCTTCGTGATGGGCGAGGGCGCGGGCTGCGTCGTGCTCGAGGAGTACGAGCACGCCAAGAAGCGCGGCGCCAAGATCTATGCCGAGATCGTAGGCTATGGCCTGTCGGGCGACGCCTACCACATCACCGCGCCGTCCGAGGATGGCGACGGCGCCATGCGCGCCATGAAGGCGGCGCTGAAGCGCGCCCAGCTCGGCACCGACCAGATCGACTACATCAACGCGCACGGCACCTCGACCATGGCCGATGTGATCGAGCTCGGCGCGGTCAAGAAGACCTTCGGCCAGGACGCCTACAAGCTTTCGATGTCGTCCACCAAGTCGGCGACCGGCCATCTGCTGGGCGCGGCGGGCGCGATCGAGGCGATCTACTCGATCAAGTCGCTGATCGAGCAGGCCGTGCCGCCGACCCTCAATCTCGATGAGCCGGACGAGGGCTGCGACATCGACCTGGTGGCCAAGCAGGCCAAGCAGCGTAAGGTTCGCTACGCGCTCAGTAATTCCTTCGGCTTCGGCGGGACCAACGCTGCGTTGATCTTCGGCGCCGTCTGAGCGCAGGGAGCTGAGGCATGCTCAGCTTTTTCCGCTGGGTTCTGTTCTTCGTGGCGCTCTTCGTCACCCTGATGGGCGGCGCGCTGTTCTTTGGCCACCAGATCCTGATATCCCAGGGCCCCCTCGACCAGCCCAAGCATGTCGTGATCCCGCGCGGCGCGGGCCCGGTGACCATGGCGAAGCTCCTGAAGGAAGAGGGAGTTCTTTCCTATCCGCTGTTGTTTCGCGTGGCCTTGATGGTCGAACCGAATCCCAAGCCCGTTAAGGCCGGCGAATACGAGATCCCCGCGCACGCCTCGATGGCGGCGGTCGCCGACATCCTGCAGTCCGGCAAGGTCGTGCAGCGCCGGCTCACCATTCCCGAGGGCCTGACCACGGCCGAGGTCGTCGAGCTGGTGCGCAAGACCGAGGCGCTGTCGGGCGAGATCACGCTCGACCTCAAGGAGGGCGATCTCCTGCCCGAGACCTATTTCTACTCGCGCGACGACACGCGCGATGGCCTGCTGCTGCGCATGAAGGAGGCGATGGAGAAGGCCCTGGACGAAGCCTGGCGCAAGCGCGCCGCCGGCCTGCCGCTCGCCAATCGCCGCGAGGCGCTGGTGCTGGCGTCGATCATCGAGAAGGAGACGGCGGTGCCGGCCGAGCGGGCGAAAGTGGCGGCGGTCTACCTCAATCGCCTGCGGCTCAAGATGAAGCTCGAGAGCGATCCGACGACGATCTACGGCCTCACCGGCGGCAAGGGGTCGTTCAATCGCGAGCTGACGCGCGCCGACCTGCAGTCGACGTCGCCCTACAACACCTATGTCGCGAGCGGGCTGCCGCCGGGGCCGATCTGCAATCCGGGCCGCGCCTCGATCGTCGCCGCCACCAACCCGACGCCGCGCGACCGCTCGCTCTATTTCGTCGCCGACGGCCAGGGCGGGCACGTCTTCTCGTCCAACGTCTACGAGCACAATCGCAACGTCGAACGCTGGAAAGCCATCCAGCGCCAGCGCCTCGAGCAGGGCGCGGCTCCCAATCCGGCACCTGCCAGGCAGTGACCCATGCCACTCATCGTCGCCCTCGCGCTGTTGGTGGCTTTCGCGCTCGGCATCGCCTGGTTCCTGCGCGCCAACCCCTCGACATTGGCGCGGCTGGCGCGGCCCATCCTCGTCGTCCTGGGCGCCTTGGGCGTCGGTGGGCTGTTGGTTCTCGCGGTGGCATTCCTGCCGGGGCTGTTGCCGGAATTGTTCGGCCTCGCCGGCGTCGTGGTGACGGCGCTGATCGTCCGTGCCGCCCGCCGCCAGACGTCGTCGGCCGGCTTCGGCTCGCCCGGCGCCGGCCAGCGCACCCAGACGCGCACGGCGTTTCTCGAAGCGTGGATCGATCACGCGACCGGCGATGTCGGCGGCTCGGTGCTGCAAGGACGGTTCGTCGGCCGCACGCTCGATGGGCTGGCCGATGCCGAGCTGCTCGAGCTGCACGGTGACTGCGCGCGCGATCCCGATTCGCTCAAGGTGCTGGAAGCCTACCTCGATCGTCGCCTCGGAGCGGGCTGGCGGCGCACGCAGGAAGCGCCGCCGCGCAATCCGCGCGGCGACATGAGCCGCCAGGAAGCGCTTTCGGTGCTGGGCCTGGCGGAGGGCGCGTCGCCCGACGACATCCGGGCAGCGCATCGCCGGCTGATCCAGCGCGTTCATCCCGATGTCGGCGGCAGCGCCGATCTGGCGGCGCGCATCAACCGGGCCAAGGACGTGCTGTTGGGGGTATAACCTTGCCCGGCTAAAGTGGCTGTGGCATCAACCGCCGCCGCCCGCCCGGGCATGTTGTTCATGGGGTCGATGAAATATGGCGCAACGCGTTCGCAAGGCGGTTCTGCCGGTGGCCGGCCTGGGCACTCGCTTCCTGCCCGCGACCAAGGCGATGCCCAAGGAGATGCTGACGGTCGTCGATCGGCCGCTCATCCAGTACGCTATCGAGGAATGCCTGGCGGCGGGCATCGAGGAGTTCGTCTTTGTCACCGGCCGCAACAAGAGCGCGCTGGAGGATCACTTCGACGCCGCCTACGAGCTCGAGGACACGCTGGTCAAACGCGGCAAGAAGCGCGAGCTCAAGCAGACGCAGGAAGCGACCATCCGGCCCGGCAACGCCATCTTCACCCGCCAGCAGCAGCCGCTCGGCCTCGGCCATGCCGTGTGGTGCGCCCGCCACTGGATCGGCCGCGAGCCGTTCGCGGTGCTGCTGCCCGATGAATTGATGATCAGCACGCCGACCTGCACTGCGCAGCTCGTTGCCGCCCACGAAAAGACCGGTGGCAATGTCGTGGCGGTGATGAACGTGCCGCGCGAGCAGACCAAGAGCTACGGCATCGTCGCGCTCAAGGATGGCGGCAAGGGCAGCGCCAAGGACGGCCTGGCCGAGATGACCGGCATCGTCGAGAAGCCGGCGCCGGACAAGGCACCCTCGACGCTCGCCTGGATCGGCCGCAGCGTCGTGCTGCCCGAGGTGTTCGACCACCTCGACAAGCACGAGACGGGAGCGGGCGGCGAGATCCAGCTGACCGACGCCATGGCCAAGATGATCGGCCATCACCCGTTCCATGCTTTGACCTACACCGGCCAGCGCTATGATTGCGGCAGCCGCATCGGCTTCCTCGAGGCCAATGTCGGCGTGGCCCTCAGTCGCGCCGAGACGGCAGGAGAAACGCGGGCGCTGCTCGAGCGCCTGCTGAAAGGCTGATCGATGCGCATCGCCATGATCGGGTCGGGCTATGTCGGGCTGGTCTCCGGCGCCGGCTTCTCGACGATGCCGGTCATCTCGGCCAGGCCGTCCTTGGCGCTGCCC
>Ga0318562_10000953_pt1 | contig 13039 bp, 10 predicted proteins | sample GRESIP066b5f18_FD_203688 | JGI IMG/M metagenome (GOLD analysis project Ga0318562, IMG submission 203688) | Tropical soil microbial communities from Luquillo Experimental Forest, Puerto Rico - GRE.SIPMG.066b5f18 | ecosystem: Environmental > Terrestrial > Soil > Tropical forest > Bulk soil...
CTCATGGCCGGGCTATGAGCGCATTCCGCGCCTCGTGATGCAGGGCTATACGGTGATGGCGGCCGAGGCGCTGCGCGCCCTGCAGGCAGCGCCCACCCATATCTTCCTGCAGGCCGGCGTTGGCGGTTACGCGGCCGCGGTTGCAGCGCATGTCTCGCTCCTCGTAATTCGGCCGCTGCCGCGCATCGTGGTGGTCGAACCGGAGCGCGCCGCCTGCCTCTTCGAAAGCCACCGCGCCAGCGCCTCGATCCGCATCGCGCCAGGCTTGCCGAGCGCGATGGGGCCGCTCGAATGCTACGAGCCCTCCCTCATCGGCTGGCGGATTCTCGCGCGCACGGCATCGGCCTTCATGACCATCAGCGAGGAGGACGCCGTTGAGGCGAAGCAGCGCCTCGCCGCTCCACTCGGCGCCGATCCCGCCCTGCCCTCGAGCGAGAGCGGTGCCGCCGGGCTCGCAGGTCTCATCGCCGCTTGCCGGATGCCTGCCTTCCGCGAGGCGCTCGGCCTCGACGGCGAGGCCCGCATCCTCCTCTTCAACACCGAAGGCGATCCCGCCGGCTTGAGCACGCCTGGATCCGCCGCGACCCGCACCGTCTGACCGAAGGAGCCGCAAGATGACGAGCGCGACCGAGCTTTTGAAGGATCTGGTATCGATCAATTCCGTCAATCCCGACCTCGTGCCGGGTGCGGTGGGCGAGATCGAGATCGCCGATTTCTGCGCAAGCTGGTTCGCGGCACGCGGCTTCGAGGTGCATCGCCTCGAAGCCCGTAAGGGCCGCCCCTCGATCGTCGGCATCCGCAGAGGCCGCGGCGGCGGCCGCTCGCTGATGTTCAACGGACATATCGATACCGTTACCCTCGCGGGCTATGCCGGCAATCCGCTGGAAGCGCGGATCGAGGACGGGAAGCTCTTCGGACGCGGCGCCTTCGACATGAAGAGTGGGGTCGCGGCCATGATGGTCGCGGCCGAGCGGGCGGCAAGCCATGGCCTTGCCGGCGACATCCTGGTCGCCTGCGTGGCGGATGAAGAATATGCGAGCATCGGCACCGCGGAGGTCGCCGCACGGTTCAAGGCCGATGCCGCGATCGTCACCGAGCCGAGCCATCTCGAGCTCACCTTGGCGCATAAGGGCTTCGTCTGGTTCGAGGTGATCGTCGAGGGGCGTGCCGCGCATGGCTCGCGCCCAGAGCTCGGCGTCGACGCCATTGCCAAGGCGGGGCACTTCCTGGTGGCGCTCGAGGCCTATGGGGAGAAGCTGCTCGCGGGGAAAGGCCATCCGATCTTGCACACCGGCTCCGTGCACGCCTCGATCATCAAGGGCGGCGAGGAATTGTCGAGCTATCCGGCGCAATGCCGCATCTCGATCGAACGGCGTACCATCCCGGGCGAGACGGCGGAAAGCGTCGAGGCCGAGTTCCGCGCGTTGCTCGATAAGATCAAAGCCGAGGTCAAGGACTTCCGTTATCGCCTGGAGCGCGGGCTCGAGCGCGTGCCTTTCGAGGCGAAGACCGACGAGCCGATTGTCGCCAGCTTGCGCAAGCACGCAACCGAGGCGCTCGGCCGCGCCCCGAAGATCAGGGGCGAGCCCTTCTGGACGGATTGCGCCATCCTGAAAGAGGCCGGCATCCCCTGCCTTCTCTTCGGTGCGGATGGCGCTGGTGCCCATGCGGCGACCGAATGGGCGACGACGGACTCAGTCGAGACGCTCGCCCGCGTTCTCGAAGCGACCGCGGTCGAGTTCTGCGGCTGACGCCGGTCTGACCGGCATTTTCAGCGGCTCCGTATCTCGGCGCCCGGCACAAACCGGCGCCGGGGTGGCGGAGCCGTTTGCGCTTTGCGGCGGAACTCCTTAAGTCGCGAGCACTGCCCGAAAAGTCGCCCACTGGCGCGCAGGCAGCCCTTTGCCCGTCCTCAGAATGGTGACGATCGATGAGCTTTCTCGCACTTGCCGGTTCTCTGCAATCCACTGATCGGGGCGCGAGCGCGCCGCTCTCGCATGGATTCGAGCTCAGGGTCGACGTGCTCGAGGATTGGCTGGTCCGCGTCGCCGTGCTTCCGGCGAGCGGGCTCGAGGTCGATCGCGGCTGGATGATCGCGCCTGAGGGCGAGGTTCCCTGGCAGGGGCGCGACCGCCTCGATGCAGCGGGCTTCACGGCCACGAAACCGCAAGTCGATATCGCGGCGCGCTCGATCACTGGGACGAAGCTGAAGGTCGAGCTCGGCGAAGGAACGCTGCGTCTCATGATCTCGCGCCGCGAAGGCGATCGCTGGACGCCCTGCCTCGCCGATCGTGAGGCCGGCGCCTATATTTGGTTCGAGAAGCGTAATCTTCTGCGCCATTTCCAATCGCGATCGCTCGACGATCGCCATTACGGCCTCGGCGACAAGACGGGCCCGCTCGATCGCAGCGGGCGGCGCTTCCGCTGCCTGCAGACCGACGGTCTCGGCTATGACGCCGAGCTCTCGGATCCGCTCTACAAACATGCACCTTTCGTGATCGTCGACAATGACCGCACAGGCTCTGTCGGCATGCTCTACGACACGCTCTGCGAGACGACCTTCGATCTCGGCGCCGAGCATTCGAACTATCATCCCCATTATCGGCATGTGGAGGTGCAGGAGAAGGGGCTCGTTTACTACATGGTCGACGGGCCACGGCAGAGCGAGGTGGTGACGCGGCTCGCAAGCCTCACCGGAAAGGCACATCTGCCGCCGCGCTGGTCCTTCGGCTTCGCCTTCACCACCATGCACCATGCCGATGCGCCGAACGCGCAGGAGGTGATCACGCGCTTCGCCGAGACCTGCCGCGAGCAGAACATCCCGATCAGCGCCATCCATTCGGGCTCAGGCTACACCACGAAGGAAGACGGGCGGCGCTATGTCTTCACCTGGAACGCGACAAAATTCCCCGATCGCGCCGCATTCTTCCACCGCCTCGACGAGCTCGGCTTCCCGGCCGTCGCCAATGTGAAGCCCGTTCTCCTCACCGAGCACCCAGCCTATCGGCAGGCCGCGGCCGACGGCCTCTTCGTGCGTCGCGCCGATGGCGAGCCGGCGGTCGAGATGTTCTGGGGCGGCCATGGCTCGTCGCTCGATTTCACCAATGAGAAGACGATCGCCTGGTGGAAGGACGGCATCAAGCGCCAGGTGCTCGGCGCAGGCTTTACCGGAGCCTGGAACGACAACAATGAATGCGAGCTCTGGGACGAGACCGCGACGCTTAACGGCTTCGGCAAGGCGCTGCCCGCGATCGACATGCGGCCGGTACATGCGCTGCTCATGACGCGCGCCACCTTCGAGGCGACGCGCGAGCATGAGCCGGGTGTCCGCCCCTATACGCTCAGCCGGGCGGGCCCAATCGGCATTGCGCGCTATGGCGAGACCTGGACGGGCGACAACGCCACGAGCTGGCACACGCTCAAATGGAACCTGCGCAACGGGCTCTCGATGAGCCTCTCCGGCATGCCCTTCATCGGTCACGATATCGGCGGCTTCGCCGGGCCGAAGCCCGATGCGGAATTGCTGGTGCGCTGGGTGCAGATGATGGCGCTGCATCCGCGCGCCGTGATGAATTCGTGGAAGCCGCAGCTCGCCGATCCGACGAACCTGCCTTGGATGCACCCCGACGCGACGCCGCTCGTGCGCGAGGCGCTCCAGCTTCGCTATCGCTTCCTGCCCTATCTCTATTCGCTCGCCTGGCGCTGCCATGTCGAGGGCACGCCGCTCATCACCCCGTTGTTCCATCACTATGCCGATCCGCAATGCCGGCCGGAGTGGGACGCCTTCCTGCTCGGGCGCGACGTGCTCGTCGCCCCCGTCGTCACCGAGGGTGGACGCAGCGTCAGCATCTACCTGCCGAAGGTCGAAGGCGGCTGGCACGACGAAATTACAGGCGAGATCCACGAGGGCGGGCGGGTCGCCGCGGTGCATGCGCCGCTCGGGCGCTTGCCGATCTTCGTGCGGACGGGAGCGATCCTGCCGCTCGCGACAAGCTGGCCGCAGACAGCGCCGCATGACGCGGAGCATGTCGAGCTCACGCTCTACGCGGGCGAGACGCCGGGATCATCGAGCGCCGAGATCTTCGCCGATGACGGCGAGAGCTGGCGCTTCGCCGAGCGCGACGCGTCGCTCCTCGCTTGCGAAGCCTCCTGGGACGACGCGGCCGTGCGCCTGACGGCGACGGAGCGCTGGAGTGGACGCGGACGCCCGCAATCGAGCTTCGTCTGCCGCAACCTCAACGGACGGGCGTTCAGCTTCGCCTGAGGCTCCCTCTCCGGGCGGCCTGTGCCTCAGGCGATCAGCGTGCCTTCCGCCGTGACCCGCAGGAACACGGCGACCTCGTCGAGCGCAAGCGTAAGCCGCATCACCCGGCCGCCTTCGATGACGGTGTCGCCGTCCGGGAAACGACGCCACTCGCCGCGCGGCAGGTAGAACGCGACCTCGCCACCCGGCCTGAGGCAGGGCGCGACGAAGATGTCGGGCCCACAGAAGAACTGCTCCTCGAAGGCGAAAGCGGCGGGATCGTCCGGGCAGGCGAGCGCCATGGCGCGCTGCACCGGCATGCCGGTCTCGGACGCGACCTTGGCCGCGCGCTCGAGATAGGGAATGAGGCGCCGCCGCCAATCGAGGGCGCACCGCACCGCCGCCTCGGCCTCCGCACCGTAGCTCCAGGGCTCGCGCGGGCCGATCCCGTGGAAGCGCATATGCGAGAAGAAGGTCGCGGCCTGCGTCCAGCGCACATAGAGCTCGGGATCGCGGCGATCGCCGTAGAAGCCACCGATGTCATGGGCGTGGAATGCAGCGCCGCTCATCCCCCAGGAGAGCCCGCCGCGGATCGAGGCGGCGAGCCCTTCGAAATCCGCCTGCGGGTCGCCGCCCCACTGGCCGGGATAGCGCTGGCTGCCGGTCCAGGCGGAGCGGCTGAACAGGAAGGCGCCGGAGGCGCAAAAGCGCTCAGCCGCCTCGTAGACGCAACGATTATAAAGCAGCGGATAGACATTATGGAGACGTTGCCCACTGTCACCGTTATGGGCGACGCAATGCTCCTCGACCTGCTCGCCGAAATCCGGCTTGATCATGTCAACGCCGAGATCGAAGAGCGCCTTATGGCTGTCGCGCCAGAACGCATAGGCGCCGGGATGGGTGAAGTCGACGATGCCGGATTGCGGCAGCGGCGTCAGCACCTTTCCGAAGGGCTCGAGATCCCAGCTATAGCGATAAGGCTCGCCGCTGCGGCGATCCTTGAGCAGCCAGCCCTCCTTCGCCATCATGGCGAAGAGCGGCCCGTCGACCGAGACCAACGGGTATTCCCAGACGCAGATGCGAAAGTCGAGCTGCTTCAGCTCGTCGAGCACGGCTTTGGGATCGGGATAGCGCTTAGCGTCGAAGCCGAAGGTGAAACGCGTATCGGTATCCTGCCAGGCGCGCCCGTCGAGGGTGATGACCTCGCAGAACATGCCTTTGCGGCGCACCTCGCGCGCGGTCGCGAGGAGCTCGTCCGCGGTGCGGTAATAGGCCTTGGAGAGGATCGGGCCGAAGGACCAGCCCGGGATCGCGGGCGTACGTCCGGTCAGCCCCGTATAGGCGCGAACGAGGCCTGGCCCGTCATCGCCGGCGAGCAGGAAGAGATCGAGGCAAGCATCCTCGACACCGACCACATAGGAACGCTGCGACCAGAGCGGATGACCGACGCCATGCACGACGCTGGCCGGAGTATGCACGAAGACGCCCCAGCCTTGAGGTGACCAGGCGAAGGGAGCGTTCTTGTAGGAGCGCTCCGCATTGACGCCGAGCGCATCGAAGGTCTCAGAGCGGATGAGCGAGCCGCGCTTGTTGAGCTTGCCCCATTTCTCGCCGAGCCCATAGACAGGCTCGCCCGAGGCGAGATCGAGGCTCGCGAGCCACCCTTGCGGCAGGCGCGCGAAGGGCGGCAGGCGCCGCTCGCGCACGAAATGCGCATCGGTCGCCGAGGATTGCACCTTGCGCCCGCCATGGCTGAGCTCGAAGCTCAGAGGGTCGCGCCCGAGCGCGAGCCGCCATTTGCCGGCGGCGATCACCAGGCGCTCGCCCGCCTCCTCGACCGCGATCGGCAAGGTCGGCGGCTCCCCGACGAGCATCGGATAGCGCGTGCCCTTCTCCTTGCCGAGCCGCAGCCGCAGATAGTGCTCGCCTGCGCACAGCTCGAGCGGGCCCTCGCTCGTCTCGATGCGCAGGAGATTCTTCCCTTGTGGCACAGGCTCGCCGGTGAGCCGCACCGGTGTGAGGCGCGACCATTGCGGTTCGAGTTCGGTGATCAGCATCGCTTCGCCGTGGTCCACATCATCAGATTCGAGATATTGTCGGCGTCCCGCCGGCAAGGCTTCATCACTTGATGCCGGTGCTGGCGATGCCGGCCGTGACGTAGCGTTGCAGGAAGCCGAACACGGCGACGACCGGGATCAGGGTGAGGACCGTCATGGCGAGGAGATAATGCCATTGCGTGTTCAGCTCGCCCTGGAAGGAGGACAAGCCGATCTGCAAAGTGAAGACCTCCTCACGGTTCAAGACGATCAGCGGCCAGAGAAAATCGTTCCAGCGCCACATGATCGAGAAGATGGTGAGGACGGCGAGCGCCGGGGCGGTGAGCGGCAGGATGATGCGCCAATAGACGCGCCATTCGCTCGCGCCATCCATGCGCGCCGCGTCTATCAGCTCGTCGGGGATGGTGAGCATGTATTGGCGCAACAGGAACACCCCGGTCGGCGTCGCTGCCGGCGGCAGGATGACGCCCCAGAGCGAGTTCGAGAGGCCGAGCGAGGTCACCACCAGGAAGGCCGGCACCAGGATCACCGAGATCGGGATCATCAGGGTCGAGATGATGAAGATGAAGATCGCGTTGCGGCCGCGGAATTGATATTTCGACAGCGCAAAGGCGCACATCGAATTGATGATGAGCGTGATCAGCGTCGCCATGATGGTGACGAACAGGCTGTTCGTGAAATAGCGGCCGAAACGCAGCGTCTGGAGCGGCACGGTGTAGTTCTCGAAGGCGGCGCGCATCTCGCGCACCGGTGTCGCCTGAGCGATCGGGGCGCGCTCGATGGCCGCGCTCGGAGCGGCCGGATCGACGAATTGCCCCTGGATGCCGATGCGCCGCACGAGCGCGCGCTCGACCGTCGTGCCGTCTTGACGTTTGAGCTCAAAGAGCGGCAAGGGCGCCTCATGACCCTCAACCTTCACGAGCTTCTGCCCTGAGGGCAGGATGGAGGGCGGGAATTCCTGGAGCGCTGCCTGTGTCTTCAAGGATGACGAGGCGAGCCAGAGCACCGGCCCGAACATGATCACGACGCCGAGGACGAGGTAGAGATAGGCGAGCCAGTCGCTGAGATCGAGGCGCGCCCTTCCACGCCGTGCCGAGAGGAATGTCGCAACCGAGCCCATCTCAGCTCTTCCCGTGATAGGAGAGGCGCAACTGCAGCAAGGTCAGCGCCAGCAGCACGATGCCGATGAGGATCGAGGCTGCGGCCGCGAGGCCGAGAATATGCACATTGCTGGCGAAGGCCGTCTCGTAGATATACTGCACGATGAACTGCGTCGCGGTTCCGGGGCCGCCGCCGGTGAGCACATAGATCTCGTCGAAGGCTTGCACGGCGCGGATGAGCGCCAGCACCAGCACGACGAGGAGGTTCGGCGTCAGAAGTGGCAGGGTGATCCGCCAGAAGGCCCGCATCTTCGAGGTCCCGTCCATTGTCGCGGCCTCGTAGAGGTCGCCCGGGATCGCCTGCAAGCCTGCGAGCAGGATCAGCGTGTAGAAGCCCATATGGGCCCAGATCGAGACGAAGATCACCCAGAAGAAGGCCCAGCCCGGATCGAGCAGGAACGGCACTTTGGTGCCGCCGGCACCGAGGATGATGGCGTTGAGCACGCCGTCCTGCTGCAAGATCCATTTCCAGATGAGCGCGACGACAACGGGCGAGAGGAGCACCGGGAAGAAGAAGACGCTGCGGAAGAAGCCGCGCCCCCTGATCTTGCCGTTGAGGATGAGCGCGGTCAGCATCGATAGGACGATCATCGCCGTGACCTGGACGACGACGAAGAGCGCCGTGTTGTGCACGGCGCGCCAGAAGCGGTCCTGGGCGCAGCTATTCGCCGAAAGGTAATTGCCGCAATCGAGCAGCGTCCTGAAGTTGTCGAGGCCGACGAAAGGCCTCTGGCCGAGCATCATTTCGTTCGAGCCGGTCACGGCGTAGCCGATATTGAGCACCATCGGCAGCGCCACGAAGACGCCGAACACCAGGAGATTCGGCAAGGCGAACGCATAGGCCATGCCGGTGATGCCGGTGCGCTTTTGCAGCGCGGCGAAGGGCCATTCGAGGAGGTTCATGAGCGCGGCGTAGACGCGCTCGAAAAGCGACCCCGAGCGGAACGCGCCGGACCGGTCCGCGGCCGGGGCGGCTGACCTGGTCTTATTGGATGCAGCTTCGTTCACATCTTCTACTCCGACGTTCGAGCCGTCCGCCCCCGGCTCAGCGCTGATCACAGCTCAGAGCTTGATCACACCTCAGAGCTTGATCCCTTTGGCGGCAAGGCCATCGACGACATCGGCCTGCATGCGCTTGAAGGCCTCGTCGAGCGTCATTTCGCCCGAGATCGCCTGGTTCAGCCGCGCAATCGTTGCATTGAACATGATGCGGTTATGCTCGAAGCCCTGATACGCGAAGGCGATCGGCGAGGTCTTTCCCACCTCCTCGATCGCGACGGCGAGCGACTTCTGGACGGCCGCATTATCCGTCTTATAGGGCACGCCCTTCTTCGCGAGCCCGGTCGATGCCGGGAGGAAATAGGTACGGGCGTGATACTCCGAATAGACGGGCTCGCTCGCGAGATAGTCGAGGATCTTCGCGACCATCTCGGGATGCTTCGTCGTCTTGATCGGCACGAGCGCAGCTCCGCCCGGCATCCCGGTGCAGGCGGCGGGGCCGCACGGGTTGGGCACAGCCTGCCAATCGAAGGCATCGCCGATGGTCTTGGCGAATTGCGGAATCTGCCAGGTGCCCGAATAGTACATGACCACCTGGCCGTTCGCGAACTCCTCATTGGCACCGCGATAGGCAGTGCCGCCGACCGAGCCCCAGAGCGCCTTCGACATGGTGCCGTCCTGGTGCCAGTCATAGAGTATCTTCATGGCGGCTTTGAACCCGTCATCGACGAGGGCCGGCTTGTCGCCCGCCATCAGCTTGCCGCCCATATCGATGATGAGCGGCGACACGCGGTGGCCGGAGCGGTCGATGGCGATCGGATAGGGAACATTGACCTTCTTCGCCACCTCGCGGCTGGCCTTGGCCCAGTCGTCCCAGCTCGCCTTCGGTCCGGGCAAGGGTACATTCGCCTGCTGGAAGAGCGTCGTGTTGACGAGCGGAATCGTCAGAGTGAGTTGCGTCATCAACCCGTAGATGCCCTCCTTGGCATCGACCGGGCGCACCCAGGGCAGGACCTCCTTGAAGTTCTCGTCCCAATAGGCCTTGTCCTTCAGATAGGGCGCGATATCGAGATAGTATTTCGAGAGGCCGCCGAGATCGGTCACCCGCGCCAGATCAGGTCCCTGCCCGCTCGCGAGGATCTGCGGCAGGTTCTCGAGGATGGTCTTGTACGGCACCCGGTCGATGACGACCTTGATGTCGGGGTTCTGCTTCTCGAAGCGGTCGAGGAGGTCGCGCAGCACCTCGCCCTCATTGCCGTCCGAGTACCACATCATTCGGATCTCGGTCTGGGCGAGCGCGAGCGACGGCAAGCAGAGTGCGGCCGCGGCCGCGAGGGCGGCGACGACGTGCCGCCTGGCAAAATCGAACATGGTCTTTCCTCCTGATCGGGTTCGTTATCGGGGATCAGCCAGGCTCACGACCCGGTCCAACCCCGCATGCCTCAAGAGTGCAGAGCCGGGCGCGGCTCCGCGGCCTCGTCCTCCTTGAAGAGATGAATGCTGTTGGCAGGCGCCTCGACCCTGACCGAGGCGCCGGGGCGCAGCAGGCTCTGGCCCGGCTCGGCGATCACCATCCGCTCGCCCGACGGCAAGCGGCCATGCACATAGCTCACGCCGCCGAGTTGCTCGACCACCTCGACCACGATCGGAAAGGCGCCGTCGCGATGGCTGATGAGGTGCTCCGGACGCAGGCCGACGCTCACGCTCTCGCCACGCGCGAGGCTGAGCTCGGTCTCGATCTGCAGTGGCTCGATCCCGTCGACGCCGACGGTCGCGGTCTTGCCGGCCATTTCGAGGACGCGGCCCGGCACGAAGTTCATGCGCGGCGAGCCGATGAAGCCCGCGACGAATTTGCTTGCCGGCTTGTTGTAGAGGTCGAGCGGGGTCCCGACCTGCTCGACCATGCCGCCGCGCAGCACCACGATCTTGTCGGCCATAGTCATCGCCTCGACCTGGTCATGCGTGACATAGATCATCGTGTTGCCGATCTCGTCATGGAGCTTCGACAATTCGACGCGCATCTGCACGCGCAGCTCCGCGTCGAGATTCGACAAGGGCTCGTCGAAGAGGAAGATCTTGGGCTCGCGCGTGATGGCGCGCCCGATCGCCACGCGCTGGCGCTGGCCCCCCGAGAGCTGACGCGGCTTGCGGGCGAGCAGCTTATCGATCTGCAGCATTGTCGCTGCACGCATCACGCGGGCCTCGATCTCGGGCCGCGGCATCCGGGCATTCTCGAGCCCGAAGGAGAGGTTCTGATAGACGCTCATATGCGGATAGAGCGCGTAGGACTGGAACACCATGGCGAGGCCGCGATCGGCGGCAGGACGCTCGTTGACGCGCTGCCCGTCGATCAGGATGTCGCCCGACGTCGCCGGCTCGAGGCCGGCGATGATGCGCAGGAGCGTCGATTTCCCGCAGCCCGAGGGCCCCACGAAGACGACGAACTCGCCATGCGCGATGTCGAGATCGACCCCATGGATGATGCGGACCGGGCCGAACTCCTTGACAACCTTCTCGAGCTTCAGGCTGGCCATGCGGCGCGTCCCTCCTCCCTGGCGGGCTTTCATCTGTACCCGCACTTCTGGCATAAACGAGCCGGGAACGCGCCGGCAAGGGGGTCCCGTGCCGTGAAGCCCGGGCTTGTCCCGGGCATCCACGACTTAACCTACGTTCGAATAGCCGCAACGCTGAAGTCGTGGGTGGCCGCACCAAGAGCGGCCATGACGCGGATATGTCGGCGCTCGTCATGACCAGACCAAGTCCGACCATGACGCCATAGAGGGTTGCGCCAATATCGATGGAGGCGGGATCAGCTGCCCAGCTTGAGGTCGAGGAGAGCGCCGAGCACGCGGCCGGAGCTGTGCGAGGCGGCGTTACCCGGCGCCAATTTTCGCGGCCGGCGCTCCTTGCGCTCCTCCTTCGGCTTCGCCTGGACGGGCTCGGAGACGATCTCGGTCACGGCGTCGGTGATGACGGCGTGGACCTTGCGCACCGGATCGACCCTCGCCGACACACCGATGAGGCTGATGGGCGCAATGGTCATTACGGCCTCCCCGTTGGCTGATCAGCCGAGCTTGGCAAGGATCGGTGAAGAAATTGTCACGCGTCCGCTGCCTCGAGCTGCGGGCTCAATCGACAATGAACAGCTTGGCCCCGGTCCGGGTCGAGGAGCGATGCGCCGCATCGCCGTGATCGGAGACCTGGTAGCTCATGCCGGGCATGAGCTTGACCTTGCGCCCGTCTCTCAGCTCCGTCTCGAGCTCGCCCTCGATCACGAACAGGATGTGGCCGCGATCACACCAGTGATCGGCGAGATAGCCGGGCGAGTAATCGACGCGGCGCACCCGGACATCGCCGATCTCGAGCGTGCGCCATGTTGCCATCCCGGTCGTGCCGGGATGCTCGGTCACGGCGACCGAGCTCCAATCGGTGGTCGTGAAGGGAAGCGCCGGGATCTTCAAAGCTGCTTCAGCAGCGCGGCGGCGCCCGAGACATCGGCCTTGCCGGGCGTGTCCTCGATGTTCAGCGACTTCACGACGCTGTCCTCGACGAGCATCGAATAGCGCTTCGAGCGCGTGCCAAGGCCAAAGCCCGAGCCGTCCATTGCGAGGCCGAGCGCCTTGGCGAAGTCGCCATTGCCGTCGGCGAGGAACTCGATCTTCCCCTGGCCGCCTGTCGCCTTCGACCAGGCATCCATGACAAAGACGTCGTTGACGCCGGTGACCGCGATGGCATCGACGCCTTTCGCCTTGATGGCGTCGGCATTGGCGAGGAAGCCCGGCAAGTGGTTCTTGTGGCAGGTGGGGGTGAAGGCGCCAGGAACTGCGAACAGCACCACCTTGCGGCCCTTGAACACGTCGTCGGTCGTCTTGGCGACCGGACCATCCGCCGTCATCACCCGGAAGGTCGCTTGAGGCAGGCTGTCGCCAACGGCAATGGTCATGAGAACTCTCCCAATGGCCGGCGCGGGACGAGGTTTCGCGCCGCTTCATGCGGACTTAGCCCGGCCGGCGGCGGAAGATCAAGGCTGTTGCGGAACACGGGTCGGTTCGCGCGACGAGGGCGCCAACGTTATCGTGAAGCCCGATCGTCGAGGCGCAGCACGCCCTCCGCCACGAGCTTTTCGACCTCCTGCGACGTATAGCCGAGCTCGGCCGCGATCTCGGCGCTGTGCTCGCCGAGGCGCGGCACGTCGAGGCGCCGACCGAAGCGACGCCCAGCCATCTCGAGCGGCAGCGCCGGGATCGGCATCGAGCCGCCATCGGGCGTTCCCACCTCGACCATGGCGCCTGGGGTCAACAGATGCGGGTCCTCGAACAGATCCTCGGGCTTCATGATGGGCGCGAAAGGCAGCCGCGCCCGCTCGAAGGCGCCGATGATCTCAGCTCTCGTGAAGCGCAGGAAGAGCTCGCGCAGCACCGGCAACAGTCGGTCGCGGGCGGCGACGCGCTGGGAGTTCGTGGCGAGCGACGCATCGGCGAAGAGTGCGTCCTGCCCGAACTCGCGGCAGAACACCGCCCATTGCGTGTCGGTCACCACCCCGACGAAAACCTGCTCGCCATCCTTGGTGTCGAAAACGT